>Ga0172379_10002635_pt1 | contig 31098 bp, 31 predicted proteins | sample GrowelOW334metaG_FD_119756 | JGI IMG/M metagenome (GOLD analysis project Ga0172379, IMG submission 119756) | Groundwater microbial communities from an aquifer near a municipal landfill in Southern Ontario, Canada - Groundwater well OW334 metaG | ecosystem: Environmental > Aquatic > Deep...
GACGCAGCTATTATTTATTGGGTTAGTCGTTTTAGTTCCATTTGTCCTGGTGATGTTGCAGCCGGATTTTGGATCAGGCATGGTTTTATTTTTTGTCTGGCTATTTGCCTTCGTATTTTTAACTAAGAACAAAAAACACATATTTTTAATCGTTGGATTAATAGTATTGTCGCTGGTTGCCAGTTGGTTTCTGGTATTTAAAGATTATCAAAAAGATAGAATTTTGGCTTTCGCTAATCCTTCACGAGATCCCAGTGGCAGCGGCTATAATGTTAAGCAATCAACTATAGCCGTTGGTGCCGGAGGATTGATGGGAAAGGGCTTGGGCTTCGGCTCTCAAAGCCAATTGAAATTTATTCCTGAGAGTCAAACCGATTTTATATTTGCTGTTGTGGCCGAGGAATTGGGGCTGGTTGGCATATTATTTTTGATGGCTTTTTATCTGATTGTTTTTTGGCGGCTTTATTTAATTGCCATAAGGGCGCCTGATGACTATGCCATGTTTGTGGCTATTATGACTGCCTCCTTAATCTTTATTCATTTATTTATCAATATCGGAATGTGCATTGGCTTACTGCCAGTGACAGGAATTTCTTTGCCATTCGTCAGTTATGGTGGGAGCTTTTTGGCTTCCATGTTAATTTTGATTGGTATTATTAATAATATTTATAGGTCGAGCTTAATGACAAAACAAGGCACTTGACTTACAATGAGTATTATATAATAATGATAAATACCTTAAATTAAAATATATGAAAGATATAATTCCTCCAAAAAAGGGCTTTAATAGATTTTCCGATGGGATTAAAATAGTGTCTCATTGTCCTATTTGCCATTTTAATTATGAGCCAAATGAGGCAAAAGTTTTGGAAGAAAGTGAAGGTGCAGAGTTAATTTATATAAAATGCCGAAATTGCCAATCCGCTATTGTAGCCTTAATTTCCATTAATCAAATGGGAATAAGTTCTGTGGGATTGATAACTGATTTGGATAGCAGGGAAATTTTGAGTTTTAAGGAGAAGAAAGGCATTTCTGCTGATGATGTGTTGGAGATTTATCAGGCTCTTTCGAGACAAAGTTAAGGACTAAAAATAGCCAAATTATTAAAATAACTTGACTTTTATCTAATTTTAGGTTAAATTAGCAATAGTTTTAATTACTAATTTCTATAATATTTATGACAATTAAATTGGAAGCTGAATCCAGAACAATTCACGGTAAAAATAACTATAAACTAAGGGAGAAGGGTATTGTTCCTGCTGTTGTATTTGGACAAGGCGAAGAGAGCAAGAGTATTCAAGTAAATTATGTTCAATTTGAAAAAATTTATAAGGAGGCTGGTGAAAATACTATTGTGGATTTGATGGTGGATGGTAAATTGGTTAAGGTGTTAATTTCTGAAGTCCACTACGATCCGATAAAAAATAGGTATGTTCATGTAGACTTGCAAAAAATTAAGATGGATCAAGAAATTAATGCAAATGTTGAACTGACTTTTATTGGTGAGTCAAAGGCGGTAAAAGAAGACGGCGGTTCAATCGTTACAAGTATTAGCGAGGTTGAAATTAGATGTTTACCAGGTGATTTGATTCATGGCATTGAGGTTGATGTGTCTGTGTTAGAATCGTTTGATGATGTCATTAAAATTAAAGACTTAAAAATTCCTTCTTCTGTGGAAATAGCAGATCACGAACCAGAAGACATAGTTGCTTCAGTTGCTAGAATACAGGAAGAAAAAGTTGAGGCTCCGGCTCCAGTAGAAGGAGAAACTCCTGCTGAGGGCGAGGCTTCCGCTGAGGGCGCAACTCCTGAAGGCGAAAAGAAAGAATAATTACTTTTTATAAAAATCCCGCTCCGCCGACTGGCGGACGCGGGATTTTTTGCTAATAAAAAAGGATGGCAGTCTGCTTTTTAGGTTTTAGTCAATTCTATTATTAATATTCTATTATAGCCACTTAAGTCTTTTTTAATTTCAAAATTTGCTTTTGGAAAAAAGCGCTTAACTATTTTTTTTGTATCTGAGATATGCGGATGGCCTATTTCGCAAAATATTGCTTGTGGTTTGTGTTTAAGATTTAAAATTTGGCCAAAGAATTTATTATAAATTTCCAAACCTAATTTACCGCCATAAAGCGCGATAGACGGCTCAAATGTTAAGGTTTTTTTGTATAATTCTTGCTGCGATTTTTTATTAAATTGTTTTTCCTTGATATCAATATAGGGCAGATTGGCCACTATAATATCAATTTGTTGATTCTTTATTGGAGAGAGCAAGTTTCCTTTGAAGTAATCTATTTTGGCCTTGTGATTTTTAGAGTTGATCCTGGCTATTTTTAAGGCCTTTGGTGATATGTCTACGGCTAATATTTTAGCCTTAGGAAGCATTTTACTAAGGGATATGGCAATTATGCCGCTTCCTGTTCCGATATCGGCCAGGGTTAAATTTGAGCTGTCAGAGTTTATATTGTGGACATATTCTTTTATTTCTTCGAGTAACTGCTCAGTTTCCCACCTTGGAATTAAAACATCTTTATTAACCTTGAATTCTTGCCCGAAGAATTCTTTGTGACCGGTCAAATAAGCAACCGGTTCGTGCTTGGATCTTTTTTTAATTAAGTTCCAAAAGTTATTGAATTTTTTGTCGGTGATTTTTTTGTCGTAATTTACAAATAAATATTCTTTTGATTTATTTAACGTGTGCGACAATAAAATCTCGGAATCTAATTCCGGATTAATAATCTTGGATTGTTTTAATTTTTTCCAACCGACGTTTAAAGCATCCTTAATTGTCATTTCAATCTTAGTGATATTTGTGATTGTATTATTTGCAACTCGCTTAATTTTGACTGATAATTTTTTTAATTTTAATCCTTTAGGGATTTTGCAATAAAATCAGCCTTAAGGGCATCGATAATAGGGGATAGGTTGCCATTCAAGATAACTGGTATATTACCAAAATTTTGGCCGATTCGGTGATCGGTTATTCTATCCTGAGGAAAATTATAGGTTCTTATTTTTTCACTCCTGTCACCCGAGCCAATTTGGGATTTACGAGCCGCTCCTAATTTAGCATCTTCTTCCTGTCTTTTAAAATCCAAAAGTCTGGAGCGCAGTACTATCATTGCCTTCTCCCTGTTTTGGAGTTGTGATCTTTCATCTTGGCAGGATACGACAATTCCAGTTGGCACATGGGTAATTCTAACTGCAGAATATGTCGTATTCACGCTTTGGCCGCCGGCTCCGCCAGAACAGAAAGTGTCAATTCGCAAATCTTTGGGATCAATAACCAGGTCAATCTCTTCGGCTTCGGGCAGAACAGCTACCGTGACCGTTGAAGTGTGGACTCGGCCTTTCTTTTCGGTTTCAGGAACTCTTTGAACTCTGTGAACTCCGCTTTCATATTTCATCGTCTCATAGACGTTTTTACCGGCGATTTCAAATATTACTTCCTTGAATCCGCCGATGCCGATTTTATTTGATGAAATAAGTTTAACTTTCCAGTTATTTATTTCACCGTATTTCATATACATCCTCATTAGCTCTGCGGCAAATAGCGCCGACTCATCACCTCCGGCTCCGGCTCTGATTTCAACGATGACATTTTTTCTGTCATTTGGATCTTTTGGCGCTAAAAGGAAGCCGATTTCTTTTTCCAGGTCTTGTTTTTCATTATCTAACAATATTTTTTCTTCCTCGGAAATTTTTCTTAGCTCCTCGTCGTTTTGATTTTCTTCAATCATTTTAATAACATCAGAAATTTGGGCATCAACTTTGTCCAGTTCTTTTTTGGCGGCGATTGTTTCTTTCAGGTCTTCGTATTCTTGTGAAATTTCTTTTAATTTTTCAAGATCAGAAATTACAGCTCCATCCTGAAGAAGCCTTTCAAGTTCATCAAACCGCGATTGAATTTTTTGTAATTTATCTTTCATATTATAATTATATCATAGGTAAACAAAAAGAACCCATTAAAGAGAGGGTTCTTTTTGTATAATAGGTAGCTATTTTTCTTTGGTTGTCTTTGCTTTTTTAGCGTTCTTAATCTCCTGTTGTTTTGCCTTTTTTACTTTTTTACCACCGACTTTTTCGGCCTTGGCCTCTACTCTCTTTTGGAATTTATCAACTCTTCTGGCAGTATCAAGTAGTTTTTGCTTACCAGTGTAGAAAGGATGGCAAGATGAGCAAATTTCTACATTTAATGATTCCTGAGTTGAGCCAACAGTAAAAGAATTACCACAAGCGCATGTGACCTTAGCTTCAGTAAAATAGGTTGGATGAATGTCTTTTTTCATAAAAATCTTAAGAATTTAATGTAACTTTATGCATTATAAATAAAATATGGATAAAAGTCAAGAAAAAATGCGCCCGCAGCATATGATACACTGCTGGGGCGCGTATAAGCGGATTTGTCGTCCGCCTTACTCTTCGACGAGTTCGAAGTTAAGGGTCTCTGTCTTTCCTCGCCAAATTGAAAGGACAGAACCGGGTGTGTGTCGTCGGTCCAGTTCACTTTGGGGTCTTGAATTTCCGGCGCATCTTCGGCGAAGATGGCTTTATACGTCCGCTGAAACCGTGGGAATGCACCCAAAAGATCACTCTCGACTTCTTGGCGCCCTCCTTCTAGCCTGGTTCCCAGATTGCCAAAGTCTGCCAGGTCTTCGTCTTTGGGACGATAGCGCAATATCATCGTTTCCTCTCCCTCTGGTTTATGGCCCTATACTTCCTAGAGCACACGGTGCTCGAGTGTATTTCCTCCTTATTTCTAAGTACTAATTATCACATTTGGCTAATCTGGTCAATCATTTGACATTTTTGCTATATTTTGTTACATTTTATTTGTTCTTTCTGCTTGTTATTTATAGATAAAGCGGAAAATAATTAATAAACACTCATACCTTTAAATTTTCCTTCCCCAAGGTAAATTAGTCCAATTCTCGGGCTATTTTGTCTGAAGGGTCAGTTAAAGGTAGAGGCTAAAAAGGAAAAATATGAAATTACCAACAGTTTTAGACCTGCTTAAAGCAGGCGTCCATTTTGGACATCAAAAGGGAAGATGGCACCCAAAAGCCAAAGATTTTATTTTTGTCGAGCGTGGCGGTGTTCACATTATTGACTTGGAAAAAACTCTCGAAAGAATGGAGGTGGCTGTAAACCAACTTCAGAGAATAGTTGCTGAGGGTGGCGTTGTTTTGTTTGTTGGCACCAAAAGACAGGGTCAGGAAATGATTAAAAAATATGCCATTGCTTCAGGCATGCCCTATATTAATGAGAGATGGGTTGGCGGATTTTTTACCAACTTTCCAAATGTCAGCAAGTTAATCAAAAAATATCGAAGTCTGAAGGAACAGAAAGAAACCGGCGCCTTGCAAAAGTATACAAAGAGCGAACAGGTAAAATTTGCAAAAGAAATAGAAAAATTAGACAAGATTGTCGGCGGCTTAGGTGATTTATCAAAAATTCCGGATGCTATTTTTGTTCTTGATGCTAAAAAGGAAAAGACAGCCGTTGCTGAAGCCAAAAAAAGACGAGTTCCTATTTTCGGATTCTGCGATACAAATACTAATCCAGACTTATTCAACTATCCGATTCCGGCTAATGATGATGCTATTAATTCCATTGATTTAATCCTAAGTACAATCTCAGAGGCAATTAAAGAGGCTAAAGCTAAAGTCGCCGCTTAATTGTTTTGTTAAAATTTAAATTATTAATATTTTACACTTATGGCAATAGACCTTAAGACTATTTCTCAATTAAGAGATCAAACCGGAGCCGGAATTGCAGATTGCAAAAAGGCTCTAGAAGAAGCAGATGGCGATATTGTAAAAGCCGTTGAAGTTCTTAGAAAAAGAGGCGAAATCAAAGCCGCTAAAAAATCAGACCGAGCAACCAAAGAAGGCGTAATCGCTTTGGCTAAGGCTGATAATAAAATTGCTGCCGTTGCGGTGGCTTGTGAAACCGACTTCGTTGCTAAAAATGAGGATTTTGTTTCAACTGTAAATGATTTTGCAACAAAGCTTTTAACTATGAATAAGGAAGAATTCAAGTCTTGGGCTGAAGGAGTAATTAAAAATGAACTGGTTGTAAAAATCGGTGAAAATTTAATTTTGGCTGAATCTGCTGTTGTAGAAGGAAGTGTGTTGGGTAGTTATTTGCATTTTAATAAAAAAGCAGCGGCAATAGTGTCCCTTGATGGTGGAAGTCAAGAGTTGGCTAATGATATCGCCATGCATGCTACGGCTATGTCGCCAAAATGGATCAGGCCAGAGGAAGTGCCGGTTGAAATAGTTGAAAAAGAAAAAGAAATTTATCGCGAACTGCTTAAGCAAGAAGGCAAGCCGGAACAAATTTGGGATAAAATTTTAGTAGGCAAATTGGCAAAATTTTATGAGGATAATTGCTTGCTAAACCAAATTTTTGTCAAAGATGATACCAAAAAGATCTCAGACTTGCTTAATGGTGCAGACATAAAAGAGTATATAAAATTTCAAATTTAATATATGAGGGCGGCCATCGTACAATTCGCCCCTTGGGATAAACCTTTCGCTTATGATTTAAACGGCATTGACGTTAAGTCCGGTGTTTTGGTTGTTGTAAATTCAGAATATGGACAGGATGCCGGTATAATTATCGAGATAAAAGAAATTGATCCTAAGAAGGAGGATTGGGGGTTTATCGGAACAATTGAAAGAACCGCTTCAAGAGATGACTCAGATATTTTTGGCGCAAATGATAATGAACGGATTGAGGCAATAAACTATTGCCGAAGGGTTGCCAAAAAAAATGATTTAGAAATGAAGATCGTTGATTGTCATTTTTCTTTTGATAATCAAAGATTGACATTTTCTTTTATTGCTGATGGCAGAATTGATTTTAGAAATTTAGTGAAGGATTTAAATAGGCATTTTCAAAAATCTATCAGATTACATCAGTTGGGTGTAAGGGATGAAGCTAAACTAAAGGGTGATGTAGGCTGTTGCGGTTTGGTGCAGTGCTGTAAGGGATGTTTGAAGAGGTTGGGCAATGTTACTTCTGAATATGCTGATATTCAGCAGGTTGCCCATAGGGGCTCTGAACGATTGTCCGGTGTGTGTGGAAGATTAAAATGCTGCTTGGCTTTTGAAAATGAAGCCTATCAAGAGCTGGCAAAAAGTTTGCCACCGGTTGGAACAAGAGTAATTACCAAACATGGCAGGGGAGAGGTTATTGGCTGGCACGTACTTAAATCAAGCGTTGATGTCAGAATTGATGCTGACAAAGAAGGTGATAAAAATTTGATTGTCGAAGTGCCGATTGAACCAAAAAAACAAGAGCCCGATAATAAATAAAACTTTTTATCAAGAGGCGCCTTAAAAGGCGTTTCTTTTTTTATTTTAAATTTAAAAATGTTATAATAAATACATTATTAACTACTACTCACTACAACCTACGCCCTACTAACTAAAAATTCTATGACAAAAATTGCAATCAATGGTTTTGGCCGAATCGGCCGGGCTGCTTTTAAAATAGCGCTTAGCAAAAAAAACATTCAGATTGTTGCCATTAATGATTTGACTGATTCAAAAACTTTGGCGTATTTGCTTAAGTATGATTCGGTTTACGGTCGTTTTGATAAAAAAATTGGATATGATGCCAGTAATTTGATTGTTAATGGTAAAAAATATCCGGTATTAGCCCAAAAAGACCCTTCAAAACTGCCCTGGAAAAAAATGGGCGTGGATGTTGTCCTTGAATGCACTGGTTATTTTGAAAAATTTGAAGATTTGCAAATGCACATCAAGGCTGGAGCTAAAAAAGTGGTGTTGTCCGCTCCCGCCAAAGATGAAAAAACCCCTACACTAGTAATGGGCACTGATTTTACAAAGCAAAATATTGGAAAAAATAATATTGTTTCAAATGCTTCTTGCACCACAAATTGTATCGCTCCCGTCATGCAGGTTTTAGAATCAAAATTTGGAATTGAAAAATCACTGATGACAACTATTCATGCCTATACTGCTACTCAGAAATTAGTTGATGGCCCGGATTCAAAAGATTTAAGGCGAGGAAGGGCCGGAGCCGTAAATATGGCCCCATCATCTACTGGAGCGGCCAAAGCTACTACATTGGTTATACCAGAATTAAAAAACAAGTTTGACGGCATTGCAGTTAGAGTTCCTGTAATTTGCGGATCTCTTTCTGATATCACGGTATTATTAAAAAAGAATGTTACTGCTGAACAAATGAATAACGCTTTTGTGAGTGCTGCAAAGTTGCCGGCATATAAAGGAATACTAGGAATTGCCGGAATTGATGATGAAGTTGTTTCCACTGATATTATTAAAACGACATATTCAACGATTGTTGATTTAAAATATACTCGCGTCGTGGGTGGCAACCTCGCCAAAGTTTTAGCCTGGTATGATAATGAATGGGGATATTCAAATAGATTGGTAGAAATGGCCTTAAAAAATTAAAATAAACTGTGGGTAAAAGTCTTGCTAATTTTGGCGCTATTTGTTAAGATTCACCGTGATAAATACACTCTTTTTGGAAATATCCAAATTTATGGGTGGTGTTGGCTAAACTTATTGAAAAAAGTAATGTTAGCCCCCTAAATTCATGATTAATAATTATTAAAGATGGCAGAAAAATTTAAAAAACAAGTAATCAATCCTAGAAAAAAGCTTAGATGGGCTATTTGGGGAATTGTTATTTTATTTGTAGTAACTCTTTTTATTGACGTTGTTGGCTCAAAAAACGTAATCGCCGATACCTTGGACAGGGGAATAAGCGCGGTGCCTGTTTTAAATTCTTTTAAAATTTGGCCAACCACTGAAAAAAACCCGTTAGACGGCAGTAATCAACTTTCTTTCAAGAACATCAAGGAAATTGATCTAAAAAGTTACGGACCATATTTTCATCTTGGTCTCGACCTATTAGGTGGCAGTCACCTGGTTTATAACGCAGACATGAGTCAAATTCCTCAGGCCGATAGGGCAGACTCAATCTCTGGCGTTAGAGACGTAATTGAAAGAAGAGTTAATTCAATGGGTATATCCGAACCGCTTGTACAAACCAATCAAGTTGGAAATGACTGGAGGGTTGTTGTTGAGCTTGCCGGTGTTTATGATATCAACCAAGCAATCAAGATGATCGGAGAAACTCCAAGATTGGAATTTAAAACCGAGAATCCAAATGCCAGTACATCCTTAACAGTAGATCAGCAAAAACAGATAGACGCTCTAAATAAAACAGCAGAGGAAAAAGCTACCAGCATTTTAAACCAAGTTAAGGGTGGTGCAGATATGGCGGCACTGGCAAAGGCTGACAGTGAAGACCCTGGAAGTAAAGATAACGGCGGATTATATACTGGCGTGAAAAAAGGAACTTTCGTGCCTGAATTTAACGACGTAATATTTAATGCTTCATTAAAGACGGGGGATGTGTATCCTCAATTAGTCAAGACACAGTTTGGTTATCATATTATTAAAATTGATGCTAGGCGTGGAACAGGCGACAGCGAAGAGGTTGATGTTAGGCAGATACTAATTAAAACAAAGACGGCTGAAGATATAGGCGTCGCCCTACAACCTGAATGGGTTTTATCAAAATTAACTGGCAAGAATTTAAAAAAAGCCAGTTTAGAAATGGATCAAAATACGGGCGTGCCTCAGGTGGCTTTGGAGTTTGATTCAGAAGGCGCAAAATTATTTGGTGAAATTACTCAACAAAATGCCGGTAAATTGGTTGCAATATTTTTAGATGGCCAAGCAATCAGCATACCAAGAGTAAATGAGCCAATTTTAACCGGTAAGGCTGTCATTTCTGGTAATTTTTCTTTGGAAGAGGCAAAACTATTATCCCAGAGGCTTAATGCCGGTGCATTGCCAGTGCCGATAAATTTAATTTCTCAAACAACTGTCGGCGCATCTTTAGGAAATGAATCAGTCCAAAAAAGCTTATTTGCCGGATTCGTTGGATTATTACTGGTTGCACTGTTCATGATTTTATACTATAGGTTGCCTGGAGTTTTGTCGGTCATTGCTTTACTTATTTATACAACTATTTCTATCGCGGTTTTCAAATTGGTTCCGGTTACCATGACATTGGCCGGTATTGCAGGATTTATTCTTTCCATAGGTATGGCGGTGGATGCCAACGTGCTTATTTTTGCCCGCCTAAAAGAGGAGCTTAAAAGCGGAAAGGACTTGCCTTTAGCTATTCGCGAGGGATTCCATAGGGCTTGGACTTCGATTAGGGATTCTAATATCTCATCGTTAATTACTTGTGTAATTTTATACTGGTTTGGCACAAGCATAATCAAAGGATTCGCATTAACTCTAGCTATCGGTATTATCATTTCAATGTTCTCTGCAATTACAATAACGAGGCAACTTTTAAGATTGGTTGCGGGATGGAAGCCATTATCAAATAAATGGCTTTATGGCGGATCCTCACCTAAAGAAACAATAGAAACTAAAGAGTAATCACTATGAAATTGAAAATAATTCAAAAAAGAAAAGTTTATTATTCCGTATCGGTTATCCTATTTGTAATCGCAATTGTTGCTCTAATAGCGTGGGGACTTAAGCCGGGTTTGGATTTTACTGGCGGAAGTATGCTGGAATTATCCTTTAAGTCTGACAGGCCAAATGTTGTCCAGATTCAGGATTCTCTTAAGCCATTGAACCTGGGTGATCTTAAGGCGCAATCAGCAGGGGAAAGCAATATGCTTCTTAGATTTAAAAATGTCGATCAGCCGACGCACCAAAATATTTTAAATACTTTGGCCCAAAAATTTCCAGGCAAGGAAGGATCTGAAAATGTAAAAGAATTAAGATTCGAATCTGTTGGTCCGATTGTTGGCAAGGAAATGACAAAAAATGCCTGGATCGCAATAATTGTAGCGGCAATTTGTATTGTGCTCTATATTGCTTATGCATTTAGAAAGGTGTCACGCCCCGTAGTGTCATGGAAATATGGAGTGGCTGCCATCGTTGCTCTCCTTCATGATATTGTAATTGTGGCTGGATTATTTGCGATACTAGGAAAGTTTTTAAATGTAGAAGTTGATGCCTTATTTATTACGGCTCTGCTGACTATTTTGGGCTTTTCTGTACATGATACTATTGTTGTTTTTGATAGAACAAGAGAAAATCTTTCTAAACATTACAGTTCTGATTTTGAAAATGTAGTTAATGATAGCGTAAATCAAACCTTAACCAGGTCAATCAACACTTCCGTTTCGACGTTGCTAGTCTTGTTTGCGCTCTTTTTTCTCGGGGGTGAAACAATTCGGTATTTTGTACTTGCCCTGATTGTTGGCATAGCGGTTGGAACTTACTCATCCATATTTGTAGCCAGTCCCTTGGTAGTAGATTGGCATAACTTTGACAAGAAAAGAAAAGCAATAAAATAGAACAAAAACCCGCCTTAAAGCGGGTTTTTTTGAAGCTTATTGACAAAAGCCATTATTTTTGATATAATTAGTATTATAAAAATAATTGAATATATTTTATTTAAATTTAGATAAGATATTTTGGTTTTCATTTATAAAAAGTATGGCAATTCTTGACCAAGTAAGAAAAAATCAATTCCAAGAAAAAATCGCTATGTTTAATCCAGTTGATACTTTAAATACGCTTTTCTCGTATTTAAATGACAAAGAGAGGGATGTTATCAAGCGAAGGTTTGGTTTGGGTATGGATAAAAAGTTTACCCTCGAAGAGATTGGCAGTCACTATGGAATTACCAGAGAAAGAATTAGGCAAATAGAAAATTTGACCATTAATAAGCTAAAGCAGATTCAGGAGTTGAAAGTTGAAATGACGGAAGCTGAAAGAGTTATAGCCGCTTTGCTTGAACAATTTGGCGGAGTGATGGAAGAACAATTTTTTATGGAGAATATTTTAAATTATCTAAATTCACACCCAGATAGTGAAAGTTCTCTTTTATTCCTTGCGGAACATATTTTTAGCGAAAATATCTCTAAAATCAAACAAGACAAAGAATTCAATCATTTGTGGAAATTGGGCAGTGCTGATATTGCGCTTGTTAAAGAAATTATTTCTGAAATGGTAAGTATTATTGAACAGAATCAAAAGCCGGTCAGTTTGAAAAATCTTCTTGAAAATTTTAAAAACTCTAATTATTACGAAAAAAATAAAGATAAGGTCATGTCGGCAGCCTCTTTTCTAGAGGCTACGGATGATGATATAAATAAAATCTTAGAGAGTTATTTGAGAGCCAGCAGAAAGATTAAGCAGGATTTATTCAACGAATGGGGACTTGTTTCTTGGGGAATTGTACAACCTAAAAAAATCAATGATAAGATTTATATCACTCTTAAAAAAGCCGGCAAGCCACTGCATTTTGTCGATATTGCCAGCATGATTAATGACAATAAGTTTGATGAAAAAATTGCTTATCCGCCAACCGTGCATAATGAATTGATTTTAGATCAAAAGTACGTGTTAGTCGGAAGGGGAATATATGCACTAAAAGAATGGGGCTATAAACCGGGCAATGTCGCAGATGTTGTTGAGGAGTTGCTCAAGGGTTCAGGACCAATGACAAAGGATCAGATTATTGAAGGTGTACTTGCTAAGCGAGATGTTAAAAAGTCAACGATTTATTTATCCTTGATGAATAATGCCAAAATAAAAAAACTCAGTGATGGCAGATATGCGTTTGAAGACAAAGAATCACTCGAAATAAATTCTTAAACACAATTAAATTAAGGAGGTAAAAAAGCGGGCAATCCGCTTTTTTGTTTTTATAAATTGATTTTTGATTTTTAATAATAAATGTTATAATAAAAATTATTAATCGCCAAATATAAAAGCTAATTTTTGATAATTATTATGAATTTGGAATAATTTAATATATGGATTTTGGACTAAACACCCTATTTAGCGCAATACTTCCTTATTTGACATCTTTGGCATCTCGAAATCCCTTTTCGGTTGCAATGTATTTGTTTTGGCATGGGCTTTGGGTAATATTTCTAGGCTATTTTACTCATGCTATTTATGAGATTTGGCTGGATGGCAGACAGGGTCAGTATGCATCAAAATGGAAATTTGTCCTGTTGGCTATTGATATTCCCAAAAATAATGAGCAAACTCCAAAGGCGGTAGAAAATCTTTTTCAAACCATTGCCGGCGCCCATTCGAATTTTAACATGATTGATTCTAACTGGGTTGGAAAAATTTTGGATAGCTTTTCTTTTGAAATTGTCAGCATTGAGGGTTACACGCAATTTTTGATTAGAACCCAATCAAAATATAGGGATTTAATTGAAGCCTCCATTTATGCTCAATATCCTGATGCGGAAATAACAGAGGTGGAGGATTACACCAAAGATTTTGCTAAGATGACGTTTCCTAATGACCAATACGACTTATGGGGAACTGAATTCGTTTTAGTTAAGGATTATCCTTATCCCATAAAGACCTACAATGAATTTGAGCATACCCTAACTCAGGGATTTATGGACCCGATGGCGTCCTTGCTGGAAATTTTTAGCAGGTTTATCGCGGGCGAACAAGGATGGATGCAGTTAATTGTAACGCCCCAAAAGCCTGGCTGGGGAGAAAAAGCCAAAAAGATTGTCAAGGAATTATCGGGGCAATCATATTCTGCGCCCAAAAAATTCAGTGATGACTTATTGGCGATGCCCGCCAGTGCCATAGAGGGATTTACAAGCGGAGTATTGTCAATATTTAATGGTGGCGCTGCAGCTGCTCCAGCCAAAAAGGAAGCAGATCAATTCAGGGTTATGAATCTATCGCCAGGCCAGCGAACAGCATTAGAAAAAGTGGAAAATAAAATTTCCAAATCTAACTTTAATTTTAAGTGGAGATATATTTATATTGGTAAAAAAGAGGTTTTTAATAAAACCAGAGGTGTTTCTGGAGTCACCGGTTCTATGAAGCAATTTAATACTCTTAATTGCAATGCTCTAAAGCCGGGCGGCGGAATCAGTAAAACGGCAGTTGATTATTTTCGAGTTCCCCAAAGAGTTGCCGCCAAACAAAATCGAATACTTAGGTTGTTTATCGGGCGATCTAACTATTATGGTGATAGTCCTGGAAATCAGATTATGAACGAAGAAGAGTTGGCTACAGTCTGGCACTTCCCGGTTATGACGGTTAAGGCTATGCAGGTTGAAAAAATTGAAAGCAAAAAATCGGCTCCGCCTACTCGTTTGCCTTATCAAGCACCTAAAGAGCCCTCAGATATGCCGACAGAAGCACCTAGTCCGATTTCTTCACCTCCTGCCAATATCCCATTTATTGAAAATGCTTTGCCTGATATAGCACAAGAAAATCCAGCCGAAAAGAAAAAATCGGCTCCGCCACCTAATTTGCCGGTAGTTTAAATAGAATTTAAAAACAAAAATATGCCAGAATTCAATGATCAGGATATAACCATATTTGGACAAACCAACTATCGTAATGTTGAGCGGAGTTTTGGTATTAAAAGGGATGATCGAAGGCGCCACATGTATATTGTTGGTAAGACCGGTATGGGTAAAACAACATTGCTTGAAAATCTGATTATTTCAGATATTATAAATGGCGAAGGATGTTGTTATGTTGATCCTCACGGTGATACTGCTGAAAAATTATTAAATTTCATACCCTCAAGCAGAGTAAATGATGTAATATATTTAAGTCCGTCAGATACTGAATTTCCAATTTCATTTAATGTCTTGGAGGCGGTTGATGAAAGCTATAAACATCTGATTGCTTCAGGAATTGTTGGTGTGTTTAAAAAGCAATTTGCTGAAAGTTGGGGACCTCGTTTGGAATACATTTTAAGAAATGCTGTTTTGGCGCTGTTGGATTATCCTGGCAGTACATTGCTTGGAATTATGAGAATCTTGGTTGATAAGGAGTATCGGGATAAGGTTATTGAAAAAATAAAAGATCCGGTTGTTAAATCATTTTGGACGAATGAATATTCCAAATGGAATGACCGTGTTTTGCAAGAAGTTATTTCTCCTATTCAAAATAAAGTAGGACAATTCTTATCAAATTTTTTGATTAGAAATATTGTCGGCCAGGTAAAATCAACCATTGATTTGCGCGACATAATGGATAATCGCAAAATCCTGATTCTTAATCTATCGAAGGGTAGAATTGGTGAAGATACAATGCAACTCCTTGGTTCTTTAATTGTTACAAAATTATATCTGGCGGCTATGAGTCGTGTTGATATTCCGGAAAAAGAAAGAAAAGATTTTTATCTTTATGTTGATGAATTCCAAAATTTTGCCACCGATAGTTTTGCCAGTATTTTGTCAGAGGCTAGAAAATACAGGCTTAATTTAACGGTTGCCCATCAATATATTGAACAATTGCCAGAAACTGTTTCAGCCGCCATATTTGGTAACGTTGGAACGCTCATTTGTTTTAGGGTTGGCGCAGCCGATGCCGAAGTTTTAGTCAAGGAATTCACGCCATTTTTTGTGGAAGAAGACTTGGTAAATTTGCCATCATTTGCCGTTTACCTTAAATTAATGATTGATGGCATTGCTTCCGATCCATTTTCTTCAAAAACCCTCCCACCGCTTTATGATAGTTTGATTACCAATAATGCGGATAAAGTTATTAAGGTTTCCCGGGAGAGATATGCTCATCCAAGAGTAATTGTAGAAGATAAAATAAACAGATGGAGTGGCATTGAATTGAGCGACAAGATGGTAAAGACAGTTTCTCGTGATGATATTGAGTCGGTTGTTGCTGTTTCACAAAAAAGCACAAACATCAAAAAAATTAATCTTCCTTCAGGCGATAAGGCGCCAATTAAGAAGGAAGACAAAGAAACTGCTCGAAAAAGAATTAAAATTGTCTGTGATTTATGTAAAAAAGAATCAGAAATTGGATTTGAGCCGTCTCCAGACAAGCCAATTTATTGCGATGAATGTTTTAAGCTAATTAAAGAAGAAAGGCGCAAAAAGAAAGAGGATCGGGCTGTTACAATTGATGATGAAATGAGAGATTTACAGGAAGTAGTCAGCCAGCCGAAAGAGGAAAAGATAATCAGTCTTGATGAGGCAACCTCAAAGGAACCAATTCAATTTGCAAGCCAATCAAGTCCCAAGAGGCTAGCTGAAAAACCAAAAAAAGCGGAAAATAAAATTGCTAATCATCCGCAGGAAATTTTGAAAACACCAAAGCCTGAAGTAAAAGAAAGGGTTATTGATAACAATTCAGCCGCTTCTGTTCCAGCCACCCCGGAAATAGAGAGGCTCGAGTGGTATGAGCAGGCAAAAGATATGTTGAAGTCAATTAAGGGCGATGAGGACATGGATGCCGATACAGGAACAAAAAATAATGACAAAGATGAAAAACGCAACGCATCCTGGATGGACTAATTTTTTTGGCCAAGCAGCAAATTGATAAATCACAATAATATTCTAAATAAAATTGACTATAAATCAGAATTAAACGAAGCCCAGCTCGACGTTGTTTTAAATGGCGATGGGCCATGTTTGGTTTTGGCCGGTGCCGGATCAGGCAAGACAAAAACCCTTGTTTTTAGGGTGATAAGTTTGCTCGAAAAAGGTGTTGATCCTGGCAACATTCTTCTGTTGACGTTTACCAATAAGGCGGCCAAAGAAATGTTTTCCAGGATTGAGAAACAGCTTGGGGTTGGAATAAAGGGTCTTTGGGGTGGGACATTCCATCATATTGGAAACAGATTTTTAAGGAAATATGGCCAACTCATTAATATTAAGCCCAACTTTAATATTTTAGATGATCATGATTCCTCAGACATGATAAAAGCGGCCTATAAAGAAGTTGGTTTGCCTGCCGATAAATATTTTCCAAAGCCATCAGTGGTAAAAAATATTATAGGCATTGCCTCAAATTTATCAATGCCAATTGAAGACGTAATCAGGGATAAGTATGACTTCGTTAAAGATGAATATATTTGGATAATTGAAAAAATCAAAGGTTTATATGCAAAGAAAAAGCAATTTAGCAATTCATTAGATTTTGATGATTTATTAATAAAATGGAATCAGTTACTCTATGAGAATAGGGAATTCAAAGAGGCGATGTCTAAAAAATTCAAATACTTATTAATTGATGAATATCAGGATACAAATAAGATTCAAAGCGATATAATTGAGAATCTGTCCGGAGAGGCTAGTAATATATTGGCTGTTGGCGATGATGCGCAAAGCATTTATGGCTTTCGAGGCGCCGATATTAAAAATATTTTGCAGTTTCCCCAGCGTTTTAAAAATTGTAAAATATTCAAGCTGGAAACCAATTATCGCTCAACACCGGAAATTTTGCACTTAGCGAATTCTTGCATAAAAAATAATGAAGGCAAGTTTGATAAAAGCCTCAAATCAATCAAAGATCAATCAATAAAGCCCACACTTTCTGCCTTGATCAGTCCCAAAGAAGAAGCAAAATATATTTGCCAAAAAGTGCTTGATTTGCAAAGTAAAAATGGGTTAGCGTTAAGTGAGGTGGCAATTTTATTTAGGTCTCATTATCAATCAATAGAAATTGAACTCCAACTAAATAAAAAAAATATTCCCTATGAAATGAGAGGTGGCATGAGATTTTTCGAACAGGCTCATATCAAAGATTTACTGGCTTATTTAAGAATTATTTCCAATTTTAAAGATGAAATGGCCTGGACCAGAATATTATTAATGCTTCCGTCAATTGGTATGGCGACTGCCAATAAAATATGGCAGAGAATTTCAACCTTTAATTCAGTATCAGATTTTTGTAACGATGATTTCAGCAATATTTCATCCAAATCGCAGATATTTGTCAAGGGTTTGCAAAAAAATATTAAGAAAATAATTGAAATAGATGAGAATAATTTGCCACTTATTTTAACCGCCATATTTGAGGATTATCAAGATTATTTAAAATCAAATTATGAAAATGCCAATGAGCGGATTGAGGATATTGAGCAGTTGATTGATTTTTCCCGCCAATACAGCTCAATGACGCAGTTTTTATCTGATGCAGTTCTATCCGAGGGTTTTGGGGGCCAACGGGGGACAGAGAATGGTTCTGACAATGAGGAGGCCGTGGTTCTTTCAACCATCCATCAGGCCAAGGGATTAGAATGGAAAGCGGTATTTGTTGTCGGCTTGAATGAGATGCAATTTCCTCATGCCAAATCAACATTAAAGAATCAGGATTTAGAAGAGGAGAGAAGACTGTTTTATGTGGCTGTTACGAGAGCAAAAGAATATTTATTTTTGACTTACAGCCTCTTTGCCAGTGACGACAATCTTAATCAGCCATCCCGCTTTATTACGGAACTGCCCAAGGATTCATATTTGAGAATCGATGACGATGATGACGAGGAAGTAATTTACTTGGATGAAAATGGCGAAGAAAATCAGCCAAGAAAACGCTATTTGGACTTTCAGATTTAATTTGTATTTGCAATTAAATACGGTAAAATAATATGGAGGCGCTATTTAAGGCAATATATTTTGCCGCCCCAGCATTTTTTGCGGGAATAAGCCCGGTGATATTGGCAGGACTGAGGTGGTTTGAATTTTTAAATTTCCCCGTTGACTTTAATAAGTCGCTGGGCGGGGAGTATATTTTTGGCAACCACAAAACCTGGCGGGGATTGATTTTTGCTCCGATTGTGGGAATTGTTGTGGCATTTATTCAATATCTTTTTTATCCGTCATTGCAAATTATATCTATTGTTGATTATCCTAATTATTGGCTGGCGTTTGGACTACTGTCCGGTTTGGGCGCAATTGTTGGCGATTTGATTAAAAGTTTTTTTAAAAGAAGGTTTAAAATCGCTTCCGGAAAACCCTGGCCATTTTTTGATCAGATTGATGCAATTTTGGGATTTTTAATTTTTACTTATTTTATTGCCAAACCGGATTTAATTACTATTTTTATTATAATATTTTTAGGAATTGCTTGCGCTTTATTTTCAAATATTATCGCTTACTCATTGGGAATTAAAAAAGTCTGGTGGTAGCAAATATTTATAGCAAATGAAAAGGGCTCTCATTATATACAATCCAAATGCCGGCATAAAAGTTGGAAATAATATCTCGGCCTTGGTTCAAAAAGAATTGCAAAAATTAGATTACTCTATTAATCTGTTCTTTTTGGATAAAAATTATGAAAAAAACATTTCAGATTTTGATTTTAATGGCATAAGTCTGGTCATAGCTATTGGCGGTGATGGAACAGTCAAAGTGGCTGCTCGGACAATTTTGGAAAATAAACTAAATGCAAAATTGGCAATTGTTCCGTTTGGATCAGCAAATATCGTGGCAACATCACTGGGCCTGCCGATGAATCCTCACAAGGCCATTAAAACGTTGCGTAATATTAAAAATTCCCCCATAGATGTGGGTGTTATTAATGATAAATATTATTTTATAGTCGGATTCTCCGCCGGATATGTTTCAGATGTCGTTTCTCGCACTGCCACAAAATTAAAAAATCGTTTTGGATTTGGCAGTTATTTTATAAGCGTGTTTACAAAGAATTTAGAAATCAAAAGGAAAAAGTTTTTTATTGATGATGGCAAACAAAAAATTTGGATTAAGGGCAATAGCTTGATTGTATTGAATGCTTGTAATTTTTATGGCTTTAAACCCAAGATGGCCATAAGCCCCAATGACGGGATTCTCGATCTCTTGGTAATGACTAATAGGAATTTTTGGACCTTGATGGCGGCCGGAATTCATTTTTTGATTTTTAGAGAGCCCAGGCAATATTTTTTCCACATGAAAGCAAAAAAATTTAAAGTCAGATTTAAAAGGCCGATTACTTGCCAAATAGACGGCGATTATATAGAATTGCCCAAAAATATCGATATAAAAATCATTCCAAGCGCAATTAAAATTACAAATTATGTCCAGTAAGGAAAATAAAAGGGTGGTAGTGGCCATGTCGGGCGGAGTTGACTCTTCAGTTGTTGTCGCTTTATTAAAAAAACAGGGTTATGATGTTGTAGGCGTCTTCATGCAGTTTTGGTTTCCTTCTGGAGAAACATATGGCGAAAATAGGTGTTGTAGCCTTAAATCTTGGAATGAAGCTCAAGAAGTCGCAAAAATTTTAGATATTCCGATATATAAAGTAAATTTTGGAAGGCAATTTAAAAAATTAATCGTCGATGAGTTTTTAAATGAATACAAAGCCGGCCACACCCCAAATCCCTGTGTTGCCTGCAATAAATTTATCAAGTTTGATTTGCTTTTAAAATATGCCAAAACTGTTTTTGATGCGGACTACCTGGCAACAGGACATTATATTTCGTTAATGTCATCACGGCGAAAGTTGGGATCTCGTGGCAATAGAATGATATCCCGGATGATGGCATATGAAATAATGCGCCCCAAAGACTTAAACAAGGATCAGACATATTTTCTCTATAATTTAAAACAAGAACAGCTTAAGCATTTATTATTCCCTTTGGCTGATTATAAAAAAGAAGAGATAAGAAAAATTGCCAAAAAATTAAAACTGCCGATTCATGATAAAAAAGACAGCCAGGAAGTTTGTTTTGTAGGAAATTCACATAATGATTTTTTAAAGAAATATTTAAAGCCTAAAAAGGGGAAGATAACTAACGACAAGAGCCAAATTCTTGGGGAGCATCAAGGACTTGCGCTATACACAATTGGACAGAGAAGCGGGATAGGAATATCTGGCGGGCCCTGGTATGTTGCGAGCATGGATTACAAAAAAAATTTATTAATTGTTACTAAAAACCAAAAAATCTCAGGTATTTATAAAAAAGAACTCCAATTTAATAATGAAAACTGGTTAGCGCCAGTTAAATTTCCATTAAAATGCCAGGCACAAATTAGATATCATGCTAAGCCAGCATCTTGCACAGTTTCAAAATCAGGAAGGGATTTTAGTGTTAAATTCAGCCAAGGGCAAAGAGCAATAACATCCGGTCAGTCAGTTGTTTTTTATGATAAAAATAAATTACTTGGCGGCGGAATAATTAAGTAATATTGGCGAACACTTCACACACGTGTGAAGTGTTCGTTTTTGTCTAAAAATACCTATTTTTTATTTAGGGGAAAATAGGTATTTATTAATGAATTCTTGCAAAAATACCTATTTTTTATTAAAATATAATCTATACTATTGAAATATCAGCAATTATTATGACAACCAAAGAACTCAAGCAACTATATTTATCCTTTTTTGAATCTAACGGGCATGCAATAATTCCCGGGGCTTCGCTTATTCCAGAAAATGATCCCACAGTTTTGTTTACTATGGCGGGCATGCATCCCTTGGTGCCATATCTTTTGGGTGAGAAACATCCGGCAGGACAAAGATTAGTAAATGTCCAAAAATGCATCAGAACCGGTGATATTGATGAGGTGGGCGATAATTGGCACTTAACATTTTTTGAAATGTTAGGAAACTGGTCGCTGGGCGATTATTTCAAACAAGAAGCTATCAAAATGAGCTTTGAATTTTTAACAAAAGAATTAAATATTCCTTTAGAAAAATTAGCAGTTACTTGTTTTGAAGGAGATGAAGATTCTCCAAAAGACGACGAATCTGCAAACATTTGGAAATCTTTAGGCGTTTCAGAAAAAAGAATTGCATATTTACCAAAAGAAGATAATTGGTGGCCAGCAGGTGGAAAAATGCCAGGTCCTCAGGGTCCAGATACTGAAATGTTTTATTGGACCGGGGAAGATAAAGCACCTGAAGTTTATGACCCAAAAGATAAAAAATGGGTTGAGATTTGGAATGATGTTTTTATGCAATATAATAAAACATTGGAAGGAGAATATAAAGAATTAAACCAAAAAAACGTTGATACCGGAATGGGATTGGAGAGAACTGTGGCGGTTTTAAATGGAAAGGCCAGCGTTTATGAGACAGAAAAACTTTATAATATTATTTTGCAAATAACGTCGTTAATTAATTTGACACCCGATGATCTCAGTGAGGAACAAACCAAGTATGTTAGAAGAATTGCCGATCATTTACGGGCGGCAACGTTTATATTGGCAGAAAAAGTTGAGCCGTCTAATGTTGAACAGGGCTATGTACTGCGCCGATTAATCAGACGAGCTGTTCGATATGGCAAACAGTTGGGCATAAATAATCTTTTTACTCATCAAGTTGCTGAAATAGTAATTTCCGAGCATGGCGGATTTTATAAAGAACTTAGGGATCAGCGGGATTTTATAATTAGCCAACTAACAAAAGAAGAGGAAAAGTTCCAACAGCCACTGAGCAGAGTATATCAGTATAGATTTGATTTGGAGGCGGCAGTTAATAATGGAATTGTAAAAAAGATAAAAAATGTGCCGATTCTATCAAGCGAGGGTACAGTGTCTGGCAAATATATTTATGAAAATTATCAGTCTTATGGCGTCCCGCCCGATTTGTGTCTGGATGTTGTTAAAGAATTGGGCTTAAAAATAGATCAAGAAGAATATGATGAGTCATTTAAACAACACCAAGAAACATCTCGAATTGGAGCCGAGCAAAAGTTCAAGGGTGGCTTAGCTGATAGTTCTGAAACTTCTGCAAGAATGCATACGGCAACCCACTTAATGTTGGCTGCGCTAAGAAAGGTTCTTGGAGACCATGTATTCCAGAAGGGATCAAATATTACTTCTGAAAGAATTAGATTTGATTTTTCGCATACCGACAAGATGACACCTGAACAGATTAAGCAGGTGGAGGATTTAGTTAATGAGCAGATTCAAAAAAATATTCCAGTTGTTTGCGAAGAAATGAGCTTGGATAAAGCCAAAGAAAAGGGGGCTATGGGCGTATTTGAACATAAATACGGAGACAAGGTTAAAGTCTATTCAATTGGAGAATTTTCAAAAGAAATCTGTGGTGGCCCGCATGCCAAGAACACAGGCGAATTGGGGCATTTTAAGATTCAAAAAGAGGAATCTAGCTCCGCAGGCGTGAGAAGAATTAAAGCAGTGTTAGAATAACCCTTAAATATTTGACAATTAAAATATTTTGCTATAAGATATTAACATTGTTGACAAATTTAACGAATCTGATATAATTAAGCCAATACCTAAATTTGAAAAAATAAGCTTAATTAATTCAAAATTCTGGCCAATATTGCTTCAATGAGAGGTAGCCATGAATTTTAGTTTGTCCACAACTTAAGGGCAACTTAAAAATTGTTATCTAATGAGTGAACAGCAAAATCAGCCCGATTCCAAAGACTTTCTGGAAGTTAACGGCGAGATCTTAGAGCTTTTACCGGCGGCCACCTTTAAAGTCAAATTGGAAAACGGTCACGAAATCCTTGCTCATCTTTCAGGAAAAATGAGGATGTTTAACATCCGAATCTTGCCAGGGGATAGAGTCAAGATTCAAATGACCCCCTATGATCTAACAAAGGGGAGAATAATTTACAGATACTAACTATGAAAGTAAGAGCTTCAGTTAAAAAAATTTGTAAGGATTGCCAAGTTGTGCGTAGAAAAAAGCGCTTGGTTGTAATTTGTAAAAATCCTAAACATAAGCAAAGGCAAGGTTAATAAAATAATTTTCATTTGATATGGCAGTTAGAATAGCAGGTGTAAATCTACCAAACACAAAAAGAGTTGAAATAGCTTTGACTTATATCTTTGGCATTGGAACCAACTTATCCAATAAAATACTGGCTGATTTAAAAATTGATCCAAATATCAGAGTAAGTAATTTATCAGAAGAGCAGGCTAATAATTTGAGAACCAAAATTGAAAAAAACTTCATAGTTGAGGGAGACTTAAAAAGGGAAGTTGTTTCAAACATCAAAAGATTAAAGGAAATTAAATGTTATAGAGGTATTAGGCATTCAAAAAATTTACCGGTAAGAGGCCAAAGAACAAAGACAAATAACAGAACCGTAAGAGGCAATGTTAGAAGGACTACCGGATCCGGAAGAAAAGATACCGCTCAGAAGACATAATATTATTAACATGACAGAAGAAATCAAAAAATCAAGTCCAAGTTCCGAGGTTGAAGCTTCAGCTAAAGCAGCTAAGGAAGTATCGACTAAAAAGGCTAAAAAGGCAGTTGTTTCAAGACAAGTCGGCTCAGGAAGAGCTTATATTAAATCGACTTATAACAACACCTTAGTTACCTTAACAGATCAGAACGGAAATGTTTTATCTTGGTCTTCAGCAGGACAATGCGGATTCAAGGGTCCTAAAAAAGCAACTCCATACGCCGCTTCTATTATTGTCAAAGATGCTTGTGAAAAAGCAAAAAAATACAGTTTAAAAGAAGTTGCTGTTTTTGTTAAAGGTGTTGGTGGCGGAAGAGAATCTGCCATTAGAGCATTGAATGCAAACGGATTGCAAGTTAGCGGAATCAAGGACGTAACTCCTATTCCTCATAATGGCTGCAGGCCTCCTAAACCACGAAGAGTATAAAAACTATGCCTACAAAAAATACACAAAGTCCACAATGTAAAAAATGTCGAAGAGCCGGTGAAAAGCTTTTTTTGAAAGGCGAGAAGTGCAATGGAGCTAAATGCACTTTAGTTAAAAGGAATTTTGTTCCTGGAGTTCATGGCGTTTCCAAAAGAATGGCAAAACTTACTAATTACGGAATGCAGCTTAAGGAAAAGCAAAAGGCAAAAAGAACATATGGACTGCGAGAAGTTCAATTTAGAAATTATTTTGAAAAAGCTTTTAGAAAAGTTGGAAATACCGGAGAATTGCTATTTAGATTTTTAGAACTTCGATTGGATAATACCATTCACAGATTGGGCTTTGCTCCTTCAAGAGCAATGGCAAGACAGTTAGTCAGCCATGGCCACGTTACAGTAAATGGAAAGAAAGTAAATATTCCTTCATATCAAGTTAAAACTGGCGACATAGTTGGACTAGGAGCAAAAAGCTCATCAATTAAACCATTTGCAAGCCTAAAAGAAGATCTAAAGAAAAGCGATGGCATAGTCCCTTGGTTATCTTTAAATATCAATGAATTGCAAGGAAAGGTTACCAGCGAGCCAAAATTAGCTGATGTTGCCGTAAATGTTGACTGGAGAACAATCGTAGAATTCTATTCTAAGTAATAAATTAATTTTATAATAGCCAGCGTTTTCCTTAATCTAAATTTTGGAGAACAAAGGAGGAAAAAACTATGAAAACAATATCTCTTCCAAAAAAGTTTATAGTAGAAGAAATTGAAAGCGGCAAAAAAGCCAAAATTACCATTGAGCCATGTTTTCCTGGCTATGGATTGACCATGGGCAATTCACTTAGGAGAGTTCTTTTATCATCTCTTCCCGGAGGAGCAGCCACATCTGTCAAGATTAAGGGCGTTCAGCATGAATTTAGCACACTAGAAAATGTATCAGATGATATATTGGAAGTTATTTTAAATTTGAAGCAGTTAAGAGTCAGGGTATATACTGATGAGCCGGTTGTTCTTAAGTTATCTGCCAAAGGCGAAAAAACTATTACCGCTGGCGATATTGAGCCTTCAGCTGACGCTGAAATAATCAATAAGGATTTAATTATCACTTATTTAAATGATAAAGATGCAACATTTGAAATGGAAATAACTGTTTCTAAAGGAATCGGATATGTTCCAACCGAAGAAAAAGATAAGGGCAAAGGAGAAATTGGCGTGATATTAATTGATTCTATTTTTACTCCGGTACAAAATGTAGGGTTGGCGGTTGAGTCAACTCGTGTTGGCCAAAAAACAGACTATGATAAAGTTATATTAAATATTGAAACTGACGGAACTATTTCTCCGGAAGATGCTGTAAAAAAAGCAGCCGAAATTTTAACAAACCAGTTTACTTGGATTATGGAAGGCGGCCAAAATGAAATTAGCGAAATTGATATAGAGGCGCCCATAATTTTATCTGAAAAAGAAATGGTAAGTGAAGCACCATCAGAGCTTTTGGGTGGTACCGAAGAAACTGAGGTAGAGCCGGTTGCCGTAGATGCTGATGATGATAAGCCCAAAAAGAGGGGCAGGCCGAAGAAAAGCTAAAAGAAAACTATGAGACACCAAAAGAAAGGAAAAACATTAGGCAGAACCAAAGCGCCAAGAGAAGCCATGCTTAGAAACTTGGTTACTAGCTTATTTGTGTATGAAAAAATACAGACAACCACAGCCAAGGCAAAATATTTAAGACCATTTGCTGAAAAAATGATTACACTTGGCAAGGTGGACACATTAGCAAACAGGAGAACAGCATTGAAATTTTTATATACCGAGGGCTCAGTTAAAAAACTTTTTGAAGTAGTGGGGCCTAAATTTAAAACAAGAAAAGGCGGCTATACAAGAATTACAAAAATAAATCCAAGAGCAGGAGATAATGCTGAAATGGCCATAATAGAACTAGTTGATTAAAAATATGGAAAAAATAGAAAGAAAAACTCATCAAATTGATGCCACTGGCAAACCGCTAGGAAGATTGGCGACTCAAGTTGCTACAATACTTCGAGGTAAAAACAAGGCTTCATTTACGCCACATATTGATGGCGGCGATTATGTTGAAATTTTAAATTGCAGCAAAATTAAGTTTACCGGCAAAAAATTAGAACAAAAGGAATATATTTGGCATACTAATTATCCTGGCGGACTAAGAAGAAAAAAGATGGCTGATGTATTTTCTGCCCAACCAGGAAAAGTTTTAAGAGAGGCAGTGATGGGAATGTTGCCAAAAAATAAACTTAGAGATTTAATGATAAAAAGATTGAAAATTAAGCAATAAACAATGGAAAACGAGAAAAAGACAACGGCTAAAAAGTCTAAATCGATTTATGCAAAAGGCGGAAGAAAAACATCCACTTGCCAAGCTTTTATTTTTCAAGGTGGCAACGGAACAATAACAGTTAATGGTAAAGATTATAAGCAATATTTTAAAACTGACACCATGTATGCGGCACTAACTAATCCACTGGCAACAGTTGGTTTAGAAAAAACAGTTAATGTCAGTATCAATGTTCATGGCGGCGGCTTATCCTCACAGTCGGAAGCATGCCGACATGCTATTTCAAGAGCTTTAGAAATTATAAACCCGGAATTTAGGCCAAGCCTTAAGGCGCTAGGGTTTTTGAAAAGAGATCCAAGAGTTAAGGAAAGAAAAAAGCCTGGTTTGAAAAGAGCCAGAAGAGCTCCACAGTGGTCCAAACGTTAATTTATTATATACCTCAACTCCCGATTTTTGGGAGTTTTTTGTTCTTTAAATTTTTTAAAAAATAGGTTATAATTACCAAATATGAGCAGTCACAGCTTGGCCAAAAATACTACTTTTTTCGCAGCCGCCATGGCAATACAGAAGGTATTGTCATTTTTATATTTTGCCCTAGTTGCGAGAGGGATTGGAGTAGAAAACACCGGTAAATATACTTTTGCATTAAGCTTTACCACAATATTTGCCATTGTTTTAGATTTGGGTCTGACTCAAATATTGATTCGCGAAAGCGCCAGAGACAAGGAAAAATCACAAAAATATTTGGCTGGCGTATTAGGTTTTAAACTGCTGGCGTCTTTTATTATTTATGGTGCCGTTATTTTGATTATAAATCTGATGGGCTATCCCCAAATCACCAAAGAGCTGGTGTATGTTTCCGGATTTGTAATGCTTTTAGATTCTTTTTCTTTGACGTTTTATGGGATGATTCGTGGCAAGCAAAATCTCTCATTTGAAAGCATGGGAATTGTCATAAACCAATTCATAGTTTTAGTTATTGGATTTATTGTTTTAAAACTTAATCTTGGCTTAGTCCCATTGATGGCAGTATATTTGATTGGCAGTATTTTTAATTTTGCCTATTCAATTTTACTTCTGCGGTTTAAATTCGGTTACAAGCCGGCTCTTAGTTTCAAGCTGGATATTTTTAAGACAATTTTAAAAATAGCCATGCCTTTTGCCATAGCTGGAATATTTGTTCGAATCTATTCATCGATAGACGTGGTTATGCTTTCCAAAATGGCCGATGACCGTGCCGTTGGAATTTACAGCGTTGCCATGAAAATTGTATTTGCCTTGCAATTTGTGGCGACTGCTTTTTCGGCGAGCCTTTATCCCGCGTTTTCCAAATATTTTGTAGAATCCAAAGAGCTCTTAGCTAAAAATTTTGTTAAGTCAATTTATTATCTCATGATTTTATCTCTTCCTCTTGTAACCGGAGTAATAATGATTGCCGATAAAGTTATAACGCCGATTTTCGGGCAAGAATACTCTTCTTCAATTGAGCCTCTGAAAATTTTGATTTTTTCCCTGATTTTTGTTTTCCTTTGCTTCCCTCTGGGCGCGATGCTCAATGCTTGCGATAAACAATCAAGAAATACGGTTAATCTTGGTATAACAGCATTATTCAATATAGTTTTAAATATTTTTTTAATCCCGCAATTTAGTTATATGGGCGCAGCCGCATCCTCACTTGCAAGCTATGGCTTATTATTTATTTTAGACATTTGGGGGATTGAAAAAATTATCAAATATGACAAAAAGTTTTTGATCATTTCTTTTTTAAAAAATTTAGTGGCATGTGTTGTTATGGCAGTAATAATTTTTTTATTAAGAGACTGGTTAAATTTTATTATAGTAATTTTAATCGCCATAGTCGTGTATTTTGTGTTCCTTTATCTGATAAGGGGATTTAATAAAGAAGATATAAATGAAATAAAATTGAAATTATTCCGTAAAAAAATAGTATGAAAAAAACATTACTAATTACTTGCTTTTTTCCGCCGCAAATAGGCGGTATAGAAAATTATTTTCACAATCTTTGTTCAAGGATGGAGCCCGACAAAATTGCGGTATTGACGCAAAATGATCAAAATGCGAAACAGTTTGACGGAGATCAAAAATATCCTATTTATCGAACGGAATTTTTTGATGGAAAATTTCCACCCAGATGGAGATCGCTCAAGGGCAAGATTAAAAAAATAATAAAAGACCAGGGGATAGAACAGATTGCATTTGGCCATTTTCACTTTTTTAATTTATTGGGCCCAAAGTTAGGATTGCCCTATGTTAATTTCGGACATGGCACAGATATTGCCTCTGTAGGTGCCAAATTTGGCTCAAAATTGGCTTTTAAGAGGGTTTATAGATCATCTAAGGCATTTATTGCTAATAGCCAATTTTTGGCGCAAAAGATAGCAGAACTGTCAGGTGATAGCACAAAAATTAAAACCATTTATGGTGGGGTAGATGTGGAAGCTTTAAATATTCCCATTACAGACATAGACGGCAAGAAAAAACTCATTGGCCTTGAAGAAAATGACTTAGTTATGCTAAGTATGGGTAGATTGGTAGAGATAAAAAATTATTCCGGAATAATCAAATTGATGCCGGCAATATTACAGATTATTCCAAACTTAAAATATGTTATTGTAGGTGGCGGACCGCAGTATCTGGAGCTGGTTGAGTTGGCTAGCCATGTTGGCGTCAGCAATAATGTAAAATTTATTGGAGCAATACCGGACGATCCGGCTTCAAAATCTTTTTACTATCAAATCGCCCATATTTTTGTGGGAATTTCGAAAGTGCCTGAAGGTTTGGGCATCTCATACCTGGAAGCGCAGGCTTGCAGGACGCCCGTAATTGCTTCGAATTCCGGCGGCGCCGCAGAAGCTGTAATAAATGGAGACACTGGAATTTTGGTTGATGCAAATAATGACAATGAGATTGTTAAGGCAATTATTTCCCTTTCACAAGACAGAGAGTTGTGGACAAAATTAGCAGATAGCGGACAAAAAAGAATGGGGCAAGTCTTTGATTTAAAAGCCCAGATTGAAAAGATTAAAGAGGTTTTAAATTAATTTATGGTATTTAAAGAAACAATATCGCGCGAGTATTCATTAATTAGAATTGGCGCCTTATATGAGGCTATGACGTACCGGTTAAAGGATTTAATTGGAACAACTGCCGACGCTTGTTTTATTTATGGGGGTGGCGATTTGGCCACGGTTTGTTTTGAGCAAAATACATTTGTAAAAATTAATGCAAAAACAGTTCAAAAATGCAAGAATGATAAATTTATTGAAAAATTATTCAGCCAATATCTAGAGGTCTTTGAGGAATTAAAACCATTTTTTGACAAGCAAAAGACGCCTCAAAACATAAAACAATTTAAAGAAATTATAGAATTATTCAGCAAATATTGGGCACATGATTTGATTATTTATGACCTGCCAAAACTTGCCATAAAAAAGGAATTTATAAATAAGGCCCTGGCCCTGAGAAAAGTGACACAAGATTATAGCGAGGGCATTGAAAATGTAATTAGTGCATTTTTGATAAATGAGTTTCCCTTAATGTCTAAAAATCAAGATAAGATGCGTTTTGTTTTGCCGGATGAAATTTGGGATGAAAAAATTAAAAATAGATTACTCATGCCTGAATTAATTAAGCGAAGTAAGGGATATGTATTTTATAATGGAAAAATTTACTGCAGAGATAAGGATAAAATTTTAAATAAATTAGATATACAGCTTTATACTTATAAGCAAGAGGGCAAGGAAATCAAGGGCTTATCTGCATGTAAGGGAAAGGCAAGCGGATTAGTAAAAATTGTTTCCGGCGTTAAGGATTTGGATAAGGTAGATCTCGGAAACATTTTGGTTGCCTCAATGACTATGCCAAAATATTTGCCAGCCATGAAAAAAGCTTCAGCATTTATTACCGACGAAGGAGGAATTACCTGTCACGCCGCCATCATTGCCCGTGAGATAGGCAAGCCTTGCGTAATTGGAACAAAAATTGCAACTAAAATACTTAAGGATGGCGATCTAGTTGAAGTGAATGCAGATGAGGGAATTATAAAAATATTAAATTAAAGTATATTTTATATGCCAAAAATCTCTATAATTATTCCGGCCTATAACTGCTCAAGAACAATTAACCAATGTTTGGAAAGTGTTTTTAATCAAGCTGAAAAAGATTTAGAGGTTATTGTGGTAAATGACGGATCAAAAGAAGATTTAGCTGAGGCAGTAAAGCCTTGGCTTCCAAAAATTAAATATATTGTGAAAGAAAATGGCGGAGCGCCATCAGCAAGAAACAGGGGATTTGATGAAAGTTCAGGAGATTTTGTGATATTTCTGGACGCAGATATTATAATGAAGCCAAGCATGATATCAAAGCTGCTCAAAAAACTTAATGAAAATC
>Ga0172379_10002636_pt1 | contig 31094 bp, 28 predicted proteins | sample GrowelOW334metaG_FD_119756 | JGI IMG/M metagenome (GOLD analysis project Ga0172379, IMG submission 119756) | Groundwater microbial communities from an aquifer near a municipal landfill in Southern Ontario, Canada - Groundwater well OW334 metaG | ecosystem: Environmental > Aquatic > Deep...
TGCGCTTTTTCTCTCTCAAATCTATCCATTCCGCGTGAACGATCTTTTACAACGGCAAGTACCGCTTCCGGGGAAGTGTTTTCTTGCGTGTGCCATACCTGTAGATTTCCGTCTATCCTAAAAAGAATTGAAGTTGTTTTTGCATCCTTTGGGACACAATGAATATCGCTCACTCCTCTTCGAGTGCCTTCAACAAGTGCAGCTTCAATTAAATTGATCAACGCACTCTTATTTACTTCGGCTTCAATTTCTGCTTCATCATCCGATTGCTCCGGTTGGTCATCGAGTGCGAAATCGGACGGCATATCTTCGAGTTTTTTTAGAAATTCGTTTTCGGGAGGAAAGAGTTTTTCGGTAAGTTTATCGAAGTCTCGCAACTTAATAAACATGACTTCATATTTTTTTGCGTTTAACCCAAATGCGATTTTAGGAATATTTCTTTCAGTTGGATCAATAGCTGCAAGGAGGAGTTTATCTTTTTGGCGCTCGTCATACATAAAAGGAATAACTTTTACCTGAAGCATAAGTTGCTTCATGGTTTCACCGGCAGCAAGCATCGACTGTTTAATAAATTCAAGTCTTTGCGGTGTTAGTATTTCTGAAGTAGCTTCAACTTCTCTAAACGCATAAAGGTTGGCAACTTCTTTAAAAATAACGTCGTGATCATATTTAAATTCTTGAACAAGAATCTGTGCCAGATTTTTTTTTATTTTGTTTGTGTCATTCGCCTTCATGGCGAGAGCTTGTTCAAGCACAGTTGTGTCGATAATTCCTTTTTTAAAAAGGATGTATCCAACTTTATCCGTAAGTTCTAAATTAGCATCCATAAAACTACATTCCCGGCATTTTGGGTTTAACCGTAGCGGTTTCTGCCGAAACCAGCGTTAACATAATCATAACAATCATAATAACCATCGAAATGATTACTTGAATTAATTCAATAATGTTTTTTAATTTATACACAGTTTCGCTTTCATAATAATTTGCCAGCTGGAGCGCTGTGTTTTTAATTGTTCCTGTCTCTTCACCAGAGTGAAATCTTGAAAGAGCCGTATCGGTAAAAACTCCGGTCTGCATAAATGCATCCGTAATGCCAACACCTTTTTTGATCATGAGCGGAATTGCTATACTTTTAATTTTGTTTTCAAAATAAGTGTTTCCACTTGCTTCGGCAGCAATTCTAATCGGTTCGATACTTTCTGCAGATCCACTGTAGAGTGTGTAAAATACACGGCAAAAAACTTCGATAACGGTTTTGTGAATTAAATTACCAACTATGGGAATTTTTAAGAGCATTCCATCCAAAAACATTTTGCCTGCTTTGGTTCTAAAATAATAAAGGAGCGAAACCAAGGGAAGGATAACTACCGCTCCGATAATCATAATATTGTCTTTTAGAAAATTACTCAACTTCAGTGTGAACGCCGTCATCGGCGGCAATTCAATTCCGAATCGTAAAAACAAATTCGCTGTCTCAGGGAAAATATATCCGACATAATAAAGAACCGCCAGCAACAAAACAAAAACAGTTACAAACGGGCTTATCAATGCACTTTTTAAACTTTTTTTAAATTCTTGTTGACGCTCAAGAAACTTTGCCGTGGCTTTATAAATTTCCGTCATGTTACCGCTTTTAGAAGCTAGCCCTAGCATGTAAGACGTGAACTTGCCAAACACGGACTGATACCGCATAAAAACTGCTTGACTGTCCGTTCCTTTTTTTAATTCGCTGTTGATATCTTTTAAAGCTTCTCTAAGAGTTTTATTTTGTGTGTCGTTAATAAGAAGATTAAGAATTTCTCCGTATGGAAGTTTTTGATCAAGGAGTTCGGCACTGATTTTTACAAAATTTACAATATCAAGATTAGGGGGTTTGGGATTGAAGTCCAGCAGGACTTTATTTACAGAAATCACCTGATAGTTAAGCCTGGTTAACGCATCTACTACTTCATCTTTGCTGAAAGCCTTTTGAGAACCTTTAATGGGTTTGTCAGTTCCCTTTTTTGCTTTATAAAGAAAGGTTCCCTTTTTCTCAATTGAAGTAATTTTAAGTTGGTTCTTTTCGGCAAGATTTTTAATTTTTTGCTTTACTTCCCTGACCGAGTCGGCAGTGATGGCGCCCGTTATCGGTTTTCCAGCACTATTGCTTGCAGCAAATCTGTATTCTACCATAAAAAGTATTTGTCAGTTAATATTTAAAGCATTATTTATTTTAAATATACCAAATAAAAATTACATTAGTAAAAGCTTTTTTACTCTAACTTCTTCATCAAAAATTATTACTGAAGTATTGAAGAAGTTGATTGGATTCTAGTTGGTGTTACTATTGTTGTTACTTGATATGATTTACCCTCTTTATCATGTTCCTTTCCTACACCAGTGATTGTTATTGAATTTGCAGTAATATTTGAAACCGTATAACTTCCATTTCCAGTTTCATGAAATTGTTCGGGGAGAATAAAACCAACAAAAGATCCGCCGCCGCCGCTAATCATCTTGGGGAGCTGATAATAATGTTGAGCTACTCCGGCTAAATTCATAGTGTCGGCATAAACAGCATCCCTGTTTGCTTCAAGCGCGTTGACCTCAAATAATTTAATAACAAGGAGAAGAGACAGCCCTACTATTATTATCCCAACAATAATCAGTAATAGTTGCTGTTGTCCCATAAACACTCATTTCTAAATAAAAAAAATAAAACCGGTTATAGCAAATTAGATTTAGCAGAAGAATATCTTTTGGTCTAGCTGTAGTAACTACTAAATAATTCCACAGAAAAAAAACAGATGTTGATAACCCATCTTCCTAAATAAAGGGACTAAATGTTTTAGTCCCTTTATTATGAAAAGCAATTATTGTAACGTTGGGACAGCTGTTGAGATACCTGTCGGAGTAACCGTAGTAACGGCTTTATATTTTTTACTATTAGCATCAAGGACAAGACCAGTTCCTGTAATAACAACACTTTGAGCAGCAACCACAGCTGCGTAAGTTCCGTTAGCTGTAGATGCGAGATTTGTTGGGATAGTAAATCCAGTAAATGTGTTGGCGCCACCACCTAATTCAGTAGGTTTTTTGTAAAATTGTTGTGCAAGAGCAGCAAGATTCATATTGTCTGCAACTACTGCATCTCTGTTTGCTTCAAGAGAACTTGCACTAAAAAGATTGATACCAACTACAATTGCAATTCCAACGATAATAACGCCGAGAACGATGAGTAATAACTGTTGTTGTCCCATTTTAATGAACTCCTTATTTTGGTGATAATTGACTTCGATATACAATCACAAGAAGAATGCCACAATAACAAGAAGGATAAAATTCTCCGATTTTGAGAAATAATCCCATTTTGTAGCACAAGCAAAAATTCAAAAATGTAATTATTACCTGTAAAAATTACCGGATCCTTCCTCTTGCATGTTTCATTTTTCGGAAATTAACTTTAAAAAATATAGATATTTAGCTTAAATTGTATAAAGAAATATATTAAGTAATGCCTTACCTTGTGGTACATAATTTGACCTTATAAAAGAAAAAACAGTAACTATCTATGAATACCGGACAAACAATGCTAACTTTGTTAGCAATGATGATGCTTACGCTTCTCTCTGTAAGGATGAATAGTGCGCTTTTACAAACGCAAGATACAATGCAAAATTCTAAATTTGGATTAGCCGCAATTTCTTTAGCTACCTCAGTTATAGAGAATGCAAATAAACTTTCTTTTGACGAAGCAACTACTGAAGATCCGGCGACCAGTACAAGCGATCTCACCAGAATTAGCAACTTAGGGAAAGATACCGGCGAAACCATACCTTCGCAGTTTGATGATTTTGATGATTATAATAATTATCAATATGATGAAACAACCCTGGCTTCAGCTGCTTATCATATCTCATGCAAAATCAGTTATGTAAACCCCCTGACCCCGGATGTTGATGCTAGCTCTCCAACGTTCAATAAAAAATTAACAGTTTCAGTTTCAAGTGTTTCTATGCAAGACACCATTAAAATCAGCACCATATTTAGTTACTGGTATTTTAGATAGAGGAACCTATGGGCTATTCAACAATATTAGATATTATCGGAGCTATGGTCATCGGCGGAATTTTGCTTCTCACGCTTTTTAGAGTTAATGAAAATACTGTACAAAACTTTTTTTATTACAATGCTGATTTCATTTTGCAGCGGGATTTAGTTGATATTATTATGATCGTTGAAGGAGACTTGAGGAGAATAGGATATTGCGCTAATCCGGACAATCTTATTCCTCCTAATCGGACGATTATACATGCGGATTCTAATTCCATTGCTTTTGTAACCGACTTAAACAGAACCGGTAAACTTGATACTCTTGAATATCGAATCGGAACGCCAGAAGATTTGCCCGGGACTCCTAACCCAAGGGATGTTCCCTTATACCGAATAATTAACAACGCTAATCAGTCGAGGTCGGTGACGGGAATAGTTACAGAATTTAACCTTGTTTACTTTACTGTACTTGGTGATACGCTTCCCTATCCCATTGTTAATCCAGGGGAGATAGCAACAATGGAATTATCGATAAAAGTTGAAAATGCCGCGGCGATTAATCAAAACTTTTCGAATGCCTATTGGCGGCAAGTCAGATTAGCATCAAAAAATTTAAATAGCAGATAGGAATTCATTATGTTTGGAAGAGCTTCTGTATTTCTCGTGATTGGCTTTAGCAGTATTCTGCTTATGTATACTTATAATCTTTTTACCTTCAGTTCAAGTTCCGTTGATGTTTATACACTATATTACAATAACACGGTAGCGGAAAATATAACAACAAGCGCTGCAAACATAGCGTGTAATCAATTTTTCTTAAATCCAGCATGGATCCCGAGTGATTCTAATTTTTCATACAGTGGTGGAATATTCAGAACATCGATTGTAAATTTAGCCAACAACCGAAAAAAAATTATTGCTACCGGGGCATACAATGGAATAACAAAAACCGTAGAAGTTGTTTTGCAACCTTCCAGTTTTGCCCGCTTTGGATATTATGGGGCTATTATGCCGGGGAACCTTTATTATGTAACGGGTGATACCGTTTCCGGTCCAATGCACATTCAGGGTAAGTTAAATGTTTCGGGGAGGCCTGTTTTTACTGGAAAAGTTACAACAAAAAACGGTATTAAAAAACTCAATGCTTCTGCTAACCCACAGTTCCTGGGTGGTTATGAAAGTGGAGTAGATTTACCATTGCCCTCCACAATTAATACCGTCTCAGCAGACGCCTCCTCGGGTGGAAAATTTTTTTCCAATAAGGATGTCTGGCTTACTTTTAACGCAAATGGTTCGGTTGATTATAAAGTTGGTAGTTCGGGAACGTGGAAAAATGAAATGCTTTCTACATTTGCTCCAAACGGGGTCATTTCAGTTGACAAAGGGAACCTTCACGTAAAAGGAACCCTGAAGGGAAAAATTACTCTTGGTGCAACCCTTAGTTCGGGAACATCAAACGGTAATATTTTTTTGGATGATAATATTGTTTATAGCACAGACCCAACCAGCTCAAGTTGCACCGATATGCTTGGAATAGTGGCAACCAATAATGTGATAATTACCGATAACGCTGCGAACAAGAGCAATATAATTATTAACGCTTCAATCTTTTCTCTAAAAGGAGGTTTGGAGGCTCAAAACTATAGCTCAATCCCTTATTGTGGAAGCATTCAACTAACTGGCGGGCTTATTGAATACCAGGCACAAGCTACCGGAGTCTTTAATCCTTATACAGGAAAAGTTACCAACGGCTTTAATACAAATATTCATTACGATGAAAGGTTAATGACACAAGTTCCTCCCTCATTTCCCAAGAGCGCGTCATACGAAGTTCTTTCGTGGTTAGAATAAATCGTTAACTAAAAACACGAGATATGTAGTTGTTCGTCTGAGGACATAATGATTAAAATTCAGTACGCAATAATTTTGACTACGCTTTTGTTGTCTTTTCTAGGTGATCATTCTACAAAACACAATCTGTGTTGGATCTTTGCGCATCTCTAAGATGTAGTCCCTTTTTCATCCCTTTGACCTATTGAATATTTCCTCAAAATTTGCGATAATGGAATCAAAATAAAATCAAATAATCTAAAAGGAGATATGATGTTCATAAAAACAAAACATTCATTTCTGGGTTTTGCTTTACTGTTTACGGTTTTGACTCTCTCTCTTTTCATCGGATGCGAGAAAAAAGAAGCTCCAAAAGAAACGGTAAAGACATCGACAGAAACAACCCCTCAACCTGCAGTAGAACAACCAAAGGTTGAAGAAAAAAAAGTAGTTTTGGATTTAAAAGGGACTTACACGGGAAAACTTGATTCACGTGCCACAACTCTTAAAATCACTGAACAAACCGATACTACTTTCACAGGTTCAATTACAATTAATTATCGTGAGACAATTAACCAAAAAATTTCCGGAAAACTTGATCAAGAAAAAATGGTGGTTACGATGAAGGATATGCTTCATAGCCGCTATGCAGGAACCTACTCGGCAAAACTTTCAGAGGACGGCAAAAAGTTATCCGGTACGTTTACACAAAACGTAGAAAAAACAAAATATCCATTCAGCTTAACAAAAAAATAATATAGTGGAGAAAAAAATGAAAAAATATTTAGCCCTTTTAATTGTTCCAATCCTCTTTTTCGTTGCATCATGTACGGACTCTACGACCGATGCACCTGTTGTTTCAACAAAAGGTTCGGTTGTAATTCAAAGCACTCCGGTTGGTGCCAAAATATTTCTTGCTGGTGTTGACCAAGGGAAGGTAACTCCGGATACTTTAAAAGACCTTACCGAAGGGAGCTATCAAGTAACATTAAAACTTGCTGGTTATAACGATTCAACATTCACGGTAACTGTCACCGCTAACTCTGTTATCAATTGGACACCCGTTGTTCTATACACGAATACGCAACTGGTTACTTACGGACCGGTTCAAATTTGGGAAACTGCTGGAACAGATGCTTCCCAACCAAGCGGACTTGATCTATCTTCGGGTGCCGCTTATGGAATAAGTTCAACAAATAACACCGACGTTGACATTTATTATACGAGCAATGGTTTTGTTGTTACTTCAGCAGATAACGCGACCGGTTTAACCAGAAAAACTTATTTTAAGGTAGGTGGTGCAAGTGTCTTAACTGATGGCGTTGCTTCTTCAGTAAAAGATAATACTTGGACAGATAGAATGACCGACCGGGAAACAAACTATGTCTATTTATATGATGCTGATAAGCATTACACCAAGATTATAATTGATTCATACGGTGGGGGAGTTCCGGGATTCCCGGCTTGGGTAAAAGTGAAATGGGTTTACAATAAAACAGTCGACGACGTTCGTTTTAAATAAATCCTGACGTTATTAAATTAAAAAGCCGTGAAAATTTTCACGGCTTTTTTTTGTGCTTCAATATTTTCTTAAATCCTAATTCGTCATTCCTAATTCCTAATTCCTAATTCTGATATGCAGTTCCTTTAATTGATGATCATCCACCGTTGAAGGGGCTTCATCCATTAACGACATCCCGCTGGCAGTTTTAGGAAATGCAATTACTTCGCGGATAGAATGTTCGCCAGTAAAGATCATTGCAAGCCGGTCAAAGCCGAAGGCAATACCCCCGTGTGGAGGAGCGCCGTATTTGAATGCATTCATTAAAAATCCGAATTTATGTTCAGCTTCTTCTTCGGAGATACCCAACGCTTTAAACATTTTTGCTTGTAAATCCGAACTGTGAATTCTTATACTTCCTCCGGCAACCTCACTACCGTTTAAGACTAAATCATATGCACGGGCTTTCACTTTTCCGGGATCGGATTCCATAAACGAAATATCATCAACATTTGGAGATGTAAACGGATGATGCATAGCGTAAAACCGTTGGGTCTCGTCATCCCATTCAAACAATGGAAAGTCCACCACCCATAAAAGTTTTGGTTCTAAATTTTCATTTATCAAGTTCAAACGTCTGGCCATTTCTAAGCGAAGCATTCCCATTAAACCAAGGGTCTTATATTTTTTTCCGGTAAGAATTAAAATTAAATCTCCCGGCTTTGCGCCAAGAAACGAAGTAAGGTTTGCTTGTTCCTCATCTGTGAAAAATTTCATCGTTGGAGAATCAAGCCCATCTTCTTTCACACGAATCCAGATTAACCCTCCCGCACCAAGTTTTTTAATAAAATCTGTTAACATATCAAGTTGATTACGTGTATAATCACCGCAGCCGGGAGCTACCAAACCGGTGATCTCACCTTTGCTTTGAATTTGGTCTTGAAAGACTTTGAAAGTTGTATTTTCAAAAACATGGTTTAGTGTCTTCATTTCAAGGTCAAAACGAAGGTCCGGTTTATCGCTTCCATAACGTTCCATCGCTTCATCAAAAGAAAGACGTGGAAGAGGAAGTTGAAGATCTTTCTGCCAAATTTCTTTGAAGAACTGTTTCATCAATCCTTCAACGACTTCAAAAATATCTTCCTGGTCAACGAACGACATTTCAACATCAATCTGGGTAAATTCCGGCTGCCGGTCTGCACGCAAATCTTCATCGCGAAAACATTTCACAACTTGAAAATATCTGTCGAAACCGGAAACCATTAATATCTGTTTGTAAGTTTGAGGAGATTGTGGAAGCGCGTAAAACTTTCCTTTATGAAGTCTGCTTGGGACAAGAAAATCCCTCGCTCCTTCAGGTGTACTTTTCATCAGAACAGGCGTTTCGATCTCAATAAATTTATTCTCATCAAAATACTTACGAGTAATTTGATACATTTTGTGGCGAAGCATCAAATTTTTTTGCATTGACGAGCGGCGTAAATCGAGATAACGATATTTCAAACGTAAATCTTCCCCGGCATCCGTATCTTCTTTAATTTGGAAAGGGGGAGTTTTTGCTTCGTTAAGAATTGAAAGTTTTGTCACCATAACATCAACGGTACCGGTTGCAATTAAGGTGTTTTCTGTTCCTTCGGGTCTCTTTCTTACAATCCCTTCGATTGAAATAACAAATTCACTTCTTAAATGTTTCGCTGTATTGTGAGCTTCTTCATTAAATCCGGGTTCAAATACAACTTGCGTAATTCCGTAGCGGTCTCGCAGTTCGATAAAAATTAAACCACCTAAATCTCTTCTTGTATCAACCCAGCCATTTAAAATAACCTGTTGCCCGATATTCGTTTCTCGTAAATCGCCACATGTATGTGTTCTTCGCTTAAAATGCATTGCTGCTTAGTACTCCTTCGTTTTCAAAATGTAATGGCTAAAAATACTGAATTATGAAGTTGAAACAAACAGAAGACCGTCTTGTCTTTACTACTTTCTGCTTAGACTGTGCATAATCATTTTCTTTTCTGCCTGTTTTATTTCATCCCAGAAAATTCTCAACTAAAACTTCTCTTAAATTTTTGTATTTTAGTGCCACATGAATGAAAATAAATTAAAAATATTATTAGTTGAAGACAGCCCCGAAAACCGAGCGGTAGTTGGTATGTTTGTTCGCGGGATAGCTCAGCTTGCTTTTGCAGTAAACGGATTAGAGGCATTAAAAAAAGCTGAGGAGGATATATTCGACATTATTTTAATGGATATCAATCTCGGTGATGGGCTTAACGGAATGGAAGTAACAAAGCGATTGCGTCAAACGATGAAATACAAATCTACTCCTATTGTGGCAGTTACTGCATACTCACTGCTTGAAGATCAAAAAAAAATTCTTGAAGCGGGGTGCTCACATTATGTTAACAAACCCTTCACAAAAAAAGAATTACAAGACCTTATCACCAATATTGTGAAAACTTATCGCCTTTCTTAACATCTTCAATCGCTTCTAACACTTTTCCGGGTTCTAATTTCTTTATACATTTAAATTGAACATCCTCTCTCGTACATGTCAGTGGTTTTGGCGAATAATAAAAACATGGGGCGCATTCCAGTTGAAGTGAGGCAATCCGGTAATTTGTATTCCACGGATAAATATAGTTGGTGTTTGTTGGACCGATAACAGCAACAACATCTAATTGCAAGGCGGAAGCAACATGCATTAAGCTTGAATCGTTGGTAACAAAGATGTCGCATCTCTTCATTATTGAAGCGGTTTGCGAAAGCGAACGCGTGTCTACAACGAATGCATTGGTTGAATTTATATTTTGCTTTACAAAATTCTGTAACTCTCTTTCTTCAGGTCCACCGAAGATTAAAATTTTAGCATTCTTTTTTTCGATGAGTAATTTTCCCAACCCTGCAAATTTTTCCGGTTCCCATCTTCTCTTATCATGATTTTTTAATGTTGAACAGCCGGGATGAAATCCGACAACAAAATCATTCACGTCAATTCCGATTTCGATTAAATATTTTTCTTTAAATAAATCGTCCTCATTTGTCAGCGGAAAAAGAAGCCGGGGTTTTTCTGTAAATTGTATAGAAAAAAGTTTTTCACAGAGAAGAATGTTTTCTTCAACATTATGAAGCGAATCATTTTCCAAGATTCTTTCGGTATTTAGAAAGCCGAGATTTTGAATATCGTTACGAAGGTAATGAACTGCGGCTCTCTTCCTCGCACCAATAATAAAGTTGATGAGATTATATTCTTTTCGGTTGGAAGGATAAACATTAATCGAAGCATCATACTTTCCGCGAAACTTCAACACAAAACGAAGCGCAAAAAATTTGGAAGCGCCCAGAAAATCAAAATAATGAACGGAGGAAAGAAGATTGGTTTTCTCGTAAATCTCTTTAACTCCTTTATACATTACCATAGCGTCTATTTTAGCTTCAGGAAAATTTTTCCGAAGTAGTTGTAACGCCGGTGTGAACATGAGCGCATCGCCAATTCCCGAAAGAGCCAGTATTAAAATTTTCATCGATTGAGTTTCATTGGTCAGTGAGTCAAGGGTCATTAGTCACTGGAAAAATCAATGACTAATGACTATTGACAAATGGCTATTTCTTGATAGCTAAGGAATCCTTATTCGCTTTTGCTGCTTTCATTCTATCTATTTCACTTTTAACCTGATTGTCGCCAGGATACATATTTGAAAGCTTTTGGAGCAGATCAATGCCTTTGTCATACTCTTGCAAATTTTCATAAATGTCTAACAAAATGCGGTACGGATTATAGTAGTTAGTTATTCCGCGAGGGTTCTCCGCAATTGCCTTCAGCGCGTCTCTCTCAACATCTGAGGCGATTTTTTTATAATTAACTAAATCATGCACGGCAAAATATAAATTGCCAATATCGTAAAGGACGCGATAATCAATCGGCAAAACTTTTCTCGGAAGTTTCTTTTCCATCAGATTCAACACATCAACAACTTTTTGATCCGGCTGTCCGGTATTCATATAATAGATGGCCAAACGGATATATGCGTTACGATAATTTTGCACGAGCCGGGTATGGTTTTCGTCAAAGAAGATAGTCGAATCGTTTAAACCTCTAAATTTAAATCCCGGCAAATAATTTTTTGAATAGCTTTTATTTTCATCAAACAATTGTTTGCGCAGAACCGGTTCATTCACAAATTCAATTCGCGCACGTTTTTTCTCGGGAACAAGGCGGAAAGCCATTCCTTCCATTTTCAAATAATCATTTAAACCGATCTTGCTATCGTCCGAACAAGTAACTGCAAAATAGATCGGTCTTTGCCAGTTGTTTGCTTGAATGATTTCTTTTACCATAATGTCTTGAACACGCACGGCTTTTATTCCGCTATAGACAACCGAATTATCCATCCGCCAGGTAAGTTTTCCATCCCGGATGACGGTTGAATCTTCAATATTCCATTCATTAAGATTTACTGATGAATCAGCATTAAAGATTGTTCTTCCTTCGGAAAAAGTTTTATACGATGAAGGAAGCTGTTTCGGAACCGGTATGGTAACATCTTGCGGATCCCATTGAGACGGCTGCAGTGCATCAATTTGCGCATCATCTAAATTCATCGCAACTTTTTTTGAACCGTACGGTTCCATATTCTTCAGTTGCTTGATATACCAATTTGTATTCAACAAACTTAAATTTGCAATTCGAACGTCCCGCCGCACCCCTTCAACATCCTGTAAATACCAGAGAGGGAAGGTGTCGTTATCACCGTTTGTAAAAAGGATAGCATTCGGTGCACAGCTTTGTAATAAGTTGTACGAATAATCCCACGGAACCCAATTGCGGGAACGATCGTGCGTAAAGTAATTAGCCTGTAACATTCTAACCGGTACAAACACAATCCCGAGCACTACAACCGCAAAGGCGGCATTCCTTGCCAATGAAGGAGATTTTATTTTTTCTAAAAGGACTTCTATTATTCCGCGAAGACCGAGAGCAATCCAAATAGAAAAGACGAAAAATGCACCGACGTAAAAATAATCTCTTTCACGAGGTTGTGGTTCTTGTTGATTCTGATAGAATGCTGTTAAATATCCCATGAAGATGAAAAGGACCATAAAAATACTGGCCATCTTCCAATCTCTTCTGAAATGGAAATAGATACCTAACAGACCTAGCAAGAGTGGAATGCCGAAGAGAGAATCTTTAGAATCACCGTTAAAATGAATGTTAAACGGTTTGAAGAGCGCATTTCCAAGTCCATTTAAAGGCCACATATTTGCGCCGGCATCCTGGTCCCAAGATTCACGGCCTACATAATTCCACATAAAATATCTTGTGGTCATGTGGTTCATCTGGTAACGCCACCAAAAATCCATATCGGAAGTATAGTTTTCATAAACACCCATTTGGTGCGGTTCAGTAGCAAATCTTCTTTTAAAGATCGGGAAATCGCCATATTGTTCACGATTTAGATAAGAAACCAATTCGGAAAAATTATCGGGTTCATTTTCATTCATCGGAGGGTTTTGATTAGCGCGGACGATTACTAATGTGTACGTAGTAAATCCGAGAAGCGCAAAAATCATTGAAAGAAAAACTAGATGCATCGTCGGTTTGTTATTTTTTGCAGCATAATAAACAGCATAACCTAAACCGCCAAACAATACGATCAACAAAATAAATTCCGTCATAATATTATCGCCGGAAATGCTTGCCATAAGTCCTGGAATTATTTTAACGATACCTGGATAAACGGCAAAGAGAGCTACACCGCCAATAGCGAGTGCAATATAAATTGAATTTCTATGGAATAATTTTTTCCACAACGCTCCAACAACCAAAATACTTATTCCGGCCATTACCATTTTAAAGCGGGAATCAAATTCCTTGTATTGATCTGGAGTAGGCGGAGTAGCATCCGTTTGATTTGCCCAAAGAGCTATAGCGAGAATGGTCAATAGCGCCGCGTGAGCTAGGAAAATGTAGCCGGTCTTTTTCAAGGCTTCGTCGTCATCTACATATTTTCTAAACATGATTACCATAACAACAGAGACCATCGCCAACACGCTCATCAGGTGAACACCGGTTGAAAGACCGATAAGATATGCTATGAGTAAAATATATTTTTCGTTGTCTTTATTGTCTGCTTTCTCATGCCATACCATCATCAAATAAACGATAAGCGCTAAAAAGAATGTACTGGTTGCATAAACTTCAGCTTCCGCACCATTAAACCAAAAAGTATCGCTAAACGAAAAAGATAACGCACCAATTGCTGCCGGAATGTAGACAAGAAGTGCGTCTGAAAGATTTTTATACGTCTTTCCCTTATAATTCTCGATTAGTTTAACAGCAATTAAATATAAAAAAAGAATTGAGAAGGCGCTTGCTAAAACGGAAATCGTATTAAAACGAAATGCCATGTTCTCGCCGAACGGCAGCATTGAAAAAACTCTTCCGAGCAGTAAAAAGAAGGGAGCCCCCGGCGGATGCGGCACCTGGAGAGAAAATCCGGAAGCGATAAATTCGCCGCAATCCCAAAACGAAACTGAAGGTTGTACCGTAAAAAAAAGAACGACGGATGAAATAGCAAAAACAATCGCCGCCATAATTCTGTTCAGAAGCTTATAATTCATTAGTTCCTCAAGGATGAATGAGATTCATAATTAGTAATTCAAATTTATTAAACTCTTGGCTAATACCGAAACGTGGAAAGGTCAATTAGTCTTCTCTTGGTCTGATTTTTTAAAGAATTGGTCATAATTCTTCTTTTCTCGTTGAGCCTCGTATTTTTCATAAAGCGCTTTTAGTTTGCCAAAAGAAATTGAATCGAATTCTTCTTCATCTTTATGCCGCTTAACGAACATTTTATATTCTTCGAGTTCCTTCGGAAGCATCTTTGCTTCATAACGTTTTAATTCTTCGATATATTTTTTCTGATCTCTATAATAATAAGCCATATTCTCCTTCCTCTTGTTCGATGACTAAAACAAATATTATCCACGTAAAGCAGAAGTGAGCAGTTCTTCAATATCGCCAAAGCGGATTTGATAATCTTCCTGACTTCTTTTAATTACTTCGTGAGCCGTTTGGAAATCGTACACGTCTTGTATTTCGCAGTGTTTATGATGCTCATCGCCCGGAACATCCTTGTAAGTTAAAAAATAATGGCGCAACCGATCGATAACATTTACCGGGACATCGTTAACACTTTTCATATTTCCATAAACGGCGTCGCCTTTCATCACTGCAATAATTTTATCATCCGCTTCATTACCGTCCAGCATGCGCAAACCGCCAATAGGAATAACTTCTAATAATATTCCTCCCTGTGTAATAGTTTTTTCCGTTAACACACAAATATCAAGCGGGTCGCCGTCACCAACAATATCTTTTTTACCTGTTTTTTCCATACTCAGTTCCGCAACTTTTTCAGCGCAATACGTTTGGGGGACTAGCCCGTAGAGAGTTGGACAAAAATTTGAGTACCGCTGTGGTCTATCAACTTTTAAATATCCTGATTGTTTATCAATCTCATATTTCATTGAATCTGTAGGGACAATTTCTATATATACAGTTAATTGTTCGGGAGCATTTTCGCCAATAGATATTCCATGCCAGGGATGCGGTTTAAAAAGCAAACCCATCATTTTCCAAATCGGATCGTTTTTAGGTCGTGTCAAGTTGATTCCTTTTTTCTTTCCGTAAAAATAAGAAATAGTTTGCTGTAGAAAGAAAATGTTTTTTGCTAATTTTGACGCTAAGAAAAGAAAAAAGCCTGATGAAAAACCTTAATAAATATTATGCTATCAATAAACCCTTTGGGGTGCTGTCTCAATTTACGGATGCGGAGGGGAGAAAAACGCTTGCCGATCTTTTTTCTTTTCCGCATGATGTTTATCCTGTTGGCAGACTAGATTACGATAGCGAGGGGCTTCTTCTTTTAACGAATGATAAAACGCTTACCGAGAAACTGCTTCATCCGAAGCAAAAATTAGAAAAAGAATATTTTGTTCAAGTTGAAGGAGTGCCTACAAAAGAGGCGTTATTACAGCTTTGCGCCGGTGTAGTAATTGAGAACAAAATAACGCTTCCCGCAAAAGTTAAAGTCTTGCGTACTCCTCCATCGATTGGAGAAAGAGTTCCTCCAATCCGTTTCCGTAAGACGATTCCAACAACATGGCTTACCATCACTATAATTGAAGGGCGCAACAGACAAGTGCGGAAGATGACCGCAAAAGTCGGTTACCCCACTTTACGGTTGATAAGAATGCGAATCGGCAAGATCCATTTGGAAAATTTGAAACCGGGGGAAGTAAAAGAAATTAATTTTTCTGAAATTACGCTATAATCTTTCCGCACTATTTCTTCATTAAGATGGCTGCAAGATCTTTTTCCAGAGATTCCTTCGGAGATTCAATTATTCTACCAATTTCCAATCCATCGTTATAAAAAATTATTGTTGGAACAAGCTCTATTTTTAGAGATGAGATATCTACTTCAGCGGCTCCTTTTTTTCTATCCACCATTATCAGTTTAACTTTTTCAGATGGAAATTTCAGGAAATCAAGGATTTTGTAAAAACGCGGAACTTCTCTTCTGCTATCGCTGCACCAGGTTCCCATTACGATGGTTATTGAGTGAAACTCATTATCCATTTTAATATTGGCAAGCGTTTCTTTATCAACATCATAATTTTCATATTCCGAATTGAACCACCAGGCAAAAGAAGTATCTTTAAACGCATCCCGGTCGCAAATGCCAACTAACACCGGCTTTCCCGATTTTTGATCTATCACTCGTTGATTTGTTGTTTGTGCAAAACTAACAAGTGAAAAGAAAAGGACAATTAATAAACTTTTCATTTTTGAGTTCCTTTTTGTTGATGGATATTTTTTCTCACATCTAATCCCCAAAGCAATTTCGTTCGGAGAATATCAAAATAGTTTGCCGAATCCATGTGTACGAGTTTCAATGGCTTTTCACTTGTAGAAATTACGAGATCGAGCGGTGGAGCAAATTCCATTACGCGTTGTCCATCGCAGTTTACTTGTAATTTAGTGTGCATCGATTCAGCCGTAATATAAATTTTTTCATTGCTAGGCAGAACCAGAGGACGCATGGTTAATGTATGAGGCGAGATAGGGCTGAGCGTAATAACTTCAGCTTTAGGACTAACAATCGGTCCCCCGACAGAAAGTGAATAACCGGTTGAGCCGGTGGGTGTGGCAATAATTAGACCGTCAGCTAAGAAAGTAGTAACATATTCGTCTTCGACAAAAATGGTAAGCTCAATCATTTTAGGCCAACCGCCTTTATCAATTACAAGATCATTAACGGCAAATAATTCTTCACATGAAAAATTTTTACAATTTCCTGTAAGTACAATTCTTTCTTCAATTGAATAGCGTGAATTTTTTATGTCGTTAAAAAGCTGCTCAATTCCTTTGATATCAACCTCAGCTAAGAAACCGAGTTTGCCGAGATTGATACCAAGAATTGGTTTGTCAAATTGATGTGCGATATATGCGGTTGATAGCATTGTTCCGTCTCCGCCAAGCGAAATTAAGATATCGCAAGCTTCGGCAACCTTTTCCGCTGGGGCAAAATAATTCGGTTCTGATAATTCAAAAGGAAACGCTTCAAGTAATGAATCGTTAACAAGAAATTCATAATTATTTTCTTTGAGGCGCTCAACCAGCACTTGTAAAGTGTTTGTCAGTTCGTCTTTGGTTGTGTTCCCGAATATTCCAAATTTCATTTATGTAACCGGTGGTTTTTCTTCTTTGCCAGCGTCGGTTGGTGCAACAGGTTCTTCTTTTTTATCTTTTCCGACTTCTTCAACATAATTCAATTTCAGCTCGCGCAAAACTTCGCTGATAAATTTATCTTCATACTCACCAAGATTTCCCTTGGTTTTTGCCGCCAGCATATCAAGCGTATCGATAGCATATTTTGCCATCTCAAGATTCCGTTCAATTTTGTCGCTCATTGGATTTTTTAATTTTCCCATCGACATCATTGCCCACTGCTGCTGTTGCATGATCAGTTGCATAAATAGGACTTCGTAATTTGTATTTTCTGCCATAATTTAGTTCTCCTTTTGTTGATTGAGTTCCCAGAGTTTTGCGTATTTAGTAAAAACATAATGTGATGAAAAGACGGCTAAAAGAAATCCGTGAAAGCCGTCTAAAAATCCTAGACGAAAAATATACATTTTTAGAAAGATAAATAAGGGACGAAGCAGTACATCGGTTTTCTTAAAGATTTTTTTTCTCTCGAACAGCTCTCTCGCTGCAAGAGAGGTGTACGTATTAAATTTTGTAAAGTAATGTTCAATCGTCGGATCGGTGAAATGATCAATATCGTTGATGAATTTCCCGACTTGTTCGTTAACAAGTAAATATTCATGTACATCGTTTCCGCTGAATTGAATTTTATCTTTTCTAAAAAGACGGGTAACTTTCCCCGGGTACCAGCCGGAATGTTTTATCCATTTCCCGAGGAAAAAAGCACGTCTTGGAAATGAATAAGCGTTAAATTTTGGAAGATCGTTTTTAAATTGAAGTAATTCATCGTTTAGTGGCTTGGTTATTGCTTCATCTGCATCTATCCATAAAATCCAATTATGGGTGGCAAGCGAAAGTCCAACCTGTTTAGTTTTTGAAAAACCTTGCCAGGCAACTTTTTGACACTTTACTTGCGGAAAAGAATGAACAATTTCTTCAGTTCTATCGGTTGTTGCGTCATCAATTAAAACGATAACTTCATCGATACATGCAAGTTGACTTTCTATGCACCGGGCAATGTTCTGTTCTTCATCTTTTGCTATAATAAGTGATGAAAGTTTTATTTTAGCTGTACTTTGCGCTTGTTGCATTATTTCCATTTGCTATTCCGCCAATACTTTACAAGTGAAAGGAATCCGGCTTTTTCAAGAAAAGATTTTAAATAAATTCTCAATCGCCGCAACAAATAATAATAAACTGCACGGGTATTCCATAATTTATTTTTTTGCAAGGCATTTTTCACTTCGAGAACGCTCTCTTTTTCTTTCACCCATGAAGCACCGCCACCACGCATAAAAACAAGAGGAGTTCCATTTAGATAAAATCCTTTTTTTATAAAATCCGGAATTTGGTTTACCAGACGGCAAACAATCTCAAAGTCCATCGCCAGGTGATAAGAGATATCGAAAAGACCTGCTTGTTCAAAACATTTTTTCCGAACAAACATTGCGGGGTGATTAAAAGGCATTCCTAGTTGAACCGGGCAAAGCAACGGCTTACGGATGTTTGACCCGTATTTCTCATCTTCAAAAAAAATGTTTCCGTGAACGAACAAGACTTCATTATTAGAAAAAGCTTCATTAACTTTTTGAAAAACATCGGGATTGAAATAATAATCATCTGAATTTAAGAAGGCGATAACCTCCCCGGTTGCCAGAGCTAATCCTTTATTGAATGCCTCCGCAATCCCGTTATCTTTTCCGGAAACCGGAATAAGTCTTTCCGATAATCCGTTAGCATTATATTCCTCTTTAATAATTGCCAACGTTTCGTCCGCACTTTGATTATCAACAATGATATGCTCATAATTCTTGTACGACTGTGACAAAATCGACCGGGCATTCTGGCGGATAAATTTTTCAGAATTGAATGTCGGTGTAATTACGGATATTTTCATACTAATTTAAGAAGGCTTCCATTTCTTTGAACAAAGATAAGCATAATGAAGTAAAATTTTGGGCGGGAAAAGAAAGCATCTAAAATGTTTTCTTTGCATATTTAGGACGAAAATTTCAATTGTTTAAGAAAGATGTCTAAAAGCGAAAAATCAATTTTACTGCTGTCCGTGATGGATTCTTGGGGCGGCGGCGAAGAAGTGTTATTAAAAATCGCACTTCACGTTAAAGGCTTTTCCTTTTTCGTTGCCACACCTCCGGGAATTCCGGCTAATATTTTTTTTAAGCAGAACCTGAATGTCTTTTCTCTGGATAGCTTAAAAAAAATTTACCGCAGAAATGACCATTGGGTGTTCTCCGACAAACTGAATGCGCTTGCAAATATTCTTAAGTCGGTTCTGCCACTCTACTCATTTATGAAAAAGAAAAATATTTCCGTTGTTGTTGCTAACGGAAATTTTGCAGCGTTGTTTGCACTTCCACTTGTTTTTCTGTTTAAGAAAAAACTAGTGGTTATTCAACATCTGTTGTACGAAAAAAAATCGTTTGAAGGAAAACTGCTTAAAACTCTCGCGAAATATTCTGATAGATTTATCTGTGTTTCTAAAAGCGTTGCGGAAAATATTCAAGCGTTTACGAGCGAAGGGTTCCGCGGAAAAAGCAGCGTTATTTATAACGGAATTGCTCTCCCGGAAAGAGATAGTGAGTTCTTGAAAGTACGCGTCTCGGAGGATGAAATTCGCTTTGCAATAGTTGGCAGTATTATCCGAGAAAAGGGGCATGACCGCATCCTTGACGTTTTTTCGGAACTAACAAAAAATTTCCCGCAATGCCGATTATATATTTTTGGTGAGCCACGCGATGAACGCTCATCGAAATTCTTTCATCAAACATTATTGGACAGAGTTGAGAGTTTTCAGATTGGTGATAAAGTATTCTTCAAAGGATATGTTGATGAAAAAGATGCTCTTTACAATCAAATAGATGTTTTAATAAACTATTCTGTTGTTCCGGAATCATTTTCTATGACTATAATTGAAGCCTTAGCCCGGGAAAAAATAGTGATCGCTTCAAACGAAGGCGGACCGTCAGAGATACTTCAAAATAGTATTAATGGTTTTTTAGTTGAACCGAGAGATAAGCATGCTCTTTTTCAAACAATGATGGATGTCGCAAGACAAATTGAAAATGATTCATTAAATGAGATGCGGAAAAACGGTCGCGCAACGGTTGAAGAAAGATTTTCACTTGATCATTTCGCTGAAGAATATAAAAATATGTTCGAGACTTACTCACTTGAAAGGAAATAATGGAGAGTAAATTTAAAACCGCAATTGTTCATGAATGGCTTGTAAACTATGCCGGTTCCGAGCGTGTTGTTGAGTCATTCACAAACATTTGGAATGACGCAAGCATTTTTACACTTGTTGATTTTCTTACTCAACAAGAACGTGATACTATCGTTAAAGGAAAATTTCCTCAAACCTCATTCATCCAAAAATTGCCGTTTGCAAAAAAACATCACCGGTTGTACTTGCCTCTCTTTCCTTTGGCAATTGAACAATTTGATCTTTCCGGATACGACGTTATCCTTTCGAGCGCCCATGCAGTGGCAAAGGGAGTAATAACAAGCTCGCAGCAACTTCATATCTGTTATTGCCACACACCAATGCGATATGCGTGGGATTTCACGCATCAATATTTAAAGGAATCAAATTTGCAAAAAGGAGTGAAAGCGGCAATTGTAAAATTGTTTCTTCACTATCTGCGCATTTGGGATTATTCCACGGCAAACAGAGTTGATTATTTTGTCGCAAATTCAAAATATATTGCTAGGCGCATAAAGAAAATTTACAACAAAGACGCCGACGTTATTTATCCGCCGGTTGACACAAAATTATTTCCGTGTGAAATGAATAAAGAAGAGTATTATGTCACGGCATCTCGTTTTGTGCCGTACAAAAGAATTGATTTAATTGTTGAAGCTTTCGCAAAAATGCCCGATAAAAAATTGCTTGTCATCGGAGAAGGACCGGAAAATGAAAAAATATATTCGAAAGCAAAAAAGAATGTTGAGTTTCTCGGTTATCAAGAAGGCGATGCTCTAAAAAAATATATGCAAAAAGCGAAAGCATTTGTTTTTGCTGCTGAAGAAGACTTTGGAATTATTGTTGTTGAAGCTTTGGCTTGCGGAACGCCTGTTATAGCGCTCCGTAAAGGTGGTACCGCGGAAACAGTTATTCACTTAAAAAACGGAATTCATTTTAACGAACAGACCTCGGACGCAATTATGAAAGCCATACTTGAATTTGAAAAGAACGAGCAACAATTTGATTCGTTGGCAATCAGTAACGATGCGGCAAAGTACGATCGACAGGTTTTTGAGACAAAGATTACACAACACGTAACAGAAAAAGCAGAAAATTTCTTTAATCAGTAAACTAATTTCACAATCACAATGTTTGTAAATAAAGATTCTATCTATCATTTCAGATTACTGTTTGACCTACTCTTTTTGGTAATCGCATTTCTCTTGGCTGCAATTTTTGCACAGTCGTTTGCTATCCTTATTACTCGCGATTATATGTTTGGATTGCTTTTAATCCTTGCGTTTGTTTGGTATTTCTCTTCAAATGCAATTGGATTCTATGAAGATTCAAGTTCGCAAGTCCTGTCGTTCCAATTTATCGGAATTGTTAAGAATGTTAGTCTGCAAATAATGTCCGGCATCGTTTTTATTTTTATCAGTAAAGAGAATTTATTTACCCGAAATTTTATTTTCTATTACGGATTTCTCCTTCTCTTCTTAATTAGCTTGCGGATGATTTCTTTTCAACTGATCGTGAATTACCTTCGCAAAAAAGGAAAAAACATTCGGAATTTAATAATTATCGGAACGGGAGAGATTGGACAAAGTTTTTGGAAAACACTCGGAAAGAATAATCAACTCGGGTATCGTTTTCTTGGATTTGTTGGTGAACCAACCTCCGCAACCCAGATTAACTGTCTTGGGACAATTGAACAACTTTCAAAAATAATTCAAACTCATCATGTACATGAGGCAATAATTGCACTGCCGGAGGAAACCTCCCGCAATCTTGATTCCGTTATTAAAATTTGTAACATTAACGCAATCAGAATACACATTATTCCTGATTATTTAAGATTCGTTTCCAAAAAGTTTAAGATCACGATGCTTGATAAGTTTCCAATAATTACGGTAAGAGACGAACCTTTACAAGAAATTCAGTGGAGAATGGTAAAACGAGTTTTTGATATCGTTCTTTCTTTGCTTGTTATTTTCTTCATAACATCATGGTTATTCCCGATTGTAATTATTATACAGAAATTAACATCACATGAAAAAATTTTTTACATTCAAGAAAGAATAGGAAAAAACAATAAAGTCTTTAAATGTTTTAAGTTTCGTACAATGTATGAAAACTTTGATGATAAAAAATTTATCCCGACAACCATTAATGATTTAAGGATTACTCCGTTCGGGAAATTTTTACGACGGTCTAACTTGGATGAACTGCCGCAAGTGTTTAATGTTTTGTTTGGTGAAATGTCGATTGTTGGTCCACGTCCGCACGCAATAGCTTATGATGAACTCTATAAAGAATTTTTTGATGAAATAAAACTGCGGAGTTTGGTGAAACCAGGTATCACAGGCTGGGCGCAAGTGCATGGCTTACGTGGCGATGTTCCTGATGCCGAAGAGAATAAGCAACGGACTAGAAAACGAATTGAATATGATATCTGGTATATCGAAAACTGGTCTTTATTACTCGATCTCCAAATTATTCTTTTAACTGCATGGCAAATGATCAAAGCTGATACAAAAGGAATTTAACCTTTTTCACTGTTAACTTCGGAACTAAAAAACGCGAGTAGAAAAACAAACAGCAATGATAGAATTGGGTTGTTGACAAATCCCGACATTACCGCGGATAAAAATAAAGCAACAAGCGAAATAAAAAGTCCCCACCGCCAATTGTTGGCAAAAAGAAATTTCTCAAAACCATTTTTGATCACTAGAAAACCTAGCAATAGAAAAATTATCAACCCGAAAATCCCACTCTCCAAATAAACAGCAAAATAATCATTATGCCAGGCGCCAACATCTTTGTCAACAAGGAGGTCACGATTGGGAAAAATTTTATCAAATGTGCGGGGACCAAAACCAAGCAACGGATGTTCGCCGGATAGTTGAAAAGCGGATTTCCACAAAATATCGCGGTCAGACATTGTTGTTGGTTGACTTACTCTAACTTTTACCTCTGCACTGTTTTGTTGAAAAGAAAAATAGGAGAATACTATCGTCACTCCGAAGATCACTAATACGTATTTCAATTGAATTTTTTTTTGTAGTGCCGCAACTAGAATGATAGCGATCGCTATCCCCAAATCCGCTCTTCCTAAAGCGAGAACAATTGCCAACAAAATTACTATTCCGCCAACAGATAACAACCATGAATTAAATCTTTCTTTCAGATCAAAAAAAAACGAAAAGTAAACAGCTAATCCGGCAAGTAGAAATGTTGAAAAAGAAGCGTATCCGGAAACAATTGATTCGGCACGTGGTTTTATTCCCAAAAGAAATTTTGAAATTCCCAGTAAAGAAACAACTATCGAAAACAATAAAAAGATTTCAAGAATCCTCGTTTTTCTCTCCTCTGAAAAAGATTTCAAATAAAAGACGAGCGGGAATAATCCAATATAGAAAAGTGCGTCCTTATAAAGGGCGTGGATACTTAAGTCAAAATGTTCTGAAAAGAAAATTGAAACAATCCGCACGCAAACGAAAACAGCAAAAGATACTTCAAGGATGCCGAATGTCTTTTTCTTCTCGTAATACGGTTCAAATAGCCAGAGCAGAATGAGAGCGAAGAAAAAAAGTTGCAACAGGACCAGCGAAAGCAAGAACGATGCGGCAATTGCACTGATTAGATAAAATGCTATTTGCGATTTGTTTTTAATAATCATGAGTTACTTAAACACGGAATTGAAGTTCATATAATTTTTTATAAAGTCCTTTTTCTTCGAGCAACAGATTATCGTGAGTTCCTTGCTGAACAATTTTTCCTTTGTCCAAAACAATTATCAAATCGGCGTTGCGAATTGTACTTAAACGATGTGCAATAACAAAGGTTGTTCTATATTGCATCAATCGTTCGATCGCTTCCTGCACAAGAACTTCTGATTCGTTATCAAGCGCCGAGGTTGCCTCATCAAAGATCATGATTTGAGGATTCTTTAACAACGCACGGGCAATTGATAATCGCTGTCTCTGTCCGCCGGAAATTTTCAAACCGCGTTCACCGATAACCGTATCGTAACCGTCAGGAAATTCCTCAATAAACTTGTGAGCGTTAGCAGTCTTAGCCGCTTCAACAATTTTTTCAAAAGGGAAATCTTCAAGCCCGTATGCGATATTATTTCTAATCGATTCGTTGAATAAAATAGTTTCTTGTGTAACAATTCCCATCAACTTGCGAAGATCAGCAATTTTGATATCGCATAAATTCATTCCATCAATTGTAATAATTCCGTTCGTCGGATCATAAAACCGCGGAACTAAATCGACCATAGTAGATTTTCCCGATCCGCTTGGTCCTACGAGTGCAACAACGCTTCCTTTTTTTATTTCAAAATTAATATCAGTTAGAACAGGCTCATCCGAATCTTGGTAATGGAATGAGACATTTTGAAAAACTATTTTATCATTAAAGTCCTTAATCTCTTTTGCATTTGTTTCATCTTTAATTGATGGTTCGGTGTCAATAATTTCAAAAATTCTATCTCCGGCGGCGCTTGATTCTTGAATTTTGTTGTTCAATCCGCTTAACTCTTTAATCGGCGTCATTAATTGAAAGATAGCAAAAAGGAATCCCAAAAATTCACTTGCTTTTAATCCTTGCCCGGAGAGAACAAGGCTTCCTCCATAATAAATAATTCCTGTTCCTACAGCAATACTAAGAAATTCAGTAATTGGGCTAACCGAATTTCTGATGTTCGTCATTCGTAATACTTTTTTAAAGTATGACTGTGTCCCCTTAAAAAATTTTTTGTTTTCATAAGCTTCCATCCCGAAAGCTTTTACGATTTTTACCCCGGTGATCGTTTCGTAGAGTAGAGAAGTAATATGTGCGATACTTTCTTGAAGTTTCTGACTTTCTTTTCTTAAACGGAGTCCGATCAAAGTAATTAATGCAAGAGAAACAGGAAGAACAACAAGTGAAAAAAGAGTTAGCTTCCAACTGATGGAAACTGCAATCCCGAGAAAGACTAAAATCATTATTGGTTCGCGCACCAAATTCAAGAAGACCGTTGATACGCTTGCTTGAACCACTTGAACATCATTGACAATTCGTGAAATCAGATTACCCGTTTTTTCATTTTTAAAATATCCCATCGGAAGTGTATGCAAGTGCATGTATGCTTTGTTCCGAATGTCTTTAACAACACCTTGTTCTGCAAAAACAAGGAAATATGCTTGAAGATAACTGAATAAATTTTTCAAGAAAAAAGCGATAAGAACAAGAACTACAATTTTTGAAAGTGCGTCGTATTTTGTTCCGCTGAAAACAAAATTGTTAAACGCAGAGGCGGCGGCATCTTTTATCGAAAGGATCCAATCCGGAATAAGCGAGGAAGCACGCGCGGAAGTCTCTTGAACTTTATGAACGCTTTCTCCTTTTGCAAGAAAAAGGGTATCGAGCAAAGGAATGAACAAGTACACCGAAGCTCCATTTGCAAGCGCATATAAAACGCTAAAAATGATAGACCCGGTAATATATTTATAGTAAGGTTTTACGAACGCTAAAATTCTGAAATAGGTTTTCACTCAATTTTCCTTGATTTATTTTTCTGCAATTCCCAAAGCTTTGCATAATTTAAAATTGTTGTAAGTCCGTTTAAAAATGATATCAGTAATCCGTGCATACCGTCTTTGTATCCCTTTAACGAGAAATAGGGACGCAGAAAAGCTGAAACACCGTGTAGCAAGATACTTAATCCTGTAATTTTTTTCTTTCTGGAATAGTTTTCAACTGCGTAGAGCGAAGAATAATAATTTATTTTCCCGATCATTTTTTCAAGTGACGCTGTTGTGAAATGATACACAGGAAAAGTAAGTTTTTTTATTTCACCATCGACTAAAAAACCTTCATGTACAAGTTTATCAACCGTGACTTTTGTTTTATCTTTTTTAAATAAACGGAGCTGGAAATCTTTATCCCATCCACACGTAGTGATTTTTTTCTTGAGAAAATAATTTTCCCGGAGAATTTCATATCCAGAGAAATCTTCTTCTTTTAAAGAAAGAATTTCTTCGCTTAATTGAGGAGATATTTGTTCGTCTGCGTCAAGCGAAAGGACCCATTCGTTATTAGCCAGACTTAACGCATACGCTTTCTGTTTTGCAAATCCTTCCCACTCTTTCTGAAAAACAGCGGGTGTAAATTCCTTTGCAATTGCAACCGTCGCATCACTACTAAAAGCATCTACCACAATAATTTCGTCAGTCCAACGAACGCTTTCAAGACATCCGCGGAGATTTTTCTCTTCATTTTTTGTGATGATTATTACTGAAACGTTTTTCATGAACGATTATAGATTTTCTTTTTTTATTCAAACTTAATAAGAAATAAAAGAATAGCGAAAGTTTTTGCTTGAAACCGTCTTATCCACGTGGATGATATTTTTTATGTTCTTGTTTCACAAAATCGCGGTCAAGATGCGTATAAATTTGAGTTGTCGAAATATCTGCATGACCCAGCATTTCCTGAACCGCCCGCAAGTCAGCGCCTCCTTCAACCAGATGCGTTGCAAAAGAATGCCGGAAGGTATGTGGATGAACGGATTTCAAAATCCCTGCTTCTTTAACATACCGGCTTATTATTTTCCAAATTCCCATGCGCGAAAATTTTGTTCCGCGCGTATTAAGAAAAACATAGTTCTCACTTTTGGATTTTTTCTCAAGCATCAGTCGACTTTTTAGAAAATATTCTTCTACCCAATGAATTGCACTGCCGCCGATCGGAACAATTCTTTCCTTCGAACCTTTACCAAACACTCGAATCGCTCCATCGCTTAAAAACAGATCCGATATCTTTAAATTGATCAACTCTGAAACGCGCAGACCACATGCATACAAAACCTCAAGTATAGTCCGGTCACGTAATCCAAATTTATCTTCTATATCAGGCAAACTGAAGAGAGCATCAATTTCATTTACCGTCAAAACTTCGGGAAGGGTTTTCCGCAATTTAGGCGGACTGATTTTTTCCATTGGGTTATTCTGGATATAATTAGCAAGCAAAAGAAAAGTAAAAAATCCTTTAAGCGATGAAAAATAGCGCGCGATAGATGCATTCGTCAGTCCGGCTTGATGCAGTTGAACAAAAAAATCATTAATCTGTCGAAAAGTTATTTCGTCGAGGTCTTTAATATTATATGATTCGAGAAAAGCAAAATACGTTGAGAGATCGTTCTTATAAGCAGCAGTAGTATTATCAGAAAGATTTCGCTCAAGTTTTAGTAATGTGAGATATTCCTTTAAAAAACTTTCGTAAAAAGTTTTGTTTTGATCACTCACTTTTTTCCATTTCTTCTTGTTTTGGATAGCGAATTCTGCGATGATGTTGCCCGAGTAAAATACTGCCAAATACATCTTTAATTTTTCTAATATCACCGAACGTTAACGGCGATTCATCCAACTGTTTATCGTTAATTCGTTCATTAATTAAATTTGAGATTAAGTTTTCAACTTTCTCAATATCAGGTTCGGGGATTGAACGAACAGCCGACTCACAGGAATCTGCGAGCATAACGATGGCAGTTTCCTTTGTTTGAGGTTTGGGTCCCGGGTAACGGTACTTTGCTGCATCAACTTTTTCTTGACCGTATAATTTAATAGCTTTATCATAAAAATATTTTATTAACGTTGTTCCATGATGCTGCGGAATAAAATCAATTATCTCCTGTGGAAGTTGTTCTTCTTTTGCAATTTCAATACCTTGTAACACATGGTCTGAAATAACTTTTGCGCTTTCTTCGGGAGAAATTTCTTCGTGTATGTTATTTGTGGTTAATTGATTTTCAACAAAATAATTCGGTGAAATAGTTTTTCCGATATCGTGATAATAAGCACCGACACGAGCCAGAAGCGGGTTTGCGCCAACAATTTCAGCGGCGGCTTCTGCCAGTGTTCCCATCGTAAGCGAGTGATTAAAAGTTCCCGGAGCTTTTCGCGCCAGGTCTTTTAAGAGTGGTCTATCAAAGTTCGAAAGTTCCAGCAATGTTAAGTCGGTAGTAATCTTAAAAATCCGTTCAAAGAAGATCAAGAGTCCGTAGGTCAAAATTGGACTAATTAAAGCGTTAGTTCCAGCAAAAGAAAATTCAATTATAATTTTCTGCCAAGATTCAAATCGCTCAAAACCAAAGGCAGTAATGGTAACTACATAGCCAAGAAGAATAAAAAGAAATGAGCGGAAGATTTGCGTCCTGTTTTTAATATCTCGAACAGAATAAACTGAAAGGACTCCGGCAATAATATTCATGATGACGAAAGGATAATCGTTACCTCTAAGTGCACCGCCAATAAGCGAAGTAATAATTGTGCTGTAAAATCCAACGCGTGAGTCGAAAATGATGGTCATCAACATAGAAACCGTTGGAATGAAAATAAGTAACCGCGCCGCATCAGGGATGCTTATTTGATTGAAAAGAAACGTTATAACTGCAACCCACAAAATTAAAATGGCAAATATCGTGATCTTCAGATTGTTTTGATAAATCCCTTTTCTAAAAAGGTAAATGTAAATACTCGGTAAAATTAAAATAGAAAGAATGTGAAGAAATTTTCCCAGCCACTGCAGAAACAATCCTCCTTCTCCTATCGCTTCGCCTTTAGCAATTTTGTAAGAATCAATTTTTAATTTAGTGTCAGGGGTTACCCGTTCGTGTTTGGCAATAATCCGTTCATTCTCATTAACAATACCGGCATATTTTGAAACTTTATTTTGAACAATTTGTAATTCTTCGTCTGTTAGCCGCTGACTAAATTTTAAATTTGGAGCAAAATAGTAAGAGCTTAATTCAATCAATGCCTGTTTTATTTCGGCACGATACGGTTTTTTATTAAAATAATTTTCCCCGAACGCTGCGGCAAGTGAACGGTTGAGAAAATGGAATTTATTGTCGATCCGGTCGATATTGCCGGTTCTTATTGTTATAATATTATGATCAATTTTATCGTGAGATAAATCTAGCAATCCCTTTTTATTTACTTCTGTAAGAAGCTGCCTTGTATCTTCAAAATATTGATGCAGCGTCGAAACATTTTTATCACCTATTGAGTAGAGTGCTTCTTTGGTGTTTTCGGAAAGGAAAGAAAACACATTGGATAATTCTTTTTTGTTCTTCCTGATTAAAGGGAACTCTTCTCTCATCTCTTTTTCCAATTGATTGAGAGAATCGAAATTGTTTTTTACTTCGGTTTCATCACTAACAAAAACAGGATAGACGCTATTCTTAGCTTTGTCAAGTTCTTGTTTATAAATCCGGGGTTGTTTAATAATTGGAAAACTAAACTCAGCGATCAAGTCGTCCTGGATCCAAATCGACCCGACGGTAACTTCGGATTCCAACGACTCGCCCTTCGGGAAAAGCAGCGAGATAACAATTGCCGTAGCAAGCACGATAAGAATTTTATAGCGCTTACCACTTAATAATTTCTGATTAGCCATGTTGTTATGATTTTTTAGCTTGTAAAACAGTTTCTAAAAATTCCGATGTACCATCTTCGTTGCTTCTCCTTTTTAATTTCTCTTGCCGTGAAACGGGATTTCGCAAAGATCAATAAAAAAGAATGGTTTTTATAACTGTGATTTAATAATCATAGTTTTATTTTATCGAATATAAACAGATATTTTATAATATTAGTAAAAAGAACTAATCAAAAATACAGAGGTGAGTGATAATTTCAAGATAAATAAATTAACGTTATTTCCGGGGATCGTCAGTACGCAGCAACAAATGACTAAGATTTCCCACGATAATTGTAACCGCACAACCGATAAACGTATGCCAGGTAAAATCAATCGTTGTAAATTGTAGAACCAAAATCATTGCGATGATGCCGCTAATAAACCCGATGAAGGCATCCCGCTGATTGATCTTTTTAAAGAGAAGTCCAAGAAAAAATGTCCCGAGCAAACCACCATAGGTAAAAGATGCTATCTTTAACCCAAGCTCAACAACGGGATTCTTTGTGTCGGTAAAAAGCATCGCCCCACCGATAAGAATTAATCCCCAAATCAGGGTAAATACTTTCGACCAAAACATTTCTTTTCGTTCGGAATGCTTTTTTGCAAATGAAGAATTTTTAAACAGATCCAAATAACTTGATGAAGCAAGAGAACTAATTGAAGAGGCAAGCGTTCCCATCGCTGAGGCTAAAACTCCGGCTATAACAATTCCCGAAAGTCCTTTCGGCAATTCTTCAATTATAAATTTCGGAAAAATCTCATCGGAGGATTGCAGGCCTAGTTGTTGAAAAGGAACTCCATGGTAGAACGCATAGAGACAAATCCCTAAGAATAGAAAAAATCCAAACTGAAGAACAATGAATGAAGCGTCAAGTAATAATGCTTTTTGGCTATCACGTTTCGATTTACATCCAAGGAGCCGTTGCACCAATAATTGATCGGTTCCGTGGGAAGCCATTGTTAAAAATGTTCCTCCAAGTACGCCTCCAATAAGCGTATAAGGAGCGCTTAAAAAATCCAGAAAGGAAGTGCCAAGATTAAAATTAAAAATTTCAAATTTATTTCCATTCATTGAAGCAGAAGCAAATACATCGCCAAAACCATTTGGCAGATTTGCAACAATAATTGCAAGGGATACTACCGCGCCAGTGATATAAATAAAAAGCTGTACAACGTCCATTGCAACAACGGCTTTTAATCCGCCGATGTAAGTATAAACCAGTGTGAACGCCCCGATGATAAAAATAGATGTAGTATAATCATATCCGGTTATCAAGTGAACCGGAA
>Ga0172379_10002637_pt1 | contig 31091 bp, 36 predicted proteins | sample GrowelOW334metaG_FD_119756 | JGI IMG/M metagenome (GOLD analysis project Ga0172379, IMG submission 119756) | Groundwater microbial communities from an aquifer near a municipal landfill in Southern Ontario, Canada - Groundwater well OW334 metaG | ecosystem: Environmental > Aquatic > Deep...
CTATTAAACCGTTTGTACGAAGAGACACGCATACTTGTTGAACATCATGAAAAAAGTATTGATAAGCTTGAGGCTATTTTAAGTGAATACGAACATATTTCCAAAGCATTGGCAAAAGAGACCATTCGTGATATTCTATAGTGGATTTTCGTTGAAGAATGAGGCATCTTTTTTTGAGCCGTATTTGGAAAAAAGTGAGTATACCGTTGCAGGGTTTAGTTATGGTGCTATTAAAGCTGCAATTCATGCTTCTGAAGCGACAACGCGAATTGATACGCTACAACTTTTTTCCCCTGCATTTTTCCAAACCAAAAAAGAGTCATTCAAGCGTCTTCAGATGGGGGCGTTCTTGAAATCAAAAGAAGAGTATATTGAGAATTTTCTATCAGCATGTTTTTTTCCCTATAAAGCTCAAGAGGTTGACTTGGATGAATATGCGTCGGAATCTCAGTTGAGAGAATTGCTCTATTTTGAGTGGACTAAGGAGTTGATGGCTTCCATCCTCTCCAAAGGAATACGTATTGAGGTGTTTTTAGGACTGGAAGACGCAGTGATTGATGTACCAAGCGCAAGAGAATTTTTTATTCCCTTCTCCTTAGTGACATCCATACGAACAGGAAACCATTTTTTACAGGAGAAAAATAATGATTAAAATTGGCGTAATTACAGCATCAGACCGTGCGAGCGCAGGAATTTACGAGGACATATCCGGAGTAGCTATCCAAGATACAATGAAAGACTATTTGAAAAGTCCTCATGAAATTGTCTATCGTTGTATTCCTGATGTTCAAGAAACGATCGAAGAAACGATGATCGAGTTGTGTGACAGTGAGGGTTGTTGTTTGGTGGTAACTACGGGTGGAACAGGTCCCGCGTTACGTGATGTGACGCCGGAGGCAACGGAAAATGTCTGCGAGAAGATGATGCCGGGATTTGGTGAACTGATGCGTCAGGTGAGTCTCAAATACGTTCCTACTGCGATTTTATCTCGTCAAACAGCGGGAATTCGAGGTTCTAGCCTCATAATCAATCTACCGGGAAAACCAAAATCAATACGTGAGTGTCTGGATGCAGTGTTCCCAGCCGTCCCCTATTGTATTGATTTGATCGGCGGAGATTATTTGGAGTGCAATGAAGAGGTTATTAAGGCATTCCGTCCGAAATAACTCAATGAGTTTTAAAACTCTTTCAACACTTCTTGGCTATAATTCGCCCAATAAATCATACTTTATAGGATACCTTGATGCAAAAAATTGAAGGGAAAGTTTGGAATTTCGGTAAAGATATCGATACAGACCTTATTATCGCTGCCCGTTATCTCAATACCTCTAATCCGCAAGAGCTTGCAAAGCATGTTATGGAAGATGCCGATCCGACGTTCGTGACTAAAATGACTCCCGGTGATATTATCGTTGCAGATGAAAATTTTGGATGTGGTTCCTCTCGTGAGCATGCTCCCATTGCTCTAAAAGCTGCGGGTGTAGCTGCAATTATTGCTCCTACTTTTGCCCGTATTTTTTACCGTAACGCGTTTAATATGGGATTGCCTATTTTTGAACTTCCGGAGAGTTTGGAAATCAAAGAAGGTGAATCGGTCAGCATTGATATGGATGCAGGGACGATTACTAACACGACAAATGGAAAAGTCTATAACTTTATACCTATCCCGCCTTTTATGCAAGAGCTTATCAGTGCAGGCGGATTGATGAATTTTGCGGAAGCTGAAATTGCCGCAGCAGGAGAAAAACAATAATGAAAAAATACAATATTGCCCTTATCAAAGGGGATGGAATCGGTCCTGAGATTATTGATGAAGCAACTAAAGTTCTTGATGCTGTAGCTGCATGCGTAGATATTGAATTTAATTACCAAGAAGTACTGATGGGAGGGTGTGCATATGATGCAACAGGCGACCCGCTTCCGCAAGAAACGATTGATGTTTCATTGGCAAGTGATGCAGTTCTTTTTGGTGCAATCGGCGGTGAAAAATGGGATACTCTTCCGAGAGAAAAACGTCCTGAGAGCGGATTGCTTCGTTTTCGCAAAGAGTTAGGTGTTTTTGCCAATCTTCGTCCTGCTAATGTGTACGATGAACTGGTCAATGCAAGTTCCCTCAAGCCTGAGATCGTCAAAGGTGTTGATCTGATGGTAGTCCGTGAGCTTATCGGCGGTATCTATTTCGGTGAGCCAAAAGGTCGTGATGAGAATAAAGGTTGGAACACTATGGTGTACACCCGTGAGGAAGTTATTCGTATTGCTCACGTAGCATTTAAAATTGCAATGGAACGTTCGAAAAAAGTGTGTTCTGTGGATAAAGCAAATGTCCTTGATGTCAGTCAGTTGTGGCGTGAAGTTGTGATCGAAGTTTCTAAAGAGTATCCGGAAGTTGCGCTTTCACATATGTACGTGGATAATGCAGCGATGCAGTTAATCCGTGATCCAAAACAGTTTGATGTTATTTTGACAGGAAATATTTTTGGAGATATTTTAAGTGATGAGGCGAGTATGCTCTCAGGTTCTATCGGCTTACTTCCTTCTGCTTCTGTTGGTGCAGCTATCGGTGTATATGAGCCAATTCACGGATCTGCTCCTGATATTGCAGGTCAGGGAATTGCAAATCCTATCGCAACCATCGCGAGTGCTGCCATGATGCTTCGTTATGCATTGAATGAAAATGCAGCGGCTGATCGAATTGACTATGGTATCAAGCAAGCATTAGCTCAAGGATATAGAACGAAAGATATTGCGGCATTTGATGCTAAAGAGATTTGTTCCACCAGCGAAATGGGTTCTATTATCGCTAACTTAGCGGCGAAATGCAAACTCTAACTCTCGCAAATATTTATGAGCTTCAAGGCCTTAAAGAGGAGGCTCTTGAAATTTACAAAGAAATTTTAAAAAAAGATCCTTCAAACGGAGATGCAAAAATAGCGATTCGACGACTCTCCGGAATGCGTAAAAAATTTTTAGGCGTTAACAATGAGATGAAAGCTTTTTTTGTCCAAATGGATGAGGAAGCCGAATTTATCCAATTCGAAAGGTGGCTATTACGAGCATGGAATTAAAAGATGTTATTTTGTCAACTCTTGCAGAAATTGAAGAGATTGGTGCTCTCAGAGATATAGAAATACCAACTATCAAGAAAGAGTCTATTGAAGCAGTACATGTAGTTGAAACTCAAGCCTCATATTCTCAAAATATTAGTGAGAATAAGACTTCTCACGATGATGAGATGAGAATATTAGATGGTATACGAGAACGCCTTTTAGTCTTATTTGAAGGTTTTCAATCTCCTAATAATGTTCAAATTGAAGCTAAAGTAGATTTGACATTAAACTTTTTAGAATATTTATTGGCTACTATCGACAATCGACTCGAAACTATTAAAGTGAAATAACCAAAGGCTACTCCTCAAATGACAGAACAATATCGAATTTTAATTCAATGCAACGACGAAAAAGGGTTGGTTTATAAAGTATCCAGTATCTTTTATCATCGAAACTTGAATATTTTATCCAATAACGAATTTGTAGATAAAACCCATAACAAGTTTTTTATGCGAAGTGTCGTGAGTGGTGAAGCGGACATGGAAGCACTTAAAAATGAACTGATTGCTGTTCTCCCAGTTGATGTACACTTGGATGTTATCGCTCCGCGTAAAAAACGAATCGTGCTGATGGCTACCAAAGAATCTCACGCTCTTGGAGATATTTTGATACGGTATGAAGCGGGTGAACTGGATGCAGTTATTGTGGGAGTAGTATCCAATTATGATACGCTTGAAGCATTAGTATCGAAGTTTGATATCCCTTTTTATACTGTTTCGCATGAGGGGTTGGATAGAGAAGCTCATGAGCAAAAAGTCTTGGAGTGTTTAAGCTCATTGGGCGAGATTGATTATATGGTATTGGCAAAATACATGCGAATTTTGACTCCTCACTTTGTGGATGCGTATGAAGATAAGATTATCAATATTCATCACTCATTTTTACCGGCGTTTATTGGTGCAAATCCTTATAAGCAAGCATATGAGCGTGGTGTAAAAATCATTGGAGCAACAGCACATTTTGTGAATAATAATCTCGATGAAGGACCGATTATCGCTCAAAACGTTATTCATATCGATCATGCCTATGGATGGGAAGATATGCAGCGTTCAGGACGCGATGTTGAAAAAATCGTTCTTTCACGTGCCTTGAAGCTTGCGCTTGAAGATCGTATTTTTGTCCACGCCAACCGAACGGTAATTTTCTAAATACTAATGTTATACACTAAAATGGATGTATCCGTTTTAGTGGCAAGGACTAAAGTCCTTTGCAATCCCCTAAAGCTACAAAAAACAAATTTTTTGAGAGTTAAAAGTACGTAAGGTTGTTTATCATGTTTAATATTGTATTAGTAACCCCACAAATTCCAAACAATACCGGAGCTATTGGCAGATTGTGCGTTAATACCGGTTCAACGCTTCATCTCATTAAACCATTGGGCTTTGACATTGACGAAAAAGCAGTTCGACGGGCAGGTTTGGATTATTGGAATAAAATTGATTTGCACGTTTGGGAAAGTATAGAGGATTTTTTCATCCATAATCCTCAAAGCGAGCGTTTCTTTTTTGCTACAACCAAAACAAATCAACCTTATTTTGACCACAAATTTCAATCAGGTGATTATCTTTTTTTCGGTAGCGAAACGGCAGGGATTCCAGCTGATATATTAGCGTCTGCACCAAAACAATGTATGACCATACCCATGACCAAAGAGGGACGAAGTCTCAATCTTGCTATTAGTACAGGGATAATCTTGTATGAAGCAATCAAACAAAATTTTGTCTCTTATCAAGAAGGTATGTAATGTTATTCCAAATTTTTGATTCTTTTATTATCGTTTTATTTGTCCTTTTCATAATTTTTATTTTTAGAGGATACCATCTCTCTAGACGTGAAAAAGAATATGATAATGATGAATCTAAAACGCATTAAAATAATTGTGATGCCCATTTTTCCATTTTTGTTTCGAAACGATTCATAAATCCACTTGCTTTAATAATAACCTTTGCCATTTTCTCCGCCTTTTAGTATTTTAAATTGTCAAATAGTAAGGCATTTGACAAATAAAGATTAAAAATATTGCAATTTGACATATTTTTATGAATAATATGTCATAATGTCTTCGATGAATCGATTAAAGGGAGTGCTTTATTATGAAAAGTTTTTTTGATATAGTAGAAACGATTAAAGATGTTGTCTCAGGAGAATTTGCTGAGAAGAAAGTATTTGATAAAGATGTTGCAGAGTTGTTGGATATTTCACAAATGAACTTTGCTACTATGAAAAAAAGAAATAAAATTCCCTTTAATGAATTACTTGATTTTTGTGCCAAGCGCTCTATTGCAATCAATTGGCTTTTGTACAACCAGTCGCCTGAAAGTTTGATAGAGCCAACAAACCGTTTTTACATGGTTCGATATTTTTCATCAGTAAGTGCATCTGCTGGTGGTGGTGCAGACAATGGCGATTTTGATTTTGAACCATTGATGCTTGAAGGAAATTTTGTAGCTACGTTGGGTGGAGAGAAAGAACTACGCTTTATAGAAGCAATAAACGTATCCGGTGATTCGATGGAACCCTCATTTAGCTATAACGATATTGTTTTTATTAATCGATCAAAAACGGATGTTGGACGGGGTGGAATTTTTACGATTCGCACAGAACATGGACTCTTTATTAAGCGGGTACAAGTGAGAATTGATGGTAAACTGGATATTATTTCTGATAATAAAGACTATCCTATTTCCATAGCGCGGCGTGATGAAGTGGAGATTATCGGTCGTGTTGTTGGGCGATTTGGGTGCGTTGACTGATAAAATTTAAAGGTTTTTTGAATGATTTTTGTTAGATATGTAGCTTTTACTTTAATTTTAATTCTGAGTGGTTGCGGTACTAAGAATAGTCCTGTAGAAACGAAAGCAGTACTAGCTGTTCATGTCCCACCTCTATGTATTGAGAGTAATGTTACAACTTTTTCCGATGACATAACACTGGCTCAAGAGATTGAAATTGAACTTCCACAAAAAGCTGCTAAGGTTAGTGATCTTGATCATTATCCTCAAGCTATTGCTCCCTATGTCAATTTAAATGCCAATAATCAAACAAATTTGTACGAAATTCAAAAACATTTTGATGAAAATTATTATCGCCCATGGGCGTATCAAGCTGCACCGATTTGTGCGAAAGAAGCTGGATGGTATATAAGTGCTATTAGAGCTGGTTTTGGAAGTAATTTAAGACCTCTTCCTTTATCCTGGTTTTCGGAGATGGAAAAACAAAGTAATTTTCAAGCATTTTCAACATTAAATCAATCCGGAATTGCAATTAAATACATGAATATGCGCGTATTTCCAACTGCAAATCCCTTGTATAAAAATCCGCAGAAAGCTGGTGATGGATATCCATTTGATTTACTTCAAAATAGCAGTGTAGCGTTTAATGAGCCTCTTTTTATTTCACATGCTTCCTTGGATGGAGCGTGGGTCTATATTTTTACCAATAGCGCATCAGGATGGGTTGAAGCAAACAGTGTTGCTGTATTGAAGAACGATCAAATTGAGATTTTAAAAGGAAAAGAAAAGCTTTTTATTACTGATGATAAAATTCCTTTACGAGACAGTGATAAACGTTTTGTAGCGTATTCACGGATTGGTATGGTTCTTCCACTTCTAGAAGTGACAAATGACAATTATAAAGCTTTATATATTGATAACAGTGGAAGAATAAAAGAGCTTTTTGTACCAAAAGAATCAGCACATATTGGAAGCAGTTTAATAAACAAAGATGAATTGATGAAGCTAGGCAGCCATTTGTTACGTAATACATATGGATGGGGCGGGATGTTTGAAGAGCGTGACTGCTCCTCCATGATTCGTGATTTTGTCACTCCTTTTGGGATTTGGTTACCGCGTAATTCTGCTCAGCAAGCTAAAAAGGGAGAAGTCATTTCCTTTAAAGATTTGAATAATACGCAAAGAATTGCGTTAATAAAAGAAAAGGGTATTCCCTTTGAAACGATTTTGTATAAAAAAGGGCATGTCCTCTTGTATGTAGGAACGTATGAAGACAGCGTTATGGTAATGCACAATATCTGGGGTATTCGGACAAAAGACAAAGAGGGCCTTAAAGGGAGAGTAATTGTAGGCCGTGCCGTAATAAGTACTCTTGAACTTGGCGCAGATGTTGAGAATTTCGATGCTAGTAATATGCTGTTGAGCACATTAGTTAGTATGAATATTTTTACAAAAGCTCCGACTCCTCTTGCACAAAAAAAGGAGAAAGGTAAACTCTCTAAGCTTTAATATCGAGCAATGAGCCTAACATATTATCCTGAGTTCGGATAGCATTTACATTTGCCTGTGTTACTTTTTCGATAGAGACTTGGTCGGTAATTTCTTTGGTTAAATTAGTCTGTGATTTTTCCGATTTAGTGTCAGTTGCACGCGATGTTACCGCTTGTGTAGAATTATTACCACTTTCTTTGATAACGGTATTCTGAGGTATAAATCTATCTGTATTTACATTAGCTACATTATTAGCACTATTATTCATGTACGTTTGATTAGACATAATTGAAGAGACATTGGAGCTTATCATATGAAGCCCTTTATTGTTAGATAAAATAGTATAGAACTAGCCACCTTAAGAGATGGCTAAAAATAAAGGTTAATGTAAGTCTGCGTTGAGTTTTACTTCACGGGTTGAACGTCGGATGAGGAGTTGTCCTGTTGTTGAGTCTTGACGATAATGGATACCGTTAAGAGCTACTAACTCTTTTCCTTTGAAACTTGTTCCGCTCAATACTGTATTTGGGTTTGCTTCTTGAATTTTAGAAAGTTCTTCGGCACTTACTGTAAATTTGGTTCCCGCTAATACAGCAATGCCTGCATCGACGATACATCCATCACCTAATGCGATACCCGTGACCGAATTGGCACCCAAAAGAGTATTTTTTCCGATAGTGACAGGGATACCGTCCGTTCCGCTGAGTACGCCAAGGATGGAAGCACCACCGCCCACGTCTGAGCCATCACCTACGATAGCAGAGCTTGAGATACGTCCTTCAACCATACTGACACCGGTTGTTCCTGCATTGAAGTTCACATAACTCGCACCCGGCATAATCGTTGTTCCTGCATGAAGCTGGGCTCCAAAACGAACTTTTGAATCATCCAGTACACGGGTATTATTTACAGGGATAATGTGTTGCAGATAACGGGGGAATTTATCGACGAAATCGATTTTTGGGTATTCGTTGGCAAATTTGAGTTCGATCTCGTTTTCACGAAGCCATTCAAGTTCAATCGGTTGACCGTCTGACCATGCCACATTGTGCAATGCACCAAAGGCACCATTGAGATTGAGGGAACGTAGAGGGACTTTTGATGATGAAAGAGCGTAAAGTTTGAGATAAGTTCCCTCAACGCTGACACAGGCAACATCGTTAAAAAGGATCACGAGACGAAACTCGCCATCACGCATACCGCGTTCTTTGATTTGATTGTAAAGAGCGGAAATTATTTGGATATTTTTGTGCGCATCACCGAATGCTTCATCCGCATACGGAGTAAATGCATTCAAACATCCTTCTAAAAACTTGACCGTAATAGGAATAATTACTTCATCTGCTGTAAAATCAATCTCAATTCCTTGCTCTTGAGAATTTTTGATAAAGATAGCAGCACTGCCGAAGTTTTCATTCCAGTTAATATGGGGGTAAGTAGCTTGGAGGATTTTAGCACTGTTAAGCTGACCAAAATCAACGCGGCAAATTCCGAATGCTAGAGGATTTTTATACCCTTGTGCGTTTTGGATTTCATTGACGCACTCTTTGAAAGCACTTTCTGTTTCTATTATATTCATTTAAAGCTCTCTTGTTTAAAATTTAATTCCGAATTTTAGCATAACTCTCTACGGCTGTGTTGAAGATCCCATGTTATACTACGTATAAATTATTTTGTGGAACTATTATGGAACAGTGGATTGAACTTTTAAAAGCTAATAATTATTTAGGAATCAAACAGTATTTAAAAAAAGGTGCCTCTGCTAATGAGAGTGAAGAAAATGGAGAATCGGTCATTTGTTTTGCACTTCGTTATCATTGCGATTTGGAAATACTTGAATTGTTAATTTCCGAGGGTGCAGATTTGTATGAAACGGATAATGAAGGAGTGAGTGTCTTTGATGTTGCTGTGACGTATAATAATCTTTTTTTGATTGAGAAACTGATTATAGATGGTTTTGATGTCAACAAATCGACACGTCGCAGTGGATTCACCCCTTTGATGGGTGCTGTATGTTATGGACGGGTTGAAGTGATTCAAAAACTGTTGGATATGGGAGTGGACGTCAAAGCACGGGACGGACATGGCTTAACTGCTATTGACTTTGCCCGTAAAATGCATAAAAAAGCAATTTTAGCCTTACTTCAAGGAGAAAAAGATGGAACAGTTTAAAACATTTTTATTGCTTGGAAGTCTTAGTGTCGTATTGGTGTTTATCGGCGGCTATTTAGGGGGTCAGATGGGAATGCTCATCGCTCTCATTATGGCAGGCGGAATGAATTTTTATGCTTATTATTTCTCAGATACGGCGATTTTGAAACACTACAATGCAGTTGAAGTTGATCCCAGAGAAGCGCCAATGCTGTATCGCGTTGTCGAAAGACTGGTTGATCGCGCTGAGCTTCCTATGCCGAAAGTCTATATTATTCACGATCATATTCCTAATGCGTTTGCTACAGGACGTAACCCGCAGCACGCAGCTGTGGCAATTACAACGGGATTATTAGAATTACTCAACGAAGAAGAAGTGGAGGGGGTTATGGCCCATGAACTTTCTCATGTACGCCATCGTGACATTCTCATTGCAACGGTTGCGGCCACCATTGCCGGGGCGATTGCATTTATTGCCAATATGCTCCAGTTTGGAGCAATGTTTGGAAATCGTAATAATCGAGGAATGAATCCGATTATGATGATTGCGATGGCGATTATTTTACCCATCGCGGCAAGTGTGATTCAAATGACGATTAGCAGATCACGTGAGTTTATGGCGGATGAGGGGGCTGCAAAATTGACAAGGCATCCTGAGTGGCTTCAAAGTGCTCTCGTAAAATTGACAAATTATAATGGACGAGGAGAAGTGCAGGGTGCTACACCTGAAAATGCACATATGTTTATTATTAGTCCATTTGACGGGAAAAACTTTTCATTTTCAAATCTTTTTAGAACGCATCCCACAACCGAACAAAGATTGGAACGACTGGAAGCATTAAAAAACAAAATTGACACAGAAGAATCGTCAAAATTGTATGACCGTCATTACAGTTAAATATTATTCGTGTTCGATCTTTAGTGTAAAATAAGGCTTTTTAACCCCTCTAGAACGTGTTTTATGAAAAAAATAACGCCGATAAAAAACGTAAACAATCATCATAAAGATTAAGGCAATAATTAAAGAACCTAGCATCATCATTTTTTCCTCCTTAGAGTCTATAGTAAAGTATATCGTCATTGTAATAATAATTTTTAATTATAGAATATTAAAAAGGATCGACTTGTTCGTTAGATCATGGATAAAGAGATTGAAATTATCGTCACACAATGTTTTATCGGGGGATGCAATAGAAATTTCTACTGTAGGTATACCCTTATTTATCATCGGAAGAGATGAAAAATCAACACTTGGATTAAGCTTTTCCATAACTTCTATAAGGGTATTTTCACTTGTTTGAGCGATCAGTGTTTTTCGATACATCTTCTCTGCCAAGGGATAAAAACGCTCCAATGCTTCTTCAACCATAGGATGAGACATCTCTGGAAATCCCGGCATAAAAAAATAACGATTTTCTAGATAAAACCCCGACATATTATTGATAATGTTATGCAACAATTCGGACTTTTTAGGCAACATTGCCATAGTAATACGATGGGGAAATGCCTGATCTCCAAATCGCTCAAGAATATCCGAATAAAATGATGGATGAGAAACAAGGATACCGTCACTAAAAACATCACTGGCAATTTGACGGGTTAGATCATCAGGAGTAGACCCAATACCACCAAAACTAAACATGACACTATTAGGATCTTTTTTAATAAGGGTATAAATCGAATGGATGAGCTCTCTGTCATCTTTGATGATAAACGTTGAAAATAAAACGTGTCCTCGATGTAAAAGAGCATCACGAACGAAGTCAAAATGTTTGTCAATTCTGCGACCATTGAGAATTTCAGAGCCAATAATAACGGCATAAAAGTGTGGTGTTTTCATCTGATTATTATAGCGTAACAGCCATTTTTAACCAATATAGCGCTAAAATAAAGCCATTAAATAATGACAATTGGATAAGAATTATGGTTAAACCTCTTTTAATTGAAATCGGTGTTGAAGAACTCCCAGCCGTTCCTTTGCTGAAAGAACTTGCGGAAATTGAGAAAAAATGGGCAGACGTTTTGGAAAAAAACGGTTTGCTATGTGAGTTTGAATTTTACTATACTCCTCGTCGTCTCGTGTTGTGGCATCATGAGTTTAAGACTGCCCAAGAAGATCGAACCGAAGTATTTTATGGTGCGCCGGTAGAAATGGCGATAAAAGATGGTGTGGCTACTCCTGCTGCTCTTGGTTTTGCAAAAAAATGCGGCGTTGACTTTGAACAGCTTTCACGTTCAGAAAAGGCGGGCAAAGAAGTTCTTTATTATTCCAAAAATGTTGAGGGAAAAGAGAGCTCGGATTTACTCAATGAAATGATTAATCAGTGGATTAAAAGTCTTAATTTCGGTAAATCCATGCGTTGGGGAAGCAATACAGAGAGCTTTATTCGTCCGATTCGCTGGGTAAATGTGATGCTGGGTGAAAAACAAGTAGACGCAGAGCTTTTTGGTGTGAAATCAGCTCCTGCAACCTACGTTCACCGTATCAGCCATTTCGAGGCTAAACCATTGGCTTCTATTCACAGCTATTTTGATGTCCTTAAAAGTGGTTCGGTCACATTATTTCCACAAGAGCGTCGCGCTACTATTTTAGAAGCCTTTAAAAACTTAGAAAATGAGTATGGAATTACAATCGAAATTGATGAAGATTTGCTCGATGAAGTTGTGGCGATTACGGAACATCCGACTCCTTTGCTTGGAAAGTTCGATGAAAGTTTTTTAGAGCTTCCTCCCGAAGTAATTATCACTTCGATGAAAGAGCATCAGCGTTATTTTCCAGTATTTAAAGAGGGTAAACTTATCAATGCGTTTGTAGTAGTTTCCAATGCCTTGGCAGATGATTTTACGCAGGTAATTGAAGGAAATGAACGTGTTTTACGACCGCGTCTCAGTGATGCATTGTTTTTTTATCATAACGACCTCAAAAAAGGGCTCAGTACCGCTGGCTTGGAAAAAGTGGTCTTTATGAACGGTTTAGGAACATTGGCGGAAAAAATAAAACGTGAAAAAGTTGTTGCAACTACTATCGCCAACTTAATATATGATAATATTAATCCTGATCACTTAGAGCGTTCAATGGAATTGGCAAAAGCCGATTTGATGTCGGAGATGGTTTATGAGTTTACCGAACTGCAAGGACTTATGGGCTATTACTATGCTCTTGCTTTAGGGGAACCCTCTGAAGTTGCGACCGCTATCAAAGAGCAATATCTCCCTATGGGTGAAGAGAGTGAACTGCCAAGTTCAATGCTCAGTGCGATCGTCGCAATGGCGATTAAACTCGATACATTGATCGGAATGTTCAGTATCGGTGAGATTCCAACCGGTTCACGTGATCCATTTGCACTTCGTCGTGCTGTCAACGGGATTATTAAAATCGCCGTTGCGTACCAAATTCCTCTCAATTTCTCTACTTTGATCGATCAACTCGCTTCTTCGTATCCGCAAGGAAAAGTGTATAAAAAGAATATTGAAACGTTTGTTATTGAACGGCTTGCTGGTGCCTATGTAGGCATTAATCCGTCTATCATTCAAGCAGTTGTGGTAAAAGAAGGTACGGTAGAGCTTGATGTTCTCGATATCGATCGTAAAATTCGTGCTGTTGCCAGCATCGCGACATCGGACTCATTCGTCGAAGCGTTTTCTACCTTTAAGAGGGTCAGTAACATCCTCAAAGACGAAGCAATGGATAAAGAGTTCAGCGTCAATGAAGCCCTCTTTGACAATGATGCAGAGCACAATCTTTACTCGAGCGCTAAATCAGTCATAGAGCATGAGTATGAAACGCTTGAAGAGCGTTTAGACGCACTTTTTGCACTTAAAGCATTATTGGATACGTTCTTTGATAATGTTATGGTCAATGCTGAGGATTTAAACGTTCGGGCTAATCGTAAAGCGTTAGTCGGGATGATCTACGCAGAGATTTATTCTATTGCTGACATCAAAAATATTACTTTATGATGTAATTATCGTTGGTGCAGGCATTAATGGCTGTACTAGCGCTTATACTCTCACACAGGCAGGATTAAATGTTGCTCTGGTCGATCAAGATGGTATCGCTTCGGGTGGCAGTGGTGCGGCAGGGGCATTTATCTCACCTAAAATCTCCAAAGCCGGTGAACTTAAAGAGATAATGAGTGAAGCGCACACCGAAGCGCTCGAATTTTACACCACCCGTTTCCCCCAGTTTACCCTCACAAAACCGCTTCTTCATATCGCTAATAGCCCACAAGAAGCCGATAAACTCGAATATTTCAAACTCGAAACTTCTCTAAAACACTCTGAGCTCGATGACGCATTAAAATCACTTGTAAATGAAGAAGCGACAAATGAGAGCACTATCTATTTTGATGAAGGGGCGGTCGTTGATGCGCAGGGGGTATGTCGTGCGATGGTGGATGGAATCGATTTTTATCTCCTCAAGGCGCAACAGCTTATCTATGAGGATGGATTATGGCAGGTCGGAGAATTGAGAGCCAAACATCTCGTACTCTCGATCGGAGCCTATCCCAAGCTCTTGCCGATTAATTATGTCGGATTAAGGGGAATTTGGGGGCATCGAATCGACATTGAAACCTCTACCCATATTCCATGTATATTACACCATCATGTATCGATATCACCGACGACAAAAGCGGGAGTAGTTGCTATAGGTGCTACCCATGATGTCCATTATTCCCCGTTTTCAGGGGAGCTGTATGATGTAGAGCAAGGAAGAGCTATACTCTTAGAAAAAGCTTCTAAAACTCTAAAATTAAATAATATTAATATCTTAAATGACTATATGGGGTTACGTTCAGGTTCAAATGACTATCTCCCGATGTTGGGGAGTTTGGTTGATGCTGAGGCAACGCTCGAAAAATTCCCCCATTTACGGCATGGACAAGCATTCGATTCGAGCGAATATGTTTATTATCCAAATCTTACAATGATAAACGGTTCAGGGGGATATGGATTTGTTCTTGCTCCGTACTTGGCAAAGCGATTAAAAGAGTCTATTATTGATGAAATAAAGATTGATCCTATTTTATCTCCGTCACGCTTTTTTCCGAGATGGGCAAAACGTCAGTCGTAAACCACTACTCCATAATTATCATCAATACGATAAAAACGCGAATCACTGGTAATACTTAAATCACCCAAACGTCCTAAATGAACATAGCTTTTCTTGTTTAATGCAATCCCGTTCTCAGTAAAAAATCGTTTGAGATTGACGAATTTGATGTCATTAACGTATTTGTATTCAAACTGATTATAGAGACGCATTTTTTTGTATGCAAAGATATGAGAATCCATATTGAGAGTGGATGCCGCATAGTTGGTGGGCAGGTATCCGGAGAGATCAGTAAGAGAAGTTTCGATATGTGAATATTTTTCAGGTAAAGTCTGTTTTTCGATAAAAACGTAGCGATTAAGTTTGATATGGCGACTTTCATTCCAATAGGTATAAGCCGGTGAACTAAGTTGTAGCTTTGTATTGATTTCTCGCCAAAGCCAATGTTTATCGAGTAAGGAATAGAGGGCTGACATTAGCTAATCATTCATTTTTCGAATCTTGGGAGTTTAACGCTATGCGCTTAGCATACATGAAGCGTTGTCTATAGTATCCCTTGTCAATTGAGTCGTATTGAACTTTTCGCCCCGTATAGGATGCGTGAATAATCTTGCCGTCACCCGCATATATGGCTACATGTGAAGGATCAGATTTATAGGTACGATAAAATAATAAATCACCTACTTCTAGATCTTTGAAATTCACATTCTCACCTAATTGTGCTTGTTCTGCGGCACTGTGCGGAAGTGTAACGCCAAACTGACGATAGACTTGCTGTGTGAATCCTGAGCAGTCGGTACGTTCTCCGTCCTTATTTCCAAAACCGTAAGGAGTGCCTAAAAATTCTTTTGCTTTGGCTAAAACACGTTCTTTAGCGGAAGTTAAATTTTCAAAAAGTGATTTTCTCGGTTTTTCTTCTGTTTTAAGTGTGTTGGTTAGTAGCATTGGATCAGGACAGCTATTTAGAATCTCGGCACGCTGTGATACAGGTTTATTGATGACTAAATAGGGTAAGTCATCATTACCGATAGAAGGTTTTTTAGGTAGTGCTGGAGTGGTTGCTATGGTTGGCTGTGTAATGGTATAGGGTGTTTGAGGTTTTGTTGGAGTAAGCGTATTGATGATTTTTTTAAAAGGATTTGGCTCATCTTGAAAGTTATCAGCGGATCGTGATACTTCACGTTCGTATTCTAAAAATAATGAGGTTTCACGTTTTGGCATATCGGCGAAAAGATGGGTGGAAAAAAAGATAAATGTAATAATTAGATACCTGCTAATCATCCAACCTCCTGTATTCGTCACGATATAGTTTATTTCGAACCTTAATCATTATAAAGCTAAAAAACTTTAGTTTTTATTATAATTTAATATTCCTGTCATGCCGTTATGGTACACTACCATCAAAAACAAACAGTAAATGAGGCTAGAATTTAGTGAAAGAAGCAATTATACTTCTCAATATGGGTGGTCCTAATAATCTGCGTGAAGTTGAGATGTTTTTAACCAACATGTTCAATGACCCTGCGATTATTCGTACAAAAAGTGCATTATTACGTCGTTTTATTGCTGGAATAATTACTCTTTCGCGTGCTGAAAAATCTCAAGAAATTTATCGTCAAATCGGTGGGAAGTCACCCATAGTAGATTTAACAACTTCATTGGTTACTAAACTTCAAGCAGCGGTTGGTGATGAAGTGATTGTTGATTTTGTAATGCGTTATACACCTCCGATGGCAAAGGAAGTAATAGAAAAACTAAAAAAAAGTGCTGTTCAAAAAGTCTATCTTATCCCTTTGTTTCCCCAATATTCAACTACCACTACCGCTTCTTCACTCGATGATTTCGAAGATACTTCGCGACGAGTGGGTTGGTTCCCTATCATGGTTGAAATCAAACATTTTTTTACGAATGATAAGTACAACACTCTTCTCCTTACTCTTATTAAAGAAACGCTTGCTGATAATAACCCGAATGATTTTGAATTGATTTTCTCAGCGCATGGTTTACCTCAAAAAATAGTTGATAGCGGAGATCCGTATCAGCGACATGTTAGTGCTCATGTAGAGTTATTGAAAGATAAATTTCACAATGAAGGAATTTATTTTCGAGGGGTTCACCTGGCGTATCAATCTAAAGTAGGGCCTATGAAATGGTTAGATCCCTCTCTTGAATCGATGCTAAAGAGTTTGAATACGAAAAAAGTGATTATTGTTCCTATCGCATTTACGATTGATAATTCTGAAACCAATTATGAACTTTCAATGGAATACGCTGAAATTGCTCATGAACTGGGTTTCAGTGATTATCGTGTTTGTAAATGCCCCAATGATCATCCTGTATTTATTGATGTTCTAAAAGAGCTTTATGAGAAAATGAAATGAAACTATAGATGTCTAAAATTGTCATTTTTGATATGGACGGTACGCTGATTAACTCAAGTCTTGATATTACACTCTCTATTAATCATGTACGTTTAACGTGTTACTCTCTTGAACCTTTACGGGAACAATTTGTGATTGATGCTATTAATGCACATGATCGTAACTTAGCTTCTCTTTTTTATCAAACCCAAGTATATGAAACAAAAGCCAAAGAACTTTTTGAATCCCACTATTACAATCAGTGCATACAAAATGTACATCCTTATCCTGAAATTAAAGAAACCCTTGAGCATCTTCAATCCAACGGATGTTTTATGAGCGTTGCGACCAATGCTCCCAGTATCTTTGCTAAACGGATGTTGACTCATTTGGGGATTGCAGAGTATTTTAGTTGCATCATCGGTGCAGATAATGTGGATCAAGCAAAACCGCATCCTCAAATGATTGAATTGATTTTAGATCATCACGGCTATGATGTACACAGTGACCAAGCATGGATGATCGGTGATAACAGTAAAGATATGCAAGCAGCCAGGAGTGCCAATGTCGGTACAATATTTGCTGCATGGGGATTTAGTGATACAGGTGAGGGTGATTATATAGCCTATACACCATCGGAAATCAGATCGATTATTTTATAAGGAGCTTACTATGTTTGAAGTAGATCTTTTGGTGTCAATCGTCATGATGTCGTTGCTTTTTTTACGACATATTAGTGTTTATAAAGATCGCAATAAAATAAACTATACTCCCGTGGTGTTGGCGATCGGTTTTATTGGAGGGCTTCTTCATTTTGTAATGTTGGGTGATGGGACAGGATGGCTGCTGGTCTTGCGTGAATCAATGTTGACACTGACGGTCGGAATTGTCCTCTCTACGATTATGAGCGTTATGAGTCAAACGCAAAATGCCCAAAATCAGTACACCAGTAACCTTCGTATTCAAAGTATTGTGGATGATGTAGAGCAGTTAAAACCTCTTTTTAGCACTATCAACACATCGCTTTCACGTGTAACTCAAATGGAGAGTACGACACACGAACAACTCAAAAATATTTTTAAAGAGGAAATTGAAGCACTGGGTTCAATATTGAATAATCAAAAGTTTTTTATCCAAAAAGTTGAGTCTGTTTTAGCCCAGCAACAGCTTGCTCAGGAAAAATTTGAAGAGTTTAGTCTCAGCGAGCTTCCGAGTCTGGACAATGTGGTTCACCGTCATATTGATTTGCTACGCATTGCAGAACAAGATCATTTTAATCAGCTTAAAAGTGTTATCAAGAGTTCCAGTGAAGAGAAAGTTGAAATTCATAATGAATTTATTCAAATTAAGCATGCTCTCGAAAAACTTCAAAAATCGCATTCTATTGATGGCGTGATGGGAGTCATGGAACATGAGTTCTCACGTATCATTGCTGAATTCGCACGTAATATTCAAACCATTGGTTCAAAGAGTGAAAGCATCGTAACGACCCTGCTGGAAAATGAAACCATACTCAAAGCTTCTCGTGATCAAAGTGAATTGATTATGCAGCAAATGGTTTTGTCTTCCAATCAGATGCGAGAAATGAATCACAGCACCAAGGAACTTAATGAATCGTTACGACCGCTTGGATCGCTTTTTGGATCCGCGGAAGCTTTGTTTAAAGAGTTTATAGTGGCAAAAAGTGCATTGGCTGAGCTTATTGTTACACTCGAATCGTATGAGAAGCATGAACATCGAACTCTTCGTGAGCATTTGGAAAATGTTGCCAATAACGCCATTGCACAAATGGAACTTTTTACCCAAAATATAGCAAAATTTGAGGAGGCTCAACGATTTGTTTCTCCTAAAGATGTACAGGAACTATCGCACAAAGTGAAGCTTCACCAAAGCTACAATGGGGAATGAGGAACATTTGGATAAAATGCTATTGGTAAAATAATAAAATATGGATAAATAATGATTGAATACTATGAACAAGCTGATGAAGAAGGACAAAACTATCGTACAGAGGTAGATTTATCTTTAGTTGATGAGGTTCCTGACCTAGAAAAATCTTGGTTATTATGGCTTTTTGTCAAAGTAGCTAGTAGTGAAGATGTTGAGTTTATCGGTTTCAGAGATGACCTCATCGTGACTCTTGATGCCCAAGTAGAAGCAGTGTATGCAGGTACTATTGTAAAAGATGGATGGTGTGAGCTTTATTTTTATGCATCAACTTCTAAAAAGTTTGAAAATATTACCTCGGATGTCATGGCTCGGCATAGTAAATATGCTTACGAGCGTGGTTCTTCACGTGACACAAAATGGGAAATGTATCAGGAGCGTCTCTATCCTGAGCCTTTTGACCTTATCAGTATACAAAGCCGTCATACTCTCGAAGCACTTTTAGAAGAAGAGGATGATTTGTCTGTTCCTAGAGAAGTGGAACATTATTTCTTTTTTCAAACTCCTACAGCGTTACAGCGTTTTGAAGCATCGATGATCTCAGATGGCTTTAGCCTCAAAGAACATATTAATGATGACGAGAGCGATTATGTGTATGGAGTGACTTTAACAAAAATGGAGTCTGTGACTCCAGAGCAAGTCAATGAAACGACATCAACGCTTTATGAATTAGTGATGCAAGAGCATGGTCATTATGAGGGCTGGAGCACGGTGCTTTCTTGAAGCTCTCCCTTTGGAAGATGAAAGGGGTTTTCCCCTATTTAGCAGCTCTTTTTCTAAATGCTTTTACTGATTTAGGTCATAAGATACTTATCCAAAACACCCTTTTTAAAGTCTATGATAATCAAGAACAAATCATACTTACCGCGATTTTAAATGCTTTTATCCTCCTTCCTTTTATCGTATTGTTTACTCCCGCAGGATTTTTGTCACAACGTTTTTCACGTTCTCATGTCATGCGCTATGGTGCACTTTCTGCCATATTTATCACATTGGGAATTACACTTTCCTATTACCAAGGATGGTTTTGGTGTGCTTTTGGTTTTACGCTTCTCCTTGGGGTTCAAGCCGCTTTGTATTCACCGGCTAAATATGGATATATCACAGATTTGGTCAAAGAAAATCGACTTAGCGGACTGAATGCTTTGGTTCAATCGGTTACAACCGTGGCGATACTCTCTGGGATAATGGTCTATACCCTGTTGTTTGAAACTTCTTTGTATACTTCTTACATCAACGAGAGTGATATTTTAAAACAAATTGCACCGCTTGGCTGGCTGTTGGTGGGAGGGTCTGTTGTGGAATATCTTCTGACATTGCGATTACCCACTAAATTGCCTGTTTCCAAAGCACCTTTGAATCTTCGTCGATATATTCGCGGATTTTATTTTCGGAAAAATTGGCTTGCCATTCGTAATGATGAAACTATTTTGGAAGCGATTGTCGTTTTATCCCTTTTTTGGTCAATTTCTCAAGTCATTTTGGCTTCATTTGGAGCGTATGCAAAGTCTACTCTGCATCAAGACAATACTATTGTCGTCCAAGGTTTGATGGCGCTGGCTGCGTTTGGGATTATTGCAGGTTCGTTTATCGCCTCACGTGTCTGCCGCTATTACATTCATAATGGTCTTATTCCTATGGGATCGATCATCTTGACGTTTACTCTTTTTGCATTACCATTTGCTACGTCACTTACTGTTATTGGCGTACTCTTTTTTCTTTTTGGAATAGGAGGAGCTGCTATGATTGTCTCTCTTAATGCACTGATACAGTCTCGTGTTCTACCCGCACGATTGGGATATGTCCTTGCTGGAAACAATTGGATGCAAAATATTTTTATGACTGGTTTTCTGGTGCTCACGACGCTTTCTGCCATGGCTGGCATGAACAGCCTTTATCTATTTTGGATGATGTTTGGTGTTTCGTTGATCCTATCGCTTTGGCTGATAAAGCGTCATGGCGATTATTTGCTTTGGCTGTTTTTTGAAAAACTTTTATCTCTTCGCTATGATATTAATCCCATCGGTTTGCATCATATTCCTAATCAAGGAGCCGTTTTATTGCTGGGAAATCATATCAGTTGGATTGATTGGATTGTGGTTCAAATCGGCATTCCACGACGTATTGGATACATGATGGAACGTTCTATTTATGATAATCCTCTCATTCGCCCCATTATGGAGCTGGGTCGTGTGATACCAGTATCGGCTCGTGCTTCCAAAGACGCATTTAGAGTCGCTCAAACACGATTGCAAAATAATGAGATTATCGGTATTTTTCCCGAAGGAGGGATTAGTGCTACGGGTAAAATTGAAAAATTTTATTCGGGTTTTGAAATCGTAGCACGGGGAATTGATGGTGTTATTGTCCCCTTTTATATTCATGGCATGGAAGGGAGTCTCTTCTCCCGTATATCAAAACAACGTACGTGGTCTCGTCGCCGTGTCCGTATCATCTATGGAGCACCTATCCCTATGGACAGCGACGCCAAAACAGTATATGATGTTATTACTCATCTAAAGGAAGTTCATGGCTCTAAATAAACCAACCCAACACACTTTGTTTAAAAACACCCGTTTCGCACTGAATGGTCTTGTTGAAGTGACTCAAAATGAGCGATCGTTTCGTCTTCAAATTCTCCTCTTTGTTTCAGGTATGGCAACGGCATGGATTTTGCCTGTTTCATTTATTCATAGTGCTGTTTTATCAGTTGCTCTTTTTATTCCGCTGATTGCCGAAGTTATTAACAGTGCTGTTGAACGTACCGTTGATTTAGTGACTCTTGAACATCATGAACTGGCTAAACGGGCAAAAGATGCCGGAGCTGCATTCGTATTTCTCTCATTGTCAATGCTGTCGTTCATTTGGGCATTGACTCTTTATGATGCGTTTTGTTTGTAACATTTTCGTAAGAGACTTTAGCTTATAATTTCAAAAATATTTACCAACTAAAAGGTTTAACTATGGCAACTGTACTCATTATCGGCGCCGGCGGAGTAGGGCGTGTTGTGGCACATAAATGTGTTATGAACAATACGGTATTCGATCGTATTATTTTGGCAAGCCGTACGTTAAAGCGTTGCGAAGAAATCCAAAGCGAACTTCCAGAGGGTGCAATTGAAATTGCAACCGTTGATGCGGATAATACTGATGAGGTAATAGCACTCATCAACCGTGTCGGTGCAGATATTCTTATCAATGTTGCACTTCCATACCAAGATTTAACTATTATGGATGCGTGTATCGCAACTAAAACTGCGTATCTCGATACTGCAAACTATGAGCATCCTGATGAGGCTATGTTTGAATACAAAGAACAATGGGCAAAAGATCAGGCATTTAAAGATGCAGGTATCATGGGTTTACTTGGAAGCGGATTTGATCCTGGTGCAACGAATGTTTTTTGTGCATATGCTCAAAAACATTATTTTGACGAAATACATACGATTGATATTCTTGACTGTAACGCTGGTGATCACGGTTATGCATTTGCTACCAACTTCAACCCTGAGATCAACTTACGTGAAGTAAGTGCAAAAGGACGTTACTGGGAAGAGGGCAAATGGATAGAGACAGAACCGATGGAAATCATGCAAGTGTGGGATTATCCTGAAGTAGGCCCTAAAGACAGCTATCTTCTTTATCACGAAGAGATGGAGTCTCTTGTTAAACATATCAAAGGGCTTAAACGTATCCGTTTCTTTATGACATTCGGGCAAAGTTACCTCACTCACATGAAATGTCTCGAAAATGTCGGGATGTTGGGAATCAAAGAAGTTGAGCATAAAGGGATGAAGATTGTTCCTATGGAATTTCTAAAAACCTTGCTCCCTGATCCTGCGTCACTGGGTCCTCGAACCAAAGGTAAAACCAACATAGGTATCGTAGCCGAGGGTCTAAAAGATGGCAAAAAACGTAAAATTTATATTTATCAGATCAAAGATCATGAAGAATGCTATGCCGAAGTAAAATCTCAAGGTGTTTCGTACACTACGGGTGTTCCTGCGGTTATCGGTGCAAAACTGATGGTTGAGGGTAAATGGAGTGGTAAGGGTGTGTTCAATATGGAACAGATGGATCCTGATTTCTTTATGGATGAAATGAACACCCAAGGACTTCCTTGGAATGTTATCGAGATGGACGTTTAACGAAAAAGTGCACTTGTGTATCCAACGACACGGGCGGTATCTCCGCTTGCGTCGGCGCTTGTGCGATAATCGAGTAAAATAGCTTCCAAACCTCGCTTTTTAGCGACACTCAGCATTCCTTCTACCCCTATCATTCCACACGCTTCACACCCCTGATGTAACTCTTGGACATTTTCAGTGCGAATCGCTTCCAGACAAATAGAATCGAGCTGTTTTGCTTTTTTAAGCGAATAGTAATGGCTCAGGTCGGTACTAATAACGACAGCTGTATCGGGTTGATTGAGTACATGATCGATAATGGGTGAAAGCTGTGAAGATTCAGCGTAGGCATATACCAATTCAACGACTTTTACATTGCTCATATAGTGCTTTATAAAGGGCATCTGAACCTCGGTACTGTGCTCATGATGTGCTTGAGGAAAGTAAGGAAGAGAGAAATGTTGCATCAAATCTTTGACTAGATGATGGTCTATTTCTAAATTCCCTAGCGGCGTTTGATACGATTTCATATCCGAAATGCTTACACCTTCAAATCCTACACGGTGGGATGGTCCGATGACAACAATGGTTTTTAAAGTGTTGTTGGAAAGGACTCGATATGCGATATTCGCCGTAAAGCCAGAATAAATCCATCCTGCATGAGGAACAATCACTGCCAAGCCTGTAAGTGTATCAAATTTTTTTAATGCTTCCGGATGAGATTTTAAAATCGTATTGAAATGATCTATCATTTGGATAATTTCATCCGATGTTGCAGGATAAAAGCTTCCTGCGACGCTCATGGCTCGAATACTCATTTTAATCCTCCTTAATTTTTTCAACTTGATAGGTATATATTTCGGGATGATATTCCAGCGGATCATTTCCAATACCTGCTTTCATCCCTAAATGGGCAAAAAAGCTCTCGAAATCATCGAGTTCCTCCCATACCTGCGGCAAAAAAGTCGCTTGATAGTTTCCAAATCTTAGAATCACACCATCTATACCTTTGTGAATAAGTGATTTTAATTCCGCTTTATCGGCATAGGAGACTAATTTTGGTTCGCTTAATAGAGAGACCTCAATTTTAATCATAGAAAATTCTTCGTGGCTAAGAGGAGAAAAACGAGGATCATGAAATGCTGCTGATTGAGCATTGGAGATTAAATCATCTAAAAGAGGTCGATGTGCGACAAGTGAACCAATGCAGCCGCGTAATTGTCCGTGCAGTGTTAGAGTAACAAAAGTAGCTTTGGATTTGGACAGTTCAGGATAAGTAGCAAGCAAAGCATTTTTATCCATTTCCAGCCCAGAAAATCGTTTCAGAATAGACTCACGCGCGATGGAGAGATAGAGTGCGGGAACCATGTTTGCCTCCTATGAAATAAATTATTCTACAAAGCTCTTCGCTTTAGTATAAATAGTATAAAGCTCTTCATGTGTTAAGTTTAGTTTTGGGGCAATAGCGTCAATCATCCCCACAAGATTTTTTGTTGTTTCAAGTTTTTCGGTGATTGTTAAAATTTTACCTAAATAGCCCTCTCGTGTCAAAAGTGCATCACGTATGGATTTTCCTACGACAATTTTCTCCAGCATCTCTTCCATCGTCAATTGGAAATAAATATCAATCAACGATAAGCTTCCGGTTAGAAATGCTTCATCTGAAAGTTCATTTTTTTTGTGAGCTATGACCAGCTCCCTCATCATATTGGCTCTAAATTTAGCTGATTTTATGGTTTCTTGACTTATATCTGTTTCATTCTCACTGGAGTACACAAAAAGACCTAGCCATGAATGCAGTCTTGCAGGTCCAAGGAGATTTATGATTTGTCGAATACTGGTAATCTCACTTCTGAAGCTGTATTCAGCAGAGTTAATGTAGCGTAAGAGATTAAAGGTAAGTTCGGGATAGAGAGAAAATTTTTCAGTAATAATTTTTAAATCTGTTGTCTGCTGTAGAGTATTTAATACATCAATAACATTTAAACTTTTTAAATTCATAGTGTGAACCTTTTATATTATAGTTATTTATTTTAGGTTAAATTATCTTAAATACTCTCAATAATGGGTGAGATACTGAAAAAATTAAATTTTTGGAACTATTTTTGCTAAACTATCGAAGAAAATATCCAATTTTATTTAACATAGTATTTTTTTATATTACAATAATCAGTCATAAATGATAAAGGAAGACGAGGAGTGGAGAGAAGAACGTTTTTAACGCTAAGCGCTTTAACCGCTTCGAGTACTCTTTTTGGAATAAGTGAAGAGATCGACTCTAAAGTCGTAAAAAGAGATTCGAATTCTCTTGTAACTTCACTCTTAAAGAAACTTATTATTGTACAAAATCAGGTCGGTTATGTTCAGTTTAATATTTTAAGTTTTGATGATTTATTAAAAGTTGCATCTCGGTGTAAAAAACCGTTACAGCCTTCTGAAATCGATTTTATTGAATCTATTTTTTATGGTGACCCACGAAAATATGGTTTTTATGGCGAACGAACGGTTCCTAATCTCACCATCGTAACACCTCAAAAAGATGTGGTTTATATGGATAAAACAGGACATTTTCTGATGAAGGGTGCGGCAACTGAAAAATTTGCCCAAATTAAACGTCTAATTGGTCCTGATCTTGTTTTAACTTCAGGTGTACGTGCTCCCGTAAAGCAACTCTATCTTTTTTTGAAAAAAATGGAGTATGCAGGTGGAGATTTAAGACGCACTTCTAACTCCATTGCTCCCCCTGGATTTACCTTCCACAGTGTGGGTGATTTTGATATTGGTAAAGCGGGATATGGACAGTTTAATTTTACGGATAAATTTCAAGAAACGGATGTTTTCAAAAAGCTTTATGACGGTGGATACATAACTATTCGTTACACCTCCAATAATCCATACGGAGTTCGATTTGAACCGTGGCATATCAAGGTCACAGGCGGTTTTGAAACGGCTTAATACTCTTTTATGATACAATGACGCCATTAAAATTAAGGATTTTTGGATGTCTGGTATCGACTTCACTCAATTACCCCATACCCCTATGTACATTTGCGAAGAAGCTCTTTTAGAAAAAAATTTGAACCTTTTAGGACGAATTCAACGTGAATCGGGAGCAAAAGTTATTCTTGCTCTTAAAGGGTTTGCAATGTGGTCAACCTTTCCCCTCGTAGCAAAATATCTCTATGGATGTACCGCCAGCGGATTGCATGAAGCCAAACTTGCGCGTGAAAAGATGAATAAAGAGGTGCATACCTATTCTCCTGCCTTTAAAGACGATGAAATCGATGAAATAGCGCGTATCTCAGATGATATTGTGTTTAATTCTCCTGGGCAGTTTCACCGCTATTATGAGCGTGTCAAGACAATCAATCCTACGATCTCAGTTTCCTTGCGTGTCAACCCTGAATATTCTTCTTCACCCGTTGATTTGTACAATCCTTGCGGTCTTTACAGCCGTTTGGGAACAACCATAGCTAACTTTGACCCTGAAATTGTATCAAAGCTCGATGGACTCAACTTTCATGCATTGTGCGAACAAAATGTTGATGCACTTGAAGGAGTCCTTGAAGCATTTGAAGCAAATTTTGGTGATTACATCGACACTATGAAGTACATCAATTTTGGAGGAGGACACCATATCACTCGTGTTGATTATGATGTTGATCGTCTTATCGAAGTGATTCGTGCGTTCAAGACTCGTCACAACGATATTACCGTTTATCTCGAACCAGGAGAAGCTGTTGGATGGCAAACGGGAACGCTTGTCGCTTCGGTACTGGATATTGTTCACAACGGAATGGACATCGCTATTCTCGATACCTCTGCTGAAGCACATATGCCCGATACTCTGGCCATGCCATATCGTGCAATGATCCGTGGATCAGGTGAAGCGGGTGAGAAGGCGCATACCTATCGAGTAGGTGGGAATACGTGTCTTGCGGGAGACATTATGGGAGATTACTCGTTTGATGAAGTGCTTAAGATTGGAGATAAAATTATTTTCGAAGATCAAATCCATTATACGTTTGTAAAAAACACCACATTTAATGGAATTAAGCTACCTTCATTAGCACTATGGACAAAAGAGGAAGAGCTAACAATCGTACATGAATTCGGATATGAAGATTATCGAAACCGTCTCTCCTAAATAATTTCTTCTCTGAGCTTTTTAATAATTTCTTGTTCACGTCGAGATATATATTTACTAAGCTCTGCCTCTTGCTGCACTGTCGGTGTAATTTTGAAATGATATTTATATCCGCCTTCATACGCAGATTTGAAGACCAGCTGACCTTGAACTTCACTATTTTGTTCCATGATTTCTAATGGAAACTGCAGCACTACATCAACAAAAGGTGAGATTGGGTAAAAATTTTTACTTGTCACTGCAATCCCTCCGATAGAAATATCATACGTATGAGTTTCCAAAGTAAGTGATGGATGAATAATGGTGAATTTGTAGGGTTGATGCGGATGAACGCGAATATTTTGCCGGTGGAAAAGAGATGTCTGGAGCTGGTCAAAGCGGCTTAGTTCTAAGAGCCGTTCTCCCTTGATGGTTATTGGATTTACTGAAGCATAAACATCATACATAAACTGATCATTCTTGAGAAGATAAATACCATTTTGTAAAAGGGCAGCCGTTTCTTGGAGAGGATGAGGTCGAATTATGACACTTTGCTTATCGGTATGGAGAATTTGTGCTGGATATTGGATCGGTACACCGTAATAGGTGTTGAGAACAGTAATGCTGTCTGAATTTTGTCGCAGCATTTCAAGGGCATTGATAAGAGCATCTTCAAATATAAACAAGGATTCATCTTCGAGACGTTGGGCAGTATAGGCAATGAATCGTTCGATTGCAGAAGCAAAAGGAGAAATCTTTTCCCATCCCCCAACCGTGCCATAAAATGATTTGATATAGTGATTCAAAACAATATAAAAGGTATCGGAAAAGAATCGTTCAATCTTACTCTGTTCCACAACATGCTCGCGTATATCATTAAGAATATTTTTAATGTCTTGATTTGTATTGACAAAAAGTGCATCAAACAGTGGAATGAAAATATTTTGAAAACGACTCTGTGAGATAGGATTTTGATCGATATCGGTGTAAGCTTTCCACGCAGCTTTGATAAAGATCAGACGGAATGATTTGAGGTCAAAATTTGGATGCGAAAGAGATTTAAATACCTCAAGAAAGACTTTGCTAGTTGGCATTTGTAGGTTCCAATGTAAATGAAACTGCTGCTTTGACGGCATTGATATAACTTAATATTAATGCCTTATTTTGGTAGGCTATATCAAATGCGGTCCCATGATCGACAGAAGTTCGTATGATTGGAAGCCCGAGTGAGACATTGATTCCCTCATCAAAATAAAGTGCTTTGAGTGGAGCTAGCCCTTGGTCGTGATACATGGCAACGATGGTCTTGTAATACTCACGGGAACGTGGCGTAAATGCTATGTCTGGGACTATTGGTCCTTCAAAAACTGCTTCACCGATTGTTTGGTTTGCGCGAACAATAGCTTCTTCGATAAAGCGCTCTTCATCTCCTAGTACGCCATGATCTCCTGCATGAGGGTTGAGTCCTAATACTGCGATGGGAGAACGATTGAGACTGTGGTGCAAGCGAATCAAAAAATTATAGACTTCATCTGTTGTTATATGATTTGCTACTTCACGAAGCGGTATGTGTTCAGTTAAAAGTGCCACATAGAGTTTTTCGCATCCTAGCATCATAATAGCTTCTGAATCAAGTAAATCACGCAGTGCGTCGGTATGACCTACATACTTGATCCCAGCATGCATCCAAGCTTCTTTATGGATTGGAAGAGTCACAATGGCGTCTACATTTTTCTGGCGTGCTAAATCGAGAGCGCAAAGAAAAGAGTCAAAGCTGTATTGACCACTTGCTGCGCATACAGTTCCTGGATCAATAGTGAATTCTCCTGAAACTTTAAACATATGAAAATCATTGGGAATTTGTTTTTTCAATAATAAGGCAGCTTGATGCGACATCGTGTAATTAATGCAATATAAAGGGTCACAAAGGCGTTTGATTTGATCATGTGCTTTGAGAATTATCTCAAAACCAACACCGTTTAGATCACCAACGCTGATGGCGATACGCTTTAGCGCTGACATAGGTTTTTCATATCTTTTACGGCATGTGCGAGACCGGTAAAGATGGATCTGGCAATGATACTTTGACCAATATTAAGCTCTTCTATCGTAGTGATATTAACAATTTCGGTAACATTTTGATAATTTAGTCCATGTCCTGCAGCGACTTTTAATCCTAACGTACGTGCATGATTCGCGGCTTCTACGACATCGCCGTAGGCACTCTCGAGCCGTTCATCGAGTTGAGCTCGGCTAAGGCGCAATGATTCGATGGCGTGATGAGAATGAGGAAGGCAACTGTGCCGCATGGCATAGAGATTGGCGTAACTTCCAGTGTGCAGTTCTACCCATTGAGCTCCTAGTTTAGAGGCAAGTTCTACTGCTGATCGTGTAGGGTCGATAAAAAGAGAAACTTCGATTTCATGGGCTTTTAATGTATTAATAGTATTTAATATTGAATCGTAATGACCCGATACATCGAGTCCTCCTTCAGTGGTTACTTCTTCTCTCTTTTCAGGAACCAGCGTCGCACGGTGAGGATGCAGTGCACATACGATTTCTATTATTGCAGGATCTATTGCACACTCTAAATTAACAGGAAGTGGAGAGGATGCGATAATACGGCGAGCATCTTCATCGTGGATATGGCGACGATCTTCTCGTAAATGTATCGTTATTTGATCTGCACCCGCTTGTGCACAAATCGCTAATGCCATAAGCGGATCGGGATCGTTAATCTTACGTGCTTCACGTAAAACTGCAATATGATCTATATTGATGCCTAGCGTCATTTTAGTCTTACCATTTTGCATAAAAATCCTTTTTGCTATTTTAAAATTTATTAAATATTAGTGAATTATACCGAACAATTAATGGCAAAGAAATATGATACAGCATTTAGAAACGTTGAGTGAAAACCAAGCAAAAGAGGTGCAGATAAAGCATTTTTTATGCTTCATTGATATAATCATGCTTATAAATGGATATTATTGAAAATAACTTCGAAAGCTCTGGAGGAGTAGCGGAGAGAAATACCAAAGTACTTCAAAAATAATGAACTGACTAATCAAAATTATCCACACTCTATATCGAAATTTACGTGTTTTATGACGAAACAGCTTTTGTGCGAAAACAGCACCTACGCTTCCTCCCATTATTACGAAAGTAAGGAGTGTTTTTTCACTAATTCGATTGCGATTGAAACGAGCGAGTAACTTGTCTATGCCAAATATCGTAAACGTAACAATATTGAGGAAAAGTAATAGGAATAAAAATGGTTTCATGGCTGACATTGTAACACGCAGTACTGAGGAGTTGTCCTCAATTGGTGTTTTTAGATTGAAATGAATAGAGCATATCAGCAGAAGAAAATGAATTGAAAATAAAATTATTAATAAAAAGGGCTATAAATAATGGCTGAAAAATTTTACGTAGTTAAGCAGGGAAGAACACCCGGAATATACACGACATGGGCAGAATGTTTACGACAGGTCGATAAATTTGCAGGAGCTGTCTATAAAAGCTATAAGACGAGAGCAGAGGCTGAAGAAGCATTTGGCTCAAAGACATTAACAACAAGATCGACCGCTTCAAAAACAGTAGATAAGAAAAAAACGAGCACTGTTTCTGATACAGATCCTTCATCCGCCACAATGGGGAATATTCGTTTGCGTATCTATTGTGACGGGGCGTGTTCAGGTAATCCCGGAAAAGCAGGAAGCGGATTGGCTATCTATGAAGATGAAAAGAAACCGGTCTTGATGTACGGTGCTGCGGATGTGATCGGAACCAATAATACAGCAGAACTAAAAGCCTTACTGCGAGCACTTGAGCTTGCGGTTGAGACCCAGCATGAGAAGGTTGCGATTTTATCGGATTCTAAATACAGTATCGAGTGTGTGGTGAATTGGGCATACGGATGGAAAAAGAAGGGATGGACCAAACAAGGGGGAGAGATTAAAAATCTCGACTTGATCAAAACAGCACATGCTCTCTA
>Ga0172379_10002638_pt1 | contig 31083 bp, 32 predicted proteins | sample GrowelOW334metaG_FD_119756 | JGI IMG/M metagenome (GOLD analysis project Ga0172379, IMG submission 119756) | Groundwater microbial communities from an aquifer near a municipal landfill in Southern Ontario, Canada - Groundwater well OW334 metaG | ecosystem: Environmental > Aquatic > Deep...
CATTCCCGAAGTGAGGCTCAATTTCGGAAAACCGGAAGAAAAGAAGGTGCACGAAATGACCGTAGCGGAAGCGAAAAAATACATCAAGGAAGGACACTTCGCCGAAGGAAGCATGAAGCCGAAAATAGAAGCTGCGGTGCAATTTCTCACAGGAGGAAAGAAAAGAAAAGTGCTCATCACGGATGCGGCATCGTTAACGAAGGCGATGAAAGGGGGTGCTGGGACGTGGATTGTAAATTAGTTCATCAAGTTATAAAGTTTGTGAAGTTCATAAAGTCCGTAAATCCACGGCGACAGTCGCCGAACGGGAGTTGCACTCCCGTTCGAAACATTTGTAAAGTATTCAAAACACTGTGTTAAAACTAATTTTTGTGAAATATTCCAAACGTTTCGGTCAGGGGTGAGGAATGGGGAGGGACCCATTCCGTAAAACCTTCTTCTAATATTTTGAGAGGTACGAAGCAAAATATTGAAAAGGTGTACAGTGTCTGTAAGACACAACCCCAGACCGGCGGACGAAATTGAAAATTAAAAAAATAAAACCCCTCACGTGAGGGGTAGGTTGTCACTCCTAATGATCCGCCCGGAATTGAACCGGGCTTCATATCCCGCATCCATGTCCCAGTGCTTTCGGTCTGTCAGTTCCATGACCATGCTTTTTGTAGGGACGGAGATCGGTTTATCCGCCAATCCTCCAGATCAAATCCTCGAATGACAACCTTTGTATAGTATAATATAATTAATATTTTTTGTCAAGCATCTATAAAAAAACCTATTTAATAGCCATAATACTATGTTTTTATGAAACACATACTTTCGTTAAAAGATCAAAGTAAAAAAGACATCACCGACATTCTTGCAATGGCGCAGGATGTGAAGAAAAAACGAAAAGCGGGGAAGCTGACGAATTTGCTTTCGAACAAAACTTTAGTGATGCTTTTTCAGAAAGGTTCCACCCGCACTCGGCTCTCTTTTGAGGCGGCGATGACGGAGCTCGGCGGACATTCCATTTTTTTGGATATGAAAACCACGCAATTCGCGCTGACAGATTTCAAAGACGAGATCAAGGCCGTTATGCGTTTTGGTTCGGTGCTGATGTTCCGTGCTTTGAAAGCGGCGGACGTACAATTGGCCGCCGATCAAAACCGGATACCGGTCATCGATGCGTGCAGTGAGAGATATCATCCGGCGCAGGCACTCGGCGATATTCTGACCATGATCGAACATTCGGGGAGCTTGAAGAAAGTGAAAAAGGTCGTTTGGCTCGGCATTGAAAATAATGTTTCCAACACGCTCTCGCTCGCTTGCGCAAAACTCGGCATAAAGGTTGTGATCGTCGCACCGGAAGCGAATAAAGACAGCGTTGATCCGGAACTCAACAAAATGGCGGAAGATACCGGAAACATCACGCGCACGCTTGATCTTGCCGCGGCTCTCAAAGACGCAGACTATGTTCACACTGATACATGGATGGATATGGAATTCTTTGAGAATGGGAAAGTGAAACCAGCGTTCCAAAAAGAATATGACCGCCGCAAGAAACTTTTTATGCCGTACCAACTGAACGCAAAGCTCATCGATACGTTCGCCCCGAAAGCGAAGATCATGCACTGCATGCCGTGCCACGTCGGCTATGAAATTTCGCGCGATGCGATCGATCACAAAAATTCCGTGATATTCGATCAGGCGGAAAACCGCATGCATGCACAAAAAGCGATGATCCTCTGGCTGCTCGGGAAAAAGGTTTCGTAAAATTCTGACGTTTTGGGGCTGTGATTAACTTCACTTTCTTTTTGCCGGAAGGTTTGTTATAATGAAGCCACTAAGCATTTTGCGTTAAAAAGAATTTTTATGGAAGAAAAAAAGAAAATACTCATCATAGAAGACGATACAACGCTTCGGCTCATTCTGAAAGAGGCACTTCAAAAGGAAAATGATTTCGAGGTCTGGGATGCTGAAGACGGCGCTACCGCTCTTGAAGATATCGAGAAGTTTTCTCCGGACCTTGCTCTCATTGATATCAACATTCCAAAAATAGACGGATTGACCTTGGCGCGAATAATGGAAGATAAGAAATTGACCGATAAGACAAAAATTCTTTTTCTGACGAACTCAAGTGATATCAGCAAAATAGCCACCGCATCATCGATCAAAGGCGTCCTCGGGTATCTTATCAAATCAGACTGGGATATTTCTTCCATCGTAGAACAGATCAAGACCAAGCTCAAATAAAATAAAAAGCAAGACGTCAAAAAGACCGGAATACGGTCTTTTTGTTGAATTTGGGCGCGCGTTTCATTCAAGGCCATTGAGTCCTGTTAATTATCGAATGTTTTTGCTATGATAGAAGCAATTGAGAAGAACTAAACTGGTTACCGGAATTATAATTTTTATGCAAGAAAATAAAAAGATCTTAATCGTGGAAGATGAAGAAGCCCTCCGGCGCATCCTTGTGGAATTTTTGCGTTCGGAAACAGCTTGGGAAGTATTTGAGGCGGGAGACGGAGAGGAAGCTCTTGAACTGATAAGGAAAGTGTCGCCGGATCTCGCTCTCCTTGATATCGCCATGCCGAAGATGGATGGTCTTACTCTTGCTAAAAAAATGATGGAGGAGGAGCTGACTGAAAAAACAAAGATAATTTTTCTCACAAATTCGGCAGAATTGTCATCCATTTCTTCGGTATCTTCCCCTGCCGTTATGGGATATTTGGTAAAGTCAAACATCGATATGCGCGAGGTCATTGAAAGGATCACTGAAGCTTTAACAGAGAACTCTTGATCGCTGCGTTTCCTCTCGTCTTAGTTTTTGCTATAATCTAGTTATTATTACAAGTGATAAACAAATAAACATTCATTTATATGGCGGATAAAAAAAAGATCCTTGTCGTCGATGATGAAGTGGCACTGCGGCGCGCTCTCTGTGATTCGTTAAAGTCATTCGAACAATTTGAAATTTTTGACGCGGGCGACGGAGAAGCGGCGCTTGAAGTGATACGCAGAGAACGTCCCGATCTCGTTCTTCTTGATATCGCCATGCCGAAGATGGATGGGATCGAGGTGGCGAGGAGAATGCAGGCAGAGAAGCTTCTGGATGGAACGAAAGTTATGTTTCTGACCAACTCTACTGATATTACGCAGATCGCCACAGCCGTTGAGGTTGGGTCTTCCGACTACCTGATCAAAGCCGATTGGGATATTAAAGACATCTTAAGAAGAGTTTTGGAAAAGATCAGCTAGTATGAAAAAGACGCACGCAAAACCCGCAAAAAAGATCTTAAAGAAGACCGCGGTTCGCAAGGCCGTTGCTCCCTCTCTTACCAAGGAAGAATTTTTTGGAGAAATGGAAAAAATTTCCCTTCTGCTTCGCGCGCTCAAAAATGAAATGAACGAAAGATTTGAGAAACATGAAAATATAATTTTAGCGGAATATCGGCACCGCATTGAAGACTTGGAAGGAAAGGTGAGAAGGTTAATGGAAAAATAAAAAACGATCTCATGGAGAATCAAAAAGACGTGGAACCCGAGCAAGAAATTTCCGCAGTCAAACCCTTGGAGCAGGAAGGCTTTGCCGTGGGGAAAAAAGCGGAAACGCCTGAGGAACAACTTGCTGAAATAGACAAAAAAATAGCTGAGATCGACGAACAGATAATTTCCCTCTCAAGTGCCGCGGAAAAAGACGAAAACTCGATATTCACCATAAGGCAGCAGCTCGGACTTTACTCCGACGCAGAAGAAGTCCCAAGCATTGCGACAGGACGCAATGCGATCGCGGAACTTCAAAAAAGAAAAGAAACATTGGAGAGGGAGCGGGCTCTGGTTCTTGCGGAAAATAAAAACGAAGAACCGGTTCATGAAGAGGAAGAAACGTCCTCAACTCCGGAAACAGATCCATCGACTCCTGTTAAAAATCCATCTTTCTAACGGTCTTTTATGTCAACTCTTTATGTAGTCGCAACTCCTATTGGAAACCTCGAAGATATTACCCTTCGGGCTATTCGCATATTGAGAGACGTCGATGCGATCCTTTGCGAGGATACGCGAGTGACGGCGAAACTTCTGCAAAAATACGAAATACAAAAAACGCTCATTTCTTACCATTCGCACAGCAAACTGTCAAAAGTTGAAAAGGTATTCGAGTTCCTTGAAGCGGGAAAAGATCTTGCTCTCGTCTCAGACGCCGGTACACCGTGCATTTCCGATCCGGGAGTTATGCTCGTTTCGCAAGTGCGGGAAAAATTTTCCGATATGGTGAAAATTGTCGCAGTACCCGGACCATCCGCAGTTATTTCGGCACTTTCCGGAAGCGGATTGCCAAGCTCTGAATTTCTTTTTCTCGGTTTTCTCCCCCATAAAAAGGGAAGAGAAACGCTTTTCAAAGAAATAGCTTCATCTGGACGAACCGTCGCTTTTTATGAATCTCCCCATCGCATAATAAAAGCCCTCGAGTCGCTGCAAAAATTCGCGCCGGAGAAAAAGATCGTTATCGCGCGGGAACTGACAAAAATTTACGAGGAGTTCATTGAGGGAACAGCAACGGAGCTTTTGGCGCATTTTGAAAAACACCCCGACACGATCAGGGGAGAATTCGTAGTAATGGTTGCGAACGATAGAACAAGAGAACAATCAAGCAATAAAACAACACAAGCAATAAAACAATAGAACTTCCGTTATTCACGCGAATCCCAGCCGGCGGAGGTGATCTAGAGTTTATCCACATTAATTTTGGATTCTGTATTTTATTCGATCGTTTTATCGCTCTATGGCTCTGTTGTCCAGACACTCAATTGTTCCGTTGTTTATTTGTTCTATTGTTCAATTGTTCTATTTTGATATAATAAAAACATATGAAAAAATCAATTGTCACTCTTGCTTTTTTGATCGCACTCATGCCTCAGCTTGGATTTCCTGAGTTGTGGAAGAATATTTTTATTACAGCGGGCGGACTTCTTATCATTTTACTCGTTTTGATCCCGAGAAGAGAAAAAGATCGAACGAAGATAAAAGGCGGCGCTTCTTTTGTAGAGAACGGCCCCGCACATAAAGAAAAAGAACAAATCAAGATCGATGAAGAAACTGTTTTATAAACAAAAACCGTTTTCTTCTCCGGAGCCTGCCGTGGAAAACGCGACGTTTTCAGAGTATCCTCACGGCGGAAATCGCTTTCCGCGAAGAAAAAAACTCACGCGAAAGCATGCTTTCGGAGGGATCTTTTTCGCCGGCTCTCTTTCGCTTGCTTACGCTACTGCATCTATGTTCATCGGACCGATACCGCCTGAACCATCCTCGGTCGACGCTGCATTGCCGATGAATTTAAAGTTTCAAGTGGTCTCGGATGCAGATATACCACTCGTTCCTCCTCCGGTCATTCATGTAAAAACACCGGACGCGGTTAAGGCGGCTTATATGTCGTCTTGCGTCGCTTCTACGCCCGATTTTCGCGATCGTGTGATCAATATCGTCAACACGACTGAAATAAATTCTCTTGTTGTAGATATTAAAGATTATTCAGGTCGGCTTTCGTATACGCCTTCAAACAAATCGCTGCTTCAGGAACCCGATCCGGATTCTTGCCGTATCAGAAATATCCGCGAACTGATCGATCGGCTCCATAGCGATAACATTTATGTCATTGGAAGAGTTGCCGTATTTCAAGATCCCTATTTTGTCGGACTTCATCCTGATCTTGCGATACGGAAAGTGAGCACCGGCGGCATTTGGAAAGACCGCAAGGGCTTGTCGTGGATCGATGCCGCGTCGCAAGAAATGTGGGAGTATACGGTCGCCATAGCTCGCGATGCCTATTCTCAAGGCTTTGATGAGATGAATTTTGACTACGTTCGTTTTCCTTCAGACGGGGAAGTGAGCGATATGCTGCTTCCGATATCTGCCACCACAACAAAGTCTGAGGTGATACTGAATTTTTTCTCATACCTAAGCGATGAAATGAAAACTTCGGGGATCACGACGTCTGCAGACCTTTTTGGAATGACGACAACGGCGAATGATGACATGAATATCGGGCAGCTATTGGAAACAGCATTGCCGTATTTCGATTATATTGCACCGATGGTCTACCCGTCTCATTATCCGAACGGTTTTAACGGCTGGTCGAATCCAAACGCTCACCCTTATGAGCTTATAAAATTTGTCATGGACAGCGGATCGGAGAAGGCTATCAAAGCTTCGACGACTCCGCTCAAACTTCGTCCGTGGCTTCAGGACTTTTCTCTTGGAACGCCTTCGTACGGAAAAGCAGAGGTCGAAGAACAAATACGAGCTACCTATGATGCGGGTTTGACGAGCTGGATGCTTTGGGATCCGTCGAATAAGTATGCGGGAGGAGCATTATTACGAGAATAGAACAAAATCGATTTTATATTACACCGTATATATAATTTTCAATTTCCAATTTTACAATTTTCAATGAATTTTCAAATTACAATTTTCAAACCTGACGGAACTGTCCTAGTTTGAAAATTTAATATTGAAACATTGAAAATTGATTGTAAATTGAAAATTTTTGAACACCGATTTTCTCATATTTTGTAGTTTTATTACTTAAAATATCTGGCATGCTTGGCATTATATTCGGACTTATCTCAATGATCTGCTTTGGTTTGAGCAACGCCATATCTCAAGGACCGTCGCAAAAGATCGGGAGTATCCGATCAACGTATTGGAGGGGGTTGTTTATGGTGCTACTATTGTTTCCCGTTTTTCTGTTTAATGTGAACAGCGCGGTGTTTTTGGCAGAATATATTCTTATCGCGCTCGGGATCGCCGTCGTCGGATATTTTCCATTGCTTTCATTCTTTAAAGCCCTCGACCTGGGGAAGATCGGCGTCGTATCCCCGATCGCTAATTCCTCGATCATCATTACCGTCTTGTTTTCCATATTTTTTTACGGAGAGAAACCTTCGATGATGAGGCTGATTTCGATCGGAATTATTCTTCTCGGAATAATCCTGATCACGATAGATCTTAAAGATATTAGAAACTCTCGATTGTTCAAAAAAGAAACCGGCATCTTCTTTGCGTTCGTTTCCATGTTCTTATGGGGGATCGTTTCGGCTTTGTATAAAATTCCCGTGACTGTGATCGGTCCGGTGCTGACCTCTCTCGTGGTTGAGGTCGAAATTTTGGCATGCAGCACGGTTTCAATGCTGCGGAAAAAGAAATCCTTTGATCTTCCGGACAGAAGTATTTTGACGCAAGTTTTTCTGATCGCCGTATTTGGTTCGATAGCCATTCTTTCTTATAATTTCGGCATCGAGAGATATAATATAAATCTAGTTGCGTCTCTCGTATCCGCGAGTCCTTTGGTCGCGACTCTCTATGGAAAATATGTGTATAACGAAGAGGTCACTTTCATACAGTGGATCGCGATCTTCGTTATAATAGCGGGTATTATCCTTCTTTCCGTTTTTCATTAAAATCTAATGGTAACAAAATACATTTTTTTGAGAACCTGAGCAATCTTGACTAAATGGATAATATTTTGTATAGTATGTAACAGTTGAATAATTTGAAAACGATGAGAACAGGGGAGAGAAATGGAAAAATTACCAACATTCACTTTAAAGATAGATTTCAGCGAACGAGCAAACATGGAGACCCGGCGAGCTATAGGCCGCTCCCTCCGAAGAGAATTCAATAACGTTGCGGTCTTTAAATGCGGCGACGAACCGGATACTATGGTGGTGACGTTCAAAGAACCAAAATGCGAGTGTCAAAAGATACTTCATTGGGCGCTCTTCGGCTTCTTCGTCGTTCGATGGCAAGAAGTGGACAAAGTGATCACTCTGAGCGATGAAAAAGAGATCTTGATTTTCCCTCGCGATTGCTTCACGTGCAGCTGATGTTTTGAATACTTGGAGGTTTAACCTCCAAGTATTTTTTGACACCGTGGACGCATTGCGATACCATACAAACCGGAGTAACTGCCGTATTATGCTTGGGAGGCACAAAATGTCTGAACCTTATTATTTTAAGATCGTTTTTCACCCGGAAACGACGGAATCGGAAAGAATGAGAGTTTCTCTTGATTTTACACATTCATTCCGTAAATATTTATCGGGCTACCGCGATGTGAATATTTCTGAAAACAAATGGAAATATACCATAACTAGCGTGAGGCGCGGTTATTCATGGGCTGACGGTTTGTGGGCGGCGTTTTTATTTACGAGCAACACGACGCTTCGCGAAGTAAAGGAAATCCAATTCATTGATGAAAGCGGGAAATTATATAAAGATCCCATCTTACTGTATCCTTGCCGCCCGACTGCGGTATCATAAACAGTCCGCTCCACCCCGAAAAACGGGGTGGAGCTTTTTTTGACAAAAACTGTGTTTTGCGTTATTCTGACGAAAGATTTGCAACCTTGAAAAGAGGAATAAAAATGGGAAAGAAAAATATCAGTACGGCGACGAGCATTGCCGGAGTAGAACTTGATTCTTACGTTTGCAATGCGTCCGGTCCGAAATGTACCACCTACGAAGAATTGACCGAATTGGGAAGATCCGATTCTTCAGCGATCGTTATGAAATCAGCAACGATACTGCCGAGGGAAGGAAATCCGGAGCCCCGTTTAGCTCGCGTGGGAAAACATGGGCTGGTGCAATCGATGGGATTGCCGAATCTCGGATATGAAAAGTATGTCGGGTTTTCCAAGAAGCTTACAAAGTTCGGGAAAAGAATAATCGGGAGCATCGCAGGATTTTCTTTTGAAGAATATGTCGTGATGGTAAAAGCATTTCAAAAGAGCGATGTTGATCTGATAGAAATAAACGTGAGTTGCCCGAACATTGAAGGAAAATCTCTGATAGGACGCGATTTTGGACAACTGAGAGATCTTCTCACTCTCACGAGCGGTCTTGGGACAAAACCGATCGGATTAAAACTTCCGCAGTATGACGATCCCGCGCATTGGTTTACAGTGGCGGAACTTGTTCTCGAATACGGCGTTTCTTTTATTACCTGTATCAACTCTATCGGCAACACGCTCGTTATCGATCCATGGACGAGAAAAACGGTCACCTCTAAAAACGGTTTAGCTGGTTTGTCCGGCGAAACGATCATGCCGATCGCTCTCGCGAATGTACGCGCTTTTTACGAACTTCTCGGAGGAAAGGTTTCCATTTTTGGAGTCGGGGGCGTAATAGATGGTGTTTCCGCATTTCAATTTCTGCTTGCCGGCGCCGATGCCGTGCAAGTGGGAACGGCTTTTGAACTTAATGACGCAAGCTGTTTTACGTACATCAATAAAGGCTTGATACATATGCTGGAATACCACGGATTTTCTTCGGTCGAAGAAGCGAAAGGACAGTTGCTCTATATTTAAAACGAGAATAGAAAATAGAATCCGCCAGCTGGCGGAGAAAATTGAAGCACGACGATATCCGCCGTGCTTTTTTCTATTATCAATTCTCCATTTTCTATTCTCGTCTTTTATTCACTTCATCTTTCGTCAAAAAATATCGCGTATGATATAATAATATTAATTCGCTAAAACCCTTTTATCATGGTTGAAAATAAAAAACTTCAAACGACATATTTCTTCGTTTTGTTTGCCGCTTCGACATTTCTGCTTTATTTAATATTCAAACCGTTTCTGCAGGTCATCGTGATCGCCTCCATTTTGGCAGTGTTGCTCTCGCCGATCTATAAAAAGATCCTTCTTTTTCTTCGCGGAAGCAAATCATTATCCGCGCTCATTGTTGTGCTTGCCTCGTCGGTAATTATAGCGATACCCATTTATTTTTTGGTCGTGCAAATCCTTTCCGAGGCGCAATCGCTTTATACAAGCGTTCAGACCAGCGGCGGTCCCGGACCTTTTCTCGATTCTATCACTCGGGCGATCGAAGCTCCGATCCAAAAGATCTCCCCGAGCTTTTCTTTGAATATATCGGTCTATCTCTCCAATTTTGCCGATTTTCTTTTGAAAAATATCGGTCCAGTGATATCGGGAACCGCTTTCGTCATGCTCGAAATATTGCTGACCTTGATCACGCTCTACTTCTTTTTGAAAAATGGCAATGAATTCGTGTCGGGGATAATAAAACTCTCGCCGCTCGACGATAAATATGATGCCGAAGTGATCGTATCTATTGAAAAGACCATCAATTCAGTGCTAAAGGGGTCTCTCTCGATCGCCGTCATACAAGGTTTTTTGGTTGGTACCGGTTTGTATATCTTTCATGTGCCAAATCCCGCTTTGTGGGGAATGGTCGCTGCTTTTTCAGCTCTTATCCCGGGGATGGGGACGGCTTTCGTGACAGTACCATCGATCCTTTATTTGGTGCTGATAAAAGATACAGGAAACGCTATCGGCCTCTTTTTCTGGTCTGCTTTACTGGTGGGAACGGTTGATAATATCCTCGCTCCATATCTTTACACCAAGGGAATAAAAATTCATCCGCTTTTTGTTTTTTTCTCGGTTTTGGGCGGGGTTATCTATTTTGGTCCGATGGGATTTTTGTTCGGTCCGATCGTTTTAAGCCTTTTTCTTTCCGTCCTCCATATTTATCGCATTTTTATTCTGGAAGACGGAGCGGTGGAGTAGGAAGGGCCCGCCCTGCGTAGCTTTAGCGAAGCAGGGGATAAGTCAATTGCGGGTTTTGTTTATGTGCCGTATAATTAAATGGCGTATTGCGTCAGAATGAAAGACATGGAGGAAAGCGTTCACCCGGTAGCCGTACCGGTTCGTTGTCGCAGAGTTAATTTGTTTTTGGGGAAATTATGACACCAAGGGTTTTAATGTTTGGCTGGGAGTTTCCTCCGCACAATAGCGGCGGTCTTGGCACTGCCTGTTTCGGTCTGACCCGCGCACTTTCTCAAGATGCGGACGTAGTTTTTGTTTTGCCTAAAAAATCCGTGGTCAATTCAGATTATGTAAAAATGGTTTTTGCCAATCAGCACAGTATTGATATGAAGTATGTCGATACGATATTGAAAGCCTATGTGACCGAACAACAATATTTCGCAGATCGCCAAACGCTCACCGACGAAGTTTATGGCCTTTCTCTTATGGAAGAAGTGAAGCGCTACTCCAAAAAAGCCGCTTCGATCGCCCGCAAAGCAAACTGCGATATCATTCACGCTCATGACTGGTTAGCTTATTTAGCGGGGATGGAAGCGAAGAGAGCAACGGGAAAGCCGCTTGTTGTGCATGTTCACGCTACGGAGTTCGACCGAACGGGAGGGAACGGGATCAATCAGCAAGTATATGATATAGAGCGAGCCGGAATGCACGCCGCAGATGCTATCATTACGGTCAGCCAATGGACTAAAAATATAGTCGTCGATCATTATGGAGTTTCTCCCGATAAGATCACTGTGGTTCATAATGGCATCGATGTTGGTGACGTCAAGATCGTTCCTTCCCGTGTTCAGGCTTTGAAAGATGCCGGCAATAAGATCGTTCTTTTTGTCGGGCGCATCACTATGCAGAAAGGCCCGGATTACTTTATTCGCGCCGCCAAACGCGTTCTCGAATTTCGTCCCAATACGATCTTTTTGGTGTCAGGTTCCGGCGACATGGAGCGGCAAATGATACGACAAGCGGCAACGGAAGGGATCTCTGATAAAGTGCTTTTTGTCGGATTTCTTCGCGGTGAAGATTTGGATAGCATATATCAATCTGCCGATCTTTATGTCATGCCTTCCATATCAGAGCCTTTTGGTATAACGCCTCTCGAAGCGCTCGCGAATGGCACTCCCGTTCTGATCTCAAGGCAATCAGGCGTTTCAGAAGTATTGAATCACGCTTTAAAAACAGATTTTTGGGATATAGACGACACCGCCGATAAGATCATCTCCACTCTGGATAATCCGTGCTTGTATGAGAATCTCAAAGATAATGGAACGAGAGAATTGGATAAAAATAGCTGGGTTATCGCCGCGAGAAAGTGTCTCGAGGTATATCGGGTGGTGAGAACGGCGACGATGTAAGATATTATTCTTGAACTGATTACTGCAATGTTATTTCGATAAAAGAGTTTCTTTCAAAAAAATTTCAAATCTCCAATATCCAATTTCCAATAAAAATTTTGATATTAAAACATTGGACATTTTGTTGGAAATTGGATATTGGCAATTGGAAATTATTTGTATTTAATTAATCCCGGTAAACGGGACAGTGATTCTATGACGGTAAAAAAAGAAGGCAAGAAAAAAAAGATAATGCCGGTAAAAAAAACGGCTGTGGCTGTTAAGAAAAAAGCTGTCTTTGTCAAAGGTAAAAAAACAGCGAAGAAGGAGATCATCATCGCTCCCGCCGAGGTGTGTTTTTGGGTGTGGAACGGCCCGGCGCTTCAGAGCTTGCTTGATCTTCGCGAAGCGTTTAAAGTGCTTTCCGATGAGCAGTATTCCCACCATGTCAATAAAGAAAAAAATGATTTTGCAGCTTGGGTTTCCGCGATTTTGAAAGATGAGCCATGTGCGAAAGATCTTTCTAAAGCAAAAAATATGAAGGGCGCTCTGAAGATAGTGGAAAAATGTTTAGAGGGATACGCCGTTTAAGTATCAGGGATCAGTATCAGAATCAGGAAAAAAGCGCTACTTACGCAGCGCTTTTGTGTTGCAGATCTCACCAAACGGAGATCGACCAAATGATCGAAGCATAACATGCGACGGCCTCGGCATAAATTAATGCCACCCACCATAGCCAGCAAGTGAACCAGAATAGTACGCGGACGATACTCGTCAATATCCTCTTAAATGTAAATGGCATTGAAACATATCGATACCACTCGGGAATCAAAAATACCGGCAGCAATGCCCAGCTGACGATCTCCCATACTATATTTGTGGCGACAAATCCCCGTACATCATAATACGACGACAGAGGCAGGGCGCCGGTTATCTTTATGGTAACCGCTTGAATGACAACGATTGCAATGAAAAGTAAAATAAAGGTCGGCAAAGCTAGTACTTTTAATTGGTGGCGCAATACGATCATTTTTTCCAAAAGAACATTCATGTTTTATCCTCTGCAGAGTTAAAATTTCAAACTCCATTTTATCACTGATATTAGTATTTGTCAAGTATCAAGATGCCACTTTCGTGGCAGAAATCAAAAATTTATGTTATGGTAAAGAAAATGCCGAGGTGGCGAAATTGGTAGACGCACCAGCCTTAGGAGCTGGCGGGATCAAACCCATGGAGGTTCAAGTCCTCTCCTCGGCACAAAAAATCATCCGCTTCTGCGGATTTTTTGTGTCGAGGAAGAAAGTGAACTGCTTCACTTTCGTGAGGACTTGAACAACGGAGACATGTTTTTGGGGTCGCATCCCCAAAAACAGTCGAGTTGGTGCCCAGACAAATTTTTCCGCAGAAAAATTTAGTCGAGGGAAAGACTCCTCTCCTCGGCACAAAAAATCTTCGCTCCTTCTCTCTCGCGAGTGAGGAGCCCTCCTTCGCCAAGGCTACGGTAGGGCAAGCATCTCACTCGCTTGGGCGGCCAACAAAAAATGCCACGATGAATGGCATTTTTTCTTGTCCGCCCAGTAGGGGTTGAACCTACGACCTTGTGCTTAAGAGGCACCTGCTCTACCAACTGAGCTATGGGCGGATATATCTTGTATTATTTTTTTCAAAAATTCTCTTCCTTTTGCTGTTTTGAGTTGTTTTTCCCTTCGCATTGCATCACTTCGCGTCGTGAACTTTTCTGTATAAACGACCTCCCATGTTCCTTGTTTCTGTTTGTAGGTATATGATGATTTCTTACTTTTCAGTATCTCATTATGATAATCGAGTCTTTGAAACAAGTTCGCGGTTTGTCCGATGTAAAGTTTTCCGACTGTATTTGTTATAACATAAACAATGTAATTCACAATAGGCCTTATACTTAAGAGTCCGCCAGCTGGCGGATCTACCAACTGAGCTATGGGCGGTTTATGTATGCGAGTATTCTACCTTAAAAATGAAAATATTTCAAATTTAGCCAATGAATGAGAGGGTAAGCGCAGAGTTTCATGTTTTCTTTTTCTTTTGATGTTGGTATAATAGCACTATGAAAATAACCATAAAAGCTACGGGTCTGGAATTGACCCCGTCAATACAAGCATATGCGGAAAAGAGGGTGGAAAGTTTGGAAAAATTTCTTCGCGATGGATCGGAGAATGTATTAGCTCAGATCGAGGTCGGTGTTATTTCGCGCCATCACAAAACGGGCGAAATTTTTAGAGCCGAAGCAAAGATCTCCGCAGGGAAGAGTGTGGTGTATGCCGAGGCTCAAAAAGAAGACCTCTACGCCGCGATCGATGAAATGCAGGCAAAAATGGAACGGGAGCTTATCTCTTTAAAGAATAAAAAAATAAAGCTGGCAAAAAAAGGAGAAACGGCGGTAAAGAAAATATTACATGGAACAAAATAACATCGTACTGAATGATGCCAATAACGAAACTCCTTATATTGAATTCGATAGTGTTCCGGTGCCGAAGAGTCCGATAGGTGTTTTTTCTAAAGAGAACTTGATCATTTTCTTCAGGCCGCTTTTTAAAAAATTACCGAAGAAAGAAGCGGCGTACTGGACAATTTTGTCCTTTGTTGCGTTCAGTTTTATGGGGGCGATCATGCTGTTCATCGATTCATATGTAAAAGACATAAACGACTATCAGTCATCAATGTCATCGGTCGGTAAATATCATTCGGTGTATCAAGCTTTGGAAGATGAAGCGAAGCCTTTTCAACCGCCGGAAAAGAAATAGAGAGAATAGCCTAACAAAATATTACACAAAAACATACCTACCAAAAATGATGGGTATGTTTTATCATCGACCTTAACCATAGCGGGCGGTTTGGGAAGCATCGGCAGATATCTTTAAATTTTTGTCATTTTTGTCATTTTCGAATTCATATACCACATCGATGGCAAGTTTTCCGCTCTCTTCTCGTGAAAACGCTATTTCTGCAATACTAGCAGGAGCTTTTTTAGGTCCCGTTGCTTTTACCCCATAATTTTTTGAGATCTGTTCCATGGCATGATCGGGAGCGCCGCCATAACACATAAAACTCGCAACCGCCCCATTTTCTTTGATCACGAGTGAAGATTTATTTTCACCGACACCGAACACATTTTTCCATCGAAGATTTTCCCTTTCGAATTCTTTCAGATCGCCAGAGATGAGTCTCCCGTGTTGATTGATCCAAATAAAATCCGCTTGAGGAAAATTTTGTTTTTCTTGCGGCGGGGCGATCTTTGAAAGCTGGTCAAACATCTGAGGTGCGAATGGAAACGGGTTCGAGTATTCGATCACTCTTGTTTTTATGTTGAGTTTTTTTCCTTCATTTCTTATTTTTTCATGGATATATTTACGATTCTTAAAAGCGCCGTTATGATCTTGATACGCCGTACACATTACACCGTACGGTTCTCCCGGGGCAAGGGGTTCGAGTTGTTCCAAAAGAAGATCCAAATCATAGCGTTCAAAAAATCGAATTTTATTCGGTCCGGTGAAGGCGAGTTTTTTTGCTGAGCCGGGGTTATTATCTTCCAATGATCTTATAGCGCACAAATTATTCCAAACATCGCCATTACCATTTTTCCATGCGTACTGAAAATCAACGAATGGAAGGTCATATTTTTTTGACAAGAGTTCTTCGAGAAGTCTGTCTCCTGCGGAATGTTTAACAAGTTCAAATGCGTGGGAAATTTCATCTTCGCCAAAACCTTCCACGAGCAACGTATTTTTTATTTCATCGGAATTCATTTTTTCGGCAGAAAAATCGCTTGAGTATGTGGCAAGAGCTGAATCCTTAGAAGGAAAAAAATTATCTAACGCTTGCCGGTCAAATGGTATCAACTTATCATTTGAACTGAATTTTTCAGCCCACAGTTTTGCTACGTTCGTATCTCCCGCAAGCAGGGCGATAATATTCAGATCGGGGTCTGTGTACGGCTCAAGATCTGGAGTCGAACTCGTTCCGGTTTTTGCCATTTCAGCCACAGGAGCAACGCTTCGGAGAAACGACAAAATTGATCTACTGCCGAGCAAAGGTTCCGTAAAGTGCACCGACGATGCCATTGCAAAATAATTTCGAAAAAAAATCAATTCGTCGTTGCTCCATACCATTCTCTCGTTTAGCTTGTGTTTATTGCTTTCTCCATCGGTCTTTATTTTTTCGGAAAGAAAAGCTGCAAAAAAATCTTTTTCATTATTGAGAAAATAGAGTAATTCATGAGCGAGATTTTTTCTCTCATTAAATGATTCATATTTATTTTCAGAGTGTTTATCGCCACCGTTGGCGAAAGTCATCCACAAGTTGAGGCGTTTAAATACCATCTGCTGATTCTCGATACCTCGCAGACCCTCGCTTATTTCTTGAGAATGTTCATTAATGAACGCTGAGACATCCTTTGCATATTTTTGCTTTTTTTCCTTAATGTTATCTGTTGGAAAGTCTCCGGACAATTCCTTGAGGCGCGTATAAAAAGCGGGATTCTCTTGTGCGTTGTCACGAAACTGCTCGTTTAAATTTATGTTTTCCGAATTATTCATGTTTATCAATTATATCGCGACTGACGGAATCTTTGCAAATAAAATTTTTATTCAGCGAGCGAAGATCATTCCGTCTACGCTCAGGCGATTTCACTTGCGGGGTGTTTAAAGTTTCGGCGTTGTGGATTTTTTGTTCGTTTTCGGATATAGTGAAGAGGTTAAATAATCAACAAAATTATGTCACTATCCATCGGAATTGTAGGACTCCCGAATGTCGGAAAATCGACTTTATTCAATGCTTTGACCGAAAAAACGGTGCCGGCGGAGAATTATCCGTTTTGCACGATCGATCCTTCGGTCGGGATCGTTGCCGTGCCGGATTCTCGGCTGGAAAAATTGAACGATTTTTCACATTCGCAAAAAAAGATCCCGGCGGCGATCGAATTCGTTGACATTGCGGGGCTGGTGGCGGGCGCGTCGGAAGGGCAAGGTCTCGGAAATAAATTTCTGGCGCATATCCGCGAGACGGATGCGATCGCGCAAGTCGTACGTATTTTTGAAGATGAAAATATCATTCATGTTTCCGGAAAAATAGATCCGATCGACGACATCGGCGTGATAAATTTGGAGCTCATTTTGGCGGACATGCAAACGGTGACGAAACGGCTTTCAAATATCGAGCGAGACGTGAAGCGTGGCGACAAAGACGCCGTCCGAGAAAAAACGGCGCTTTCACGAATTTTGCCGGCGCTCGAAGAAGGGAAATTGGCAAGCACAGTGACTCTTGATGAGCATGAGCTGGCGATCGTAAAAACGATGCACCTGCTTTCGATGAAGCCGATACTCTATATACTAAACAAACGTTCCGGGGGAGGCAGTAAAAACTTAGATGAACTTAATGACGAACGCTACAAAGTTCTTATCGAATTTTTCAAAGACAACGGTGCGGGACACGTGATCGTGGATGCGAAGATCGAATCGGAACTGAAAGATTTTGTTGGGGAAGAACGTGAGATGTTCCGCGCCGAGCTTGGTGCATCAAGAGACGATGGTGTGAATGACCTGATCATGAAAAGTTATGACATTCTCGGATTGATGACTTACTTCACAACCGGTGAAGATGAGACGCGCGCTTGGACTATAAGGAAAAATTCTACTGCGCCCGTCGCCGGCATGGCGATACACACGGATTTTCGCGACAAATTCATTCGAGCAGAGGTGATACGATACGATAAATTGCTCGAGGCCGGAGCGTACTCGATCGCTCGTGAAAAAGGGTGGGTGCGAACAGAAGGAAAGGAATATATTGTGCAGGATGGCGACGTGATCGAATTTAGGATCTAGTTCGCATGGCTTCCATTTTGGGCGATCTTCGCTTTATTTTTTCACGGCGACCTTGGGGCAGTAGGCGTCTACAGCCCGCTTCGGCATACCGCAAAAAAATAAAGCGAATCTCATCCCAAAATGAAAGCCATTTGGAGGTGATTAAACTTTCCGACATCCGGGCATAAAAAAGGGGCTGAATATTAATTCAGCCCCTTTGTTTCTTAACCCATCGGAGGAATCCTCAAAGGTTAAAAATATCTATTTGGGTTAGGTGCCTTTTATGGCTAGGGATTATGACCCTGAACGCAGGTAGATATGTTACCTGTATCTGCTTTGAGAATAAGCTATTCCGGATTATATGTCAATACCTTCCTTTTTTTGAGGAGGAGGCGCATCACAGCAGATTCCCTTTCCATACCTTGTAGTCCGCGATATAATGATAATATGGAATACAGTAAAATATCTATGGGGCGTTATGTGGGGTCGCTTGTTTTGTTTGCGGCCATTGTCGGTCTCGGCGTACTCTGGTTAAACGGAAATTCGCCAGACAAGAAACCGGCGGAACTCGCTCCGGTGGCAACATCGACGCCAAAGATCTCAGCGCTTCCCGATGTGGCTTTTTTTGAGGATGTTCAAACGGAAACGATAAAGAAAACCGCCTTTCCGACCGGGAAAAAAGATCCCGCGAATTTGGTGACAGCGGTGGGTGAATATCCCATCAATACTCCATTCGCAAAAGTTGCTGAAACTCACGTCAAAGGGATCATTCAGAACTTCATAGAGCAGTATTCCGATCAAAAAGATATCGTGACGAGTGGCGGCGTGAATGCGGAATCGTCCGTTGCTTTTTCGCGAGGTAAGAAATTATTCAGCTATCTCTACAGTGATTATACGGAAGAAGGCGGCGCGCATGGCAATATACAATTTTCTTCGGAGACTCTGGATATGAACGGCAGGAAATATATTCTCGGAGATCTCTTTCTTCCAAAAACTGATTACCTTGGAATTTTTTCCCAAATGGCGATCGTTCATTTTGTAAAAGATACTTATGTTGCTTTTGATCCGAAGGACGCGACATTCGGAAAAGGGCTTGATCCGAAACCGGAAAATTTCGCCGCGTTCTTCATTTCAGGCGACAAAATAATTTTTCAATTCCAGAATTACCAGATCGGACCATATTCCGAAGGCCCGCAGAGGTTCGAAGTTTCCGTAAAGGATCCGGAGATATCAAAGATCGTGAGGCCGGAGTTGTTCTAATAGAGATACCAATACCAATATACGAATGGGTACCAATATACGAATGGATACGAATACGGACGACTGACGATAAAAATTTAAAAACGGACAGCATTATGCGCGTCCGTTTTTTTTGTGAAAATTTTATCGCAACTTTCAACCTTTGCTATGGGATGATTCATTACCATCTTCAGCCCGTCATTCCGGGCAACGACCCGGAATCCACGTTTGATTCGTATCCATTCGTATATTGGTACCCATTCGTATATTAGTATTTAATTCGTATCTTGAAATTAGACCACAAAGGCGCTATACTGCAAGGATATGACAAAGGAATATGACCACAAAAAGATAGAACAGAAATGGCGGCGCGAGTGGGAAAAACATGAACTCTATAAAACACCTGCTTCTCCGGAAGATCACGGTAAGCCCAAGTGTTACGTACTCGACATGTTTCCGTTCCCCTCAGGAGAAGGACTTCACGTGGGTCACCCTAAGGGATACATAGCGTCGGACATATATTCCCGTTTCAAGAAAATGAATGGATTCAATATCCTTCATCCGATGGGGTGGGATGCTTTTGGGCTGCCGGCGGAACAGTATGCGATCAAAAATAAAATTCACCCGCGGATCGCCGTTGAGAAAAATATTGCGAGGTTCAAAGAACAGCTTTCGCTCATCGGTTTCAATTATGACTGGGACAGAGAGATCAATACCACTGATACGCGATATTATAAATGGACGCAATGGATATTCTTGAAACTTTTGGAAAAAGGCTTGGCGTATGAATCGTTCGAACCGGTCAACTGGTGTCCGAGCTGTCAGACGGGACTTGCCAATGAAGATCTGGACGGGACGAGGTGCGAACGGTGCGGTACCGAAGTGGAGAAGCGTCCGATGCGTCAGTGGGTGCTCAAGATCACCGATTATGCCGACCGGCTTATAGCGGATCTTGATGATCTTAATTGGCCGGAACACGTAAAAGAAGCGCAACGGAATTGGATCGGACGATCAGAGGGAGCACTCATTAGCTTTCAGCTTATAGGTTTTAGCTTTCAGCTTGACGTATTTACTACCAGACCGGATACGCTTTTTGGGGCAACCTATTGTGTGGTGGCACCGGAACATGAACTCATAGATAAACTAAAATCAAAGATTTCAAATTGGGACGAGGTTTTGACATATCGCGAGGATATGAAGAAAAAAACAGAGATCGAGCGTACGGCGGAGGGGATGGAGAAGACGGGAGTGAAGCTCGTTGGGGTAACGGCGATAAATCCGGTGAACAATGAAAAACTGCCGATCTTTATCGCTGATTATGTACTTGCGCATTATGGAACGGGTGCGATCATGGCTGTACCGGCGCATGATTCGAGAGACCACGAATTTGCAAAGAAATTCGATTTGCCGATACGTGCGGTCATTGAACCGGTCACAGGCGAAAAGAGAGAAAACGAAGAGTTCAGAAAAAGCATTGTGGCGATCGTTCATAACAAAAAAGACGATACCTTTCTTTCCATTAATTGGGGAGATAAACTTGGTGGAAATCTTTTTGTCGGAGGAGGCAGGGAGAACGATGAAGATCCGCTCGCGTGCGCCGGACGAGAGATCGGGGAAGAGACCGGATATAAAAATGTGAGTTTCATTTCACAAACTGAATCCATCCATCATCATTACAGAGCGCATTCCAAGGGCGTGAATCGCGAGATCGAAGCGGTCGGCCTTTATTTTGAACTGGACGATAATGAACAGATCCCGATAAAACGTGAAGAAGATGAAAAAGGGAAGTTCACGGTGGAATGGATAGCTCGGTCCGAGGTCGGCAATAAGATAAAAGATGAATTGCACGCTCTGGCCTTCGACTTGTTGGTGAACGGTTCCGTGTACTCTGGAGCGGGTATTATGATAAACTCCGGAAAATTTGACGGTATGACGAATGATGAGGCAAAAAAAGACATTACTGAATTCGCTGGCGGACAGTTAAAAACAACCTATAAACTTCGTGATTGGGTTTTTTCGCGGCAACGCTACTGGGGAGAGCCGATTCCGGTCATACACTGCGAACGATGCGGCACCGTCCCCGTTCCGGAAAAAGACCTGCCGGTGAAATTGCCGGACGTGGATTCTTACGAACCTACCGGAACGGGAGAATCTCCGCTTGCCAACATTCGTGATTGGGTAAATGTGAAATGTCCGAAATGCCATGGAGATGCGAAACGCGAGACGAACACCATGCCGAACTGGGCGGGTTCTTCATGGTACTATTTGCGATATATCGATCCGCGCAATCAAAACGCGCTCGTAGACAAAGAAAAAGAAAAATATTGGTCCCCGGTCGACGTGTATGTCGGAGGCGACCACGCCACGCGCCATCTCATTTACGCGCGATTTTGGCATAAGTTTTTGTTCGATATCGGCGCAGTGAATTATTCCGAGCCGTTCAAGAGGCTGGAATTTCTCGGGGTTATTCTTGCTGAAGATGGGAGGAAGATGAGCAAGCGGTGGGGGAATGTCGTTAATCCCGATGATATCGTTGAATTGTACGGCGCAGACACTTTGCGCGTGTATGAAATGTTCATGGGTCCGTTCGAAAATGCTTCCGCATGGAAAACGGAAAGCATTATAGGGTCGAGGAGATTTGTCGAAAAAATTTGGCGAATTTTTTCTAAAGTAAAAAGTGAAAATGAAAAACTAAAAACGACAATTCAAAATGAAAAATTAACGACGTTGTATAACCAAACGCTAAAGAAAATTTCAGAGAACATAGAGGATTTTAAATTTAATACCGCAATATCCGCGATGATGATTTTGGCAAACGAACTGGAAAAAGAAGAAAGCATCGATCAAGAAATGTTCGAGGGATTTCTGAAAATTTTCGCTCCATTCGCTCCGCATATCGCCGACGAACTCTGGCATGATATGGGGCACGATTCGTTCATTTACAATGAGCCGTGGCCGGAGTATGATGCGCTTAAGATACAGGATGAGATGATGATCATCGCTGTGCAGGTGAATGGAAAACTCCGCGCAACATTCGAGATCGCGCGAGGAACGGAGGAGGAAGAAGTAAAAAAACAAGCGCTTCTCATTCCGGAAGTCCTCAAGTGGACAGATGATAAAAAGATGAAAAAAGTCATCTATGTAAAAGAAAAGCTGGTTTCCATTGTGATCTAAACCGACGAAATTTTTCGTCAGTTCAATAATACGCTTATTTATAGCAATATTTTATGAACGATTTCAAACTAACCGAAAACGCTTGCATTTGTTTGACACCTATGTTAAAAAGATGTTATATTAAAAATATAGATTATATAGCAACCAATAATAAGCGAATAAAAATTCGATAAGTATTTATTACTGTGTTTAATTAATTATTATAATTTTTGTGTTTTATGTCAGTTATTACATTTAAGCCAAAGCAGGTAACAAAGAGTTTGCTCACCACTATTCCTCCGCGAGCACGAGATGTCATCATCGGCCGTTTTGGCTTGGAAGACACGCCGGAGCGAAAGACTCTTGAATCGATCGGTAATACCTATGGCATTACCAGGGAGCGTGTTCGCCAGATCGAAAATTTCGCTCTCGCTACTCTGAAAAAATCTGAAGCCTTTGAAAAAGCGGCCCCGGCGCTGAAAGAGCTCCGAGAGATCCTCAATTCTTTGGGAGGCATCATGAGCGAGGAGGACTTTTTGGAGCACCTTTCTTCGGATAAGATAACCCAAAATCATCTTACGCTTTTCCTCGTACTCTCTGACGATTTCACTAAACATAAAGAAGATAATATTTTCAAGCACCGATGGTCTGTTGATGATACGGTTGCGAGCGAAGTCCACGCAGTACTTCATTCCCTCCACAAAGAATTTTCAGAGAATGACCTTGTTCCTGAAAAAGAGATCATTGAACGCTTCTTGGACAGAATGCACGCCGATCCGAAACGAAAGAGCGAACACACGGCAAAGAGATGGCTTGGAATTTCCAAAGTTCTCGGAAAGAATACACTCGGAGATTGGGGCGTTGCCGCTTCTCCGAACATCAGCGCGCGAGGCATCAGAGATTACGCTTTTCTGGTTATCCGACGCCACGGTTCGCCGATGCACTTCACTGAAGTCGCGAAAAAGATATCTTCCACGTTCGGTAAGAAAGCACACGTCGCCACCTGCCACAACGAGCTCATTAAAGACAAACGTTTCGTACTCGTCGGCCGCGGACTCTACGTCCTTTCCGAATGGGGCTACACCGGAGGCGTCGTCAAAGATGTGATCCGCCATGTTCTCGAAAAAGAAGGACCGCTCACGAAACAGGAGATCGTTGAAAAGGTCATGAAAGAAAGATACGTCAAAGAAAACACCATCTTGGTAAACCTGCAGAATGCAAAGTACTTCAAGAAAGATAAGGACGGGAAGTATCATACGGTCTAGACCGAGAGAATGGAAAATCGATAATAGAAAATAGAAAAAAGACCGTTCCGAAAGGGGCGGTCTTTTGGTTTGAAAAAACGCGTCTTTGTGAGATACTTGTTGCGAGAAAGCGCGTGACGGAGGAATTTTGAAATGAAAAAAGACACATTAAGTTTAGTGGAACAATTGATCGCCAAAAATCACATTCAACAGCGGAAGCGGAGATTTTTTAAGGAGGCGAATCCTGTGCTTGCGACCGCAAAGATAACGGACAATGCTGAAATGAAGCTCTTTCGTGAAAACGTAGAACATCAAAGAGAAGACGCCTATAAAAACATGACGCATGACGAAAAGATCGCGGCGGTAAATCGACTTTTGCTGAAAAAACAAGCCCAGATAGAAGCGCTGGAAGAAGAGTATAAAATGCTTCTCTCAGAACTTGAAAAATTCCAAGGGTAGACAAAATAGAAAAGCAGTAAGCCGTTCCGGCCCGGAACGGCTTTTTCGTCGCCGGACGAGGGTTGTACCCTCGTTCGAAACGTTTTCGATTTACTTGTGAACAAACTCAGTTAAATATTTCAAACGTCATGAACGGGGTTACAAACCCCGTCCGGCGGCGAAAATTATTTTTTTATACATTAGACATTTGGATTTTTATTGGAAATTAGAAATTGGATATTGGAAATTTTTTAAGGTAAGAGTATTCAGCTTTCATTTAACATTATGCGTGTCCTTCCTTTCCCCCTATTTTTTGCTATAATATATGATATGGAAGATCTTACTAAACAACAAATGGTTCTTCTGACCGTCTTGGTCAGCTTTGTGTGTTCAATCGCGACGAGCATTATGATCGTTTCGCTGCTGACCGACACGACACCGATCGTTTCTCAAACGATCAACAATATTGTTGAAAAGACCATTGAAAAGGTGGTGACCGGCACGACTACTCCCGTCGTCATCAAGCCGACGACGCCAACTCCCATTAAGACCGAAAACGAAAGGATCATCTCTGCGGTACAGATCAATCTTCCAAAACTGGTAAGCATACGCGAAAAAGCGATAGAAGGGGGGTCGGCAACCGGTACGGCAAAGATCGGCATCGGATCGATCGTTTCAGCCGATGGTCTTATCGCCGTCGACAGCTCGATGGTCGGAGAAAAAACAGAGTTTACGGTTTTCTTCGGAGACAAATATCGACCGGCAAAAAAGGTGTACGCGGATAATGCGTCGCATGTCGCACTGATCCAAGCGGGCGATGCTATTAAAGGCGATAAAAATACTGAAGGTATTACTTTTTCTCCGTTATCATACTCAAGAAGCGACATGACTCTCGGCCTTCCTATGATCGCGCTCGGCGGAGAGAACGGAAGATCCATGACCAAAGGCACCCTGACAGAAATGCCTGACGACAAGACCTCCCCGATAGCATCTGAAGATATGTCCCTCTCCGATGCGTATAAAGGAGGGATCGTGTTCGGACAAGACGGAAAAGTCATCGGATTCATTCTTTCGTCATCGATCGGCGATCCCGAAATAATCCCTTATTCAAACATTCTTTCCGCTATCAACCAATACAAGTCTCCAACGGCCGAAGCCGCCAAACCTTAACTCCAAAAATAAAGGTTTATTAAATTCTAACGGGGTTGACAATTTACATAAATGCTTGTAGTATTTACTTGAAAGCCTTCATGGGTTTTCTTTTGTACTAAGAAGTTCTTCCCATTTTCATGAAGATCTTCTAAAACCTAAAACCTAAAACCTAAAACCTAAAACCTAAAACCTAAAACTATGCCACCTTTTAAAGACTTCACCTCAAAAGCGAAAGAAGCCATTCGTCGGGCGCATGAGCTTGCGATCGAAAGAGGGTTGAATCATGTTGATTCTCTCCATCTTCTCGCGGCGCTTATCTTGCAGGACGAAGGACCGGTCATTTCCATTTTAGACAGAATGGAGGTCGATCAAAATCTTCTCATCGACTCGCTGCTTTCAACGCTTGAAACGAACGAACACGGAAATACGGTGTCGCCGTCTTTTCAGATGTACCTCACTCCGGAACTTGCGCAAGTTCTCGATACTTCATCAAAGATCGTTCAGTCGATGAACGACAGTTTCATTTCCACCGAACATCTCTTTTTGGCGCTCATTGAAGTGTCGCAACCATCGCGCGAGATCTTGAATCGTTTCAAGATCGGAAAAGACGAGGTGCTCCGCTATATTCAGGAATTCAAGAACGGCAACATTACCGACATCAGTTCTCCGAAGAAATCGAAAGTACTTGCGCGCTACACGAGAAGCCTGACAAAACTCGCCGGCGAAGACAAGCTTGATCCGGTCATCGGTCGCGATGTTGAGATCGCACGCATCATGCAGATCCTTTCGCGGCGTACAAAAAACAATCCCATTCTGATCGGAGAGGCCGGCGTTGGAAAGACCGCCGTTGTCGAAGGTCTCGCGATCCGCATGTCTAAAGGTGATGTCCCCGAATCTCTCAAAGGAAAGGAACTCGTATCTCTCGACATCGGTTCGCTCGTTGCCGGCACGAAATATCGCGGCGAATTTGAGGAACGCCTGAAAGCGATCATGAAAGAGATCGAGCGCTCGGAAGGAAAGATCATTCTTTTTATCGACGAGATACATATGATCGTCGGAGCCGGCGGTGCGGACGGAGCGCTCGACGCTTCCAATCTCCTGAAACCGGCGCTTGCTCGCGGGGAACTTCGCGCTATCGGAGCGACCACCTTCAAGGAGTATCAGAAACATATCGAAAAGGATATGGCGCTCACCAGACGTTTTCAGCCGGTACAGGTCGCCGAACCGAATACCGAAGATGCCGTCGCCATTCTTCGCGGATTGAAGGAGAAATATGAACTGTATCATGGGGTTAAGATCACCGATGATGCGATCATATCTGCGGTTACCTTAAGCAGCCGTTATATCAGCGATCGATTCTTGCCCGACAAAGCGGTGGACCTTATCGACGAAGCCGCCTCGATGCTCAAGATCTCGCTTGAAACAAAACCGGCAGTTTTGGAAGATGCTCATCGAAAAATAATGCGTCTTGAGATCGAAAAAGAAGCGCTCAAAAAAGAAGCCGCAACAGAAGAAGGACAAAACGCCAAGAGCCGCATGAAAGATATCGACAAAGAGATCAGCGATCTTCGAGAAAAAACTCACGACGTAGAAATGCGCTGGACGAACGAAAAGGAGATACTCACCTCCATCCGGGAAATTAAAAAACAGCTCGATGCTCTGCGCTTGGAAGCCGAAGCGGCCGAAACGCGCACCGATCTCGCCACGGTCGCCGAGATCAGATACGGAAAGATCCCCACTCTTGAAAAAGAACTGAACGCAAAAAATCTTCGCTTGCGCAAACTGAAGATCACTCAGAGGATCTTGAAAGAGGAGATCACCGAGGCGGATATTGCCGATGTGGTTTCAAAGTGGACGGGCATCCCCGTTTCCAAAATGCTTGAAGAAGAAGCGATGAAACTTTCTCACCTTGAAGAAAAATTAAAAGAACGGGTGATCGGGCAGGAAAGCGCCATTCAAAAGATCGCCGACGCCATCAAGCGTTCGCGCGTGGGCATCTCCGATCCGAATCATCCCATCGGTTCATTCCTCTTTCTCGGTCCGACCGGAGTAGGTAAGACGGAGCTTTCCAAAGCCGTCGCTGAATTTCTTTTCAACGATGAAAAATCTCTGATCCGCATAGACATGTCCGAGTATATGGAGAAGCACTCGGTTTCTAAGATCATCGGATCGCCTCCCGGTTATGTCGGACACGAAGAAGGCGGTTCGATCACAGAACTCGTCAGGCACAAACCGTATTCCGTGCTGCTTTTCGACGAGATCGAAAAGGCGCATCCCGAGGTATTCAATATCCTGCTTCAGGTTTTAGACAACGGACGCCTTACCGACGCGAAGGGGAGAACGGTCAATTTCAAGAATACCGTCATTATCCTCACGTCGAACATCGGCGCGGAATTCATCGATCGCATGAAGACCATCGGATTCTCCAATTCCACCGAAGCGGGAGATTACACCGCTGCGAAAGAGAAGGTGACTGCAGCCCTAAAAAATTATTTTCGTCCGGAATTCTTGAATCGCTTGGACGAGATCCTTATCTTCGACATTCTTTCCAAGGAAGCCGTCAGAGATATCGTCGGACTTCAGATCAAGATCGTGGAAAAACGCTTGCTCGAAAAAGATATCGCTTTGAAAGTCTCTAGTGATGCCATGGAGTATCTTGCGAAAGAAGGATATAATCCTCAGTATGGCGCGCGCCCGCTCAAGCGCTTGATCCAAAACAAGATATTAACGCCCGTCGCGACGCTCATGATCTCCAAAGGAATGCTCTTCGGCGGCGCAGTATCCGTCAGCATGAAAGGCGAAGAGCTGGTCATCAAAGCGGACAAGATCAAACTGAAACCAAGCCTCGGGAGAAAAGCGAAAGAGACAGCCAAAGTATAAGGAAAAGAAAAACGGGTCAAATTTTGACCCGTTTTTCTTTTGGTGGTATACATAAATCAGGACAGTTTCTTTAAAGGAGAAAGATCGATGAATAAAAAGGCAATAATAAAAGCGTATGATTCATATATTTTAATGCAGCAAGCCAGCGCTGAGTTTGAGAAAAAAATTCCACAAGAGGACGATATTTTGGAAATTTTGCGAGTATTGCAAGAATCTTACAAAAATGACGGTTTTTACGTAGATGAGATCGTTTATGTGGGACGTGTACTGCATTGGGATCTTTTAGCGTCGTACAATACATGTTATAGTACCGTGTGCAAAATATTGTGGAAATCTCTCGAAAAAGGCACCGTGGTGGTGACAAAGCAAAGAAGATGGAAAATTGTCCCGCCTACGGAAGTTAGTGAATAAAAAGTATCATATCCCGCCAAGCAAGCCTTGGCGGGTTTTTTGTCGCTGTTCGTCGTTCCATATACTTATACTTGTCCCTTATACTTCGTCGCTGGGCTTTCTTTTTCATATTTTTATGATACCATTAAATGGGATTGATTTTGATAGGAGAACGCAAATGTTAGACCTACTTGAAGCATATTTTGAAGATCTTGAGAAAAAATTAGACAAACAAGCCGTACTTGATGCTCATAATTCATATTTTCTCGCAAAAAATGCGGAAGCAAAAAAACTGAGCGCACCAAGTGAAGAAACGATTTTGGAAATTCTGCGGATACTATCCGAGGAATCCAAAACAAAAAGTATCACTCATGAAGAAATTGATTATGTGAGGAAGCTTTTATTTTGGGATAATAAATGTCTTTTTATGGGGATGATAGAAAATCTCCAGAAAAAGGGAAAGGTTGTTTATCATCCGCGAACCGGGTGGACACTCGCGCCGCCTACGAAGTAAAATCATAAAAAAGTATCATATCCCGCCCCGAGTTAGATCGGCGGCGGGATTTTTATTCGCACGTTGTTATGGAGTAGTATATTGCGATAAGTTTGTTTTGATGATAAGATGTATAGATGGGAAGACGATGGGCAAAAGAAGAGGAGGAAAAAAAACGCAAAGAGCTTCGTTTTTTGTATGTAAAGCAAAACAAGACAATCAACGAAGTTGGCCTACTGTTAAAAATTGCTCCGCAAACGGTGTTTCAGCGATTACAAAGACTGAATATACCGACATCTCCGGAAAGTAAGATCGACTATTTGCATAAGCGCGTTGGAATAAAAATTCCTGCACGCCGGACGCTGGAACTCGCTGAATTTTTTGGCGTTATGCTGGGCGATGGACATGTATCCGAGTTCCAGACAGTGGTTTCGCTCGGAACGAAAGAAATGTTGTATGCAGAATATGTTCGCACCCTTATGGAAAAGCTGTTTACTACAAAAGCAAAAGTCGGTATAAGAAAAGATGGTTACAAAGATGTTTACATAAGTTCGGTGGAACTTTCCCGGTGGCTTCAAAAAGAAGGTCTTGTATTTAACAAAGTAGCATCGCAAGTCGGTGTTCCGAAATGGATATTTCAAAAAGATATTTTTATGAAAGCATTCCTTCGAGGTTTTTTTGACACCGATGGATCCGTATACCACTTGAGATATGGGATACAAATATCTCTTACGAACAAATCTTTACCCCTCTTAGTTTCTTTACAGAAAATGCTTTTTAAGCTAGAATACAAACCATCGGAAATAAGTTCCGGAAAAGTTTATATTACCAATCGCGCCGAGGTCTTTCGATTTTTTACAGAGATCAAACCGGCCAACGCAAAACATGTAAATCGATTTAAAGAGTTTGGCAATAAAATTTAAATATTCGCGTCGGTACCCAAGCGGTCAACGGGGGCAGACTGTAAATCTGCTGACTTTAGTCTTCGTTGGTTCGAATCCAACCCGGCGCACCATTAAAAAAAGACCTTTTGCCGGGTCTTTTTTTAATGGTGCGCCGGAGCAAGTGACCTGCGTCACTTGCGTGTTGGATTCGAAACCTTTTCCGTTATTTATGAGTCGGGGTAGGGGCCCCGAGGAGTAAATCGGAAAACGGATACTGCTCATGTAATGAGAGAAATTCCAACCCGGCGCACAATTTGATTGATCGCGAGCGCGGCCCGCTGGGGCGTAGGGGTCGGCTGTGGGCCGACGATGAAAACCAAGGTTTTCATACTTTCCTTGTTTGTTTTTGTTGTGCGAAAACGATATACTGAACGTATATCATTAACTTTTTTTATGATGACTTCAAAAACGGTCTACTACATTTGTTTCACTATTTTTATTCTTGGCATCTTGCTGGGGGTAGGCGCTACGTTTGCTTATCTTACGGTATCTCCTGCGGGTCCCGCGAGCGGCGGCGGGGTTGCTTGCACGATGGAAGCGAAAATTTGTCCGGATGGTTCATCGGTGGGGAGGACAGGTCCGAATTGCGAGTTTACGCCGTGCAAAAAGGGAACATCCGGAAATGTTGTTCCTCCCAACGCAGAACCTATCGGTGAAGGCGGCGGGTCGGGAACATCCGGCTCCGGAAACGGCGAGGCGGTTGCTTGTACCATGGATGCGAAAATTTGTCCGGACGGATCGGCGGTCGGACGCGTTGGTCCGAATTGCGAGTTTGCGGAATGTCCGATCGCCGGCAGCGGAGGAACATCGTGTGCTTCCGATAAAGATTGCGGAGCGGGATATGAATGTATCGACCCCTCTCCTGTCGTTCGTGAAGGTGAGGAAAATCTAAAATGCTGGAAGATCGGAACGCCGCGCCCGATCTGCCTTTCCGGCGATACGCGCATCTCGACGCCGGAGGGCGATGTTTTGGTAAAAAATATGAAGGAAGGAATGCGCGTTTGGACGGTTGATAAAAACGGAAAGAAAATTTCGGGAACCGCAGTGCTCGCAGGAAAAACGCGTGCGCCTTCGACTCATAAAGTTATGCATATCAAACTTTCAGATGGAAGGGAGCTGTTCGTTTCTCCCAGGCACAAAATTGCTGATGGGCGAAACGCTGGCGAAATGGATGTTGGAGATAGGATTGGCGGCGCGGCCGTTATACTTTCCGATCTAGTGCCGTACACCGAAGAATACACCTACGATATTTTGCCGAACGGTGATACCGGAATGTATTTTGCGAATGGAATTTTGCTGCGAAGTACGCTTAAATAAAAAATTATAAATATCAAAATATCAGCATGGAAAACTTTAAGGAAATGCGCGTCACCGGAAACGTACCTGA
>Ga0172379_10002639_pt1 | contig 31078 bp, 34 predicted proteins | sample GrowelOW334metaG_FD_119756 | JGI IMG/M metagenome (GOLD analysis project Ga0172379, IMG submission 119756) | Groundwater microbial communities from an aquifer near a municipal landfill in Southern Ontario, Canada - Groundwater well OW334 metaG | ecosystem: Environmental > Aquatic > Deep...
CTTAACTAATTTTAATTTGGGCAAACTTATATCCATCTATCCTCAATCTAAAACTCCTAAGGCCTACAAACCTTTCATCACTCAATTAGAGGTTACTCTGTGCAAAAGTCTGTGTCAACCTCAAGAATATAGACGGAAGATAGCAGAAGAATAAAAATAAGTCAAATCTCTTGCTTTTGCTTTACCCAGAGATTATTAAAGGCTAATTTCCAGCAAGTTATAAAACTCCCAAATTTTTAAGATCTTTTCCCAGTTTTTCTGGAGTTTCAAAAAGTATCGTTGTTATTCCCATTTGTCTTGCTGGAATCAAAGAAGATTCTTTGTCGTCTATAAATACTGTTTCTTCTGCCTTTTCCCCTGCTTTTTCCAAAGCAATTTTGTAAACTCTCGGATCTGGCTTCCTAAAACCCACTTCGTAAGAGAAAACCCCTCCATTAAAAAGTGCTTTGAAATCATATTTTTTATCCAGCGCTTCTTCCCTTTCCTTTACGTTATCTGAAAGGAAATAGACTTTGTATTTAGAAGATAGAATTTTGATTATTTCTTCAGTCTTTTCTATTAATTCGTAGCTATATACCCATTCCTTCTCTAAAGAATTAGAATCTTCTTTAAGTTTTAGGGTTTCTATTACTCTTCTCCAAAACTCATCCCGTGTGATTTTAGATTCCCGATAGAGAGATCCAATTTCACCATCCAGTACGGTCTTTACATTATCTTCTGTAATTGAATATCTGAGAGCTAATGTATTAATAAACCTAGAGGTGCCGTTTGTAAAAAGAACTCCACCAAGATCAAAAAGAATCAGCTTATACATTAGCCAAACTATAATCCATGAATTCTTCTTTCCCAAATTCCAGCCCGTTATTTTATGGAGTTGCTGTTGGAGAAGGTTTAAGTGGAATACTAAAATCTTTTATTTGGCTTACCTCTGACATAGTTTTGCTTGTTAAATCCCAAATTCCTTTTACTCTTACTCTATTTCCGATTTGAATATCAGACATTGTTATTTCTTCCATCTTTCTATTTACCAGTTTTGTTGAGGTGGTTATTATTACAGTCTGTTCTCCCCTAGTAGTTGTAGTTAACACCAAAGTTGTATCTCCCTTTGTTTTTACTGTTCCAAAAAACGTTGCATGTCTTTTTTGAATAGACAAATCCCTAATATGGGTTGTTAGTATTTGAGTCTTTTCTTCATCCTGCCACTTACCTAATACATTAACTGTGTCATTTGCAGTAATTTCAGAAAGTTGACCTTTTCCTCCAAACCTTCTTCTGAAGATAGTGTTTGCATCGGTACTCACCGTATATGTAATTCCTTCTTTGGTTACTGTTAAAGTTGATCCGGAGATAGCAGTTACTGTCCCCTTCTCAATCCAGCTTCTCTTCCCAATCGCAAGCTTAATTTTTCCAAGAAGATTAAGACCTGGTTTTAATTTAATGGGGACGATTGTAGGGGTAGGTGTGGCTGTTGGACTTACTGTTGCTAAAGGAATAGTATTTCTTAATCCAGGAATAACGAAAAACGAAAAAAGTAGATAGGCTGTAATTTTCTTAATGTTTATTTTCATTCTGTGTTTAGAGTTATTTTAATACTTCCCTCTGCATAATTTCCATCAGCATCATTTGCTGTTACAAATATCTCATTTTCTCCTTCATCTAAAGGAACACTTACTTTAAATTCTCCGTTTGCATCTGCTTTAGTTTCAGCATCGTTGACAGAAACATCCGCATTACCAACGGTTGTTCCGGAAACTTCCACTGGAGATTTTGTTACAACTTCACCGTCTTCTGGGGAAGCTATCTCAAGATTAATCTCATTTTTGTTTATTCCTGAACCACTCGTCTCTCCACTTACAGTTTCTGTAGAAGGAGTAGAGGTATTTGCATTATTGGAATTGTTTACGGAAGGTTTCTTTGAAAAAACTGCAAAATAGGTAAAACCAAGAAGAGCAATAACCACAACCAACATCAGAAGGCTTTTAGAATTAAACCTCATATACTATATTACGGCCATATTAGCTAAATGTTTCACTTTAGTCAACCCTGAAGTTGAAAAACAAAGCAAGTAATATATAATATAGGATATATGGATTGGCTCAGGGAGATTAATACATATCCCGTAAATGAAGTTGTCTGTACCCGAGGGAAAGACCCTAGTCCCGAAAAAATACAAGGATACTGCATGATAACCGAGCGTGGGACAGGATGTCCAAATCTAATACATAAAAGCTTTCTTAATTTCAAGCAAGTGGAAGAATTTGGAAGGCACAGTTGGAAGCTAGGAACAAGAAGATAATTATTCAGTTGGGGTTGCGGACGAGGAGGCTTCAGGTATAGGAGATACTGTCGGTTCAGCACTTGGACTTGAAGTTGGAGTCTGTGTGGGAGCTGTAGTTGGAATTGAAACTTGGGCTTTAGGAAGAACTTCAAGAGTTTTTGCATCTGTTACTTCTAGAATCTTTTGATTTTTGTTGTAGTTTCCTATTGCAAGTATTCTTTTACCTATATAGTCAGTTAGATTGATATTCTCTGGTACTTCTAAAGTAATAAGTTCTGATGATGAGGTTACCATTAAGTAAAACTTTCCTGTTGATGTGCTAAATTGCAAGGTTCCGGTATAGGCAGTTTCTTTCCAGATGGAAGGTGTTGCTGTCGGAGTAGGAGAAGTTACATCATCAAACTTGAAAAACGGAATCTTTACTCCTTCGGGAAGAGTAAACCTCCCTACTCCAAAGCCAAGGGATGCAACAATTATGGTCATTACAATTGCGGTTAAGGGCTTTATGTGGAATCTAAAATCAACTCCTTCATTATTAACTACTTTATTCCACCAATTTTTAAGATAGACAAAAGGGTTTGTAACTTTAACTTCAACAAGGGGCTTTTCGGCAGAAACCATGTCACTTTTTATTCTTGCTCTTTTTTTGGAAGAAAGCAAGATAAATAAGAGGTAAAATTCCTATACTATTAACAATTAGAAGAGCAATAAACCAGTAGAGCTGATTATTCTTAGAGGCTTTCCATAGGGCTTTTCCTCTCCAGAAAAGATCCCAAATTAAAAGAGGGGTTAACCAAAGTAAAAATCTGGGGTTTTGGAAATACAAGTAATTCATCATTATTTAACTATAGCACTCCTTTGCAATCTTTTTCCACTGGCTTCTCCAAATGGGATGTCATACATTTCTGCAGCTTTTGCAATGAACCTTGCTTTTCTTGTCCACCTTTCATCCCATGCCTCAAATCTTAAATCTTCAATGGCATGACGGAAACTTGTATCGCCAACTTCATCATGTAAATTCTCTATAATCTTTATTCTTTCTTGAGGCCAATCATTAGGAGCAATTTCCAATTCATTTACGCTCCGAACTACCTGCTTAACGTGAGTAATGCCGTTATCTTTCGTTTCCATTTTCTTTACTAGTGACTGCGAACCGTAGACGCTATCCGAACCTATTTTATTATACAAACATCAAATCCTGACTGCATCAGAACAAACTTTTTTTAATCTCTATAAACCAAGAGAGCTTTTAGCCTTTAATATAAGTGTTGTAGATGCTCCGTGAGTTATTTTGTTTTCCATAACCCATTGAATAGCTTCTTTTATTGAAACTTTTATTACTTTGATGTTTTCTGTTCCCTCGGGGATTGCTTTAGAAAATTCTAAATCTCTAGCCAGAAATAAATAATTTGGCGACACTATTGCAGTTGTAAAGGGATCAACAAGTCCGAGGTCTATCAATTCTTTAGCTACTATTCCAGTTTCTTCTTCCAACTCTCGTTTTGCAGCTTCTTCTTTGCTTTCTTCATTGTCAATTCCACCACTTACCACCTCTATTGTCTCCTGTTCAATTGCATAGTGATATTCTTTTGTTAGATATACATTTCCCTCATCATCAATGGGTAAAACAGAAACTCCAGATTTCATCTCCACGACACCAAATATTCCTGGTTTTCCGTCAGGTCTAATAACACTATCCTCTCTTACAGAAAGCCAAGGATTTTTATAAACAGTTTTGCTACCGATAACAGTCCAGGGACCTTTTTTAATATTCATTTTGTTTTTATATTGATATAAAATGCTGAGCATACAGGTCGGGACCCTTATCGTCCTTATAACTCTGCGAGACAAGTGTATCACTTCAAGGCTAAATGAGACAAATGAGACACTATAAAAAGGGCTGTCTCACAAATTGGTACTGATGTAGTTTGATATACTTGCCTGTGGCACTAATTAGCGGTACGTTCTATACTTAGCATGATACTATATGGCAAAGAAAACTAAATCATTTCCTCGCTGGGTTACTTACTTGGTTATCGTGTTAGGAATTACAGCCTTAGTCTCTATTTTTTGGTATAAAAATTGGCAAAGTAAGTTTGAGGCTCCTAGACAAAACACTCAATTAATTGGCTATACGATTAAGAAAGACACTACCTTGACGGCCATAGTTGGCGATCTTCACTATTATGGATTCATTAAGGATGCGGATGCATTTGAATTTGCTTTAGGACACACGCAAGATACAACCAAAGGTGGAACAAATTTTATTAAAGTGGGCAAAGGCAGTAAGACAATAGAAAGAGAAGCCAGATATAAAATCTCTCAAAGTATGACCGCTTGGCAAATAGCAGATGTACTTCTTAACCAAGGCGAACGAAGCACATGTGACCACGGCTGTCCCGATAGCAACTTTGACCCTGAACTTCTTCCGGGCGGTGATTTAGCACCTACTTTGAAAGAAAAATACTCTTGGGTTAAAACTTATGAGGATTGTGTTAAGGCAATTGGTCATGATGGAGGTCAACTCTCCTCAGAGCAGTATGCCCAAAGAACTGGAATTAGAAAATGTGTTTCTCCTGACAGTCGAGAGTTTACCCAAGGAAAAGACGGATGGACTGATGCGGTTGGCGGTTAGAGGTTGACACAGCACCCCCCTTTTTTTTGGATAACTCCTGTTAGATTTTATCTAACTATATATTTAATTTCTTTGTTCGTTGTGAGTGTAAAATATAGAGTTCTCCAAGGGGCGTCCGCTCCAACCCCACCCGTAATTGTGTCATTTGCAACTGTTCCAAAGACAAAGTAGCCCTTGCCTTCCAGTGCCTCAATTATTTTCTGTATTTCCTTAGCCATATCAAGTTTACCTGCCTCGCCAATATCTAAAATAACATCTAAATCTTCAACATAACTTAGGAAGTCTTTGATTAATTCATAAGTTTCGTCATCTTTTGTTTCATCAAATGCATATCCGTAGCCACAAGTATCTGATGCCATAGTCACAAGTTGCATTCCCGACGTGATATGTAGTGCCTCAAGATATTTAGATTTTTCTATTATTTTAGGGGAAGAAACTCTTTGTGAAGTGGAATTTTTAATTTCTAATTCATGTTTTGTTTTAACATTTTCAAGAACTAATACTGTATATTTATTCGAAAAGTCGTCAATTTCTTTGTGGTGATTCCTACATAATAAAATGATGTTTCCTGGTAAATTTAGTTTCTCTTTAGGGAAATTAACATCATATCTCGGTCCATTTACCTTTTTTGATCGAATATGGCATTCTTGTCCTAGTATCAAATGCTCTTCATCTACTTTTTTAGTTAACTCTTGCTTACAAATAGCACAACGGTCGCCAGATAATGACCAAATAATTTTTCGAGTTTTAGTTGTTATGCCGCTCATGGGATAATTTTATTATTAGAAAATGATTCTATGAATTTACTTGCCTCAATAATTAATAGATTCCGAAAATTTCCTTCTAATTTTCCAACCTGTTCGAGATAGTGAAAATACTTTTTTATTTTTATAAACATTTCATATTTATCTTGTCCAACAGGGATAACAATACCAATCTTGCCCATAGCCGAAGCGTTTACTATATCGCCAAGTGCTCTTTTTGCAGCTTTGGTATTTTCTATCTCCAGAGCAATAAAACATCTTGGGTTTTTGTTTAAAGTCTGAAGATAGCTATCAAAAGAAATATATTCTAGGTTTTCACCCAAATGAGAAATATCATACAATTTATGAAGAAATTCTAAATTGTCCTGAATGAGAGTGCTGAATCGTCTATTATTAATTTCTATCTGTCTATCAATATTAAAAGGACCGATGGCTATGTCTACCCTCGGTGCATAGAATTCATTTCTATCAAAGTCATCCTGACTATTTTTAGCCGCATCCCACTCTTTCTTTATAGATCCTTGTGGAAAAAGAACACTGAATATATCTAATAGTTTCTGTGTTACATCGTGCGTATTCATTTTTTAGCCACCCTATTGAGATTTAATTCTGTACATATTTTTTCTCTTTTCAAAAGCTTCTTCACCACCGTCCAAAATATCACATGCATGTTCTCTGATACCACAAGTTTCAAGGATAATTTCAGATTTTGATCTGCTATTAGTATTCTCCAAAGATCCTGACAAGTAGTTAAACATCTGTCCGTTTTTATTTTTTCTATCATCTCCATGTTTGTTCGCAATGATCAACTGTTCCGAGTCTGATCCTATAACAAGATTGGCATTATGACTAACCATTATTATTTGCCTTTCTCGTTTTTTGTTTTTTAAGAAAGCAGCTATATTGTTATATATTGAGCGGCTATCCAAGTCATCCTCAGGCTGGTCAATTAATAGTGGCCAACTATCATTTGATTCATCCAAAATTAGAGTTAAAGCAAATAATGCTTGTTTTCCCGGAGTCATAGAAGAAGGCGTAAATCCTCCAATTTTATCCTCTTCCATTATTGCTGAAAAACGAATTTCTTCAGTAAAACATAACGTTTCGGCCGCAACCTGTTTTTGATCTTGATACATTTTCAACCTAATAGCCCCAGAGTACAAACTGATTAGAAAAATCTCTGCCTCTTTTCTAATCTTTGGTAGCAATAACAAATCATTCTCAATATATGGGTTATCCTTTGTTTCTTTAAGATTATAGTTATCAGAAAGCTTAGAAAGTGTACTTTGATTAAAGTCCGTCTCAACGTCAAAGGTAATAGACGCGTTTTTTTGGTCGATAGAAGATAAAGAACTTTTAAGTGTATCCAAAGTTTTTGTTTTTTCTTTAATTGCATCAGTTACCTTATTTACCTCATCTTTTATTTGCTTTTCTATCTGGGTGACTTGCTCCTCTTTTGTCTTTATCAACGTCAATAGTTCATCTTGTTTATTGTATTCATCAATAAGTTTTGTTAACCCTTCATTTTGTTTATGTTTGTCAATTAGTGCTTTGTTATCTTTTTTAATAGTTTCAACTTCATCAGACAGAGTTTTAATATTGTTCTTTAATAATTTCTTATGATTAGTGATTAACTCGCCAAGTGCCTTCAATACTTCTGATTTTTTTGCCGTTAGTAAAGGTTCTAATGCATTAGTAATCTCGATGGGGAGTTTGGTAAGTGATGGAGTAAAAGTAAGCTCAACACTTATGTTAATAGCTTGACCATTGTTAACGTATTGAGTAATTAGGTTTGTTTGTTCTGTAGCTAGAACCTTTACTTTTGATTCTTTCTGAGCAATATCAGAGGTTATTTTTTGATAATCTGCCACCTCCTTATCAGTTAGGGAAAAATTCTTTTTTATTTCATTAATTTTCTTTTGATATTCACTTTTGGCGTTTTTTATTATTTTTTTATCGCCAACATTCTTTATATCTACTTGAAGCGTCTTTTTTGATTCGTTCAACTCGAACCATTTTTTGACGGACAAATCTATTACTTTATTTGAAGAATCTAGAGAATTAATTGCACCTGTGTATTGAGCAGATACTGTAGGGGATTTTCTAAATAATACTGGTTTTATTTTCTCTGTTATTTCATTTGGTTTACCACTAATATTGAACAAATAATTTTGAGGTAAAAAGATGACATGCCCTGATCCATCCTTACTTCCATCAGACCATTCGACACTGTAGGTAAATTTTATGTCGCTCCATTTTTTATTTGCCGCTGGTCCATTAGGTAATTTAAGTTCTGTATCTGACTTATCTATAGCGTGGGCAATGTAGTTAATGAGAGTAGACTTACCAGAAGATCGACTGCCAATTATCGAACTTAAGTTACCACTAAAAATGATCTCCGTCGGGAAATCTCTTGTTCCGCTAAAGGTAATCTTTTCTATGGTTTTATATAGGTCTTTGAGGTCGGGCTTATTAACCTGAATACGTACCCTTTCTGGCGGTTCTATAAATATTTGTGTTAATCCTTCGTATGTAAGATCTGACTTAATCCAAGTGATTTCTTTACTGTTCTGTGTATTTTGGTCTATTTTCCCCAACCAACTATTCATTTGGTCAAAACTGTGAGCATCACTGGTCGAGATAACAGGTTTTTTGTGCATCTTTTGGGCTTTGTCCTCCAATCGATCACTTTTAAGAAAATGCTCCACGTTTTGAGAGCCACCTATAAACCCATCACAAAATTTATCTATTTCATCAGTGATTATTGCTTTTCTTTTGTTGCCACTCTTTGGCCTGATTCCATCGTTATTTACTGCCGCTAGAACAATAAAATAATCCTGTCTGATTGCTTTTTTCCCAAAAGTTTTCTCAAAGGCCTGAGTAATGCTTTCTCTTGTTACTGTAGCTGAGACATAATCGGTGCTGGTAAATTGAGAACAACTTAATTTCTTTCCTTTGGGATCTGTTCTTTCACTATCTAAATTACTTAGAAAACTTTCCATATCACTTTTTTTAGTTTCCGGGCGAAAAACAAGGTGTAAATTGACTTCTTCTTGAGATACATTAACGCTTTCGTTTAGTCGAAGTTCAATATTTGGAAAAAACACTTTGCTGGATGAGGGGTATTTCTTATAGAACTTGTCTTTAAAAATGAAGTAATTATCTATAGCGAAGTAGTCAGTTATGCCTATCCCGTAAACATCAGATTTTTCCACTTCATCGCAAAATTTATCCCAAATATCACCTGATGAAACTTTGTACCCATCATTCAATTTAGTGAACGGGGTATGTAGTTGTAGATCCCATTTGCGCCATTCCGAACCTTTTGGAAAAATTTTATTCATATATTCCTTTAATTAAATTCATTACATCAATCTTGTTGTATTTTCTATCTTTTCTGGTTCCAAACCTTATCGCTCTTAAGATTCCCTTCCTGTCCCATAGCCTCAATGTATTCGGGTGAACTTTAAGCAACTTGCAAGCCTCTCTCATACTAAGTAATTCTGGTATTTGGTTAGTCATTTCAATTATTGGGCAACTTACTATTTGTTGACAATATCATACAAAAATACTTCCTAAATAACAATGTCTTAAAAAGTAATAAAACTTAACAAAGAAGGTTTTTCCCAAAACCGTGTCAAGGGGTAATTTTAAAAAATATTTTTAGGAGACGTGTTTTTATTTAGCCCAGTATATCGGTCTATTTTGAATATTACCCTGGGTTTCACCCAGCCCTCCGTGTCACCCGGGAGGATGCGAGAAGTCGTGGTACATTCGTCTTATATGAAACAAATACCTATCCAAACAGTAGAGGTTCCGACAGAAGATTTGATTCCAAGCGAGTACAATCCACGTACCCATGATAAGGAAAGTGCATCGCAACTAAAACGCAGCATCCAAAAGTATGGCTTTTGTGATCCTGTGATTGTTAATTCACATCCCAGCCGTAAAAATCGGATAATAGGTGGTCATTTTCGCTTACAAATAGCAAAGGAATTAGGATATAAGACTGTCCCTGTAGTTTACGTAAATATCGAGAGCCCAGATCAAGAGAAAGAACTCAATTTGAGGTTGAACCGCAATGTAGGTGAATGGGATTGGAAATTACTTGGGGAATATTTCAACCAAGACTTTTTAACAGATGTTGGTTTTACAAGTGAAGAGTTCGATAAGTACTTCCCCATGGACGATATCCCCGAAACTTTTGATTTGGAAAAAGAACTCAAAAAGCTAGATATTACAGAAATTAGCGTACAAAAGGGCGATGTTTATTCTTTGGGTGAGCATAGGCTCTGTTGCGGAGATTCAACTATCGAGGATGACGTCATAAAGCTCATGAACGGCGAAAAAGCAGATATGTGCCTAACGGACGAACCTTACATTTTGAGCTACATTGGTGGTAAAAGGCATGGGAAGCCAACAGAAGGATTTGGTGCGAAGAAAAATAGGCGATATTTGGAAACGGATTTTTTGCCAGACAACTTTATTTCTCTCTGGATGGCTAACGTAGCCAAAATTGCCAAGCCTGACTTTAGCATTATCTCCTTTGAAAATTGGAAGAACACTCGTGCCATGTGGGACGAGATCGAGAAGTATTGGAAGGTGCGAAATATGATCATTTGGAGGCTCAAAAATAGACACCAAGGGTTCTCGGCTAAATATAAGTTTTTTTCGAAATATGACATCGCTATGGTTGGGACGAGCGAAGGTAAAGAGATTAATTCAGAACCAGAAGAAGAATTATTACAAAACGAGTATGAAACCGCCCTCTATGCAACATCGGGTAAACCACATTGGGAGGGATACGAGCGAGGAAAGAAAGATCAGGCAACCGATTTCATTGAATTTAACGCTTCGGATGAGAAGCATTCGGGGCAAAGCGTGGTTTTTGGGACGAAACCAATAGAAATTCTCATTCCTTATATAAAGATGCTCACAAAACGAGGCGATCTCATAATCGAGCCTTTTGGAGGTTCTGGAAGCACCCTGATAGCCGCCGAGAAGATGAAACGAAGGTGCTACATCATGGAAAAAGTTCCCACATATACAGAGGTAATTATAAAAAGGTGGGAACGATTAACTGGGCAAAAGGTGAAGAAAGTATATGGATGACACAATTGAAAAACGCCAGATTAAGAATAAGGAGATGCTATTAGAGCATTTTAAAAAAATTCCTAACGTCCAGATTGTTTGTGAAAAAATAGGCATCGGGCGTGCCACATACTATCGATGGCGCCAGGACAGCGAAGAGTTTGCTCGAAAGGCCGATGCAGCAATAGAAGAAGGGAATCTATTAATGAATGATATGACCGAAGGTCAGCTTATTTCACTAATAAAAGATAAACATCCAACTGCAATTTTCTATTGGCTTAATCATAGACACCCTGCCTACAAGAACAAAATAGAGATTACAACAACTTCTATTTCCAAGGAGTTAGCAGAAGATCAGCTAGAAGAATTAATACAGCTTTTATATAACAAGAATACATTTCGGCAAGGGCAGACACTTTTAACTGGATATGTATTTAGGGGGATGATAAGCGAGCGCATGGCCCAGCTTATTCTTAAGATATTTATGTCCCAGATGAGAACCGAAGACATCCTTACGAGAAAGGCAGAAGCTGAAATTATGACTGAAGTCATGACTAGAAAAGCCAAATATAAAGTTGAGAAAAAACTAAAACATGGATTTAAATAGAACATCGCTAATTCAAAAAATTATTGCCAAAGGAATTGTTCTAACTCCTTTCGAAGCAATCCAGCTAAAGTACCTTTCAAGAAAAGGGATTTTGAATGATCTTATTAACGCAGAGAGGTCACAAGACCCTTATAAGGCAATCGAGGAAGCAAATGGACCAATTTCTCCCTTTATGGTTCAATTTATTGCCGGGAAAGCAGAAGAGGAATCTCCTGATGAGTACCGTCATTACGATTATGCCTACAGGTCCATGTTTGGTCAAGACGAAGACAGTTCAAAACGTGGATATATGGGATTAATGCTTATAACACAACTTCGCCTTATTAAAGCTGAGTTTCAAAGTTGTTTTTCCAATAAAACTAATAAATCATTGCTTGATTTTGATTCCTACTCGTACTACCACGAAGACATAAAAACATTTACACAAACCCTAGAAACGTTAGCAGAAATCTTTCGTTATTTTATTCAAGATATAGATAATATCCTAACTTTGAACTATTACCTCAGCCAAATCGTGGAACTGGAGGATTTTGTTTCTTTAAAACTACTAAGAATGTGGTTAAGTAAGCCAAAAAGTAATTACGAAGAAGACTTTAAATATTTAAACGGTGCATATCTTTGCTGTAATCAAAAAATGATTCAACTCATACTTGATAAAAACCATCAAAGTTATGTGCGGAGTCTCGAAAGATGTGTGGGAAAATTGCCAATGGATTTTACACAAGAATCACTTCGGTACGTTCAAACCACAATAAACGAAACGATTACAATAGGTAGCAAATAGCCACAGCAGAAAGACCTCTCGATCTTTCTGCTTGAAATTATTTCAACCCTTTTAACTCTCTGTAATAAGAATCTCTAAGTGGATACTCTTTATATTCTCCGAAAGAATAACCAACAGTTGCTACCAAATGATCGGCCAAAAATATCGTGTTCTTTTTCTTCCAAGCCTCACGTTCTGCAACAGTCACTTCATATGTCATCATCTTGTTGGTATATTCAGAGTCGAGTTCATAAGCTTTCTTGTCGTCAAAAAGAGTTATGTTGCATTTTTTCTTGCAACTCTTTTGAACTTCTTCAGCTATTCCCTTAGGATTTTGTTCTCCAGGTTTTATAAGTACACTAATAGTCTCATCAGTTTTACCCTCAACTCTAGCTAGAGCTTCATACTCAAAAGCTGGTTTCGAAGGGGTAGTTTCAGCGACCACTTCTTGTTTTTCTGGTTGAGTTTGGCTATCAGAGTTTGATATCCCTATAAGACCTAAGACAACGATTAGAAGGAAGATTCCTCCGATAATTAATAGTAATTTCTTCATGTTTTCACCTCCTTTCATAGATTTAATGCTTAGCCTAACTTAGCATAATATATGGCCATATTCAAGGCTACCTGCTAAGTGTGGCTAAGTGGTGTATTGCTTCGGCATTATAGACAATTAGTTCATGCGAAAGAATGCTAAGTTGCCAAAGGTGTTAGGCAAGAAAATCCAAAAGCGCAGGAATGAAATGGGATATACCCAAGAAGAACTTGGTGACAAGGTTGGTATTAGTCGTGCCTATATGGGCTATATTGAGCAGGGTAGGTATGCCCCCTCACTCGAAGTTCTAGAAAAAATTGCTAAAGCCCTCAAATCTCCAATTAGCGATTTCTTCCGATAAAAACGCTCCCGTTTGAGGCTAATTCACGACTACTTGCATTTTCTGCAGTGTGTTGATATAATGTCCTAGTGTAATAGTACACTATTACAACACTTATGAAAGACAAAAACATTAAAGATCTGATAGCAACATTGCTACAGGTTCAAAAACAGGAAGATCTGTTGGATCTCCTAAAAGGTCTTCTTACTCTTGGGGAGCTAGAAGAGATAGCCCGCCGCTTACAAATCGTTAAGCTACTTAAGGCTGGCGTGTCACAACGTGAGATCGCAGAGCGATTAAAAGTTGGCATAGCTACAGTTACTAGAGGTTCAAAAGAGATAAAACAAGGAAGGTTTTCAAAAATATGAAGACACTTAAAAAACATACAAATTGGTGGCGAAGCCTTTTTGACAAGGAGGGTTCCTAGTGTGGTAATTAATACCGTACAACAACCCTCCTAAATGGAGGGTTTTTATTTGGGTAGTTAGTTCAGTTGGCAAGAATTCTCGTCTCCAAAACGAGAGGCACAGGTTCAAGTCCTGTACTACCCACCAAGAGGTGAAATATATGACTAAAAATAACATAACCATTGATGAACTGTTAACAAATAAGCACTTAATACAAAGTGCTTTGCCTTCTGTTGCAAAAATTATCGAGAAAGCTAAGAAAAACGAACAGATAAAATTAGTGTATGGGGAAACTTACGACCAATTCGGGTTAACTATTGATTCCTTGAAATATTATTTTTTTGTATCTATTCTGCATGAAGTACTTGAAGCTAAAGGTATCAAAGTTTCTTCATCAGTAATTATCGGTGATCTTCATTCGATTAAAAACAAATTGGTTGAGAATAAAGAGGAATTACTCAATAAAGCCCAAGCCAGACTACAACTGATAAACAAAATTAAGTCCGTTTACAATCTCAAAATCGAGCCAGTTCTTATGACCCAATTGTTCGACAGCAAAGACTATCAAAATCGTTTAAACACAATAACTCCACTGTTTCAAAGCTCTGAGGAATTAAAGAGCATCGCTAAAAAGACAGTCTTGAAAAATAGAATTACCCAAGAAGAGGAAGTCGGCTTCCAATATACCCTTGAAGAAGTCGCTCTTATTACTGGTTATGATATTAAAGTAGGACCGCCTAGAGAAACTTATTACGATCAAATGGCAAGGGAGTTGGGAGCTAAGGTTGGTAATAGCGATTTCTGTGGTTTGTATCTCAAGCCGACTTATCCATTGGGATTTAATTTTGATTATTTTGTTACTCATCCCGAGATTGAAGAGTATGGAGTTACTCCATATAAGGCAGGGAGTAACAAGCTTCAAAATAATAGGATTGTCTTAGGCTCTACCAATCTGGATGAGTGTAAGAGACTACTCGATAATTCTTTTGTTTCAGACAATCCAATTCTGCCAAATCCTATATTGGATATCTACTTAATCGCAAAAATGGCAAGATTTTTGTTAAGAAGAGATTCTTTCTCAATTTCTGACAATGAATCGACAAACTTAGTAGAGCTCAAATCAGCGACATATGAAGCGTTGGCCGAAAACATTTATATACCATTAGGGTTTAAATAATATGAATACACAACTTATCAAACAAGCACAAAAAGAATACAAAGAGAAGGCCAAATTGGGCAAAAGTATTGACCAGTATTATCATGACAAAGTTCAGGAATTAAACCTAAAGGATTTTTCCAGAGTTAAGGCGTACCTCGAAGCTTTCTTACCCGATCAAAACCCACTTATTACCAGGGATATTATATTTGCTCATCTAGGATTCGAGTCGTTTACTACTAATATTGCTGAAGGTAAGCCATTCACTGTTGTTTCTGGTCTCAATCCTTCCTCACCTTTGCACTTAGGCCATAAGGTTCTTTTCGATTTACTTTTATATTTGCAGAAACTTGGTGCAGATATTTTTATTCCGATTACCAACGATGAATCTTATTTGGATGGCAAAGTCCAATCTTTGGCTGAAAGTCGAAAGATAGCTTACGAAGAAATAATTCCAAGTATAATTGCTTTTGGTTTTGATCCCAAAAAGACAAAAATCTTTGTTTTGTCAGATTATCCCGATATTTATAACCTAGCTGTTCACATAAGCAGAAATGTAACTAATAAATATGTTTCTACAGTTTTTGGTGATGAAGCTCTTGATAACTCGGGCAAGGCATTTTATCGCAGTGCCGTTCAGCTCGCACAAATCCTTCTACCCCAACTTGAGGAATTTGGTGGACCTAAAAATACATTAATCCCAGTTGGAATAGATCAACACCCATACGTATTGATAGCCAGAGATGTTGCAAAAAAGATGGGTTATATTCCTCCATCTGAATTAGTGTTTAAGTTCCAAAATAGTCTACTTAACCCCTTTGAAAAAATGTCCGGATCAAAACCAAGTACCGCTATTTATTTAAATGACTCACCGGAAATCATTAAGAATAAAATTCAGAAGGCGTTTACCGGTGCCGTATCAATTTTGGACGTACACCAAAAGTTAGGTGGAATACCAGAAGCTTGTTCGGTATTCTCTCTACTCTATTTCCATCATCCAGATAATCAATTTGTCACTGACATTTACAACCGTTATAAAAAGGGTGAGATCACAATGAAGGAACTCAAAGAGGTAACTACCAAGTTCATTACGGACATTGTGGTTTCCCATCAAGAGAAAAAGAGTAAAGTAAATAATCTTAACGAATTCCTTTTGAAAAAACCTCTAACTTCATTTTTATGATTACCTCCCAAGTACTAACCGCTATTACTTTAGGTTTTATAGCTGGAGCAATACCGGGTCCAATTATTTTTTTGGCATTTTCTGAAATACTGAGGAGTCCACGCCAAAACTTCTTGACGACATCACGCTATGTTTACTTAGCGGGCATAACAGAATTATTTATAGGCTTATTCTTAGTAACTACCTCTAGTTTAATTTCAATTCCTGATTTTATATTTCCTGGATTATCAATGCTTGGAGGATTGCTATTAGTTTATTTGGGATTCCAAACTAAACAAGCATATAAAAGCTACCAACATAATATCGAAATCAAACCGCTGTCTTCTACTGCGATTGTAGTTTTAATGCTTCTCAATGGACCTTTGTGGCTCTTTTGGCTTTCTGTCAATTTACCAAACGCCTTTCTTATGGGGAAATCTATTTTTCTGGGTAAATATCTGTTTGTATGCATTTTTGAAATTGGCATGATGAGTAGTATGTCCATACTACTGTTTCTGTTTAAGTCCTTTAGACGTATATTTTCAAATACAAAACTCTTAAAATTGCTTTATTTGGTACTGGCCTTAGCTTTAGTTTTCTTTGGTATAAAATTATTATATTCGGGCGCGCTTTTCTTTTTACATAATTAATGCAAAAATAGATTAAGGCAAATATGGTAGATCAAAAAGTTCAAGAATACAGTGACAGTCTTAAATCTTTTGGTATTGAGCATCAACTTTTTGAGCATCCATATTTGGTCAATCCAGAAGAAGTTCAGAGTTACTTAGGTGAAACCGTAGCAGATTGTGTGGCATCGCTAGTGATGAAAGCAGATGATAGATTTGTAGTTATTCTGAAAAAGGGCGACGACCACTTGAATTTCAAGAAAATTAAAAAGGCCCTGAAGGTCAGCGATTTGCGATTTGCTACAAAAGAAGAATTTGAAGAAGTCACTAAATTACCTTTTGGGGCAGCTCGCGTATATATTCCAAGGTTGCAAACTTATATAGATCAACGAGTTTTTGATAAGGAATACTTAAATGGGGGTACAGGTAGTTTTACTTTCACCTTTAAGTATAAAACTAAAGATATGGAAAAAATTCCAGGCAGTGTAGCTTTAGAAATGTCCGATTAAAGATAACTTTAATTGTCGTATGGTATTCTCCGACTAGACTTCCACCACCCTTGCGGTACCTTGTACCCTTGATATGGGTACTACCCCTACAAATAGTGAGATACCAAAGATCGAATATTGTCTTTATGCGCGTAAATCATCAGAAGATGACGAACGACAGGCCATGTCAATTGATTCCCAGATCAAAGAAATGACTGACTTGGCAACAAAAGACGGGATTGTAGTTAAGGAAGTAAGAAAAGAGAGCCATTCAGCCAAGATATCTGGACAAAGACCAGTATTTATGGGACTTCTAAATGATCTTCGCATTGGAAGATTTACCGGGGTTTTGACTTGGGCACCAGATCGATTGAGTAGAAATGCTGGGGATTTAGGTATGCTTGTAGATTTAATGGATCAAGGGAAACTTGTACAGATAAGAACTTACTCCCAAGTATTTTCAAACAATCCAAACGAAAAGTTTTTGCTGATGATTTTATGCAGTCAAGCAAAACTAGAGAATGATCAAAAGGGATTGAATGTAAAACGAGGAATCCGTGCAAAATGTGAGATGGGATTCAGACCAGGCATGGCACCGCTTGGATACTTTAATCGAGCCTTCAATGGTATAAAGGACGTGATTGTTGATCCAGAGCGAGGACCAATAGTTACTGAGGCATTCCAAAAAGTAGCGGATAGTGGAACTTCCGGACGAACCTTAAAGAAATGGCTAGTTGAGAGAGGGTTTACCAACAGATCTGGTTCGGCAGTAAGTTTAAGCCAAATTTATTTAATGCTAAAAAATCCTTTTTACTATGGAGAATTTGAGTACCCCATCGGTGGAGGCAACTGGTACAAAGGATCGTATCAGCCGTTAATCACAAAAGAAGTCTTCGACAAAGTTCAAAAACAGCTCTACGTTCCTCCCAAATCGAAATGGGGGAGCAAAACTTTTACCTTCAAGGGTTTGTTCAAATGTGCATCCTGCGGATCAAACTTAGTCGGAGAAGATAAATATAGACAAAGAAAATTTAGAGATCCGGTATATCACGTCTATTATCATTGTAGCCGTCAAATAGATTACGATTGCCCAGAAGATTACATTAGCGAAGAAGGACTAGCAAAAGCATTCTTCAGATTCATTAATTTTACCTACATTGCTCATCCCCAAATAATTAACTTAACTCAAGAGATTCGAGATGGAATAAACGAATACAAGAAGGTCAGAGACGACGTGCTTCTAAGGCAAGATATCAACCCAGACGAGAAGACAATGGACGTGAGGGACTACGCAAGACACGTCTTAAGTAATGGAGACGTGGAAAGAAAACGACAATTAATTCAGCTTTTCAGTGAACAGTTGTATCTTCACGACCGAAAGGTCGTATCTTCGAGGGTAAAAAGGACCGCTGAATAACAAGGGTACGGTCCGAGACTTCCAAAAATAAAATGGCACTTAGCAAGCAGAATCGGGCTTTTTTAGAGCTTACGGTCGCTTGGTGTCCAATCTTGCTGAGCAGGTCGGTCTAGGACCTTCTTATCCCTATAACTCATTGTCTCACACCAAGGCTAAATGAGACATTTGGGACACTATAAAAAAGGATCTTATATAATTAGATATCCGACACTAAGGTATCAGGGTCTTTAAGAATTTTCAATCCGTCCCCCAAACTTTTCCTTAACTTTTTTCAGAATCTCGTTTCGGATTTTCTCCACATCTTCATTTGTTAAAGTCTTTTCAGGATCTTGATATTCAATTCTAAATGTATATGCGTCTTTATAGCTATCTTTGAGCTCGGTTTTATTGACTAACTGATTTACTGACCTTATTGAATCGATAACTTCACCTATTCTTGTTTTTTTGGGAAAAGTCAAAGTTATGTCTTCAATCTGTGGCGGGTACTTTGGCCAGAGAGTGACTTCGTGTGTTTTCTCACTAGCCAAAATCGAATCAAGGTCTATTTCTGCAAAGTATATATTTTCTAATTGACCTCCGTAGCCAATAATCTTGTTGTTTAGATGTAGCTCATAGGAATCTCTCAAAGGGACGAGTAACATCTCGGAAGAAAAACTTGGAAGGTCAATTCCCATTTTAACAAAGAATGCATTTATCAACCCTTTGAAGATTTCAAACGACATGGCCCCTTCCTGATAATAGATAAATCCGATTTTCCGATTTTCGAAATATCTACCTTTTTCTTTAGAATAGATTTTTCCTACTTCAAAAAGACGAACCTCTGAAGCCCTTTCAAATATTGCTTTTCTGGCAAGTTCATAGAGATTGGCCAGAAGGTTAATTCTCAGATTTTTATAATCAGGAGAAGGTGGATTTTGTAAACTGACAATCTTGGTGTCACCTTTTTGGGAATGTTTGTTATATTTTGCCAGATCTTCTTTAACAAATGAAAGAGAAATGGCCTCACTAAAACCAACTGCACTGGCGTTTTGCTTTAACTTATCTTCCTGTTTAATATAGTTTGGAGTGACATCTTTAGGAATTTCGAGCGATAGTACATGTGCAGGAATTTTGTCATAACCATGAATCCTCAAAACTTCTTCAACCAAGTCCTCCTCAAGAGTAATATCGGTTCTGTAGGTTGGAACCAAAACCTCTAAATCCTCCCTAGTGTCTGTGGTTATTTTGAAACCCAAATTAACTAATATTTTCTTAACATCTATCGCTTTTATATCAACATTTCCTAATGATTTTAAATATTTGTAATTAAGTTTGAGTTTCCAGGGTTTTGATTTTTTAGGGTAATAGTCATAGACCTTACAGTTTGGTACTCCCCATCCATATTTTTTAATCAAGTATAAAAAGCGACCAATTGCAGACTCGACCATATTTGGATCAAGTTCTTTTTCGTGACGAATTCCTGCTTCAGTTAATAAATTGTGACGATAAACAGATCTTCGGATGTTGGCTCTGTCATAATTCGCTGCCTCGAGCAATATATTTCTGGTGGTATCAGAGATTGAATGGTATTTTTCACCAATGGCTCCCGCCACAGATAAAACTTCATTTCCCATGGCCCAAACCAAATCGTTTTTAGTTAAAGTTATAATGTCATTTTGAAAGGTTGTCATTTTTTCACCATCCTTTGCAAGGCGTATTTCCAAACTTTCTGTGATCTTATCCAAGTCAAAAGCGTGCATGGGTTCACCTGTTTCGATCATGACATAATTGGTCAAATCGACAATGTTGTTTATCGATTCCATGCCATATTCGACCAGTCGCCTGCTTAACCATTCAGGTGACTTAGTAATTTTGACATTGTAAATTTCAGTTGTTGCAGCTCTTTTCACTAGTGACGTCTTGATTATCAAATTTGAGTTTTTGAGTTTTGTTACATTATTTAACTCTAGTGAGCATAAGTTGTTTATCTTCTCATCAAAAATAGCGGAAACTTCCCTAGCAATCCCCAAAATTGAATAGCAATCTGCCCTATTACCTCTTAATTCCAAGTCAATAACTGTCTTACCGTCAGTAATGCTCTTTTTGTCTAACATGTGACCCACCATTGTGAGAGAGTCTGTAAGTGACTTTGAATCTTCAGGTAATTTGATTAGTTCACCTAACCAATTGAGTGGAATTTTCATGGTGTTATTGATATTTAATATCGCCGTTATACAAACTTCTGATGTCTTTAATTTTAAACCGATCCATAACAATTCGGTCGAGTCCCATCCCGAAGGCAAAACCTGAAATCTCTTTTGGATTATAACCAAAATTTCTCAAGATATTTGGATGTATCATTCCGGCACCTAATATTTCAATCCAACCACGGCCCTTACACACAGAGCAACCTTTTTGATTACAGAACTGACAATCCAAATCCAATCCTACTCCAGGTTCGACTTCGGGGTAATATTTACATCTGTATCTGATTTTTCTATTTTCGCCAAGGTAAGATTTTACAAAATGGAAAAGAGTTCCCTTCAGGTCGGCCATAGATACACCTTTTTGAAGTGCAAAACCTTGGAAATGATAGAACATGGCATTATTACTGGCATTTACATTTTCAAAACGGTAACATTTTCCAGCAACTACAACTCTAAAAGGAGTTTTTAATTTTTCAATGGACCTGGTTTCGACGGAAGAAGTGTGGCTTCTTAGAAGAATTTCCGGCTCTTCTATGTAAAGTGCGTCCTGTAAACTTCTAGCAGGGTGGTCTTTGGGAAGATTCAAAAGTTCATAGTTGTAACGATCTGTCTCTATTTCTGGGCCTTCCGTTACCGAAAAGCCCATATTCCTAAAAATCTCAACCATTTCAGATATTACTATCGAAGTTGGATGGAGGCTACCTGTTCCGGCTGGTTTCACTGGAATGGTCGGGTCAAACCATTCTCGAACTATTTCTTTAAAACTGTTTTTTTGACTATTTAGCAAATTCTCGATAGTGTTTTTTACCTCATTAATTGTCTGGCCAATTTGTTTTTTTTGATCATTTGGTACCTCACGGATTTTTTTCATTAACTCTGTAAGTTTTCCGTTTCGGCCAAAATAATCAATCCGGATTTGTTCAAGTTCAGCCGCGTCTTTGGCAGACAAAATCTGAACTGTGGCCTGGTTTTTAAGATTTAAAATTTCTTCCTGCATTTTGCTATTTAGAATTATATATTAAATATTTATCCACTTCATGTAATCGTTTACAGCTCTGTTGGAAGTTGCCGATGAATGATCACAGTGTTTATATAGCCTGAGTTTGTATTGATATTCATTTGTTGGATGTTGTTTAATTAGTTTTTCATAATATCTTACAGAGTTTGAATAATGAATATTTTTGTCTTCCATTCCATGGCCAATAAAAAGCTTAACTCTATCGAGATATTTGATATTTTTTATAGGTGAAAGTGAATCCTCATTTTTAAAATGTTTCTCCCAGGTTTTTGAACATATGCCTCTATAAAGATGTTTATAACCATCCAATTCCATTGCGTTCATAAAGCCTTTGATAGTTTCTTCACCGTCAATCCTTCCGCATCGTGTCCAATCTAGTACCGGACAAATGGCACACAGCTCTTTGATTCTTTTATCATACCTTGGAAGGAGTGGAATATATGCTCCGGCAAAACTTTTTCCAATGATAATAATTCTTCTATATTTAAGTTTATATTCTGTGTTTTTGTAATTGCTTTTAGCTACACAGCCTTTGGTTAGTTGGTCATAAAGAACAAGGAAGGTTCTAATACAATTAACTGGTGTGAAATCTCCTTCACTTCTCCCGTACCCAATGTAGTCAGGAACTAGGAGGTCAACATTGTGATTTAGAATAGAAGTCGTATCTGGCAGGTTTCCTGAATCAGGCGAAAGTGGTGCTCCAATGCCATAAATAACTAAAGTTGAGGTTTCAGCTCCCTCAACTTGGTATAACATTCCTGAAATTTTACCTATTCTAACAAGCTCCGCTTTATACTTTTTCATTTTAGTTTACAAGAATATTTAATATCTGCATTTTGGCTAATGGCGAATTACTTCTTAGGCGTGGTAAAGTAAGGAGCATTTCAGCCCTTTCTACACCAAGTCGCATATCACAACCTTCAACCATCTTTTCTAAATAATAAACGTATTGATGTACAAGACCTTTCCAAAGGCCAATATTCCACCCGCTATTTTGAAGTGTTCGCCAAAGTACCTCCGCTCTCTTATTCAAAGATTTTGTCCCCAATTTTACTTCATCCTCTATTTTAAGTATTTTGAGCAAATGTCGAACTAAGTCTTCTTCTTTTTCAAATTTAATTCCAAGTATGTCTTTAGGGTCTGTGATGAGAAAATTTGGGACTCTTCTTGATTCTTCTACCACAACATCACTCATGTGCCTAAATGTTAGTGGAATACTTTTTTCTTGACAGTATCCTGAAAGTAATTTTTCATATAACTCACCATGTCTTAATATGGCAGTGGGGTTTGTTGCTTCGGGGTTAGCCGCTAAGACACCAATATCAGCATAGGTAGCTCTAGCTTCGAGTTGACAGCCTTTATTTGCCAGTGTGGTGTTAATCACATTAAGTGTGTGTTTTATGGCAACCCATTTGTTTCCAACTCTTGACCCCAGAATATCATCTTCATTGTCTGCTCTTTCACTTAGTGTGGATGCGTCCATGGGAGTTCCACTTGTATATAATGGACATAGTTCAAGATCCAGACGAAAAGTCTTTCCTACCCAAATAGGAGTATTTTCTGGATTACTAAGCCCCACAGTTTTAATAGCTGGACACTTTGCAACTTCTAAAGTCATGTTTTTCTGTTCAGCTTCTGATAATCGTAATAGTGTTTGGTTATTTCTTTCCGGCATATTTCAGAACCATAAAAAAACCTCCTTTCGGAGGTTAGTCTTGCCCACGCAATCTTAACCCCCGTTAGGAAGTAAAGAATGCAAAAAATACGTTTTGAGTATTCATAACTGAGGCTAGTATAGCATAAATTTTAACCTTGTCAAACAACACCAACACATGTACTAAATTACCAAACATTCGTTAGCATATCCATTGAACCTATTTTGAGAGAAGTCGTAGATCACCATTTGTGCAACAAATTTATTTTCTTTCAGAAGTGTAATCAATAAACTTAAGACCGAAGTCGGTCAAATGATAACAGCTTCCTGATCCACTTCCGATTATACCTCCTGTTACCGCCATCCTGAATACCCCTAAGCCTAAAAGCTCTGTCCAACATTCAGTTTTCGCCTTCGTAATTTTGTGTTCTATGCCTGCTAATCTTACCGAAAGGTTTTCATTATGTTCGGAGCCGATATTATATTGTTTTTTAACTTTCGGACTATTTATGTTGTATTCCTCATAAATCCATTTCATAATTTCCTCCGATACTGATTGTCTCGATCTAATTGTATCTAACAGCCGTTCTTTGTCTTCAGGTAGATACTTCATAACCAACATTTCGGAGTTAACTTTCTCTTCCAATCTGGGCAATATTTCTAATTTAATAAATGCCAGAAGTCCTAAAGCTTCGGGAGAAATTTTTAGTAATGTGTCCTGCAATCTTTCAAGTTCGAAAGATTCTTTATCTTCTGAGATTGCAAAGTCAAGTAATATCTCTCGAGATATTTTTCGCTTTCTTTCTAATCTTTCTTTGACGTAAGTGTCGAAAAACTGAATAAAGCCTTTCCTGAACTCCTCGCTTTTGACAATTTCTTCTCTAAATTCTTTGGGGTGCTTTTGGATGAAAACAAGCAACTCATTTAACTCATCTTGTTTCAATGCGAGATAGACTCCGTATAACCCGATTACTGCGTATATTGTCAAACCCCAATAAGGATTTGTGGTTAGAAATGGATCGAGAACTCGTTGAATAAACGGCATCATTCCGGGAATGGCAATATTGAAGGCCGATTTTATATCGTTAACTATTGTTAAAGCTTTATCGTTTTTCGTCATATTACGTTTTTTTTGGTTTTATTCTTGCAAGTAAAACAAGATACAAATACAGGATTAGAGTCGTATTTTGGAAGTTGCATTCGTTAAAAGATATTTCCCCATGCGCAATTTTATGCCTGATCTTATATCCTAATGGTTCAAAGAGGATAAACTTAACTTGTCTACAAAAATTTTCTCCGAAAATTCTTTTGAAGTCTGCGGAATCTAAATGTGCCTCGGAAAGGATCATTGTTCTTGTGGCTACGTCAAGTTTGGTATCGAGAGCGACTATATTTATTCCAAGTTTCTTGGCTACATCGAGTATAAAAGATTCGAATTGGGGAACTAGTATATGAAGGGCCGAGACATAGTCTTTCTCAAAATATTTTTCCAAACCTACGTTCACAATTTTAAGTCGATCCGTGTTTAATAATCCCGAATCAGAAAAATATTTAAAAAGATTTTTAAGGGTTAATTTTTTGTTTCTGATAAGCAGGTAAAAAATATGGTTGAGGTATATGTCCATAATAAACTTTTGAGTCCTACGATAGGTATCCATAAACCAGGAGTACTTTGGATCCGACCCACCCCTAAGACTATGACCACTATCAGACACCGTTTGTAGGTTTGCAAATTGGTAAAAAATTGGAGTTGAACTCAAGGCTTGTTTTTCGATCTCTTTAATATCTGGGCAGAACCAAGGAATAACACCAATTATCTCCAAAGTGGTATTTATATTATCTTGTCCAGTAATTTTCTCTATATTTTTGTTTATTGCTTTTTGCTCATCTTCGCTAAAATCAACAGAGATCTCTACTTCCTTAAAGTCTTTACCAGAATCAATCGATTTTTTATTCATCTCCACAATTTTATTTTTGCAAAGCCTTATGAGTTTCGAGTCTTTAACCTTTATTGACAATTCGAGGGCCTCTTTATAAAAAGCAGAGGCATTAAAGAAGTTTTCAGACACTTCGGCTTGCTTTGCTTGTTCGAATGTTGAAATCAAATCGGTTCTACTCATATAAATTGGTGTACTTCTTCCATCCGAAGTATATTACTTAGGCTCATTTTTAACAAGAAAAGGGGTTATAATCTGGCTATGGAAATTAGAACGCAAGACAAGTATCAAAAGAGACAATCCGAAAGGATTAATCAAAAAATTAAGGTTCTCACAAACAGACTCGACTTCCAAAAAGATATCCATTTCTTGAGAAACAAATGGGAAATTCCAACCGATGGTTTGAAAAATGATGATGATTATGAAGAATGGAGCACCACACTTCTTGAGAAGACGGACGAATATTATGACAAAAACTGGCCAAAAGAGAAAAAGGAAATAATAACACTTAGAGAAAAAGGAAAATACGATGAAGCTAATGAAATAAAAAATAAGATTAATAAACTAACTCCTATAAACGAATTTGGTGACGATATCTGGGTAATGATAATAAATTATAGACTATCCCCTAGGTGGTACGAGGGTATCAAGCGCTATACACTTTATAATGACTCCAAAAACATGGGAATACCAGCAGGCGCAACTGTACTCAACAATTGGGATCACGGTATTCCGATTGTAAGTATTCAATTTGATAGAGATACTACCTTGGAAGACCTAAAAAGAGCTTGGTCATGGGCACGAAAGATGTATAAGGGTGGAGTATTTCATAAATTTCAACCCATTAAGAAATTTGATAGAGACAAAAGAGCTTACGAACTCGAAAAAGAAGGGAAAGATTGGGAAGAAATCGCAGGGATAATTGAAAAGGAATTTAATGACGACCTGGATTACAACGAGATAAATATAGCCATCAATCGATACAAAAAGAGGCTCAACATCAATCAAGCTTAATCGGCGTTTATACAACTTCTTTCTCAAGGTCTATCCTATCTTCAAAGGAGAAATAATATGAGAAGCGACATAAAAATTGTAAATATCTCAATAACTGAATTAAAAGATGCAGAGTACAATCCCAGAAAGTGGTCTGAAGAAGCTATCAAGGGACTAGCCGAAAGTATCCAAAAGTTTGGTTTAATAGACCCAATAATTGTAAATAAAGCTCCAAATAGACTTAATGTGGTAATCGGAGGGCATTTCAGACTCAAGGTGGCTAAAGATTTGGACTTTAAAGAAATCCCTGTTGTTTATGTAGACATTCCCAATATTGAGAAAGAAAAGGAACTGAACTTAAGGTTAAACAAAAATGTTGGTGAATGGGATTGGAATCTACTTGCTAAATTTGATGAGACCTTCCTCTCAACGGTAGGTTTTTCAAGCGAGGAGCTGGATGAAGTTTTTAACATAGATGTAAATCCAGAAATCTTTGATCTAAATAAGGAACTTCAGAAATTAAATATTACTAAAATTGAAGCTCAAAAAGGAGATATCTATCAACTCGGGAGCCACAAATTAATGATCGGTGACTCCACAATTGAAGGTGACATATTAAAACTCATGGGCGGTGAAAAGGCTGACATGTGTTTTACTGATGAACCCTATCTAATTTCGTACCTGACTGGCAAGACAAAGCACGGAAAAGCAACAACCGGGTTTGGAGCAAAAAGAGACAGAAGGTATTTAGAGACGGAATCTTTGCCGGATAATTTCATGGATTTGTGGATGGCTAACGTAGCTAAAGTACAAAAAGAAGACTTTAGTATCATTTCCTTCGAGAATTGGAAAAATCTTCCAAAAATGTGGGGGGCGATGTCTAAATACTGGAAGATTCGTAATTTAATAATTTGGCACTTACCCAATAGGATGCAAGGGTTTGCAGCAAAGTATAAATTCTTTAATAAATATGATATTGCCCTCCTGGGGACTAACCCACCAGATAAGTCTGACCTCAACTTAAAGTCCGAAGAGGAACTTTTGCAAAACGAATATCAGACGGCCCTGTATGCTACAGGTGGAAAGCCCACTTGGGAAAAATACGAAAAAGGCAAAAAGTATTGCCCTACTGATTTTGTGGAGTATAAAGCCGCAGATGAAAAAAGTTCGGGGCAAGGAATAATTTTCGGAACTAAGCCTGTGGAGATACTTTTGCCCTACCTTAAAGTTCTCACCAAAAGAAACGGTTTAGTGATTGAGCCCTTCTGTGGTAGCGGTAGCACAATGATCAGTTGTGAAAAACTCAAAAGACGTTGCTATTCCATGGAGAAAAGCCCGGTGTATGCCATGGTTGCAATCCACAGATGGGAAAAACTGACAGGACAGAAGGCCATAAAAATAATATGACAAACACAATTATTAAAAGGCAATCAGTCCAGAAAAAAGATTTACTGGAAAGACTAAAGGAAACTCCTGTAGTTGAAGTTGCTTGCCGAAAAACTGGAATAGCTAGAGCCACATATTACAGGTGGAAATTAAGTGATGATAGGTTTGCAAAAGAAGCCGGCTTAGCTTTAGAAACAGGGTCGGCCTTAGTAAATGACATGGCAGAAAGTCAACTTCTAACAGCAATTAAAGACCAGAACATGACCGCGATTATCTTCTGGTTGAAACACCACCATTCCACATATGCCACTAAGGTCGAAGTCACAGCTCATCTGAAAAATCAAAATGAGACCTTAACATCAGAACAGGAAGCATTAGTCACAAAAGCTTTACAACTAGCCTCTTTAATACCAGCTATTCAAGAGGAGAAAAAGGAGGAAGAAAAATGAGTATTTATCCACAACTTGATGAAAATGAGCTAGAAAGAATCAGAAAAGACAGAAAGATAAGACGAACCCTTGCTAGGAAAAGTCACTTTTGGTTTTTCTCACTCTATCTTCCACATTATATAACCTGTGAATTTGCCCCATTCCATTTTGATATTTTTAAATTAACTGAGGAGGAAATTAAATTTGCCGTGCTTGTGGCCTTCCGTGGTTCTGCAAAATCCACATTAATCACCCTCTCGTACGCAATTTGGTCGATTGTTGGAATGCAACAGAAGAAGTTTGTCTTAATTGTCAGTCAAACTCAAGCACAAGCAAAACTTCACTTGGAAAATATAAAACGAGAACTAGAGGGAAATGATTTACTTAAAGCAGATATCGGACCATTTGAATCACCGGATGATGAATGGGGCTCAAATTCGATTGTAATTCCTAAATTTGGGGCAAGAATTGCGGCAGTTTCAACTGAGCAAAGCATTCGCGGAATAAGACACGAACAGTTTAGACCAGACTTAATTATTTGTGATGATATTGAAGACATTAATAGTGTTAAAACCAAGGAAGGGAGAGATCGAACACATACCTGGTTTAATGGGGAAATTGTGCCCGTGGGAGACAAAGGAACAAAAACATTGGTAATTGGGAATTTACTTCATGAGGACAGTCTCATTATGAGATTTAAAAGATTAATTGACGATCAAAAACTAACAGGACGATTCTATGCTTACCCACTTCTGGATGAGAAAGATAATATTCTTTGGCCAGCTAAATATCCAACCATGGATGATGTTGAGAATCTCAAGAAAACTTTTTCTCAAGAATCAGCCTTCTATAGAGAATATTTACTCAAGATTATTTCTGATGAAGATCGGCTGGTTAAGACTGAATGGATTAAGTATTACGATGATCTTCCCTCTCCGGATGGTAATGATTTTGAATTTGCAGGAGTCGGAATTGATTTGGCAATTTCCCAAAGAGAGTCGGCAGATTACACAGCGATGGTTTCTGCTTACATGTTTGGGAGAGGAGAAAAGTTAAGAGTTTACATACTACCTCACCCGATAAATAAAAGGATGGATTTTCCAACAACTGTGGACACAGCCATTTCGCTTTCCCGAACAGTCGTTCACGGAGACCAAACAAAACTTTTCATTGAAAGCGTCGGCTACCAGGAAGCTTTCATCCAATACCTTTCAGGTAAAGACATCCCCGTAGAGGGAGTCCAAGTCCATGGGCAGGATAAAAGAACAAGATTGGCATTGGTAACCCACATCATTCAACAAGGGAAAGTATGGTTTCCCAGATATGGAGCGGAGGACCTAATAAACCAATTAACCGGATTTGGAATTGAAAGACATGATGATTTGGCTGATGCTTTCTCACTTCTTCTCTTAAAAATACTTGAGGAAGCCAGCAAACCAGGTTTTGACGTATTTGTTGTACCTTGTACCAGCCCATACGATAGAATTAGCCGTTCATTATCCATGAACGATGATGACGACTGGTAATTGAGATAAGTTTTTAATCTTGGGACTAGACTTCACCCACCCTTGCGGTACTCTCCCCCTTGATGGAACCAACCATACCCTTAGAACAACCTATAAACTACTGCTTGTACGCTCGAAAATCTTCCGAATCAGATGAGCGTCAGGTGATGAGCATTGATAGCCAATTGAAGGAAATGCAGGCATTGGCAATTAAAGAAAATTTAAAAGTAACAGAGATTTTACAGGAGAGTCACTCAGCAAAAGATTCAGGCCAAAGACCAATGTTCATGAAACTTCTTAGTGATATCAGAGAAAATAAATTCAATGGAATCCTAACATGGGCACCCGATAGACTGTCGCGCAACGCCGGAGACTTGGGTAATTTAGTTGATTTAATGGACCAAGGAAGGTTGGCAAAAATTCGAACCTTCTCTCAAACATTTTCAAATAATCCAAATGAGAAGTTTTTACTGATGATCCTTTGCTCCCAGGCAAAACTGGAAAACGACCAAAAAGGAATAAACGTAAAGCGTGGAATTAGAGCCAAGTGTGAGATGGGGTGGCGGCCGGGACCAAGTCCAATTGGCTACTACAACCGTTCATTTGCCGGAACAAAAGATATTGTTATTGACCCCGATAGAGGCCACACCATTACTGAAATGTTTGAGAGGGTGGGTTTGGGAGGCCAAAGTGGCAGGGATATTAAGATATGGTTGGATAAAATTAAATTTACGACCAGGACCAAAAGAAAAGTAACTTTAAGTTCAGTTTATTTAATGCTTAAAAATCCTTTCTACTACGGCCAGTTTGAATATCCAGTTAAAAGTGGTATCTGGTATAAAGGATCACACCCGGCACTAACCAGTAAGGAGACATTTGATAAGGTGCAAAGAAATTTGGTAATACCTTTTCAAAAAGCCAAATGGGGCAGCAAAACATTTACATTTAAAGACCTCGCTGTCTGTGGAAGTTGTGGAGCCGTATTTGTAGCAGAAGATAAATATAGAAAAAGTAAATTCAGGGAGCCGAAATATCACGTCTACTATCACTGTACCAGAAGAAGAGATCCAAACTGTCCTGAACCGTATGTAACTGAAGAAAAGCTCGTTAAAGAGCTAGTAAGGTATATTAACTTCACCACCATGGCTCATCCCCAAATGATCCACTACACAGAAAAGATCAAATTTGGCATGGAACAATACCAAAAGCTCAGGAATGAAATATTTATCCAACAAAATATTAACCCGGATAAAATACCGTTTGATTTTAGAGAATATGCAAAATATACTCTTACCTGTGGAACCACACCAGATAAAAGAGAAATAATTAACGCTTTGGGAGGCATTGTCTACATCCACAATCAAATGGTTTGTTCAGCTCCATCAAAATAACCAGATAGTTACTTCAAGGTCCGAATCCAAACTCACGGGTTAACATAGATTCGAACAGATTCGTGCCTAAAAAATAGAAAAAGGAGAATTTGAGGGTAATTATAGGTCCGAAAGATTCAGATAAAAATCAGGCTCTTTGGAGGTGTTATTGGGACGAATAGGCACCTCGGTCAGAGGCTATAGGATATTTAGCTGCGGGACTAGGATTCGAACCTAGAAATCTTCAGGGCCAAAACCTGACGTCCTGCCGTTAGACGATCCCGCATTATTTACAATATCCTTTGATACTTCTCCAGTATTATATCCGAAATAGC
>Ga0172379_10002640_pt1 | contig 31069 bp, 31 predicted proteins | sample GrowelOW334metaG_FD_119756 | JGI IMG/M metagenome (GOLD analysis project Ga0172379, IMG submission 119756) | Groundwater microbial communities from an aquifer near a municipal landfill in Southern Ontario, Canada - Groundwater well OW334 metaG | ecosystem: Environmental > Aquatic > Deep...
AGAAAAGAACAATACTGAGCGGATCAAGGCCGTGAACCGGCCAACCCCGCACGCGTGAGCGCTGCGGGGCTGCTCTACCAGGCTGAGCTACTGACCCGAGAACAAAAAGAACGAACGCAGAGAGATTGTAACAGCCGAGCTGCTCGCCCCGCACAGGAGCGAGGCGACTGATGCGGGGCTGACCCGAGCGCGCGAAGCGTACCAACACCTTCGTAAGTTATCAATCCACTGGTGCCACCGGAACCGCCACCGCGTCTCCCGCCACTGACGCCTCTGCTTCATCACTGTCCGATTTCAGAGGTTCCAATTGGAACAAACCGTCGTTTCCATTTGGCTTCAAACGCCGGAAGAGCTTCATCACTTTCCCTCCTTCTTCAGCGGGAACAGGTGGCTCGATTTCGAATCCACCAAGGCGCCTCATGAGCATCAGACCACGCCCGGTAACACTTTCAAGATTCTCTGCGGCCGTCGGATCGGGAACAGCCTCGAGATCGAACGTTTCTCCCTGATCGAATGCCTGCAAGACAAGAAATGCGCTATCACGCGTCTCGAGAATGCACACAACAAGCCTTCCCCATTTATAAGGTTTGCAGCCATTCCCATGTAAAGCGATATTCATGAGGAGTTCCTGCAGCGAAATGCCGAGTGCTGTAGAAGATTCATCGTCCAAATTTACGTGTTTCCCGATGAGTCCCATTGCATCTTGTCTCACCTCTTTTGCCCTTTCACTAAGAACCACAGGCATCGTAACATCCCTACCCTCAAGAGGCAGCCTTTGAAATCCTGCTTCGAGCTCCGGAGCAAGGCCGCCGATAGTCCACTCGTCCTCAGCAACGATGCGGTGACTATTCGAATTCATAGCATAATATTATATAATGAAAATATTATCAGTCAAGCATATACTACTTAACTGCATTGTAGAACGCAGAAACCAGGAATCAATAGGTTGCCTACAGCACCTTCCTTGGCTTTAGCTTGCCGTCACAGCGGTGATCCCGTTCCAGAAGCGCTACCGGGAGTTCCTCGAGCCAGGCAACTAAAAGCCCCTCCGGAGACATCGTCCCGGTGATGGTCCGGCCGAAGCGAATTTCCTCCCATTCCGCCGGCTTCAGTTCGTGCCGGGGAAATCTCGCCATCACGTCTTTCAACGGAATCACATCCGTCCAGCCGGCCTCTTCGATCTGCTTCGCATTTTTCAGGTTCCAGTCCCCGACTTTCGTCCGTACCAATCCTGCAAGATACCCGCCGCAACGCATGCTCTCGCCCAAGTCATGAGCCAGTGACCGGATGTAAGTGCCGGAATCACAAAGAACACGCAGAACGAGTTTCGGATAAGCGTATTCCTGGACCTTGCATTCCAAGATCGTAATTTCGCGCGCTTTCAGTTCCACATTCTCACCGCGCTGGGCCTTGCGATAGGCCCGGGTTCCGCCGACATGCACCGCCGAAAATGCCGGTGGAATCTGCGAGATCTTTCCTAGAAACCGGTCGTCGATAAGCGCCTGTATGCGCGAGGCATCATCCGGCGGAAGCCAGCCGGCTTTCGGTTTGTTCGCCGAGATCAAACCTTCGGAATCATAAGTCGTACTCTCTGCTCCGAGCGCCATGGTCGCCAGATATTCCTTGGTCAGGCCTTTGAATAATTCGACGACTTTGAGTGCCTTGGCCCCGACCGCCAGAACCAGAAGCCCCTCGGCCATGGGATCCAGCGTTCCCAGATGTCCAACTTTCGGTTCACTCAAAATCCGGCGGGCTTTGGCCACGACGTCGTGACTCGTCGGCCCGCGCGGTTTATGGACAAGGAGAAAACCGTGACGCATTGAAGGAAGGATACCGGAGAAATAAATGTCTGTCCGAGTGATGTTTAAAACGACGAAACGGCCGAATGGTTACATAACTCCGGTACGAAATGCCGACAACCCAAGTCGGGTGCATGCAAACCATTCAACCATTTAGCCATTTAACAATTGATCTCCTGTAGCGAAGGTTTACGCTCATATCCATGGTGAACCTCACCTTGAGCTGGGATCTGTTCATTGTCGTGTTCTTCGCGATAATCATGTCCTATAGCTTTATCATCGGCCAACATCAGTCGATGAAGGTGATCATCGCCTCGTATATCGGAATCATCGCCACTCAGGGAATAGGGAACGTTCTGGCACGCCTGATGGGCGGAGACTCCCAGGCCATTCTGGCTTCGGTCGGGATCCCGTTCGATATAACCCTCATCGCCCTGGCGAAAATCTTTCTGTTCGCCATTTGTATCATCATTTTTGTTATCCGCAGCGGTATCGAGGTTACCTTCGATAAAGAGGCCGGAACGATTTTGAGCATCGTTTACACCGGACTTTTCGGCTTCTCGACCGCCGGTCTCATCGTCTCGACGATCCTGACCTACGCTGCCGGCGGCGGGATCCTGGATAGCAGCATTGTGGCCAGCTCGACCATTGCCGCCATCGCAAAAGGAAGTCAGCTGATGCAGCTGATGATCTTAAACCAGGACATCTGGTTCACTCTTCCGGCTTTCCTGATTATCGCAACCGGGTTGGTTCATAATGATTAAGTTATCACGAAAGGCAAACCTGCTATTTTGTAATCACTTCTTGGGATTGCTCTTCCGGTATACTCACGTTTGAAATTTTACGTGTCCCGCCTCCGAATAAATCGCCGGCATTTCCCGCTGATTGCTATAGCCGGTTCGCTTCTGGTCATCGGCTTATTGCTGTGGGTTTTGAAGCAACCGGTCTCCATGGATGACGCCCTCCGGCACTTCACGATGGGGAAACTGATGGCGGAGCGCGGGATCTTCGGAGTCCGTGGTTGGAGCGAATGGTTTTACGCCGGGTATCTCCATGACCACATCGTCGACCCATGGTTCCTTTCCGATGTTTTGTACATCCCGTTTACCGCACTTCCGATAGTTCGGGGGCTGCAAGTTTTCAGTTTCATGTCCGTCGCGCTGCTGGCTGCTTGTTTTGCTTTCGGTATGCGCACGCTCCGGGTCAACCCGGTGATCTCGTCACTTCTGATACTGCTTTTGGTTCTGGGCCACGAGGGATTTACATTCCGGCTGCTCATCGGACGGCCGTTTCCGCTGATGACGGCGCTGACCCTGCTTCTGATCCTGTGCATCATAAAAAAACGACATGTATTCGCCGGCCTTATCCTGACTGCCCTGACACTCTTGTCACATTTATTCGTTTTCCCGCTGGGCGTCGCCTTTTTGGGAATCGCGTGGCTTTGGCTCAGCGGGAAGAAAAAAGATGCCACGATCCTGCTGATCTCCAGTGTTCTCGGCGTGGCTGCCGGCGTCCTGCTTCATCCGATGCCTTTTGAGTACCTTAATTACATGCGGGACATCTTCTTCCAGACCCCGTTTATGGATTTTCCGGACCGGGCCGTCGAGCTAACTACCGGATTCGGAAACGGCGGACCCATTTTTATAATTTTGGCATTCATCATTCTGCTGCATTTTTTGTTGATAGAGGACCGAAAATCAAAAAAAATTGATTTGCCGGTTCTGCTTTTTCTGGATGTTCTGGTGGCCGCTTTCTTTCTGCAATTTCTTCTATGGACCCGCTCGATGGATTTCCTCTGGCCGATGATGCTGCTTCTTTTGGGAATGCTTACCACATTTTGGGATAACGTTTTTGAGCGACTGGACCGGTTCCTGAAAATCACAAAAAGTTTCAGCACCGTATTTATCCTGATGATCATTCTTTGCGTCACAACTTTCGTCCCGCTGGCAATGATCTTATATTTAAGCGAAGGGATCCGGTCACTCCAAAACTATGAACGGGCTTTTTCCATAGTCGAATCGGGAGCACATGTTTTACCGGCACAGTGGGACTGGTTTGCGCCATCGATGGCGGTCCGGCCGGACCTGAAGTTCGCCGATGGAATCGATCCGATGTATGCCTATGCCAGCAACTCCGGCTCATACGCTCTTCTGGCCGCAGTCTTGCCGACCAGATTCCCCGAGACCCGGCAACTACTGGATTCCCGCCGCTGGCTCACCGCCGTACTGGAAGCATATCCGGCCGATTATATTATGCTTTCAGCCAGTCGTGACCGGCCCGTTGTGCAGGCCTTGCGTTTGCAGGGCCTGAAAGACGTATCGCAGAGCCCCAAGTGGGCGATGTTTAAAATCGAAAAAAGGTAGCTAGCCGACCTTGCAGAATTAACCGCGAAAGCCGATAATCACGGCGTTTCCACTCCTCCCTTTACCCATGAAGAAGCTCCTTTCACGCTTCAAAGACTCTGCCGCCATGTTTGTACCCACCGCTTTTGCCGCGCTGCCCGTACCAAACACTCCGAGCGGTCTTGCCGGTAATGTCAACCTTGTCGACGTCATCGTCACCATCATCACCAAAGTGCTGGATTTCGTCCTCATACTGGCAGTCGCCTTTGTGGTCTACGCCGGTATCCGCCTGATCGTCTCCGGCGGCGATGACAGCGCCAAGGAAACTGCGAAGAAAACGATCATCTACGTCATCGTCGGCATCGTCGTCGTCCTGCTGGCCCGCGTAATCGTGGTGTTCGTGAACAGCTGGTTCTCCTGAGATTGACAATCGATTGCAGGGAAAACCTTCCATTTTCCCGAAGAAGAATTGTGGAACCCTTATAACGTGCAATTATTTACTCTTGCGACCTGCAAAATCAACGTGGATAATGCGAGCCATTCCTCCCTCCCTTTTACCATGAAGAAGCTCCTTTCACGCTTCAAAGACTCTGCCGCCATGTTTGTACCCACCGCTTTTGCCGCGCTGCCTGAGCCAAATACACCGAGTGGGCTTGCCGGTAATGCCAACCTTGTCGACGTCATCGTCACCATCATCACCAAGGTGCTGGATTTCGTCCTCATACTGGCAGTCGCCTTTGTGGTCTACGCCGGTATCCGCCTGATCGTCTCCGGCGGCGATGAAAGCGCCAAGGACAGTGCGAAGAAAACTATCATCTACGTCATCGTCGGCATCATCGTTGTCCTGCTCGCCCGCGTGATTGTGGTATTCGTGAACAGCTGGTTCGCCTGAGCCCGGGACCGGAAAAACGGAGGATGTTCTCTCGCCAAAAAAACCCTTCCCGTATCGGGGAGGGTTTTTGTTATTGGCAACCCTGCGGTGAAGAAAGTACCTCCGGCAGGACCAATCCCGATGCCGCTGAATCGATCTTTTCCTCTTTTGCGGGAGCCAATGGATCGCGCATCCAGATAGCCTGTTTCGTTACTTCGGCTATATCCGAAGCCGGTAAAGGTTGCTGTTGCAATAAAAATTTCCTGGGGAAAAGCCATTCGACCACGAAATGGCGCGTGTCGAACTGAACGTCCGCACATACGCCCAGTAACTTTTTGGTTCCTTTTATTTTGATATTTTGTCCGAGAAACTGCCGGTTATCGGTCATCAGCGGTTGTAAACGAATCAGTTCTCCCGGCGGCGACAACCTATCAATCGAACGGATATGGACCTTGGTTCCCCAGCCGATTATGTCCAAAGCCGGCAAAAAAAGTTCTTCACCCGAAAGCGAGCTGGGCGCCGGTGTCACGAAAAAACCCTCGATCCGGCCGTTATCCGGATGGATCAGCGGTTCGCGCAGAAATCCCACTACTTCCAGAGTCTCGTCATCCACTACCGGCATGCCGGACGCCGAAGAAGACCTGACGTGCATAATCATAAGTCTACGACTCGGGCGGGAAATTGCTAAATTGTTAAATTGCTAAATTGTTACCCAACTGTAACGCACGTTGTTGCTTGCTAACAATTTAACCATTTAGCCATTTAACAATACGAACACCGCTTATGCAGATTAAATGAAAAAGATGTACAATAGCTTCCATCATGCATCTCTTCTCCGGATCATCCCATCCCGCCCTCGCCGAAGCTCTGGCTAAAGAGCTCAAGACCGATCTCGGTAAAGTCCTGCTCAAGTCGTTCAGTTGCGGAGAACGGTATGTGAAATATCTGGAATCGATCCGCGGCAAGAGTGTCTACATCATCCAGACCGGTACAAAGAACCCCAACGTGGATCTGATCGAGCTGTTCCTGATGTGCCAGGCGGCCAAGCTGAGTTTCGCAAGCTCGGTTCACGTCATTCTGCCGCATTTCCCCTATGCCCGGCAGGACCGCGTCTCCGAACCACGGGAACCGATCTCGGCCAAACTCATCGCCCACCTGCTCGAGGAATCCGGCGCCGACCATGTCATCACGCTTGATCTGCACTCGTCCCAGATCCAGGGCTTTTTCTCGGTACCGGTCGACTCGCTCGACGGCCGCCCGGTCTTCGCCGATTACTTCAAGAAAAAGAAAATCAAAGATCCGGTGGTCGTCGCTCCGGATGTCGGCGGTTCCAAGCGGGCCAAGCGGCTGGCCGATCTTCTGGATGCCGATCTGGCGATAATGCACAAGCACCGGGCGGCGCACCACCAGTCCGAAATACTGGAAGTCGTCGGCGAGATCAAAGGCCGCACCTGCATCATCTTCGATGATCTGATCGATACCGCCGGCACCCTGGCCTCGGCCAAGGAAGCACTGGTCAAACGCGGTGCCTTAAAAGACGTCTACGCTGCGGCGACCCACGCGGTCTTCTCCGGCAAAGCCGTGGAAAACCTGTCCAAAGCCGGCTTCAAGGAAGTGATAGTAACCGACTCGATTCCGGTCAATCCCAAAGCCTTTGCCGGACTTATCGTGCTGCCCATCGCTCCCCTGCTTGCCCAGGTCATCGGCCATATCGAACGCGGCGAGAGCGTGACAGAGATTTACCTCCGTTAACATACCTGGTGCCTTCTGTTGACCAATCGAATACTTCTTCGTACCCTTGTACCGCGAAAAGATTGGGCGATTAGCTCAGCTGGTTAGAGCGCGACACTGATAATGTCGAGGTCGGCTGTTCAAGTCAGCCATCGCCCACCATCCTTCGTAACGCGAAGGATGCCGACCGTAGCACTTGAAGTTCGTGCAGGTTTTTCTCCCACATAACCACGTTGGCTACGGATGGCGAGCCATCAAGTGCGGAGGTTGGCTATTGCAGGAGGTTGTCCACCGTAGCCTCGCCACAGCGAGCGGAGGCGGACTTTTCACGCATGACCTCCTGACTACGGTTGGCAAGCCACAATTTCTTTTAACAAATCTGCAAAGTGCGCTTGCCAGTCGGACATTTCGTACTTCGTAATTAATCAACAAAACTGCCTTCGTTGACATGGGGGAAGCGGTGGTCTATGGTTTTTTCCTTTTTCCCTTCACTCCCCCATGTCAGAAGCTGCAAACGATTCTCCCGTGCACGTTATTCATGCAGGAACCGTGGCGTTGGATGCCACATACCGCAATCAGGATCTCAAAGATGATCCCCTTCGCGGTGATGTAGGATGGGTGACACCCGATGGTGTGGTAGCGAAGACCGGAGAACAATTTACCGAACCGGATCTTGCCCGGGCGGACACACTCAGCGCCGGAGGTATCGCCAATGCATTGAATGCTCTGGCGATTATCTGCGCGAATGAGCAGCGTCAGCAGGTGGGGGCGAGGGTCGATCACGTTCGCCGGAAAACACGACTAAGCATCATGGCGCGGATGGGAGACGATGAGCCAAAGAAACGCTACCTCGCCATGGTTCACCCCGATGTGGACCAGAGTCTGATCAGTACTGTGAAAGGAGGAAATAGCGGTCTCTCGGTTGTGCGCCTTCATGGCAAGACCAGTGATGGCATCGAAGAAGGAACCTATGCCATCCGCTTCCGGCCAGGAGCAAGCGGGGAATGGGTGCCGACGGATGATGAAGCGGAGCGGATCAGGCAGTTCGATCCCAATCTGGTAAATGTTTCTTATCCGGGTTTATTCCCCAACGGGATGGACCAAGATAATGGAGTTACACTGTCGAGATTCATCGGCCAGCTTCAGCAATTCTGTCCCATGGTCGGCTTTGACACACACAGCCCGACGGAACTGCAGCACATCGAACCGTCACTCTCGCACGTCGATACATTCAATACGAATTTTGCGAATGGAGCGAGAATGTTCCTCGGTGTAAGAGAAAAAGATGAGCTTAAGATGCTGGATAGAGACGAAGCACTCCAGCGCATGGACCAGAGGATTCGCGAGTACATGAGCACTCCAACCGGGCGACCAAGACTCTTCACGATCTCGCACCGTGATGGCACCTACGTCGTCTTCCAATCCGCATCCGGCCAGATATATTCCCGTAACAGTCTGTCCCCTTGCGCCCGGATACCTGCCGCGGGAGGTACGGTTGGAGCCGGCGATGTTCAGAACGGAACAACGCAGCTCTACCTTGCACGGGAAATGGGCGATATGTGGCGAAACGGCACGGTGACATTCGATGACATGTGCCGGGCATCCACTATCGGTCAAGTCTCGACGACCCTCCACCTGCAGGGAGAAGGCGGAAAAGCGTACGAAGGGGTGACGATGGCACAGATGGATGCCGTGGCGCGGTCCGGTCGGCAATTCGAGTCAATCGAAGATCTTCGTGCCGCTCTTCTGGCAGGCTGAGAGTTGCTCATCTTGATCGTCTCATACACTTTCCGCAGTTCAGTAAACAGTCACTGTACGCCACCAAAATCGTCAGTGTTCAAATAATTAGTACAAAAAGCTATTTCGTCACAATCAATTCCGCTTGTACAAGGGGAAAACTTGCAAAAGTATTAAGCTGTTTCTATAACGTTCTTAACTTCTACCTTCTTCCCCTATTTTCTTATGTGTAAGAAGTCCCCACTCGGCGGTCTGGTGTGCGTCCTTCTCATCATCGGTGCCTTAAACTGGGGTCTCGTCGGTTTGGGCTGGCTTGTAAGCGGCGCAAACTGGAATGTCGTTAACCTGCTGCTCGGCAAGTGGCAGACGGTGGAATCGATCGTCTATGTACTGGTCGGACTTGCCGGTCTGTATAAGCTCGTAATGTGGGGCAAGTGCTGCGGCTCCTCCTGCTGCTCAGGCGGCCCCGGTCAGCCCGTTGCCTGATTCTTTAGAACTTAAAAAAATCCCCGCGCTACGCGGGGATTTTTTTATTTGAAAAACTGATCGACGGTCAGGCTGTTCGGCAGACGCATGCCGTCACGGACAATGCCGAGTATCCGGCCGGAAGCGACGTCGTAAGTGAACGCGTACGGCACATCGTGTCCATTTTCGGCCCGGAAAATACCGTCGATGCGCACGCTGTCCGGCTGTTCGTCCGTAACTTTAATGGTAGTCAATGACGAAAACAGCACTCCGTGTCCACTCAGCATCTTCCGGGTCTGCGCCATAAGCTCATCTTCGGAAAATCTGGATTTTTCGATCAGAATCGCGCTATCCGAAGACTGAACCGCTGGTCCGGTTTCTTTAAATCCATACCGTTGAACTGTGCGCTGATCACTTAGAAGCGCCTGACGATCGGATGAATCTTTCAGAAGCGGCATCAAAATATCGGCTGACCGGGTGACCGCTTCCGCCCAAAGTTTTGCCTGTTTCGGGTAACCGGCATCGAAATAGCGGGCCGGCAAACCCGGCGCGCTCTGGTGCAGACTCTCAAAAGCTTTTTTACCGTCGGCTGCGGCCAGACGGATCAACGATTCCGCCCATAAATCGGTGGCACCGGCCGAAAGCGGCCGGACGGTAGCGGCAGCCAGCATCGGCAAAGCCGCTGGCAGATCGCTGAATATCACCGGAGCCGAAAGTTCTTTTCTGATCAACACGGCGGCCTCGTCCGCTGTACGGTCGCCATCCTGAACCAGACAAATCGCGATCAGCGGACTGAGCTGCGGAAAATCACCAAGCCGACCCAGGGCGAACGCCAGTGAAACCCGGTCGGCATCGAAAAGCCCGTCTGCCGCCAAGACTTTGGCAAGTAGCCGTGCCGCAGTGGAATGGTTCAGCGGAACCGAAACGGTGGAAGCCCGTACCAGTGATAGTGCCTCTTTGTAGGAACCGCCGGTTATCAGCGCATCGATATTTGCACCGTCCGGAATACTTTCATGAATATCCAGTTCGGAAAGTGTCTGATACTGAGTCTGTTCCTGCGTCAGCCATTCGGCCGGGACAGAAACTCTGCGCACGGAACCGTTTTCAAAAACAAGCTGATGGCCCGGTGGGAGGATCCAGACATTTTCTCCCTGCGTGACCAGAACCGAAGCGGTAAGTGTTACCACCGTGACCGTATCTGAACCGGCAATTATCGAAAAATCACTGTTTAGCGCCAGAACCCGGATATCCGGACCTATATCGACCTCAACCGGACCGAAAGCCCGAAGGTGCACAGTACCCCGGTTCAAACTGATCCTGGATCCCTGATTGGAGAAAACGACGCTGCTTTCCGGTTCCAACCGGCCGCCCACGGTCAGCGGAATGGAAAAATCGCGGGGTTTTAAATCGGCAATCAAAGTCCAGTTGCCGGTTCCGCTGACACCTATACTTGCCCGGGCCGGCAAAAAAGTATGGACGGCAGCTATACAGACCAGGCCCAGCAGCATGATCGGCATGGCTACGAAATGGCGGTGGCACGGTTCGTCGCGACCGACGTGCCGGTGGCGCTTGTTTATTTGCATATTTATTAAGTCGATTAATCCTCTTACTGTAGCAGAAAAACGCCATTTTTTCAATGCACGGATCGGCGGGATGTTGCAAAGTTAAGTAATAAAACCGAGGAAAAGCTGAATTTCTTCGGACTCTTCGGTTTCCCCGGAATCCTCCCGATCATCATTGGCAAAAATGAACAAAAACGGAGTACTCTTTTCCCATGCGTATCTTGGGCGTCGATCCCGGTCTCACCACCGTCGGTCTCGGACTGATCGACTATCAACCGGGGAAAGATCCGTCAGTTGTCGAATGGCTTACCATAACGACGGATAAGGATAATCCCCTCTCCGACCGACTCAAAGAACTGGCCGATGACCTGCGCGCCTACCTGAAAGAAACCAAGCCTGGCCTGGCCGTGGTCGAGCAGCTGTTTTTCGCTGCCAACCGGCGCACGGCGATGGATATCGCTCATGCCCGGGGCGTGATCCTGTCCACTTTGAGGGATGCGGGAATCGAAGTCCGGGAAGTAACTCCGCTCAAACTGAAAACGACGATCGCCGGCGACGGCGCCGCCGACAAGCGCCAGATGCAGGAAATGGTCAAACGGATCCTGAAGCTCAATGAAATCCCCTCACCGCCCGACGCCGCCGATGCCCTGGCCCTGGCGCTATATGGAGCATATAACTTCGCGGATTTTAAACGGCAGTCCGAACCGGTCCCGGCTGCGTGACCTTTCCGTTTTCGACCAGCCACTCAACAGTTTCGCTTTTTAGCGGCACCGGGTGGGTTGATGTTATCAACACCTGATGATCGGCCAGTGACTCAAGTAAAGCCTTCTGATGGAATCCATCCAGTTCCGAGAGAACATCATCAAACAAAACGATGGGCCGCTCGCCGCTCGACTCCTCCAGAATACGTGCGCTCAGGAGCAAAAGAGCGAGCAAACTGGCACGTTGTTGGCCCCGGGAAGCGAACTGCTCAAGCCGGTGCCCCCGGAGATTTATATACCAGTCGTCACGGTGCGGACCGACTGTCGTGGTCTGCAAAATCAGATCACGGTCACACGACTCGCCGTAGAGCGACTTAAGCTCCCGCACCAGCTCTCTTGCGTCCAGCGATTTGGTTTTCCGGACATAAACCATAGCCGCATCCCCGGCCTCTTCACCGAGTGCACCGAGAGACCCAGGCAGGCCTGCGGTAAATCGTTCAATCAGCGCTATCCGCTTCAGCTGGATCCCGGCAGCGACTTCCGAGAGCTGTTCATCCCAAAGCCGGATCTCGTCCCTGCCAGCCTGCCCCTCAGAGACCTGTTTAAGCAGCGCGTTGCGCTGTTTTATCAGACGCTCGTACTCGATCCGCAGATGGACAAATCTTTCCTCATTCTGGGAAATGAGGACATCCAGAAAATTCCGCCGCTTTTGCGGTGCGCCGGTAAACAGATCCAGATCCTCCGGCAGGAAAATAACCGTTTTGAGCGCACCGACAAATTTGAGCAGCGGAGTCCGGACATCGTTTATAAATGTGGCGCACTGGCGCCGCGGCGCGCGCTGCCAGACATATTCCAGCGAACGAACTGACCCGTCATCTCCAGTACCTTCGGCCCGGATGCGGAAGAAATCCTCGCCCCACCGCAGTACATCGTCCGCTGCAGCCCGGAGACAGGATCTTCCCCAGGACAAATATGAAAGAGCTTCGACCAGATTCGTCTTGCCGCTGCCGTTGGAACCGACAAAGACATGCCGCTTTGACCCGCGGAACCCGAGCTCCAGCCGGTCATAAGAACGCACGTTTTCAAGCGAAAGAGAATTTAACCGCACGGATGAATTCTAACGGAGAATTATGAATTATGAATCAAGAATTAAGAATCCCTGCTGATGAATACTCATGGCTTGAATTTCATAATTCTTAATTCCTGGCTCTTGGTTCTTTAAACTCCTCCAACACCAAAAGCACGATATCCAGATACTCCTTCCGCTGAATGAAATCCTTCAGGCGTTCTTTCGTAACCCATTTGAAATCATTGATCTCCCGATTATCCACTTTCACCTGGTTCTCGGATGCGGCTTCTACAACGACGAAACTCAGCCGCTGGCCGGTATTTACCGGATGAAAACGTTCGATGTAGTCCGGCGGAAAATCGTAACTGTAAGTTTGCCGGCTTACATATCTCACAGGCTTCAGATCGAGCCCGGTTTCTTCCTTAAGCTCCCGAAGAGCCGCCACCTCGTCAGTTTCCCCCTCTTCGACCCCGCCCTGCGGGAGTTGCCAGGCATCCCGCACGCGCGGCTTATGGACCAGAAGTATTTCCAGTTCCTTTCCCTTCAGAACCAACACCGAAACAGCATTCCTATATTTCTTCATGGCTGAGATTATACCTTGATGAAATCCCCCGGAAAGATTCCGAAGAAACCGAGGAGCCCGAAGAGTCCGAGGAGCTTCAGTTTTTCCTCGGTTTCGTCGGTTTCTTCGGATTCCTCGGTTTCCTTATCTCTTTAGCTCGAATGTTTCTCTTCCTTCAGTTTTACCTTGGTGCGCTTCCGGCACTGCGAACAGAATTTATTGAGTTCCCGGAAGTCGCTTTTTTTCGACTTCAGCACGCGAATCGTGGTGGTTCGACGGTTGCAATCCGAACAAAAGCCGGCATAAACGGTGCGCTTTCCTCTTGGCATAAGCGCCGGCACTTTAAGTTGAAACTGACAAAAGCGCAAGGCCGGCGAATACCAGAATGAAGCTGGCGAGCTTGATCCGCACCGTATGCGTATCCAACAGTTCTTTCGGAGCATAGGCCGGAACGAACCTCTGACACGCCCAGGCGAAGAGAATAACCATGAAAAGCTGGGTATTGCCGACGATGGCGACCAGCGAGACCGGCCCCAGCTTGTAAGCCAGCGTTCCGAAGTATTCTCCGAGAAAGAAAGTCAGGATGACCAATCCGGCACCCAGGTAAAACTTGAAACCCACGCGTTTGACCAGAGCAAAAGCCCGGTTTCTCAGTCTGGGAACCACAAACGCACCGGAAAAAGCCAGCAGTTCACGACCGATCAAAAGCCAGAAAAAAACCGTCCCGACCGACAGACCATGAAGCAGTGCCGCCTTCTTCAGGATGTAATATGGCATATAAAAGAAGGCCAATCCGACGAGCAGCCCGAGAGCCCGGAAACTTAAGATGTGACGGTGCCAGAAGGAAATGAAAAATGCACCGCCGAGGATCAGCATCGCTCCGAGAAACTGTGTCACCGTCCAGGATTCGCCGAAAAACAGAAACCCGGCCAGGCTCAAGAAGATTGCCAGAATAGACCAGGAGGCGTTGCTTACCGAAGCATCGATGCGATCGAGGATCAGGAAGAAGATATTATCTCCGATGTAAGCCAATATCCCGCCGAGAGCGAGAAGCGGCCACCACGAAGTCCGGGCATCGATGAAAAACAACATGAAGAACAGCACCGGCAGCGTGAAAAACGACTGGCTCCAGAGCAAGATCAAAGGATGCTTCTCGTACTGCCTCACGAGTGACGAATCGAGCACGCTCACCCAGGCCCAACAGAAGGCCGATGCCAAAATCAGCGGAAACCACATAACGAAAGCTTATAGCTTAAAGCTTCCGGCTTAAAGCTTCGCCGTCTGCAGATAATTGAACACACTGTTCGCCGCGACTGCCGCCTCCCCCACCGCCGTTGCAAACTGCGCGAAGTGATTGGAGCCGCTGGTCAGATCACCGGCGGCATAAATCCCCGGAATACTGGTCCCTTGAGCCTCGTCAACTTTCAGAAACCCCCTGGCATCCAGCTTGCATCCCATCTTCTTCGGCAAATCGACCGCCGGATCGGAACCGATTTCGATGAAAACACCGTCCACGGACAAGGTATCAACACCCTCGAAGGGCTTATCCAGCTTGATCGCCTTTACTTTTCCTGTGGTGAGCCCCGTCGAACCATGATCACCCAGAACCTCAACCAGATTCCGTTCCGTAACAAATTTAATGTTTGAACGGCTTTTTACCTGATCGATCCAGTACGGCTCCGCTCGGAAATCCTTCCGCCGATGGATCAGGTACACCGTTCTCGCGACCTGTGCGGCGATGGCCGCGCCTTCCACGGCACTGTCCCCGCCCCCGATGACCGCGACATCCTTGCCCTTGTAAAAGAATGCGTCGCAGGTGGCGCAATACGTCACGCCTTTTCCGGAAAACTCCTTTTCACCCTTGACCCCCAGTTTCCGTTTGACCGATCCGGTTGCGAAAATAATGGATTTGCCCTCGACCGTCTCGCCGCTGTTCAAGATAAGACGGAATCCGCCTTCAATGGGCGTTATTTCTTTCACCCAGGAAATTTTAAAGGTAACCAGATCGCCGAAACTGAGCGCATGTTTTTTGAAATTTTCCATCAGATCCGGCCCCTTGATCTCGATATTCCCCGGCCAGTTCCCGACTTCGGCGGCCGTGTTGCCCATCCCGCCTTCTTCGGCCCCGACCAAAAAGGTCTTCAGTTTGTACCGTGCGGTATAAATGGCCGCTGTGTAACCGGCGCAGCCGAGACCGATGATTAGAACGTCGAACATGTTTCTATCTTGCCGAGACATGTTAAAAATTGAAAGTAATTCTGAGAGAAGTTATAAGCTCAAAGCGCTCTAGTGAAGCACCTGGAACACAAATCCGAACAGCCGCCTCGCCCCTTCGACCAGACGCGGCGAGGCCGCATCCAGAAGCCCTTGTTCGATCGTGAAGAAATGATTTTCCCTGGCTGCCCTGAGCGTTTTCAAAAATTCATTGTTATTCAAATAAACCGAGGGACTAACCTGACCTTTTACCAGACAAACGACTGTTTCCGGATCCTGATCGATCCCGGACAGCTTTCCTCCGGCCAGCCGGATCATCTCCGGAACCAAAACGGGGACCGACCAGCCGCCATCCGAATAGACACCGCAAAAAACCGCCGGCTTTCTCGCAATCAGCGCGGCTTTGCGCCGGACCTCGTTGAAATCCCGCTGCATCCGTATGATCAGTTCTTCGGCGTTTTTCTGGCACTGAAGCAGAAGACCGGTTTCCCGGATACACCTGTACAACTCATTGACCGATCTGGGTTCCAGATGAACGACCGCGAAACCGGCAGCCTTCAATTTTTTCGCAAGCGTATCCTGTCCTGCTCCGGTGAAAAAAATCTCCGGTTTCAGTTTTTTCATTGATTCAAAATCGATTTCCCCAGTATCCAAACGCGGAATTTCCGGTCCGGTCGGCGGTGCTTCGCTTAAATTATCGACCGCCACTATTTGCCTTCCCTGCCCCAAAGCAAAGATGATTTCGGTCACCGGAGCCGAGAGTGAAACTATCCGCACGGTTGTATAATAGCGCCGTGATCGTTCTTCCGTTTCAAAACCGCACGGTCGCCGGCCGGATACTCGCAGGAAAGCTGGGCACCTACGCCGGAAAGAAAAACATTCTCATCCTCGGACTTGTCAGAGGCGGCATCGAAGTCGGCAGCGCAATGTCCGCGATTCTCTCTCTTCCGCTTTTCCCCTACATCGTCCGCAAGCTCGGACATCCCGGTCACCGCGAGTTCGGCATCGGCGCCATCGCCGAAGGCGGAGCGACATATCTGGAAAACAAAGCCATGAAATCATTCGGCGTTGAATGGAATGAAATGGAACCGATCATCGGGGAAGAGATGGCCGAGTTGAAACGCCGCAAAGAAGCCTACTCATCCCGTAAACGTCCGCCGATGAAAGGAAAAACCGTGATTCTCTGCGATGACGGCGCCGCAACCGGCGTCACGATGTTCGCGGCAATCCAGGATCTAAGAAAAGCCAAAGTGAAAAAAATCGTCATAGCGCTCCCTGTCTGCCCGCCGGACACGGCCGGAAGACTTAAGAAACTCGCTGATGAAACTGTCCTGCTTGCGACTCCCGAACCGTTCGACGCCGTCGGAAAATGGTACGTCGAATTCCCTCAGCTGACGGATGAGGATGTTCTGGAGTTACTGAAAAAATAATCAAAATCAATTTGATCGTGGGGGAGCACGATCTGGAAGCTCTAGGCTTCCATTCCTTTTTCCGAATCGTCCGCGACGATCATCGCGCTTACTTACTTGCGCGGCTTCTTGGCGGAAGCGGATCTGCGCGGCTTCTTGGGCGCCGTCTGGTGGCGCACCTTGGGCGGCTTCTTCCCGACCTTCGACGGTTCGGCCATCGGTGCAACCACAGGCCTGGCAGCAACCGGCCGCCTGGGTACCGTCATCATGTTGTCGGGGACCAAGGGAATGCCCATCCTGACCGCCTGCCTTTGCACCGCATCCCTCGTAATGAACGTCTCGGCAAGCCGGCGTACAACCTTGAGGGACAGGATGGTCGGTAGGGTGTCTCCGGGCTGGAGGTCATTGCAGACGTGATACGACGCAGTCCGCGGGACCAAGACCTCCACAACGGTGAATTTCTCCTGTTGCGACAGGAGGATCACTACACAGCCGCTGTCCAGGTCGGGGTCCGGCTTTACACCGGTGAACACGACAACTCCCTCGAGCTCCACGATTGCCGTGTCGTCATTCACGGTTTGGTGTGCTTCCACACCATCTTCATTACTCACGGACAATTGGAGAAGCTTTTGAAGGTTTTGTGCAGTGACTGCGATACTTACCCCACGCGGCCCATGACGCTGGGAAATGTGATACCCCTCGCATTCGAACGGGGACGCACATCCCATGGACTCTTGCCCTGCGGGATAAGCCAATCTCCTGATCAATTCACGGAACACGGCAGAACTCCTTGTTCTGAAGTCAGAAAGTTTCGGAAATTTCAATGTGCTCCCCCACTGTATCCTCATTCATCGTTTGTGCTCCCCCACAAACAATGAACTTGAATCTGTGACGAAGCACGAAACCCTCTTGAATGAGGGTAAGTAGGGGAAAAAGCGGTGCTGGGAAAGAACTGCCGAAGAGAGTAATTAATACTATTTTTTAGTTTGTGTCAATAATGGCTTGCCATGAGGAGGCCCGCAAGCCGACGAATGGTGCCGAAGGAGGGACTCGAACCCTCACACCTTGCGGTACACGATTTTGAGTCGTGCGCGTCTACCAATTCCGCCACTTCGGCACAGAAGCATATTACTGCCACAGCCTTCTACCCGGAAGCTTTTTGATCCTTCACACAAACAAAAACCGGAGCGCTGCTTTTTGGATCATATTTTTTGGCTGAAAATGAGGTAGCAGGATCTGTTGCATATATATAAACCTTGAATCCCGTCTTCTCCACGGCCTTCCTGATTTCTTTAACCGAAAACAAACCCAGCTTCGATGTCGGCTCGACTTCGACCCTCGACTTGCCGTTTTCAGTTATAAAAAAAATATCCCGGCTCAAAACTGAGTTCTCCCGCCGCTGATAACTCAGAAACAGAATCACGCTCAATTTCTTCGTGAACTTTTTTTCGATTATGACTTTTGACTTCTCCTTGTTGTGTTCTTTTAAAAAAGTTCCGTCAATATAAAACACAAGCAGACCTCCGTTCTCGAGATGCCTGTAAAAGTTCTTTATCGCCTTTTGAATTTCCCGTTTGCTCTTCAGATACATCATCGCATCGAAACAAGCCAAGACATCAAATTTTCGCTTCAAATCGAAAGTCCTCATGTCACCCTTTAAATATCTAACGTCCCGATTCCTCTTCCGGGCTATTTGAAGCACCCCATCATTCAGATCCAGCCCGGTAACATCGAACTGTTTCTTCAAATATTTGTCCTCCAATCCCGTTCCACAGGAAATATCCAGCAGCCTGTTTCCATCGGTTTTTTTGTGTTTCGAGATTAGCTTCAGAAGTATTTCGACATCAGCTCTGCGATCACTGCAGATAAAATCATAATATGCTGCCAAACGGCCATAGAACTGCGCTTCTTTCATGAGATCAGTTTAATGCAAATTTCCGAAAGAAACCGCTACAATCGAAACTCTCATGAACCGCTACGACTCATTCATCTTCGAAGGAGTGAATTTCCGGCCGCACGGAAAGAAGATCGTGCTGCGGTATTCACTGGACCACGATGTGACGTTCGAGGAGACGCTGATGCTTCCGACCGAGCCGGTCGATCCGAAGGCCGACAAGAACGAAACCGTCAAACGCGCGCTCTTTGCCCTGCACCTCATCGGCGGCATCAGTTACTACAAAACCTGCTGCCCAACGAAAATAGAAATCGTTGACGGCGAACTCACCAAATCCGAAGCTCAGTTCTGGAATACCGTCTACCTCCAGGGCCTCGGGCAGTTTTTCTACGAGAACAAGATGGATTTCAGGAATCGGATCAACTTTCCAAGCGGAAAGCTTCAAGCAAATGAAGGAAGACAGAACGCGCAACGCGCAACGCGCAACGCGCAACGCATACTCGTCCCCATCGGCGGCGGAAAAGACTCCATCGCCACAATCGAATTGTTGAAAAAAACCGGCGCACAACTGACGCTGCTCCGGGTCGGCCCGCACCCGATAATCGAACAACTGGCACACAGTGCCGGACTGCCGCTGCTCAACGTCCGCCGCTCGCTCTCCCCCGCTCTCTTCGACTTGAACGAAAAGGGCGCTCTTAACGGGCACGTCCCGATCACGGCGTATATATCGATCCTCTCGATACTTGTCGCACTGCTATATGACTTCGATGCCGTAGTGATGAGCGATGAAGCCTCCGCCTCCGAAGGCAATGTCAGCTTCCACGGAATGGACATAAACCATCAGTGGAGCAAGAGCCTGGAATTCGAAAAGATGCTCCGGAAATACATCCAGGCCAGCATCGGCTCGGAGGTCGAATACTTCAGCCTGCTCCGTCCGTTTACCGAACTGAAAATCTCGGAAATCTTCTCGAAATATCCGCAGTACTTCCACGGCTTTTCGAGCTGCAACACGAATTGGAAAATTCTTTCGAAGAACGAGAGCGGGCCGCGCTGGTGCAACCGGTGCCCGAAGTGCGCATCCGTTTTCGCGGCCCTCGCCGCTTTTCTGCCGAAGGAAACGCTGAAGGAAATCTTCGGCGCCATACTTTATGAAAATGAAACTCTGATACATCTCTACCGCGAACTTCTGGGCGTCAGCGGCCACAAACCCTTCGAATGCGTCGGAACCGACAGCGAAACCAAAGCCGCTTTCCTGCTCACCATGCGCCGCGGAGATTTAAACGACACCCCGGTCATGAAGATGTTCGTCTCCGAAGTCCTCCCGGCCATCTCCGATCCCGACAAACTGATAAGCGAAGCTCTCGCCCCACACCCGGATCACTGCATTCCGGAATTTTTCCAAAAGTTAATCGTTGAAAGTTAATTGTTAACTGTTTCTCATGCACATCCGTGAACTCGCCGGCAAATCCGTCTGCATCATAGGCTACGGCCTGGAGGGCCGGGCGATGGCGGAAGCACTCGAGAAGCACGCACCGGGATGTCGGATAACCGTTGCTGACAAGAATAAGGAATTAAAAATTAAGAATTATGAATGCCAGCTCGGTCCGGATTACCTGCAGAATCTTGATCGTTTCGATGTCGTCATCAAGTCTCCCGGAATTCCTCCTGACTCACTACAAAATACTCACTACAAACTACTCACTACTCCGACCCAAATTTTTCTCGACTCAATCGCTGATAAGGGCGCAACCGTCATCGGTGTGACCGGGTCAAAAGGAAAAAGTACTACCGCATCTCTTATCCACGCGATCCTCAAGAAAGCCGGAAAGAACTCTTATTTGATCGGCAACATCGGAACACCGGCAATCGGCTTCATTGAGCGATCAAATCCGAACACAATTTTTGTACAGGAAATGAGCAGTTATCAGCTGATGGATTTAAATAAGAGTCCGCAAATTGCCGTAGTCACGGCATTTTTCCCCGAGCATCTCGATTACCATGGTTCGACTTCGCTCACCACAGGCGGTGCACTGGAAGCTTACCTCGAGGCGAAAAAACATATCGCACGGTTTCAGAAACCAAAAGATCAAATCTTCTTCAACCGTGAATCAGCAGAATGTACTTTGGTCGCTGCAGAGAATCGTGGAACGAAAATACCTTTTTCGGCGGAAGACGCCCCCGTGAAGATCGATGCAACCCGGTTGCTCGGCCGACACAATCTTTCGAATATCGCCGCTGCCTTCAAAGTCGCTTCATCCCTGAATATCCCCAAAAATACGGCAATCGAAGCGATTTGTGAGTTTCAGGGTCTCCCCCACCGTCTCCAGTCCGTCGCAATCCATGACGGAATCGAATGGGTCGACGATTCCATCTCAACAAACCCGCAATCGGCCGTCGAAGCGTTAAATGCGCTCGGTGACCGGGTCAGAACAATTATCCTCGGCGGGCAGGACCGCGGTTTCGATTTCACTCCGCTTGCCGAACGGATAGCGAAGTCAAAAGTCCGGACAGTGATCCTGCTTCCGGACAGCGGCCGGACAATCCGTGAAGCGATAGAACAAACCGATGCGAAGGTGAAATTTATTGAAGTAAAGACGATGGAAGAAGCGGTAAAATGCGCGAAAGAAGCGACTAGCAATCAGCAATCAGCAATCAGCCCGATTGTTCTCCTCTCCCCCGCTGCCCCAAGTTACGGGCATTTCAAAAACTTCGAGGAACGCGGAGAACAGTTCAAAACGAATATCGAAACGACCGCCTGAAAATCAGGATTATTAGGTTTTCTTTGGATGAAAAAATCCATCCATCAGCCTTCTCCTCGTCTCTTCGTCTGGCGCGTTCGCCAAAGCTTCCAACCACGGATCACGTGCGTCAACCAACTCAAAGAGACCGTCTTCAGGTAACGAGTCTCCATTATCGCCTTCATCTTGAAATGTTTCTCCGTTCGACATGCTATAACTCTCATCCTCCGCCTTATCTTAAGTCAAGAGAATCACGCTGCTGCCGGCTTTGAGCCGTCGCCGACTTTCACCTTCGCCGGGCGGAGAACTTTGCCATGAAGCTCGTAACCGTCCTCGATCACTTCGACTACTTTTCCCGCCTCACCCGGAACAGCCATAAGAACTTCATGGCGCTCGGTATCCACCGGCTGTCCCAGACAACTGAACCGCTTCAGCCCCATCTCGCCAACCTGTTTTAAAAACTCCTGCTCGAGAGCAACGATGCCTTTGACCCATTCGAGTAATTTGGGTGGTACGCCCTCGCTTTTTTCGATTTCAACCGGCAGATGTTTCAGTGCGCGCTGCAGATTGTCGATCGTCGGAAGAAGCTTCACAAAAACCAGCTCCGAGGCAAATTTCCGGATCTCGGCCGACTCCTTTTCCATTCGTATCTTCGCATTCTGAAGTTCGGCCTGGGACCGGGATGCGACCTCGGTCAGACGCTTAAGTTGATCCGAAAGCTCCCGCACTTTTTTTTCCAATTCCAGAACACTCACAGTTTGGCCGGCAGCCTGCGGCGGATGCGCCGGTTTCGCGGCTTGATCCTGCGGTTTCTTTGACTGATTATTCATAACTTCATCATATGCAATAAGCCGGAAAGGAGCAAACTTTCTTCACCGAAGCATATAGTATCCAATTAAATATTACCGTGTCTAAGAGCCAAGAACCAAAATTCAAGAACCAAACAATTTCCAAGTTCCAAACATCCAAATTTTTGAAATTTGTAACCTGGAAATTGGCTCTTGTTTGGAAATTGGCTCTTGGCTCTTTCTCCCTCGAATATTACCCCAAACTCCTCCTTATAATCCCCGCTTCCACGATATCCCGCTCCAGTGCATCACGGTGACAATCGCGCGCAAAAAGCCGCTGGTAAATATTGGAAGTAATATTCCGGTGGATGAAATGCCGCGGTTTCTCCGGCCCGAGCGTTATCCCCAGCTCTTTTTCGATTACTTTGATCCCCCGCTCGATCTCCCGCCAGATCCCGCGCTTCCGTGCGAGCAGCGACAGGTTCTCTCGATTCAGGTATTTGCCGGCATGCCGAAGATCGTCTCTCAGCGCCGGATAGTATTTCTCGATGACCGGGAAAAGCTTCATCTTTTTTGCGGCTTCGATCCCCCGCCCGGTAGCGATAAGTTCCGGCGGCACGCCGAGCGAATAAAGCGCCGCGGTGAAACCTATCGCCCGCGGCAAACGTACCTTGCCCACACCACGGCTGTAGCCGAAAAGCCCGATATGCTGCAAACGCTCGCGCCGCGGAGGCACGAATGCCGCCACCTCGTTGATCAGCGGCGCTATCTCCTCAATGGTCGGTTTCCAGATATCCCAGAACAACGTGCAAAGCTGCGCGATTTTTTTGCGGTCGTCCGCACCGACCCGGACCAACCGCTGTTTCGGCGCCTCACGCCGGATCCTTAAGAGCGCCTTTCTCACCAGTTCTTTACGGTAGTCATACCGGAACGCCGACTGGATCGAGTAAGTCCGCACTCCGGCGTACTGCGTCAGAAACGGTTCGACATACAGCGGATTCACGCTCCCGCGGAACGGCAGTGACCCGGTACCGATGATCGGCGCCACCTCGATGCCCAGCTTTTCCCCGGTCTCGACCGCCAGACTGAGTGCAACTTTCACCGCCAGTACGGCCGGGACAAGCCCCGAATTCATCGCCGGATCGGACCGGGCCAAAAACACCCGCTGGAAATCGGTTCCGGGCCGTTCTTTCTTAAGCGAAGTCCAGTACGGACCGACGATCTTGTCGATCGACAGAAGCGAAGGGACATCCTCGACCAGGGTCGTAACATTGAAAAGATCCAGTAAATCGGCCCGCTTTTTTCGCGCCGAATGGAACACCGACCGGTGATACCCGGCTATTTCCCGGAACGCGGCACGGACTTTTATCGGCTGTTCCGGCGACACGGTAAGCGGCAAAAACATCTCGGTTACCGGCGGGCTCTTTACTCCGATATCGGCGGCGAAATCGGCCAACGAAAGTATATTCATGAACGCCCGCGCCATCCGGTGCATCTTAAGACCGTCGAACGCCGGAATCCGGTAAGTCAGATGCACGTCCTCGCCGAGCGGATGCTTAAGAAAAAACTTCCTGTCCCGTGAAAAAAGTTTCTCGCCGACCGATTCATCCACGTATTTTCCCTCCCAGTCCCACATGTACTCGTCGATGGGCAGCTCGCGAAAAAGCAGAAGCACCTCGTCGATTTCGTCCTGCGTCGCCACGAATGCACTCTTGTGCCACCATGGCGCAGCGGCGTTATCCGGATGCTGAGTCGCCATGGTTATCGGAATCCGCCGCTTCATGGAGATACCTTAACATAAGAACAATCCGATTAAACCGGGTAAACCGGCAAAATAAGTTTCTTTTTTTCTTTTGATTCCCCGGTTTCTTCGGTATTTTTGTATCACAATTACCTTATGCTGAAAAAAAACCCGGCGTCTTCATTAGCTTGCCATTCCTGTAAGGCACATACTGCTTCAATGAGAGTTTCGAAAACGGAAATCTGGGCGGAAACAGGAGTGGTTCTGATCATCGTTGTCGCTGCTTACAGCATCCTGAAGCAATTTAACATCATTTCATTTTCCACCGGTACCGAAGGCCTGGTCGGTCTCGGATCCGTCCTGCTCATCGGCGTCACCGCGTCATTTTCCAGTTGCCTCGCGCTGGTCGGCGGACTCCTGCTGTCGGTTTCGGCCAAATGGTCCGAAAGCCGGCCGAGCGCTACTCACTGGCAGAAATTCGCTCCGCTTTTGAACTTCAACATCGGACGGCTGGCCGGATATTTTTTCTTCGGCGGACTCACCGGACTACTCGGCCAGACCATTCTGATGAATGCCCGCACAACCGGAATTATCAAAGTTCTGCTGGCGCTTCTGATGGTCTGGATCGGACTTACGATCCTGCACCTGGTTCCGAAAAAATACTGCCACATTCCCCTGCCGAAAAAATTTCTGAAGCGCGTTCATGGTCTGGCCGAAGCCGAAAGCAGGGTTGCCCCGTTCGTGCTCGGCGCCGCCACTTTTTTCATTCCCTGCGGATTCACCCAGTCGATGCAGCTTCTGGCGCTCGGTTCGGGAAGCTTCGTCTCCGGCGGCGTAATAATGCTGGTTTTCGCTCTCGGAACGCTGCCCGCTCTTCTCGGGATCAGCGCGGCTTCCTCCTTCGCCGAGGGACATTTCGGCCGGATATTTTTCCGCTTCGCCGGAATCATTTCGCTGCTTCTCGGCATCATCAATCTGCAAAACGGGCTCCTGCTAACAGGCTTCGACGTAAACCAGCTCTCCCCTTTTAATTCCGCTGTGACGCACGTAGCCGACGAGACCGATCCGAACGTAAGTATCGACCAAAACGGCCAGCAGATAATCAGCGTCGAAGTTCATGACAGCGGTTATATACCGACATCTTTCACAGTCGCACCGGGCCTGCCCACCTGGATCTATGCAGTGGCGCCGGAAGGCCTGTCCGGCTGCATCTCCACGCTCACCGCTCCGGCTTTCGATATCCAGACCCCGCTAAAGAAAGGCGAGAACTGGGTCGGTCCGTTCAAGCCGACCAAAGATTTCTCGTTCATGTGCTCGATGGGCATGTTCCGGGCCGACGTCCACGTAAAGAGTTCCTGAGATCAGTCCTGAACGCACTGCACATTCGGATCGGCGATGCAGTTTTCCCGTTGACAACTTTTTTTCACAGACAGACAATCCCGTTCCTGCTTTAACCGAAGCTCATCTGAAAACGAATGAGCGGCTAAAGCGGGATGCTCTTTGGCATCATTGTGATTGATTTTTCCAAACCGACATTGGCACTCTGAACATTTTTCCTTCAAGTGTTTGCAGTGCCAATGTCTATGGAATTTTTTGCGGGAACCGTAAGTACCGTAACCACTCACAACTGTTCTTTTAGGAAACCGGCAAGGAGAAAAACATGCCGAACCAAAAGAACAATCCGATCAAAGGACCTGATAGCTAGAGGCCCTTGTGGTCAGGTGAAAGAAAAAGATGTTGGTACCGGTCGGAAACTAAACTTATGGACCTGGGGCCTTTGATCTGGCCCCGCAGTATGGAGAAACCATGATGAGAAAGGTGCGAGTTGCAATGGTGGGCGGCGGTGGAGAAAAGACTTTCTTCGGCCCCGTCCACCGAAGATCGATTGCCGGCCTCGAGGATTTCGAGCTGGTTGCCGGCGCTCTGCATGAGGACCCCGCGGTAGCCAAGGACTTCGGCGAACGTTGGGGTCTCCGCCACGTCTTCACGTCCTACCAGGAGATGGTCACGGCGGGGACCCAGAACGACCTGTTCGACTACGTGCTGATCGTCACGCCAAACTTCATGCACTACGCCCCGGCGCTTCTCTGCCTGAAAGCCGGCATTCCGGTCTTCTGCGAGAAGCCGCTGTGCATGACTCTGGCCGAAGCCCGGGAACTGAACGGCCTGGCAACGGAGCGGCGCATTCCGTTCGGTGTGAACTACACCTACAACGGCCACTGGTCGACTAAGGTTGCCCGAGCGTTTGTCAGAAGCGGTGTCCTCGGCGACATCCGCCGGGCCATTGCCGCTTACCTGCAGGTCTGGCAGTGGATCGATCTGGGAATCCAGCAGGAGCATCGCCAGGATCCGGCAAAGTCGGGGGACTTCAACTGCAACGGAGACATCGGGTCTCACGGTCACTTCGCGGTCCGGAATATCACCGGTCTCGAAGTCACGGAAGTCTGCTGCGTACCCAGAATCCATGTCGCCGGACGCAAGCTCGATGATGACGTCGATACCATCATCAAGTTGAGCAACGGCGGCGGCGGATTGTGCTACGCCTCCCAGATCGCCTGCGGACACCAGAACGACCACACCATGGCCGCTTATGGTTCTCTGGGCAGCGTCCGCTGGCGGCAGGAAGACCCGCAGCACCTCACGGTCGCTTTCGCCGACGGACCGGACATCGTGTACACGCGCGGTGGCGGTCTGGGTCTCGACCTGATCAACAACAATGCGATGCAGGCGTTCTGCGGTGCCGAAAAGGTCGCCGATCTGATCAGGTGGCTCGAGGCCTGCAAGCGGTTCTTGCATCTGCCCGGCGGCCACGGCGAAGACTTCTACGAAGCCGTGGGGAACAACCATTCGGAATTCGGCCATTGCGTCGCCGCCTGGCAGGCCGGTGGCAGGCAAGCCGTTCCGGAAGGATACGACTTCCCGACCGTCCTGGACGGACTCCGAGGAATGCAATTCCTCGCCGCCTGCAAGGCGAACCGAGACGGTGACAAGAAGTTCACCGCTGTCGATCTGGCCGTGTAGGCCACGACACTACGTCAATCACAATGCCAATGAGCTCGGCGGTCTCCGAATGGAGACCGCCGGCTTATAAAAAACAAAAGTGGCAATGCATGTACCATATACGCATGGTGCTTATAGCAGCCGGACTGGTCATTGTACTTATTATTGTTGTTACTATCGTCGTTGCCCGGAACGACTGAGGGCAAGATCGGATGGTGCCACGGGCCAGGATTGAACTGGCGACCCCAGGCTTATGAGTCCTGTGCTCTACCAACTGAGCTACCGTGGCACATTTCGCGAAAGGAAAACTGCGTTTTCCTCCCGCGTACTCTCTTTTCCTTTAGCGGAGCGGCTCCAGCGCGGGAACCCGCGAGACCCGCGCTTCGCCGCGCCTTCTTTTAAAGATCAAACTCAAACCTTATAACTAGATTATGCAGGAAAATCAGAGATTGAAGAAGGGCCAGCAAAAGATGATCTCAGGTACTCCGTACCACCATCATCTATCCCCCGCCATCACTCCCTCGCACCGGCGGATGGCCAGACTCGAAGTCATGCCGTGCTGACCGATACGGTCGAAGGCCGCTGCCGCGCTCCGAAGCGCGACGAGATCGTGGATCTCGGGAACTTTCCTGTCCGCCGCATCCATGGCCGCAATCAGGTCGCCCGATCTGACATCGGTTTTTTCAAGCGGGAGAAGCCTGCCCATCTCTCCGAAATACACTTTATCCGCTCCGTCCTGAATTTCCTGCAGCAATTTCATATGCTCTCCATCGTCAGCGCAGACCGCAAGCCGTCTTTCAAAATCGGCTTTCTGATCGGGGGAAAAACACTCACAACCGGAGGCAATTTTCACAGCCCGCTCGGCAAGACGTGCGCGCCACTCGCGCCTGGCCGCAACAGGATCTTTCACGGGGTCCGTGACCCCGCTTCTTATCGCCGCAACCGATTTTTGTGCCGGCCCACCTTTGTTACACGCATAGTCCCCGCCGGTCACGGCGGCGGCAAGCAGAGCACTGTAGAGTGCCAGTTTTTGCACCCGGCTTCGGCTCGGCGACGAACCCAGCTGATCCGGATCAACACGCGGAGCATCCTGTTCCCTGCCGTTGCTTTCAGGATAAGATATCACACGTACATTGTGAATAATGTTATCAATCTGTCAATCATGAATTCTGTCCAGCAAAACCTTATGCCGCTTCATCAAGCACACCATGCCGCTTGAGAAGGATTTCGAGAACCCGATTTCTAATTTCCATTGCGCCTTCGACAAGCCGCTCTTCAGCCTCTCCTGGATTCGTTCCGATGCCCGCTGCCAGCAGCTGTCCAATAACTTCATCTGATGCAGGGTAATGGCAAAGAGCAGACCAAAGTATTGGTTGTTCCCGAAGCATAGCATCCGTCACAAACGTAGTTCCCAGCGCTGTATAAACCTCTCTCGCCACGCGTCGCCGCAACACATCATTCTGAAGCGCCTGAGGATATCGGCGAATCTCCGGCCGATCGAGAACGCCACGAAGTTCCGAGAGCGTCAGATTATCCGGCATTTGGCTCGCAACACTTTCACGCCCCCTGAGTCTTAGTGCTTCACGATAGATACCTTGCGTTGCCTGACCACACATCCATCCTTCGCATTCAACATCCAAATCGAGTATCACCCCCAGTATATTTATCTGTTGCCTCAGAAAATCATCTGTCGGACAGGACATCTTATCCGCTGCATCCGCTAGTCTCTCAGCATCTACATCAAGAACATTTACCATAATTCTATACTAGAACCTATTTTTATTTTGTCAAACAATCGACTCGATGCCGTGCGCTATCATGCAGCTGATGACGAAAACACTCGTTTGCCTTCATGGCTGGGGCGGCAACAAAGAATCTTTCACCGAGCTTCGCGCGGCGCTTTCTGGAACGGACATTCAGATCCTTACGCCGGACCTTCCCGGATTTGGAACCGAACCGGAACCTCTGCGTCCGTGGAATACCGATGACTTCGCCGACTGGGTCGAGCAATGGATCCGAAACCAGCTGACCGCTTACCGCTTACCGCTTACCGCTCCAATCCATCTCCTTGGCCACTCCCACGGAGGTCGTGTCGCCATCAAGCTTGCCTGGCGCCAGTCAACGAGTAACGCGCAACGAGTAACGCGCAACTTTAATTTCGAACATTTGTATTTGTGCGCTGCCGCGGGGATCCGCCATCCGCGGCATTTCCGGCGGACCCTGGGACTGACCCTTGCCAAAAGCGGCCAGGCGATTACTAAAATCCCGGGGCTAAGTAAGCTCCGTGCCCCGGCAAAAAAAATGCTTTATAAACTTTTCCGGGTTCATGACTACGAAAATGCAACGCCGATCATGCGGGAAACCATGATCCGCGTTTCAGCCGAGGATCTCCGCCCGCTGCTTAAGCAGATCACTGTTCCGACGGACATTTTCTGGGGCAAGGAAGACACCATGACGCCCTTCGGCGATGCGCTTGTTATGCACTCGGAAATACCGCAAAACGAGCTGCACACTTTCGAAGGAGTCCGGCACCGGGTCCACCGGGACCGGGCGGGCGAGATCGCGAAGACGATTCGGGCTAGAATGGAGGCCAAATGACTCTCTGGATTACCATCCCGCTGCTGCTCCTCGCTTCGGCTTCGCCGACGCTGACTCTCCTGAAGCTCTGGCAACTGAAGGAATGGCGCCCCGACCGGCTCAGGGAACATATGGCCCGGGAATCCTGGCTGAAACAGCTTTTCGGCTGGCTGCGCCCGTCGATTCTCGGAATCTGGTTTGTTTCCGGCATGATTGTCGTGCCGCTTAGCGGTTTCAGTCCGTATATCCTGCAACAATGGGGAGTTTTTCTGCTTCTGATACTTGCCGCACTGACCTGCGCCCAGTATGGCTCCCGGAAACAGCCCATGCCGGTCTGGACCGGCAAAGCGGCTGCTCTGACCGCCTTGAGCTTGTTTTTTCCTGCGTTAGCCGGACTGCTGATTGATTCTTTTCTGCAGGAACCGGCGAATGTTCTGGTGATCGCCCTGCTGCCGTATTTCGCGCCGGTATTTATCGTCCTGGCCTGGCTGGCCCTGAAACCGGCAGACATCGTCCTGAAGCGGCGGATCATCGCCCAGGCCATCGCCTTGAGGAATTCACATCCGCGGCTGACCGTTATCGGCGTCACCGGAAGCGTCGGAAAAACAACGACCAAAGAACTACTGGCCCACGTTTTAAAATCGCTGAACGCGGTTGCCACTCCGGTTCATCTGAATACCGAAATCGGTGTGGCCAGGTGGCTCATTTCGCTTTTGAAAGATTTAAGCGCCAACCAGACAAAAATAATCATCGTTGAAATGGGCGCCTACCGTACCGGCGAAATTGATTTACTGACCCGGATCACGGTTCCCCAACTCGGCATCGTCACTTACATCGGCAACCAGCACCTCTCGCTTTTTGGCAGCTCCGAAGCCATTCAGACGGCCAAAGGTGAACTGCTCCGGGCTCTTCCGGAAAACGGACATGCCTTTCTAAACAGCGACAACGAAGCCTTTTCCGCCCTCCGGGCCATGTGCCGCTGCCGGGTAACCAGCGTCGGAACCGACGGACACGCCGATGTCACGGCTTTCGATGTCGAGGAAACTTTGAGCGGACTCAAATTCCGGGCGCTGGACACATCGTTTGAAGTCCCGATTGCCGGAACCCATAACGTCACCAGCGTTCTGCTTGCCATCGCCGTGGCCCGTCACCTGAACATCCCGGTCCGGGAAATCCAAACGAGCCTCCGGACCTTCGCTCCGCTCAAACACACCTTCGAGGTTCAGTCGGTTCGCGGGGTCACTGTCCTGGACGACACCTATAACTTGAGCCCGATGAGCTTCCGCGCCGCGACAGACTGGGCCCGGCAACAGCCGCATCGGCACAAAATCCTGCTTACCGACGGCATCATCGAACTGGGATCGAAAGAAAGCGAGATCCATCGCTCATTGGCTGGCAGCGCCGCAACTGTCTTCGATACTGCGTACATAGTGAGTCCGCATTTTCTGCCGTATTTCCGGGACGGCGGTTTCGGCGAGCGGGCAAAATCCGCTTCTGTCTCGCTGCCCATCGAACCCGGCGATCTGCTGGTTTGCGCCGGACGTCTGCCACGTTCGCTGATTGAGCGTCTCCTCCCGCCCGTATAACCCTTCCTAACCTTCCGCCTTTCTGCCCTTTCTCACCTTTCTGCCTTCGCTTTGCTCTCCCCCATTCACCACACCTACGGCCCGCATGTTGACCGGGAATTTTTGCACCGTGTTCTGGCGCTGTCTTATATGCCATGGGCTTACGTCCGGGGAAAAAACACCGAAATCCTTCGGACCGAACTTGCAGACCGTTTCGACGAAAGCGCCTTTCTTTTCGCTTCGGGCCGCGAGGCGCTTCTGGCCTTCCTGAAGGCAATCGACCTGAAACCCGGCGAAGAAGTCA
>Ga0172379_10002641_pt1 | contig 31067 bp, 23 predicted proteins | sample GrowelOW334metaG_FD_119756 | JGI IMG/M metagenome (GOLD analysis project Ga0172379, IMG submission 119756) | Groundwater microbial communities from an aquifer near a municipal landfill in Southern Ontario, Canada - Groundwater well OW334 metaG | ecosystem: Environmental > Aquatic > Deep...
AATGGGGTAACAGCCGTCCTGGGATGCAAAGCATCCCGACGGCGCCATAGGGGCGCAAGCCCCTTGGGGAGCACCGACGCGAGAAATGCAACCTCTCTCGCGTCGGCCTTCAGGCCCCGAGCGGAGACGAGGGGTGCGACAGGTGGGTGGGAACTTGTTCCCAGGGGCGCCGGGGGAAGGGAGGGTGTTTCCCCTCTGCTCCAGGACCCGCTAGAAAAAGTGGGTGAGGTCGAGCTTCCTTTATGTTGACGGGGAGGCGGCGGGGGAATAGAATAGAGGGATGAAAACAACTTTTTTCCGGCGAGTGCTTCCGGCGGCGATTATTTTCTCAGCGGCTTGCTCTAATCAGCCGGTCAAGACCGAGGGCCCGATTCAGCCCAGCCGCGTCTACGGATCGCAGACCATGAAGCAGGTCCTTTCCTCTTTGATCCAGGAGCCCTATTCGGATACCCGCAGCGTGGACGTGATCTATGCCACGGACCGTTCCGCGGGCGGCGATCCCTCGGAGTGCTCGGACGCATCCTTCGGCGTGCAGATAGGGACGGTTTCTTACGGAGTATGCACCATCAATGTCCCCAAGCTCCATTCCGTGGGCGGCTTCGAGGCCTCAGCGGATCCTCGCTCCGATCCGCACAGGTATTTCCGGCCGGTAGGGCAGCGGGCTCTCGATGAGAACGGCCTGCGGGAATTCCTGAAGTCGCGCAAGGGGAGCGATGTCCTCGTCTTCGTCCACGGCTTCAACGTCAAATTCCAGGAGGCCGTGTTCCGAGCGGCGCAGATCGCCTATGACCTCAAGTTCCAAGGGCCCGTGGTGCTCTTCTCCTGGCCCGCGGGAGCCGGCGACGGAACATTTGAAAGCCGTCTGCTCAATCTCACCTACCAGAACAACCGGGCCAATGCCGCCGCGGCCATTCCGCATGCGGCGGCCTTCTTTCGTCTGCTCGCGGACTTGGACATAAAGTCGCACGTCATCGTCCATTCCATGGGACATCAGGTCGTGCTGCCCGCGCTCGCGCAAGCGGCTCCCGAGATCAACGGCAAGAAATTCCTCGGCGAGATCATCCTCAATGCTCCGGACTTCCCGGTCAGGGACTTCCAGCGCCTGGCGCCGAAGATCGAAGAGATCGCCGACCGGATCACGGTCTATTGCTCTTACAACGACAACGCCATCGCAGCTTCCGAGACCTACAACAAGGGCAGGCGCATGGGCGGCTGCGAGCGGACTCCGGGCGTGGACGTCATCAACGTGGGGGGCATCGACGCCCCGGCGCTCGGCGTGGGCGGGCTCGGGCACGGCTACTATGCCTCTCGGCCCATCCTCACCGACATCATGCAGGTGCTCTTCGGCATCGAGGCCGAGAAGCGCCTTTTCATCCGCAAGAGCGAGCCCAATACCCCCGAAGATTATTATCTCCGCCCTTAACTATTGAATGCCGGGGGGGTATTTGAGAGAATGAGGCGGCATTCAATAGGAAGGAGGCGCATCTAATGTTCTTCGGCATCTCTCCGGTCATCATCATCGTCGTCGTCCTGGTGTTCTCCGCGATCAAGATCCTCAATGAATACGAGCGAGGCGTCATCTTCACGCTCGGGCGGTTCACGGGCGTCAAAGGGCCCGGCCTCATCTTCGTGATCCCCGGCATCCAGCAGATGACGCGCATCAGCCTGCGCACCGTGGTGCTCGACGTCCCGTCCCAGGATATCATCACGCGCGACAACGTCTCGGTGAAGGTCAATGCCGTGGTCTATTACCGGGTCTTGAGCGCGGACAAAGCCGTTCTGCAGGTGGAGAACTACTACTACGCGACCAGCCAGCTCGCCCAGACCACGCTGCGCGGCGTGCTCGGCAAGATGGAGATGGACGACCTGCTCTCCAACCGCGACAAGATCAACGCCGAGCTCCAGCAGATACTCGACACGCACACCGAGCCCTGGGGCGTGAAGGTCTCCAACGTGGAGGTCAAGAACGTGGACCTGCCGCAGGAGATGCAGCGCGCCATGGCCAAGCAGGCCGAGGCCGAGCGCGAGCGCCGCGCCAAGATCATCCATGCCGAGGGCGAACAGCAGGCCGCTGAGAAGCTGGCGCAGGCTTCCGAGATCATGAGCCGCAGCCCGTCGACGCTGCAGCTGCGCTATCTCCAGACCTTGACCGAGATCGCCTCGGACAAGAGCAACACGGTCATCTTCCCGCTGCCCATCGACATCATCTCCGCGGTGATGAAGAAGCTTTGCTGACGAGCACCGAGCCCCGCCGTCCGCTGAAGACCGCGCTGCCGGCAGCCGCGGCGGCGGGGCTTTATGTTCACGTCCCGTTCTGCTCCATCAAATGCTTCTACTGCGACTTCACGGCCTTCTCCGGCCAGGGAGCGCAGGTCGACCGCTACCTCAAGGCCCTTGAGCTCGAGGCGGGCTTGCGTCCTGATCTGAGTCCTCGGACGCTTTATGTGGGAGGAGGGACTCCGAGCGAGCTCTCCTGCTCCCAGATGGAGCGGCTTTTCGGCCTGCTTGCCGCGCGCTTCGGGCCGATCAAGCGCTTCTCCGAATCCACGTTCGAGACGAGTCCCGAGAGCCTGGACCGCGAGAAGCTCCTGCTCCTGCGCGAGCAGGGCGTGAGCCGCTTGAGCATCGGACTGCAGTGCGCCGAGGATCGCTTGCTGGCCGGCATAGGGCGGAAGCATTCCTACGCGGATTTCCTGCGCATCTATGCCGCGGCCGTGGAACAGGGCTTTTCCGTCAACGTGGACCTTATGCTGGGCCTGCCGGAACAGAGCTTCCCGGACGCCTTGGAAGGGGTGCGCCGGATCATCGATCTGGAGCCCGACCACCTTTCCGTCTACATGCTCAAGGTCGAGGATAAGACTTTGTTCTCCAAACGCAAGGTCTGTGCCGACGACGGCCTTTCCCGGGAGATGATGGAGGCGGCCTGCGAGAAGCTCGCGGCCGCGGGCTACCGGCATTACGAGATATCCAATTTCGCCCGGCCCGGCCGGGAATCCGTGCATAATCTGAATTATTGGGGCAACGGCGCCTATCTCGGGCTGGGCTGCGGGGCCTCGGGTTATCTCGAGGGCTTGCGCTACTCCAACGAGGACCGGCTCGTTGCCTATTGCGGCAAGCTGGAGGCCGGAGAACTGCCCACGGCGAGTTCCGAGCGGCTCGAAGGCCGCGAGCGCGTGGGCGAGGATCTGATGCTGGGGCTTCGCCTCATCGACGGGATGACGCTGACGCAGACGCAGGAAGAATGCTTCCGGGACCCGCTGGCCTCTTTGGAGAGCCGGGGCCTGCTGCGCTTGGAGCGCGACGACGCCGGGCGGATCCGGCTCGCGCGGCTCACGCGCGAAGGGCTCTTCATGGGAAACGAGGTCTTCCGGGAGTTCGTGGCGCCGTTCGAAAATACTGCCGCAAGGAGCCTTACATGAAGACCTTCGTGCTCGACACCAACGTCGTCATCCACGATCCGGAGGCGCTCTTCGCCTTCGAGGGCGCGCGCGTGGTCATCCCCTTGCCGGTCATCGAGGAGCTCGACAGCTTCAAGCGCAGCAACGACGAACGCGGCCGCGCCGCGCGCATGGTCGCCCGGACCTTGGACCAGCTCCGCCAGAAGGGCCGTCTGACCGACGGCGTGCCCTTGCCGCACGGCGGCACCCTCGCCGTGGAGATGGTTCACACCGACGGCCTGCCCGCGCAGTTCCTCTCGAGCTCCAAGGACAACATGATCCTGGGCGTGGCCCAGTACCTCAAGAAGAAGGGCAGCACCGTGATCTTCATCTCCAAGGACATCAACCTGCGCATCAAGGCCGAGAGCATCGGCTTGGACACCCAGGACTACGAGAAGGAGAAGGTCAACGTCGACGACTTGTACACCGGGCAGAAGGAGTTCACGGTCCAGCAGTCCGAGCTCGACGCCTTCTACAAGGACAAGAAGCTTCCCCTCGACGAAGCGAAGATGAAGGACCTTCGCGCCAACGAATTCATCATCCTCAAGAACGCTTCCGGCGGCTCCTCCAGCGCCCTGGCCCGCTTCGATCACGAGGCGCACGCAGCGGTCCCGCTCTCCCGCGCGGACTCCGCGCCCTGGGGCATCAAGCCGCTCAACACCGAGCAGCGCTTCGCCATGGACCTGCTCATGCGAAAAGAGATGCAGCTGGTCACATTGGTCGGCGTCCCCGGCTCCGGCAAGACCCTGCTCTCCCTGGCCGCGGGCTTGGAGCAGGTGCTCAACGAGCACGCCTACCGAAAGCTCCTCATCGCGCGGCCCGTGGTTCCCGTGGGCCACGACCTGGGCTATCTTCCCGGAACCAAGCAGGAGAAGCTCAACACCTGGATGGGCGCCATCTACGACAATCTCGAGTTCCTCATGGACCACACCACCCGCCGCGAGGACAGCGACATCGACGTGCAGATGCTGCTCGACGACGGGCGCCTGGAGGTCGAGGCCGTGGCCTATCTGCGCGGACGCTCCCTGCCCGGGCAGTTCATCCTCATCGACGACGCGCAGAACCTCACCCCGCACGAGATCAAGACCATCATCTCCCGCGTGGGCCGCAACTCCAAGATCGTGCTGACCGGCGATCCGTATCAGATCGACAACTACTACCTGGACTCGGCTTCCAACGGCCTGACCAACCTGGTGGAGCGCTTCAAGGGCCAGCATATCTTCGGGCACGTGAAGTTCACGAAGATCGAGCGCTCTCCCTTGGCCGGTTTGGCCGCCGAACTCCTATAGCGGAAGGCATGCGCCGCGCTCTTGCGTCGTCGGCGGCGCTTTTCCTGGCCGTATCCTGCGCGGGTCGCGCGCGCGCCCAAGTCTCCACGGCTTCGGCGCGCGCGATCATCGCGGTGGACGCCGGGCATGGGGGGGAAGACCTGGGCGCGGTCATCAGCTATGTGCGGGAGAAGGAACTTACTTCCCGCATCGCCCTGGCCCTGGCCAAGGCCGTCGACGAGCGTCCCGGTCTGCGTTCCCTCCAGCTTAGGCCCGAGGACCGCTACACCCCGCTCGTGGACCGCGTGGCGGCCGCGCAGGCGGCCGGGGCCGCGGCTCTCGTCTCCATCCATCTCGACGACCGGCGCTCTCCGAAACCGCGCAGCGGCTGCGAGGACTGCGGGACCTCCTGCGCACAGGAAGACGGCGGCCGCGGCGTGAGCGTCTATTATTATGGCCGAAGCCGCGAGCGCTACCGGCGGCTAATCCTGCCCGAGCCTCCGCGCAAGCAGATCCGCGCCTCAGGCGATCTTGCGCGCTCGGTCTATCGGGCTCTGCGCGAGCGCGGCCTGCGCACCTGCACCGTGGATCGGGGCTCCTACGTGATCCTCAAGGGCGCGAAAGTCCCCAGCATCCTGGTGGAGGCCGGAAATATGCGCGATAGCCGCGAGACCGCGCGGCTCAAGGACCCTGCCTTCGAGCGACGGCTCGCCGAGGCCGTGGCGCTCGGAGTGGAGCGCTATCTGTCGCGCACCCCATAGGCTCTTCGCAGTTCGTTGATCCTTTCTTTGTAACTAGGGTGATCGGAAAAAAGCGTTTCCGTGATCCATGGCGGAAAGAACGGCCGACTGTAGAGCAGCGTTATCGCCCGGTCCTTGTTTTTAAAGAATTCGATGAGCCAGCGAGGATCCGTCAGCCAAGCTGCGAAGTGGTCCGCTTCGAATTCGAGCCCGCGGGACGCGCGCAGCCCGAAGGCCGCCGCCAGGGTCCACAACGCGACGGACGCCGCGAACCAGCTCGCGGCCCACGCCAGGGGCGCGGTCTGAGCTATCACCATCCGGAGGATCTGCAGGCCTATCGCGGACACGCTGAGGATGATCCCTCCGGATATGAAGTTCAGGACATTGGAGACGCGCAGTTTGTAGACATGCCCGAGCAGGATGTGGCCCAGCTCGTGCGCGATCGTGGCGAGCAATTGGGCCGGAGCATTCTTCTTCAGGAAGTCCCGGCCGAAGAGGATGCCCCACTCCGCGGTCTTTGCCGCGGACTTCGCGGCTTTCGGGTAGACCATGACATTGTCCTTGCCGGTTCCGTTCTCGATCTCCGCTTTCATGTCGAGGTCGTCGATCTTCCCCGCGGCGATCAAGATCAGGCGCGTTCCCGCGCCGGCGTATTCCAGAAGGTAGTTCGTTTCGAGGGCGTTCGCGGGAGGCGAGGGCGCGGCTTTCAGCGGCGCCGTTTTGTCCGAGAACATGCCGCCGAAAGCGATCCATGTTCCGAAAAGAAGAGGGGTCGGCCCGAGGCCGACATACAGGGCGGCCAATGAGCCGAGGACCATCGCCGATTGCAGGAAGGCGGAGACCGTTATCTGCCGCCGGATGCGCGCGTCCGGGGAGTAGGGCTTGTCCGGCGTCTTCAGCGCCGGGTAGCGGAAGATGGCGCCGGTTGCGGCCGGCGCGATGTTCCGGCCGTTTCCCGTCGACGGAGGCGCGCTTTGGACGAGCACGCCTTTCGATTTGCTCTCTTCGCGGGAGAATAGGGAGAGGTTCGGCGAGACCTCCGAGGTCGGCGTTTCCAGAACTTTGCGGGCGCTCCCATCGAATAATGCTCCCCAATCGAGAGTCTGCGCTGATACCTGGCTCCCGGCCTTTGCCGGGACGAAGACTTCGTCATTCTGAAGTAAGCCGGAATCATCGGTTGCGAAGTCGTGTCGGGCGCTGGAGTTCCCTGTTCCGTCATCCTGAAGTGAGCCGAAATCATTTTTCTCGTCATTCCGGCGGAAGCCGGAATCCAGAAGTGTTTCCGGCAGGACCCCGGCTTTCACCGGGGCGACGGAAGTCGCTGGGCCCCGGCTTTCGCCGGGGTGACGAAAGCAAGAGGGCGTCGGTATGACGGCTTTCGGAAGCGAAAGAGCCGAAGGCTGGGCAATCAGAGAAGGAAGGGCCTTCCTCCGCAACGAGACCAGCGACTGCTCCTGCAGCGGGACCAGCGCTTGTGCCTGCAGCGGGATCAGCGGCTGCATCCCGACGGAGAGCGGCGTCGCCGTCGGGAGCCCGAGCGCCGCCTGTGCTTGGGAACCGTATGCGGTCTGGACGGCCGCGGCTGCCGCTTGGGCCGGCGGCGCCGCGCTTAGGCAAAGGGCCAGGACTGCGGCAATGGCGGTCCGCATCTTGCGCAAAATATAGCAACTGCGGAGGCGTTGAGGGAGGGCCGAAGAGCCCGCAGGGTACTAGGCCTATGGGGAATATCCCGATGGGTCCGATGCCGAGGCTCGAATGGGTCTTTCAGTACTCTTTGCCGATGGGAGGCTCCATTAAGCTATGTTCATGGCGCGCAATTATTTTCGCGCAGTCCTTTTGTTCTCCTTCAGCCTGATTTTCCCGGCCGCGCGGTGTCTCGCGCAGGGGACCTTCTCCCAGCCGAACCGGCAATCCCGGAGCGTCCAGACCTACGGGTCGGCTCTGGCCGATGCCTTGATCGCGGATTCCCTGCTCCCCACGGCGTCCGCGGACGACGAGGAGCTTCATCGGCGGGCTCTTGATTTCCGGCAAGGGCGCGCGCCCGACGAAGAGGACGGCGCTTTCCAAGCGCGCTTGCGGCGATTTTGCGCCGCCCTCCGCCTCGATCCGCTCCAGGAGTCCCTTGTCTTCGAGCATCTTAAAGGCCGCGTCCGCGCGCAAGCCGCCGCCGGAGACGGCGTCCGCTCCGTTCCCGGCGCGTTGAGCCCGAAGACCGGGCCGTCCATGCTCTCCAACGGCCTCGCGCATGCCGCGGCCTTGGGCTTGCCGGCGGATTTTGAGGGAGGGGCATTCGCCGCCGGAGCGCCGCTCCCGGCGGAGGGCAAGCGCGCGCTTCGGATCGCGCAAAGGAAGCCCGTTGCCGCTCCGGTTTTCGCGGCAGCCGAGTCCGATGCTCCGATCTCCTGGAGCGAGCTGGAAAAGACCATCAAGTTCGGGCATCGGCCTCTGCCGATCGTGGGAGACCGTCTTCTGAACTTTTGGCGTCGTTGGGTTCCTCGGAGCGAAGAGGCCGTGCGCGCCGAAGCGCTCAGCCGCAAAGCCTTGGACCTCATCTTGACCGCGCCCGAAGGCCGCAAGGTCCTGCGCGAGCTCATCGACGAGTATCGCAGGGCGGGCAAGACCGTGGTGGTCGGCGCCGCCGAGATGCCGGGAAGCAGGATTCTTCGCAATAAAGGCGTGGAAGCCCTCGCGGGGATGTATGGGCTTGCATGTTACACCGCCTATCCTCCGCAGTGCTGGTACAAGGACCAATATGTCTTCAACGATCTTTTTCTCGATTTCAAGGATCAAGGCGCGGCGGCGCAGTATCTGGCGGCGGTCATGTCTCACGAGTTCCAGCATCTGGCGGCCAGGGCCTATGTCCATCGCGTCGATCCGCAGGCCGAAGACGTCTTCACTCGGTTCGGCCTGATAAATGAGCAGCGCGCCCGGGAGGTCGGCTATCTTGTGGCCGTGCGCGTGCACAACGGCCGGAGGATAGCCCACCTCACCGAGGCGGAGTCTTTCGTCCAAGACCCTGATCGGACCTGGGACAATCTCAAGTCCGATGACTATTATGCGGAGAACTTGGATCTTCAGGAGATGAAGGATCCCGTGGCCGCGCTGCAAGCGCATCAGCGCTTGGTCGGGGGAAGCGAGGCCGAGGCCCGGGAGTTCCTGGAGCAGAAGCTCCCTCGGCGGACCGCGGCTGCGGACATATTGGAGAACAAGGAATCCCTCGGTCCCGCGCTCGAGGATATCCGCGCGAACATCCAGGCCCTGAAAGACTATCTGCCCCGGAGGATCGAGGGTTTGGGCAAGGGCGTTCGAACGCTTCAGTCGAGGATCGACCAGCTTTCTTCTCCGCGCCATCGCGCTCTTGTTGAGGATATCCGCAAGGCCGCGGATTCTCCCGCATTGCGGAAGATGGCCTCGGACCTCGATCGCGATCAGAAGGCCCTCATCGAGTTCGTCAACGCCAATCCCTTGCCGTCGGCTCCGGCCGGCGGGCAGCTGAACATGGATGATTTCCGCGCGAAAGTGAAGGAATCCCGGCGCCTGCATCCGCAATACTGGGCCGAGTACTGGAAGCGCTTCGGCAAGTCGGAGGATGAATTTTGAAGACCTTGTCCCGAGGACTGCTGTGTCTTCTCGCCTTCTGGTGCCAGGGGTCATTTTGCTTGCTTAACTCGGCGGGGCCGGCGGGGCCGGACGCCGCGGCTGTTCCGTGGGAGCAGGTCGAGAAGGTCGTTCGCTTCGGCTCGCCCGGAGGCTTCGGCTCTTTAGGGCAGGCGGCCAAGGGACTCTTCGGGATGTCGGAGTCCGAACGCTTCTCGCGTGATGCCGTGGTCCTTCTGTGGAGCATCCCGGAAGGCCGCCGCGTGCTCCAATCCTTGCTCGATGAGTACGGCCGCAGCGGGACATCCCTCTATCTGGAGGCCTATTCGTTCCGGGGGAGTCGGCAGGGGACCCGTAGCGGGGCGGAGGCGATCTCGGGAACAGGAGCGGCCTCCAAGAAAGGGCGTTGCCGCTACAACAAGCTCCTGCTTTCGTTCTCGGACCGGGACTTCGCGCTCCAATATCTGGCTTCTTTCCTGGCGCATGAGTTCCAGCATCTGGCCACGCAAGCCCAGCTCGAACGGGAAGCGCCGGAGCTTGCGGAACTCTTCGACCGCTTCGCTTTCCTCAACGAACGGCGCGCCTATATGACCGGCTACCTCGCGGCGGTCCAGGTTTATAAGGGCAAGCCGACGGCCTATCTCCTGGATGCGCGTGACTTCATGAAGGCCCCCGAGGCGTATTGGCTTGAACTCAAAAGCTTGGATTATCCGCAGCTCCTGGATTTAAGCGAGCTGCGCGATCCCTCCGCGGCCTATGAGTCCCGCATCCGTTTCCTCCAGGCCCAAGGCAAGGGGGGGAGCCGGGCGCAGCAGCGTCTGCGCGACCTTCAGGCCTCTTTCGAGACCGGCGAGAACGCCGCCTGGAAAGCCCGCCTGCGCCAAGCCGCCGACGCCCCTGTTCTCCGCCAACTCTCCCAAGAAACCCTCCAAGCCCAAGCCGAATTATCCCATCTCCTTCAGTAACATTTAAGATAAGTGCTTCCCCGGGACTTTTTATTAAGGGGGCGGACTATCGCGCCGAGCAGCGGGGAATAAGGGTCCGAGGGGTGTCCGCAAGCCGATCGCGCTAACCGATCGGCTGAGGATAAAGCATCGCCGCACGGAAAGGCGATGCGGCCCCGCGGACCCTTATTCCCCGCTGCTCGGCGCGGAACTGCGACTTACCGTATGATTTAGGCTTCCGGGGTGGCACGTTCGGGTTCCATATCCTATAATCCGGGGGTGATCGACAAGACCTATCCGCCGCAATCCGTGGAACCCCGATGGACCGAGGCTTGGAAGAAAGCGGGGATCTCCCGCGCCCAGGCCGTCGGCGACCCCCGCAACCGATTCGTCATCGTCATCCCTCCGCCCAACGTCACCGGCGCGCTCCATATCGGCCACGCGCTCAACAACACTCTCCAGGACCTGCTCATCCGCTGGCACCGCCTGCACGGCCGCGAGACCTGCTGGGTCCCGGGCACCGATCACGGCGGCATCGCCACGCAGAACGTCATGGAGAAGCAGCTCAAGGCCCAGGGCAAGACCCGCCACCAGATCGGCCGAGCCGAGTTCCTGGACTTGATGCAGACCTGGACCCGGGACTGCAAGAAGACCATCCTGGGCCAGCTCGAACGCCTGGGCTGTCTCCTGGACATGGGACGGGAAGCCTTCACCATGGACGAGGTCCGCGCCCGTTCCGTGCACCATGCCTTCCGCAGGTTCTGGGACGAGGGGCTCATCGAGCGCGGCGAGCGCATGGTCAACTGGTGCGTGCGCTGCGGCACCGCCCTTTCCGACATCGAGGTCGAATACGAGGACCGCAAGGGCAAGCTCTGGCATATCCGCTACCCCGTGGCCGGCGAGCCGGGCAAGTTCCTGGTCGTGGCCACGACTCGTCCCGAGACCCTTTTGGGCGACACGTCCGTGGCCGTCAATCCCAGCGATACGCGCTACGGCTCCTTGATCGGCAAGAAGCTGCTCCTGCCGCTTCGCAAGGGCATGCCCAATGAACAGATCCCGGTCGTGGCGGACGCGCATGTGGACGCCTCCTTCGGCACGGGCGCGGTCAAGGTCACTCCCGCGCACGACCCCAACGACTTCGATATCTGGCAGCGGCATAAGTCCGAGATGGCCGGGCCCATCTCAGTCATCGCTTTCGACGGCAAGATGAGCCCGTCGGCCGGCGAGGCCTACGCGGGACTCAGCCGCGAGAAGGCCCGCGACAAGATCGTGGCGGACCTGCAGGCCCAAGAGCTCTTGGAGAAGATCGACGAGCATCCCCATTCCGTGGGCGTCTGCTACCGCTGCCAGCAGCCCATCGAGCCGCTCGTGTCCCAGCAGTGGTTCATGCGCATGGGCCCTCTGGCCGCCAAGGCTCTGGAGGCCAGCGAGAAAGGCGCCTTCAAGCTCCATCCCGACAATTGGGAAGCGCCCTATCGGAACTGGCTCAAGAACATCCGCGACTGGTGCCTCTCCAGGCAGATCTGGTGGGGACACCGCATCCCGGTCTGGTACTGCGTGCGCTGCCATGGGAAGAACCTTCGCGCATCCATGCCCGCCGCGCAGGAGGGCGCCGGGCAGGACGCCTCCATCTCCTCCTGGCTGGAGCAGGGACTCTCCCTGCGGGATATCGAGACCCGCGCGCGGCAGATCCGCGTGGAGCTTTCCGGTTCGGCCGTGCGCTCCGCTTCCGTGCGCGTGCAGGCCGAGCGGCCGGCAAAGCCCTGCCCCGACTGCGGCGCTTCGGACTGGCTCCAGGACCCGGACGTGCTCGACACCTGGTTCTCCTCCGCGCTCTGGCCCCTTTCCGTGTTCGGCTGGCCCGAGAAGACCCAGGACTTCTCATTCTTCTATCCCACCAACGTCCTGGTCACGGGCTACGAGATCCTCTACCTTTGGGTGGCCCGCATGCAGATGATGGGGCTGCACTTCGACGGACGGGCCCCGTTCTCGGACTGCGTCATCAACGGCATCGTGCGCGACAAGCGCGGCAAGAAGATGTCCAAGTCCCTGGGCAACGTGGTTGATCCGCTGCTGCTCATGGACAAGCACGGCACCGACGCCTTCCGCTTCTCCCTGGTCTCCCAGGCCCATCCGGGCCGGGACATCCCCTATTCCGAGGACTCCATCAAGGGGCCGCGCAACTTCGCCAACAAGGTCTGGAACTCCACGCGCTTCGTTCTCATGAACCTGCCTGAGAAGCCGACGGTCTATTCGCTCAAGGATTTGGACCGCTCGAAACTGGAACTCTCCGACCGCTGGATACTCTCCGAGTACGAGTCCCTCTGCCGCCGCGTCGAAGAGGCCATGGCCGAGCAGGAGTTCGCGGTCGCGGCCGACCACGTCTACGCCTTCCTCTGGGACAAGTTCTGCGACTGGTACGTGGAGCTGGCCAAGCCGCGCCTGGAGGTCATGGCCGGCAAGGAGGAAGACACCGAGGACTCCCGCGCGGCGCGCACGGTCCTCGTCGGAGTCCTTGGCGGCACGCTCAAGCTCCTGCACCCCGTCATGCCTTTCATCACTGAGGAGCTCTGGCAGTCCTTGAAGCCGTATTCCGGAGAGACCGCGGACCTGCTCTTGCGTTCGGGCGCGCCCAAGCCCGAGGGCTTCCACGATCCCGAGGCCGAGGCGCGCATGGTCTTCATCATGGACGCGGTCAAGGCTCTTCGCGCACTGCGCTCCCAGCTCAATGTCCCGCCCGGGCTCAAGATCCGCGCGCATCACGCGGTCCAGAATCCCGCCGAGGAACGCCTCTTGATCGAGCATTCCTCGTATCTGCGCCGCTTGGCGCGCGTCGAGGAACTCTGCGCCGCCTCCGGTCGGCCCGCGCAGTCCGCCACGGCCGCCGTCGGAGCCGTTACTTTTTACGTGCCCTTGGCCGGCGTCATCGACCTGGAGGTCGAGCGCAAGCGCCTGGTCAAGGAAGTCGATCGCCTTTCCGAGGAAGTGCGGCAATGCGAGGGGCGCCTCTCCGATCCGGTCTTCACGGGACGGGCGCCGGAGTCCGAAGTCGAAAAACTGCGGCTTCGCCGCCGCGAAGCCGCGGCCGAGCACGCCGCGCTGACGGACACTCTGACCCATCTCGAGGCCTGATGAATCCATTATTTATGCGAGGCTCAGCATGAGCGCCAAGAAAGTACTGCTGGTCGAGGACGACGACGCCCACGCCGAGTTCGAAAAGACCATCCTCATGGACCGCTACGAGGTGGAGAGGGCGCGCGACGGCATCGAGGGCTTGGAGAAGGTCCGCTCCTTCCGTCCGGACGTGGTGGTCGTGGACATCATGATGCCCAAGATGCACGGCTACGAGTTCTGCCAGCGCTTGAAGGCCGATACGGAGACCTCGGGCATGAAGGTCATCATCTGCTCGGCCAAGAGCTTCTTCGCGGACCAGGAGCAGGCCCGCGCCGTGGGCGCCGACGACTATCTGGTCAAGCCGTATTCCGCGCGCGACCTGCTCGCCAAGATCGACGCGCTCATCTTCCCCGGCAAGGGCGACGGCGCCGATGCTCCGTTCTTCGTGCGCTTCTGGGGCACGCGCGGCTCCTGCGCCACGGGGAGCTCCAAGACCGTGCGCTACGGCGGGAACACCGCCTGCGTGGAGGTCCGCATCGGCTCGCTTCTGCTCATCATCGACTGCGGCACGGGCCTGCGCGAACTGGGCCAGGAGCTCGGACGCGAGTTCCAGGACCGCTCCATCGACGGACACATCTTCGTGAGCCATACGCATTGGGACCATATCCAGGGATTCCCGTTCTTCTCTCCGCTCTACGACAAGAAGAACGTCTTCACGCTCTACAGCGTGCGCGGCGCCTCCGGGAGCCTGGAGAAGATCTTCAGCGGCTCCATGGCTTCCGATTATTTCCCGATCCCGCTCTCCAGCCTGGCCAGCCGCCTGCGCTTCGTGGAGATGCAGGAGCCCGTGGAGCTCGGCGAGGCGCGCGTAAGCTTCCACCACCTCAACCACCCCGGGGTCTGCATAGGATTCCGCATCGAGGCCAAGGGCCGGTCCGTGACCTATCTGAGCGACCATGAGACCTTCGCCAAGCTGGGCGGCGACAACGAAGGGAGCCGCAGGCTCGACACGGGCATCGTGGACTTCGTGCGCGGCAGCGATCTGCTCATCGGCGAGGCTCAATACACGGAAGAGGAATACCCCCAGAAGAAAGGCTGGGGGCACAGCACCTTCGACGACACCGTGCGCTGCGCGGTGCTCGGCGGAGTCAAGAAGCTCGCGCTTTTCCACCACGATCCGGAGCACACCGACGACATGATGGACGGCTTCGTGGAGCACTGCCGCAAGCTTGCGCGCAAGGCCGCCTCCCCGGTGGAGTGCTTCGCGGCGAAAGACGGCCTGCGTATTGACATCCCGGGAGGGGCGGCCTAAACTATCCCCATGCCCGGCAAGAAACTGCTGGTCGTCGAAGACGACGAGGATTTCCGCTCGGTCATCACCAACGTCCTGTCCTCCGCGGGCTACGCGGTCGTCGCGGCGCCCAACGGAGAGGAGGGCTTGGCCGCCTACGCGCGGGAGGCGCCGGACCTCGTGGTGCTCGACGTCCACCTTCCGGACATGACCGGCATCGAGATCTGCAGCCGCATCCGCAAAGAGGGTCCGCGTCCCAAGACGCCGATCGTGCTCTGCACCGTGCGCTCGGAGTTCGGCCCCGTGGCCGAGGGCTTGGCCGCGGGCGCCACGGATTACGTGGTCAAGCCTTTCGAGATACAGGACCTGCTCGCCCGGGTCGAACACGCATTGAAGGGCGCCGGAAACGCATAAAGAATGGCCCATACGGTCGCGGTGGTCGAAGACGACCCTGAGATGGGGGACTACTTCCTGCAGCTCTTGCGGCAGAAAGGGTACTCCGCCGCGCTCTACCCCACGGCCGGGCGATTCTTCGACGCCCTGCTCAAGAAGCGGCCGGATGCAGCGCTCATCGACATGCAGCTGCCGGGCATGGACGGAAAGGAGATCATCCGCGTCCTGCGCAACAGCCCCCAGGGCCGGGAGATGATCCTCATCGCCGTGTCCGGGGAGCAGAAGGCGGTCTCCGACGTGGTGGCCGGCCTCAAGAGCGGAGCCGACGAGTATTTCACCAAGCCCGTGGATCCCGAGCTCCTGTGCGTGCGCCTCGAGGGCTTCCTGCGGCGCACGGCGGCGCAGACCGTGGTTCCCGAAGAGGTCCTCGAGTACGGGGAACTCGCGCTCTATATGGACCAGCGGGTCTGCAAGCTCAAGGGCCGCGCCGTCGAGCTCACGCGCCTGGAATTCGACCTTCTCGCCTATTTCCTGCGACAGAGCGACCGCGTGCTCACGCGCAGCCTGCTTCTGGAGCAGGTCTGGGAGGGCGACCCCGTCATGACCACTCGCACCGTCGACAAGCACGTGGAGAATCTTCGGCGCAAACTCGGGGCTTTCGGCGCGCGCATCGAGGCGGTCATCCGCGTCGGCTACATCTTGAGGAAGTAAGGAGGAAGGAAAGTGAACTTCGGAGTCTTGATCGGTTTCTCGGCGGGCCTGGGCGTCATCCTGTGGAACATATTCGGGCAGACCTCCGGCAAGGCCTTCGTCAATTCTCACGGCGCCCTGGTGGTCCTCGGCGGCACCATGGCGGCCATGCTCATCAACACCCAGCTCTCCCTTCTCGGGGATGCCCTGGTCGCTTTGTTCCGGGTGCTCATCCCGGAGAAGCGGGTGAACTCGGAGGAGGCCTTGGCCGAGGTCGTGCGTTTGGCGCGCCTGGCGCAGAGCGGCGGCGGGCTCCTGGCCCTGCGCGATGAGGGCCGCGCCATGATGGAGGGCTTCTCGAATAGGGCGATCATGGTCGCCATCTCCACCGGCGAAGTCGCCGAGACCCGGCGCATCATGGAGACGGAGATCAAGCACCGCCGCATCCGCCGCCAGGAGACCGCCAATGTCTGGCGCACGGTCAGCGTGCTCTTCCCCATGTTCGGCATCATGGGGACCCTGCTCGGCATGATCCAGGTGCTCAGCACGCTCTCGGACCCCTCGAAAATGGGTCCTTACATGGCCCTGGCCCTCTCTTCCGCGTTCATCGGCATCAGCATGGCCAACCTGCTCTGCGTGCCCGTGGCCGGGCAGATCCGCAGCGAGGCCATGGCGGAGACCCATACCCTGGAGATCCTGCTCGAGGGCATCCTGGACATCGCCGCGGGCAAGCCGCCCTACCTCGTGGAGCTCCATCTTGCCGCCTATTCCGAACAGCGGCGTCTGGAGATGTCCTCCGGCCTGCGTTCGACGGAGACGCCCGCTTGAGCGTCTGGGAGGAACGCGACTCCGATCTCGAGGGAGAGCTCAACAAGAGCGCTCTCTGGGCCGTGACCTACGGCGATCTCATGAGCTATCTCGTGATCTTCTTCCTTCTCCTCTATGCCTCGGTAGCGACCAAGAGCGTGAGCCTTCAGATGGGCATGCAGGGCGTGGAGGAGTCCTTCGGCAAGGAGAGCAACATCATCAAGGAACTCTTCAGCCAGCGGGGCATCCAGCAGATCGCGCGCGTGGAGATCACGGAAGACAACATGCGCATCGTCTTCCTGGAGCCCGTGCTCTTCGAGCCCGGCAGCGACCGCTTGAAAGATAGTTCGTCTCCGCATCTCATCAAGCTGGCCCAGGCCATCTCCGAGCTTCCCAACGACATCCAGATCGAAGGCCACACCGACGACCGGCCCTTGGGCCGGCGTTCCCCCTTCCGGACCAACTGGGAGCTTTCGGCGGCCCGCGCCTTCACGGTGCTCAAGTATTTCGAGGCCTACGGCGTGCCGCCTTCCCGTCTTTCCGCCATCGGCTACGGTTCTTTCCGTCCGCTCAAGAGCAACGATACCCTGGAAGGCCGCACCGCCAACCGCCGCATCGAGATCAACATCCTTAGGCGTCGGGCGTAAGGGCTCGCGATGAAATAAGCAGCGCAATCTTCCAAGGCGCTATTGGGCTGTGACATCGTCTCTCGTCGCTTACATACCTTCGGGTATGCGCGCTTCTCGATCCTCGTCTCGCTCCAATATCGCCGGCCAGATTGCGCTGCTTATTCCATCGTGAGCCCTAACCGTCATCCCGGCTCCCCCTGGGTCCCGGGTCAAGCCCGGGATGACGACCTTTTTCGTCATTCCTGCTTCCCTTTCGTCATTCCGGCTTCCCTTTCGTCATTCCGGCGAAAGCCGGAATCCAGGCGCCCTCTGTGTATGGGGCCGTTGGTCCTATCTCCGTTTAGGCCCTTTGCGCTCGCAGGGAGGCCCTCTGGGCCCAGGACCGAAGCGGTTATCGGGGGCATTCTAATCGTATGAATACCCCGATGCGCAGCGGCGTACGTCTCTTCTTGACGGCGCTTCTCGTCGCCATGCAGGCCCGCGCCTTTGCCGCGGGGGGAGCGCCCGTATTCATCGGCGCCGCTGAAAGCAGCCTCGTCCAAACAGGCAGGATATTCGACGCGGCCCCAGGGGCGCTGCATGCCGGGGATTCATCCGTTCCCGTTGTCCGGACCGCCCTTTCCGATATCGCGGTCAAGTCGAAGTCGATCGAAAGCCGCTCAAAGAAGCGCAAGGCTATGGCGCGGGTGGGCCCCGTCGCCTTCTTCCCGTCTAAGGAAGCAGAAGCAGCAGGCGAGGATTCCTCCGATTATCAACAGGAAAAGGCGTTTTTATTGGACGTCCTCGGCATCATCAGAGAGACGCCGGCGGGAAAGGAGCTTTTTTCCGAATTGTCCGCCGAGGGGGCGCGTCTGGGAACAGGCTGTTCCGTCTTTTTTTGGACTATGGGAGGGACGCAGATCGTCGTGGAGGACGGCGTCGAGGCGGTCAAGGGAAGAGAGCAGGGGGAGACGATCTCGGGGTTGTGGATCATTACGATCAATAGGGGCTTCCTGGACTTTCAGGACTCCGTCTGGGCGAGGCTGCGCGTGGCGGAGGTCGTCGCGCACGAACTCTCGCATGCAGTCTGGAGCATGAGGATCAAGGGCAGGAAGCAGGCGCATGAAGCCGTGGAGCGGCACGACCTTTCCGATGAGATAACGGCCTACGCCCGCGGCAACCTGGTCTTCGCCCAGGCTTGCCGCGGCCTCCGCGCGATCCGCGACGCCTGGGTATGGAAGCTCGCGCGCGATCCGAAAGCGTTCTACGACCGAATGAAGGTCGTGGACCGCAGCTATGCCGTCGATCTGGACGTCGCGGAGATGCAGGACCCCGTCCCATCCTACGAGAAGCGGCTGGCCGCCTTGGAGGCCGAACTTGTCAAAGGGCGGGGGGACTTGGAGAAAGCCCGGAAGACTTTGCGGCGGATCGCCCATTTCGAGCGCGCTCACGGGATGCAGGGACGCTTCTCGTCCTTGAGCGAACGCGCCGGCAACGATCTCCGGATCGTGCCTCTCCAGATGGAGGATTATTCCAATGGGATCTCTGCGGTCCGCGAGCGCTTGGAATTCCTCGGCACGGACAAGGGACAGGCGCTGATCGCGGCGTTCCGGTCCGCCGCGGCGGATCCGGCCTACGCCGGAAGGATCCAAGCTCGCGTCGACAAGGATCTGCGCGCGCTCCGCGCTATTTTCGCGGATCAAACGCCCGCGCCGGAGTATCCCGCCGGGCAGATGACGCCTGAAGAGCTCGAAGCGCTTGTGCGCTCCGATCTCGCGGAGAATCCAGATCATGCCTCCGAACTCGAATAGAGCCGTTTTTGCCGCGCTGCTTCTCCTCGTCTGCGGACGAACCTCCGCGCAGGAGTCGCTTCCTCTCAACGGCGCGCTGCCGGAAATGGCGAAGGCCGGGGCGGTTCCTGCCGGGCAGGCCGTTGCGATGAAGGAAGTCCGCGCGCAATGGGCGAGCGGAGCCTGCTTGCGGGCGGCCTCTGGAGTGATCTCGCCGGTCTATTCGCGCCGGCCCGCCGAGCGGGTGATGGTCAGCAAATCCTTGCGCACTCTTGCGCTCTGTTCCAAGGGGCAGGTCCTCGCGCATTACCGGATCGCTCTGGGGTTCCGGCCCGAGGGCAAGAAAATGTGGCTTTACGACGGACGGACTCCGGAAGGGGTCTATCATATCACGGAGAAGAGCGCGAAGATGTTCCATCGCGCGCTGCGCCTTTCCTATCCGAACGAGGAGGACAAGGCGCGCGCCAAGGGGCGGTTCGACCCGGGAGGCGGGATACTCATCCACGGGCTTTCCGAGTCAAAAGCCCATCTGGGGTCCAGGCACGCGGAGAAGGATTGGACCAACGGCTGCATCGCGGTGGACAATACGGAGATCGAAGAGATATGGGAATTGGTCCCGGAAGGCACGCCGGTGGAGATCGAACCCTAAACCGCGGCTTTGACGGGGGCCTTGAGCGGTAGGCGGAAGGCGAAGGTCGAACCCTTTCCTACTTCGGACTCCACCCAGATCTTCCCGCCGTGCAGGTCCACGATCTTCTTGCTGGCGGCCAGGCCGATGCCGTAGCCCGCGCGCTGCTGCGCGCCGCCCAACTGGCGGAACTTCTCGAAGACCGCGGAGAGCTTGTCGGCCGGGATGCCCGGCCCGGTGTCGGAGACCAGGAACACGGCGTCCCGGCCCTCGGCGCGCGAGCGCAGGGTGATGCCCCCGTTTTTCTTGGTGAACTTCAACGCATTGCCCACGAGATTCCCGATGACGCGCTCGATGAGAGGCGAGTCGCAGTGAAGCGGCTCGGCCGGGTCCGGCCCGGGCTCGCAGACCAGCTTGATGCCGGCCCGCTCGGCCTGGATGAGCTGGAGCCCGTAGACCCGCTTGAGCAGCTCCGAGGGCGTCGTGGGCGCGAGCTGCAGGGCCATGGTGCCGGACTCGATCTTCGAGAGGGTCAGGATGTTGCTGACCATGTCCCGCAGGACCTCGATGGAGCGGTTGATGTACTCGATGTAGTTCTTCTCGTTCTGCGTCAGGTTCCCGCGCGATATCAGCATCTGCATGAAGCCTTCGATGGTGGCCACGGGGTTGCGCAGGTCGTGCACGATGGAATGGAAGAAGTCCTCCTTCATGCGCTCCATCTGCTTCTGGTCCGTGATGTCGTGCATGAGGAGCAGCACGCCGATCTCCTTGCGGTCCTTGAGCACGGTCACGCCGCGGCAGTCGTAGTGTCCTATCGGCTCGCCCTGCTCGTTGTCGATCTGGAGCTCCGCATTCTCCAGGCGCCGCCGCCGGCTGAGCAGCCCCGCGAACATCTCGCGGACCACGGGCAGGGTCGTGACCTCGTGCACGGTCTTGGGCTGGAGGTCCTTGGGCGTGCGCAGGATCGCCTTCGACGAGGAATTCATGTAGGCGATCGAGCCGTCGAATCCCGCCAGAAGGATCCCGTCCGGGATGGTCTGCACGAGCGCGTCGATCCTGGCCTTCTCCTCCAGCAGCTTCTCGACCTGCATCTCCTCGTAGCTTTGGAGCGTTCCCATCATGGCGTTGAAGGTCTGGGCCAGCTCGTTGAGCTCGCCCCAGCCCGGTTCCGGGACTTTCTGCGAGAAATCATTGGCCGCGGCCCTGCGCGAGGCCGCGATGATCGAGGCCAGCGGCCCCACGAGCTTGCGCGCGATCCAGTAGGCCGCGATGATCACGATCACGGTCAGGAAGAGCAGGAACATGGTTGCGCGCGCGCCGAAGCCCGCGCCGATGGCGTAGGCTTCATCGCGCGGCTGGAAGGTCAGCGCGCGCCAGCCGAAAGAGGGCGTGAGCGCGTAGGCGCCCACGAAGCGGTGCTTGCCGATGTTGAGTTCCTCATACCAGCCGAACTTGTCCTCTCCGGCCGCGGGCGCTTTCCAGGACGCGGGGAAAACGCTGTTATCCGTGACGCCCGGCAGCGGGAATCCTTCCCGGCCCAAGAGCAGGACGCGGCCCTGCTCTCCGACCTTGAGGCTTTGCACGCGCTTCCAGAGAGAGGAGAGGTCGTAGGCCGCATAGAGGCTGCGGCCGTTCGAGAGGGGGTAGGCCAGGGTGATCAGCGGCGCTTCCTGGCGGACCTCCACCGGGCCCACGGCCACGCGCTGAGTCTTGATCGCGAGCGCCACGATCGGGCAGGAGGAGCGGTCCACTCGCTGGGGCTCGGCGAAGAGCAGCTTATCCGAGATCTTCAGCGTCTCCTTGCCCGAGCTGTCGAGCAGGGAGAGCAGCACGAAGGAGGGATGCGTGGTGATGGTCTGCTGGAGTATGCGCAGGTCGTCGGTCTCGGTGCGCCGGCCGCTGCGCTCGAGGTCCAGCACGAAGCCGAAGGCGCGGTTCATGTCCTGCGCGGATTTCTCGACTAAATCCGCGGAGAGCACCGCGATCTGGCGGTGCAGCTGGCGGGCGTTCTCCTCGGCGCGGGCATTGGAGCGCAGGAACCAGGAACCCGCCAGGATCACGGGGCCCATGGCCGTGAGGATGAGGACGAGGAAGAGTCGGGTCCTGAGGCTCATCGCGCTCTATGATAGCGTTTTCCGCCTCTCCCGTCATTCCGGCGAAAGCCGGAATCCAGGGAAACGTCCAAAATGCGAAACTTCCCTCAGGGAGACTGGAAATCGGACGGCTCGAAGGCCGGGGCCTCTTCCGGCTCTCCGGCGGCGGCCAGGCTCAGGCGCACCACCGCGCCCACGCCTTCGCTGTTCTGAACGCTCACGTCGCCGCCGAAGCGGGCCGCGGTCCTGCGCGCGAAGGCCAAGCCGAGTCCCAAGTGTCCGGGCTTGCCCGAGGCGAAGGGCTCGAAGACTCGGGAAAGGGCTTCCTGCGTGAAGCCCGGCCCCGTGTCGGAGAAGAGCACGCAGGGCCGGCCGGAGGCGTCGGTCTCGGTGCGGACCGTGAGCGCTCCTCCCCGGGGCATGGCCTCGTAGGCATTGCGCAAAAGCTGATAGAAGGCCATGCGCAGGGTCTCGGGGTGGAACTTTGCCTGAGCCAAAGGATCCAGGCGCCTCGATAGCGCGATGCGCCTGCGGCGAAGGGCAGGCTCCCAGGCTGAGAGCGCGGCGTCGAGCACCGTCTCGATGCGCGAGGGGGCCGACAAGGGGGGCTCTTCCAGATATTCGGAGAGCACGCGCAGCGTGTCCTGGCTCTTGGCGATCTCTCCGGCCGCGAGCTTGAGCAGCGCCTTCTGGCCTTCCCCGAGCCGCGCGGCCGAGAGCCTGCGCAGATGCCCGAAAGAGATCCCCAAGGATGAGCGCAGCCTCTCGACGACGCGGGACCACGCGGGCTCCAGCACCGGTTCCACGGAAGGCAGCTGGGTCTCGGGCTCGGGTTCGCCCGGCGCGGCGGCCGCCGCGACCGTCGCGGCCAGGGCCGCGCGCGCGGCTTCCAGCTCGCACAGGCGGGATTCCAAACTGTCCTTGGCCAGGCGCGCCTGCTGCAATTCCTCTCCGAGCTGGGCAGTGCGGGTTTTCTCCAGCGCGGTTTCCTGCCTGGCTGTTTCACGTTCCGCTTCCAGCCGCGACTTCTCGGAGGCGGCCAATTCCCCGGCCGCCCGCAGGCGTTCCTGCGCGCGGGACTTCTCCTCCGCCGAAAGAGATGCCTCGTTAGCGAGCCGTCCTTCGAGGATGGAGCGCTTGGAGCGCTCATCGGCCGTGTCCAGATCGTAGCGCTGCTTCTGCTTGGCCAGTTCGGCCATGACGCGCTCATGCTCCTCGCGCAGGGGCTTGAGCTGCCGGGCGTCGAATTCCTCGACCGCGGCATTGACTCTGCGGCGCCACTCGTCGCGCTCGGACTGCAGGATGGAGAGCGCGCTGCGCAGGGCCGCCTTCTCCCGTTCCGACTGGACGCCCAGCTTTTCCAGGGATTCCTGAAGCGCGCCGAGCTTCCCGCGCAGATCCTTCTCGCGCGCGAACCACGCATCGCGCGCCTGCTCCAGGCGCTCGGCGCCCTGCTTGCGGGATGCTTCCAATGCGCGCATGGCCGCTTCCCGGTCCTGCAGGGCGCGGCGACGCTCGCGCAGGGCCGCCTGGTTCTGGGTGCGCAGCTGTTCGATGCGCTCGTTATGGCCCACGCCTTCGGACTCCATGTCTTCGAGCTGCACGCGCATGGCCGCGGCTTGCCGCAGCAGTTCTTCCTCGCGGCCCGTCGTGGTCTGAAGGGCGCGCAGATCGTCCTGCGCGGCATGCAGGGACTGCTCCAAGGCGCTGATGCGGCCGTCCTTCCCGGCGGAAGCTTCCTCGGCGGCCGCGCGCTGGGCGCGCTCGCCCGAGAGCTCCTTGGCGAGGGTCTCCGTCCGGATCTCCGCGATGCTCTTCTTCTCTCTCGCGGACTCCAGGACCTTTGCCTGGGAGGCCAGCTTCCCGCGCAAAAGCTCCAGGGCCGCGGCGTCCTCCTCGCGGCGGGCTTGCTCCTCGCGCAGGCGCGCGCGGAGCTCGTCGCAATCTTTTTGCAGCGCCTTGAGCTGGGGCTCCATGGAGCCCGGCAGGGATTCTATCCTTCGGCCTTCATGCAGGGCCAGCAGGTCGCGGCTCAAGGACTCGGCGCGGCGCTCGGCTTCCTGCATGCGCTCGCGCCAGACCGAGACCTCTTCCTCGGTGAGCACGCGCTTGAGGTCCGAGAGCGAGCCGCGCCAGCGGCGGTCCAGGTCCTGGATGCGGCGGCGCAGCGAGCTCCAGGTCGATTGATCGGCGCCCTGCGGCAGGCCTTCCTCGGCCGAGGGCAGCCACACGCCTACGAGCCAGCGCCAGAGCCGGTCCACCATGGCCCGCTCGCGCTGGAGCTGGGCTTCCTCCTCCAGGAGCTCTCCGAAGAGCCCTTCCATCCGGCTCAAGCGCTCCTGCAGGTCCGCGCAGAGCTTGGAGGGGTCGCCGGGGGGGAGTTCCCGCGCGAGCAAGAGCCAGCCTTCCTGCAGGGATTCCAGCTCCGCGGACACGCGCTCCCAGTCCGCGTCCGAGGCGCGGCGCTTCGCCTCCAGTTCGCGCTGGGCCGATTCCGCGCGCAGCCCGCGCGCTTCGAGTTCGCGGCGGCGGCGCTCCCATTCCGGCTTGGCCAAGCCCGGGTCCGGCCATGCGCCCTCGCGCACGCGGCCCAAAAGCTGCTGGAATCTCTCCAGGGTCCTGCGCAGAAGCCGCCAGGCGCGCGGTCCCGAGAAGCGCCTGCGCATCTCTACGGGTCCGGCCGAGCGCCGCAGGCTCTCCATCTCCAGGAGCGTGCGCCGCATCAAGGCCCGCGAGCGCTCGATCTCGGGTTCGCTCATCAGATAAGCTCCGGCTCCGCGCCTTGGCGTTTGAGCGAGATCTGGCCCTTGGCCGAGAGCTGGTAAGCCTGCAGAAGAACCTTCGAGCGCGCTTCCAGCACCTTGTCGCGCGGCTGGGCCTGGCGCAGGGAATCCTCGATCATGGCGCGCGCGCCCGGCGGCAGCTCGGAGAGGATGCGGTCCGTGAACTCCGGCGGAGCCCCGCGCAGGGCCGTGCCCCATTCCTGGAAGTGCACGGCCATGATGAGGCGGCGGAAGTCCTCGGCCTTGAGCTCCGCGAGGTTCTCGAAAGTGAGCATGGAGCGCTCCACGGTCTCCGCGGCCGCGGGGTCCGAGCTCATGAGCTCGCCCATCAAGGCGTTTCGCTCATCGGAAGGCAGGCGGCTGAAGATCCTGCCCAGGCGCTCTCCGCCTTCCACGCCGAACTCCACGGCCTGCTGGAGACGGGTCTCGAGCATGGAGAGCTGGTCGGGCTCCACGCGGCTCAACTTGACCAAGGATTGCGAGACCGCGGCCTGGCCCGTGGGCGGAAGCGCCGAGAAGATCTTGGTGGCCAGGTCCGGGTTGGAATCGGCCAGATGCGCGAAGAGGATGGCGATGTCCAAGGGCTTCTCCGTCTCCAGGATGCGCGCGAGCTCTTGGGGCTCCTTGGCCGAGAGGAAGTCGAATCTTCGGCCCAAGGCGGGCAGAGGCCTGCCTCCGGGCTCCCCGCCTTCCTCCAGGAGTCCGGGGATGTCTCCTCCCAGGTCTATGGGCGAGCCGCCGGCCTCCTGTGCGGCTCCAGGCGCTTGCGGCAGGGCCGGCGCGCCCTCGCCCAAGGGCGTGCGCGAGGCCGAGATCTCGCGCGCCAGGGTGCGCATGGCGCCGATGCCGGTCACGTAGAGCGTGAGGCAGAAGAGCAGGCCGAGCAGGGTCGCCACCGCGATCGCGCCCAGGCGGCGCACGCCCTCGGCGTCCATGAACGCCGCCTTCCAGGGCGGGAGCATGGGCGCGCGCAGGAAGACCATGTCGTCTCCCCGGTCGGGCGTCATGCGCAGGAAATCCGGCAGGACTTTCTTGACGTGCTGGACCTGCGCGTCGGGCAGGAGCGAGTCCAAGACCACGGAGACCTGCATCTTCTTGATCTTGAAGCTTCCCTCGCGCTGGGAGCGCTCCACGTCCTTCTGGTAATAGTCGATCTGGCTCTCCTGCTCCTTGGGCACGTAGCCGGGCAGGGCCTTCTCCGCCGGAGGCGGCTTGGGCTTGGACATCGGGGTGGCGACTTCGGACTGGGTCTGCACCTGCGAGCGCTCTCCGTCCAAAGTGATGAAGACCCGCGCGCGGTTGGGGCCCAGGAGCCGGTCCAGGAAATCCATGGCGTCCGCGGCCATTCGCGCGGCCGCCTCGTTCTCAGGAAGCTCCGCGGCGCGCGCCCAGGGAGAGGCGCCGAGCAGGAGGAGCAGGAGCAACGCGCTGAGCATCCTCAGAGGGGATGCTCGCGCTTTGCTCTTCGGCTTGCTCCAAGATCGCCCTGACGGATGGCTCATGTTATTCCGGTGCGACCCCTCTTTCCGTCGCCCCGGCGGAAGCCGGGGTCCAGGCTTACGGCTTAACGGCGCTTCCTGGGTCCCGGCTTTCGCCGGGATGACGACACTTCCGGCTTTCGCCGGGATGACGAAGTGTGCAATCTAAGGAAGAGTCGGACGCACTCCACTGGAGATGATCCGCCTTCTTCCTTAATAGGCTAAGCAAAAGCAATTTCGGATTTATTACGCCGCGGTCGGCCGTTTCTTGGCCGGCGGGTTGAGCGGAAGGATGAAGAAGAACCGGGAGCCTGCGCCGACCTTGGATTCCAGGCCGATCTTGCCGCCGTGCATCTCCACGATGGACTTGGAGATGGCCAAGCCCAGGCCCGCGCCCGTGGCCCGCAAAGGGTTCTGCACGCGCTCGAAAGGCTGGAAGACCCGTTCGACCGCTTCCGGCGGGATGCCCACGCCCGAGTCGGACACGGAGAACTCCACGCCCTCCTGCAGGCGCTTGGCTTCCATTTTGATGGAGCCGCCCTTGCGCGTGAACTTGATGGCATTGGACACGAGATTCGTGAGCACCTGGGCCACCAGGTCCGGGTCCACGCGCATCTGCGGCAGGGCCGGGTCCACCAGGGACTCCAGCGCGAGTCCCGCCTCGGCCGCGCGCGGCTGGAAGAAGGCGGCGGTGTCGGTGACGAGCGTGCCCACATCCGAGGGCCTGGGCATGAAATCAAGCTTGCCGCGCTCGATGCGAGACATCTCCAAGAGGTTCGTGACGAAGTGCTCTAGTCTCGCCGCGTTCTTCTGGATGCGGTCCATGCTCTGGCGGTCCTCGGGCTGCAGGCGCGCCGGGTCGGCGAGGATCGGCTTGATGAGGCTCTGGATCGCGCCCAAGGGCGAGCGCAGCTCGTGCGTGACCGAGGCCACGAAGGTGCGCTTGAGGTTCTCCAGCTCCTTGAGCTTGTCCGACATCCGGTTGACGCTGCGGGCCAGGCGCGCGAGCTCGTCGGAGCCTTCCTCGCGCACGCGCTCGCCCAGGCGGCCCTCGCCGATGGCCGCGAGCGCGGCCTCCACGGAGACGATGCGCCGCGTGAGCGTGAGGCTTAAAGGAATGGAGAGGATCAGCGCCGCCAGCAGCACCACGGCCGCCGCGGTGCCGATGTTCTTGAGCATAGCCGCGTAGGCCTCGCGCTCGCGTTCGGCCAGGGCCGAGCGGGAGAAGCGGATCTCGATGGATATGGATTTCGCCGGGCCGCTCGGGGGGGAGACCTCCGCGGTCTCCGTGAGCAGGCCTCCGGCGGGCTCGGACTTCGGCGCCTCGCCCACGTCCTGCCAGCGGCCCTCCATCTTCACGCGGCACAGATGCACCTCGGGCCGTTCCTTGCGCAGGAAGGCGAGGTAATCGAGCAGCATGAGCGGGTCCTTGGCCAGGAGGGACTCGTTGGCCATGCGCGAAACGCTCTCCATAAGGAGGCGGACCTTCTCGGTCTGCGCCGAACGCAGGGCCGCCTTCTGCAGCTGGATGAAGACCGCGCACGAACCCAGGATGGCCGCGGCCATTCCCGCGGTCAGGAGTATGCACAACTTGATCCGTATGCTCACGTCCTTATTGTAGCCTCTTGCCGGGTTTGGTGCCAGGGGTCTATCCGGCTTTCGTCATTCCGACGTTCTTTTTCTTTTCGTCATTCCGGCGAAAGCCGGAATCCAGCTATTGTCGTATTGTCGTTGTTGCCGTCCCTCCGTCATTCCGGCGAAAGCCGGAATCCAGCGAAGGATATCCATTCGTGTCTTGCTGGACTCCGGGTCAAGCCCGGAGTGACGGTCCTTTCGTCATCCCCGCGTTCTTTTTTTCGTCATTCCGGCGAAAGCCGGAATCCAGTGATGTCGTTGTTATTATGAAGAGATGTTTATATAGAGATCTTTCCAGTCCGGATTTTCGCGCTCGATGAGCTCCAATTTCCAATCTCGTTCCCATCCCTTGATCGAAGTCTCGCGCAAGATGGCCGACTCCATCGTGCCGTGGAGCTCGAACCATACTAGTGAGTGCACCTTGTACCTTTTAGTGAATCCTTCCATGACGTCGTTCTTGTGTTCCCAGATGCGTTTCACGAGGTCCGAAGTGACTCCCACATAGAGAGTGCCGTTTCGGCGGCTGGAGAGGATGTACACGCAAGGAAGTTTGGAAGTCATTTTGAGCACCTCTGCGCTCCTGGATTCCGGCTTTCGCCGGAATGACGAAACTTCGGCGTCACTCCGGGCTTGACCCGGAGCCCAGGCACCTGGATTCCGGCTTTCGCCGGAATGACGGGCTGAGATATCCTCCAATGATTACGAGTCAGGCGGGAAAAAGTTCCAGCAAACGGCAGGATGCCGTCATGCCGGTGTTCCTTTTTCGTCATTCCGGCGAAAGCCGGAATCCAGCGAAGGATGTCCATTCGTGTCTTGCTGGGCTCCGGGTCAAGCCCGGAGTGACGACTTTTGTCATTTCAGGGGGGCGCGGAGGCCCTCCTCCGGGGTCGGAGGGGGGCGGCTCAGAGGCGGCAGCGCCGATTCTTATCGGCGCTGGATGCGGTCCAGGGCCTTGCGCGCCTGGGCGTTTTCCGGGTCGATCTGCAGGATGCGCATGAACATCGCCGTGGCCTGCAGGTACTCGCCGCGCGCGTAGTGCTCCACGCCGCGCTGGTAGAGGCGCTCGATCTCCTGCGGGTCCGAGCGGCGCGCCGCCGGCGCCTTCACGGGCCGGGGAGCCGGCGCCTGCTGCGCAGCGGCCTGGACCGGGGCCGCGGGGGCGTAGGACGAGGTCTCCTTCGCCGGGGCGGCTTCCGGCTCGGCTTGGCGAGGCGCCTTCGACATCCCCAGCTTCCCGCGCGCGCGGTCGATGTATTCGACCAGGGACTGGCGCTCCTGCGCGTTGGTCTCCATGGGCATGGCGCGCTCCCAGGTCTGCAGGGCTTCCTGGTAGCGGCCCAGGATGTAGTAGGTCGAGCCCGTGCGCTCGATGGCCGTGACGTTGTTGGGCGTGAGCATCGTGATGTCCTGGAGCAGCGAGAGCACTTTCTCATGCTCGGAGCGGGAGTTCGCCGCCTCCACGCGGTAGAGGAGCTCTTCGATGAAGCCGCGCGGATTCCCGGCGGGCAGGCGCTCGGCCTTCAGGCCCACGCCTTCCTCCAAGCGGGCGAGGAAGCTGTCGAGCTTGGTGTCGGCCGGGGTCAGGCTGAAGGCGTAGGAGGACTGGAGCACGGCCAGCCGGTCGCGGCCGCGCGCGAAGTTCTTGAGGGCGTCGAAGAGGATCTTCTCCCACGGCTCCTTGGCCTCGCCGAACTCGGGCCAGTAGGAGGCGATGAGTTCCAGGCGGTTGGAGAGCCGCACGATGGACTCATCCGGGATCGTGTCCTTGGCCAGATCCACAAGGGCCTCATGCGCCTTGCGGAAGAGGCCCTGCTCGATGTACTGCTTGACCTGCGCGAGCAGGGGATCGTCGAGCGTATGCGGCCGCTGCGCGTCGAGGAACTCGTAGCCGTAGCGCGTGCCCTGGCCCGACTGCATGCGCTTGGCCTGGTTGAGCAGGTCCTGGGATATCTCCTCCTCGGCGGTGGGCGCGCCGAAGTGGAAGGTCATGGCGATGCGGTGCGTGCCCATGGTGCCCTTGATGCCGCCCAGGGGCATGATGAACGCGTAGTCCGTCTGGATCTTGTTGATGCGGTAGGAGAAACCCATGGACATCTGGCGCCACTGGCGCGCGCCGAAGCCCAGGCCGCCGCGGATGCCGAACTGGCCGCGGTCCAGGCTGGGGAAGTATCGCTCGCCGGCGAGCACGATGTCCCGGTCCGTGGCCCCGCCCGCGCCCTTCTCCATGCGCAGCTCGCCGGTGAGGTTCATCCAGAGGCTCTTGTAGGCCGCGCCGAAGCGCATGTTCATGGGAAGCTTGTCCGGGGCCGCGTAGCCCACGTCGGGCTGGAGGAAGTGCTCGATCATCATGCCGAACTGCCAGTTGCGGGGGAGGCGGTAGAGAAGTCCCAGGTCCGCGTCAAAGGTTCCCTTGCTGCTGGAGCCCGAGAGCACGGGGTCGGCCTGGCCCGTGGCCCGGCCCGTGTCGTCGATGGCGTTGCCGGCCTCGGGGCCCGCGCTGAAGGAGCGGGAGAGCTGCTTGAAATTGAGCCCGCCCAGGAGCGTGCTCCCGTTGTCGCGGCGCAGCCAGCGGCGGCCCCACGAAAGATAGAGGCTCTGTTCGGAGTAGAGGCTGTCGAGCGCGAAGCGCTGCAGCGAGGTGCCGAAGGTGCCCCAGCGGCCCTTCTTGAGCGGATGCGCGTAGGTCATCTGGGAGACGCCCAGGTCCGAGCCGTCGGTGAGCCCGACGTAGAGCTTGGAGTAGGCCGCGGAGAACTGCGGGCGCTGCACCTGCGCCAAGCCCGCGGGATTGTAGTACACCGCGTAAAGATCATCTGCCACGGCCGTGAAGGCGTTGCCCATGCCCGGCGCGCGCGCGCCCGCGCCCAGGTTGTCGAAGGCCGCGCGGGCCTGCGTCGCGCAGAGCGCGAGGAGCAGGGAGAGCGCCGCGAGGCGAAGTGATTTCATCTCACCACCACGAGGGTTCCGGTGAACATGGAATCCTCGCCCTCCAGGACGTACACGTAGATGCCGCCCGGCACGGCCTTCCCGCCGCATTTCCCGTTCCACTGCAGCGTTTGCATGGCGGGGTCCGCCGGCGGCGGTCCCACTTCCATATCCGCGACGTACTTCCCGTGAATGTCATAGATGCGGCCGGTGATCAGGGAGTCCCGCAGATTTGAGAACGTGAAGATTGCGAGGTCGTTGAGGCTGTCTCCGTTAGGCGTGATTATGCGGTTCTTAAGGCCCGAGCCCGTCGAGAAAGAGAAGCCCTTCGGCGTGACCGGCATCCCAAAGCCCAGAGAGGCTGCCAGGAGCGGGAGGAGGAGGAAGCGCCAGAGGGTTGCGATCATGACTCTATGAGTATGAATAGATACGGCGAAGTTCTTGTTACACCCAAGCGAAAATTAAGCGGTAAAATCATTTTTTCCTCCGGAGATGCGTTATATCGCATTTTTAATAGCATGCCAAGCAAAAAACACCCAGCGCCGACCTGCCGGCCGCAATCTTTTTGTATAGGAAACGCCCATAAGCCCGGCGAAAGTGTAATTTAATCCAATATTAAGATGGGGGAGCTAGTTGTAGAATGCAGGTCGGATAATTTCGCAAACGATCTATTCATTCGACCCATGCAATGGTGCTTTCCTGTCCGATCGGGCTATCAGCCGGAAAATTCGTGCGCCAGCGCAAACCGCGCTGGTCCTGTGGCTGAGAGAGCCACCGCCCAAGACCTAGCCAGTCAGGGCGTAGCCAGTCTTGCGCCTGTCGACGGCGACGTCGAGGGTGAAGCGT
>Ga0172379_10002642_pt1 | contig 31064 bp, 28 predicted proteins | sample GrowelOW334metaG_FD_119756 | JGI IMG/M metagenome (GOLD analysis project Ga0172379, IMG submission 119756) | Groundwater microbial communities from an aquifer near a municipal landfill in Southern Ontario, Canada - Groundwater well OW334 metaG | ecosystem: Environmental > Aquatic > Deep...
AAACAGATTTATCGGGAAGTTTGTTTATTCCGCACCTTTAAATCTATTAGAAATAAACTATGTGTGTAGAAGTTTATTGAGTCTTAGTTTCGGACGCGGGTTCGACTCCCGCCACCTCCACAATTTCCTAACTGAGTTTGTCTAAACTACTTTTGTAGTTTAGACTTTCTAAAAAATCTTTCTTACTTTCACCATTCCTTTCACATTTTCCTTGAATAAAAATCAAGATTCACCTAAATTGTACCGTATGAAAAAATATTCTTTTGTAAAAATGAATGGTGCAGGCAATGATTTTATTGTCTTTGACAAAGAAGGCACTGCCGGATTGAACTTTTCTCCTTCATTTATAAAGAAATTGTGCGATAGAAGGTTCGGAATTGGCGGAGACGGAGTAATTACCGTTTCCCAAAGCGATTCGCACGATTTTGAAATGGAATATTTTAATGCTGATGGAACCACCGGAACGCTTTGTGGAAATGGTGCAAGATGTGCAATTCAGTTTGCAGCTGTTTCTGGCATTGTGAAAAGCAAATCGGTAAAATTTTTATCGAATGGTATTTCTTATTCAGGGAATTTGTTAGAAAATAATTTAGTTAGGTTTAATTTGATAAGCCCGACTTCACTTAAGGAGAATTTTTCTCTTACGGTTTCGGGTGTTGAAATTAAAGCTAATTTTATTAACACCGGTTCTCCTCATGTTGTTATTTTCATTGATGAGTTTTCGTTAAAGAAATCTGCCGGAGGTGGACAATTTGACTCGATCACGGATTTTCCAGTTTATCACGTTGGGAAAGAGATCCGTTACTTAAAAGAATTTGCACCGGAAGGAACGAACGTAAATTTTCTTGAATTAAAAAATTCGCTTGTGCATATTCGTACTTATGAACGCGGTGTTGAGGATGAAACCTTAGCGTGCGGTACAGGTTCGGTTGCATCGGCAATCATTACTTTTTTACAAAAAAAAATTCCTCCTCCGATAGTCTTAAAGACAAAGGGAGGGGATGAGCTGACCGTCGATTTTTCGGCTGAAGGCGAATTAATTAAAAATGTTTCTCTTACCGGACCAGCAAAAATAAATTTCTCCGGTGAGTTTACATTATAACCAAATAGTGGAGACACAATGGCCAAAGTTATATTTTCAATTCAGTACGAAGTTCAAAACGATAAAAGAGATGAATTTGTTAATTCTATTAAAGAATTAAAATCATTATTGAAATCTGATGGACTGGAGAGTTACTCTCTATTTGAAGGAAAAACAAAAAATCATTTTCAGGAAGTTTATCAGTTCACATCAAAAGAAGATTTCGATAATTTTGACGATGCTGAAAATGAAAGGGTTGATATCCTCATTTCAAAAATTGAAGACCTAAAAGAACCGAATTCAACTAAGTACAATACGTTGTACGAAGTTTCATTATAAATAAAAGAAGCTTATGAAATTCAAATTTTCACCAGTTGTGGTTTATCCGGCAATTATGATTTTAGCCGCAGTTATCATTATTCTTTTCTCAACTGACTTTTCTTCGAAGAAAAGTCAGCAATCGGTTCCGAGCGCCGGCCCAATTACTTCCGAAAAGATTCCCAATGATGACCTTCATAAAAATATGGGAAAAGGAACACCCCCTTCAAAAGATAATGTGATTGCAGGTATCAGACAGAAGATGGAAACCCTTAAAATCGAAGTTGAAAAAAACCCTAGTGATACTGCCAAGATTCGACAATATGCTGATCTTCTTAGCGAAGGACATGGGCAAGCTGAAGCGATTAAATATTATGAAATGATTTTGAAAAAAGGTCCAAAACGCACCGATATTTTGCAAGCGCTCGGATATCTCTATTACATGCAACAGAATTTGAACCAGGCAGAAACCTATGTGGCAAGAGCCTATGCGTTAGATAAAAATAATTTCCAGGCATTATTTAATTTAGGGGCAATCGCTGCTACAAAAGGGGATAATGAAAAGGCAAAAAAAATCTGGAACGAAATTATTGCTAAGCGACCAAACACGGAGGTAGCAAAACTTGCACAGGATGGGATACGGCAACTTCAATAAAAATATTCTTTGTTGAATTTAGCATTACTCTTGCATAAGTTTACAATGTAAGGTTCTATTACTATATTTCTTAAAATATCATTTGGAGAGTATTATGCTTAAATTTCTTTTTTCAATCGTTCTTCTCGCCTCTTTCCTTTCAGTAGCTCAAGAAAGTAGTTCAGACAAGCAAAGTTTTGATCGTTCAGGCGGTTATGCAAGAGTTCAAAGTTTAGGCAACAATCCTTATCTTGTTGACCCTGAAAACATGAAAACAAATCCTGCGTATGCTGCATATTATCAAAATTTTCTCTGGGGAGATTTAGGTTCAAGTGCAATTACTGACGATAATGGAGTAGGACAATTTGCGGGATTCTCTTTAAAAATAACCCCGGCGATCACAATCGGTGGGTTATTAACCCGGAAAGATTTTCAATCATATTCTATCGGATTACTAGACCCGGCTCGTGCTGTTTGGACAGTAAACAGTATTGTTGGCGCACCGACAGATGTTGTTACACATCTCGATAATAATCTGGAATTATTTGGCTCACTTAAGTTAGGGAATATGATTTTAGGTTTAGGAGCTGCATATGCTTCTACAACTAACAAATATACGCCGGCTACAGGAAGCGGGGATGAAGGTTCTGCCTCTCAATTCGGATTAAACGGAGGTTTAATTCTTGAAGTTAGTCAAGACCTTGATGTTGATGCAGATGTTTCTCTTATATTTCCGAGTGCATCGTATACCCCCGGAACCGGAAGTAAAACCGCTTCTTCCAATACGTTGATATTGATTGATGGACGTGCTTTTTATAAAATAAATTCAAAACTTACATTTGTTCCGCTTGTTAATTTTGGAACAATCTCAGGCTCAGTTGATGCTGGAGGAAAGACAAACGATCTCCCTTCAACAACAATGTTTGGCGTTGGGTTCGGAATTAATTACCGTGCCGGAGATTTCTTACTTGCCGGCGGTCCATCGTTTATGTATACGAAAACAACGGACCCTTCAATTCCTAATATTAGCCCGGAAACTTCAAATTCATCTTTTGAATTCCCAGTATGGAACCTTGGAGCTGAATGGAATTTAACAAGTTGGTTTATCGCCCGCTTTGGATATGTTGCTTCAACTTCCAGCGATACCTGGCAAAATGCAGTTTCTGCAACCAAAACAGATGAATATACAAGAACTACTTTTGGTCCCAAAGATGGTGCGACTTTAGGTATTGGATTACGTTTTGGTCAATTTGGTTTAGACGCAACAGTTAATGAAGAAATTTTACGTCAAGGATTAAACAACATTGGCGGCGGAAAAGCTACATTGGCTTATATTTCTGCAAGTTACGCTTTCTAATTTTTTATTGTTTTCGTAGCACAGAATACTATTCTGTGCTACGGACTTTTTTGAATATAATTTTTTCTTCCATTCAATTTGCTTTTCAGTTTTATCTTTTCCTAATTCTCTCTATTTTGTACCGTAATAAATTTGAAAGAAAATGAACGAATACGTCGGCGCAGTACATGTCCACTCAGTTTTTTCTGATGGTTCCGGTGAAGTGGAGCAAATTGCTTCTTTAGCGGATGAATGTGAATTGGATTTTTTAATTTTAACCGATCACAATACACTTCGCGCATTGCACGATGGCTTCGAGCAGTTCTATGGTAAAACTCTTTTGTTAGTTGGATGCGAACTCAATGATAAAGAGAATAAAAATCACTATCTGGCATTAGGTATTAACGAAACTTTTTCAACCCGTTTACCGGCAAAAGAATATGTAAAAAAGGTTAAAGATGCAGACGGAATAGGCTTTTTAGCCCATCCCCACGAAAAACGTGATTTTATGAAAGAACATCCCCCTTATCCCTGGACTGAGTGGGAGAGTACCGATTTCACGGGAATCGAAATTTGGAATCATATGTCTGAGTGGATGGAAAATCTTACAGAACAGAACAAATATCAATCTTTTCTGCATCCATTAAAATCAATTAGCCATCCTCCTGTAGAAACATTGCGTGTCTGGGATGAGCTTTCAATTGAAAGAAAAGTGGTAGGAATTGGCGGAATTGACGCTCATGCCCACAAAGTAAATCTCCTCGGTTTTTTTGAAGTTGAGGTTTTCCCGTATAAAGTCTTGTTCAAGTCAATTAGAACTCATATTTTAACAGAGCAGAAAATTGAAATTAGCAGAGATCCTTCTTCAGTGGAAAAAGCAAAGAGGATAGTGATAGAATCTCTCCGCGAAGGAAATTGTTTCGTTTCCAATTATTATCATGGAGACGCAACGGGATTTCGTTTTTTTGCGGAATTCGGAGATAAAAAGATACAGATGGGCGAAGAAATCCTTTGTGAAGACCCGGTGACGTTAAACGTCTATTTACCGGGGAGATTTGCAGAGATTCGTTTGATCCACAACGGAAGACCGGTTGAAACACTTCAGAATGTTGAAGCTAAATTTATTGTGAGCGAAAAAGGTGTTTACCGGATAGAAGTTTTTTTAGATTCCCATGCTTGGATTTTCTCAAATCATATTAGAATTAAATAGTAGTAGAAAGCGGCAAGTAGAAAGTAACAAGCTAATCCTTTCCACTTTTTACTTTCTCCGCCTTCGGCGGATTAAATAAAAGATACCAAATCATTTATCGGAGTTACGAATGTTAACAAAAAGAAAAAAGTTATCCCGCAAAGAAATTAAAGAAGATGGTCTTATAACTTTTTATTATAAAATAGTAGGTTTGTATGGAACCTATAAACAGAATTTTTTATATGGCGGAATCGCCGTAATTGTTTTAGCCGCGGCAGCATTTTTTTATGTTCAGCAAAGAAATAGTAATAACGAAAGAGCAAATATTGAACTTTCGCGTGTTATCCCGGTATTCGATTCCGGTATGTATTTAGAAGCCATTCAAGGAAATCCGGCTGCAAAGGTTATGGGGTTAAAAAAAATTGTTGCTGAGTACGGTAACTCTGAAAATGGTGAAATCGCAAAGGTTTATCTTGCCAACGCTTACTCTTATCTTGGCAAAGTTGATGATGCATTAAAAAATTATGAAGATTACAGCGGTAGTAATGTTCTTTTTAAAGCTGCAGCATTTGCCGGCGAAGCCGCTTGTTACGAATCGAAAAATGATAACGAAAAAGCTGCTGAACTGTACCGCAAGGCAAGTTCGGTTTCGGAAGAAAATGCTCTCAATCCCCAATACTTGCTTTTTTCCGGCATCAACTTAATTAAAGCAAAAAAGATCGGTGAAGCAAAAGAGATTTTAGAAAGAATAAAAAAGGATTTTCCAACCTCAACCTCAGGAAGAGAAGTTGATCGTTATTTGGCTCAAGTAGAATAATAGCGGAAAGTAACAAAGAGAAAGTTTCAAGTAGAAAGTAATAAGTTTTTTCTTTCCACTTTTCTCTTTCTGCTTTCAACTTAAGTAGTTGAATTTTTAAAATTTGATTTTTCTGAATTTAGAGATAGATCAAGTACGTTAGACAAGTTAAATTTTAAAGTGCAAAAAAAGATCATGCAATAATGAAGGAACCGAAATGGATTTTAATCTCATAAAAAAATATGTAAAACTGATTGAAGAAAGTAATATTTCCGAACTTGAAATTGAACAAGATAACTCACGAATAAAGATTTCTAAAAAAGCTGAATCCCCTTCAAATACACAGCATTATGCAACCGTACAGAATCCTCCTTCAGCAGTTATTGCTGAAGCCCCGAAGTTGGAAATTCAGCAACCCAAAGAGGAAAAAAATTCAAAAATTAAAGAAATTAAATCACCAATTGTCGGAACATTTTACCGTGCACCGGGACCCGATGCCGATCCGTACGTTAAAGTAGGTGATACTATTTCTGCCGGAACGGTTTTATGCATTATTGAAGCCATGAAACTGATGAACGAAATTGAATCGGACATCACCGGGAAAATTGTTAAAATTTTAGTGGAAAACGGAAAACCAGTCGAATATAATCAACCATTAATGCTTATTGAAGCCGACTAAAAAGATTCTGAGGATGCATTGTTTAAAAAAATATTGATAGCGAACAGAGGAGAAATTGCTCTTCGGATTATAAGAACTTGTAAAGAATTAGGAATTAAAACCGTTGCCGTTTATTCTGAAGCTGATAAGAATTCCCTTCACGTAACCTTTGCTGATGAAGCGGTTTGTATTGGCCCGGCATTAAGCAAAGATAGTTATCTTAAAATCCCGGTAATCATTTCAGCCGCACAAATAACAGGTGCTGAAGCTATTCATCCCGGGTACGGATTCCTTGCCGAAAATGCAAACTTTTCGGAAATTTGTAGTGAATCGGGAATAAAGTTTATTGGACCATCGCCCGAAATGATCAACTTGATGGGGAACAAAGCTAACGCCAAGGAAACCATGCGAAGAAATGGCGTTCCTGTTATTCCCGGCAGTGATGGGGTTGTTACCAATGCAACAGATGGAAAAGCGATTGCTACTGAGATAGGATTCCCGGTTATTATTAAAGCATCTGCAGGCGGCGGAGGCAAGGGAATGCGCATTGTTCAAGATGAATCTGAATTTGAAAATGCGTTTCAAACCGCAAGTTCGGAAGCGGTAGCCTCTTTCGGGAACGGCGAAGTTTATATTGAAAAATATCTCGAGAATCCACGTCATATTGAATTCCAGATTATGGGAGATCAATTTGGAAATGTCTATCATTATGGTGAACGTGACTGCTCAATTCAAAGACGGCATCAAAAATTAATTGAAGAATCCCCTTCACCAATTATGGATCCGGAACTTAGAAAAAGGATGGGAGAAGCCGCCGTACTTGGAGCAAAATCAGTCAATTACGAAGGCGCCGGAACGATCGAATGCCTTGTTGATAAATATAAGAATTTTTATTTCATGGAAATGAATACAAGAATTCAAGTTGAACATCCCGTTACCGAAGCGGTTAATCAGGTTGATCTGATTCGTCAACAGATTTTAGTTGCTGCCGGAGAAAAGATAGCAACGTTGCCGAAAGATCCAATAGGTCATGCAATTGAGTTTAGGATAAATGCCGAAGACCCTGAAAAAGGTTTTCGTCCCAACCCCGGTAAAATTGAATCGCTTCATTTTCCGGGCGGGTTTGGTATTCGGGTGGATTCGCACGTTTATCAATCGTATGTAATTCCGCCTCATTATGATTCCCTTTTAGCAAAACTCATTGTCTGGGGAACTGACCGGAAAATTGCAATCAATAGGGCAAGACGTGCGATGGAAGAATTTACGGTTGAAGGAATTAAAACGACGATCCCTTTTCATCTTGAAGTTCTGGAAAATGAACAGTTTATCAACGGAAATTTTGATACGTCGTTTTTAGATAATTTTTTAAAAGAAAAAAACAATCATTAACAGAGGAATTTTATGAACATTCCACAAGCGTTGAAATATACAAAAGAGCATGAATGGATTTCCGTTGACGGAAACACGGCAACAGTTGGTATTACTGATTACGCACAAGGTGAACTTGGCGATGTGGTTTTTGTTGATATTGACCCAAAGTTGCAGGCTGTTACACAGAACGCTAACTTCGGAACTATTGAAGCCGTGAAAACCGTTAGCGAACTTTATGCACCGTGCAGCGGAAAAGTTATCGAGATCAATAACCTCCTTGCAGATTCTCCCGAAACCGTCAACAGTGATCCGTATGGTTCCGGCTGGATGATCAAAATTGAAATTGCAAATGCAAGTGAATTAGACAATCTTCTCGATGCTGCTGCGTATAGCCAGCTAATCGGCGAATAATTTTTTAGCTTTTTATATTGATGAATAAAAACAATGAAATACTTATCATTGATTTTGGGTCGCAATATACTCAGTTAATTGCGCGTCGTATACGCGAAGAAAATGTTTTTTCGGAGATCTTTCCCCATACGGTTTCGCTTGAAGAAATAAAAGAAAGAAATCCTTCCGGGATTGTTCTTTCGGGCGGACCAATGAGCGTTTATGACGAAGATGCGCCCGACATCAATTTAGGAATTTTCTCATTAAACATTCCTATTCTTGGGGTTTGCTACGGGCTTCAACTGCTTGCTAAGCATCTTGGCGGTAAAGTTGAAAAAGCCGATGCCAGAGAATATGGCAAAGCTGAATTTACCATCTCCAACTCTTCTAAACTTTTTATTAATTGCGAAAAAATCTCTACCGTGTGGATGAGCCATGGTGACTTAGTTACTGAAGTTCCAAATGGTTTTCAGATTACAGGCACATCTTCGCACTCTCCAATCTGTGCTATTGAAAACACGCAGGAAAAAGTTTATGGATTGCAATTCCATCCGGAAGTTGCTCACACCGACGAAGGGAAAAATATTCTTCATAATTTTTTGTTCTCGGTATGTGCGTGCAAAGGGGATTGGACTCCCGCACATTTTGTTGACGAAAAAATTGCAGAAATAAAAAATGTAGTCGGTAAAAAAAATGTTTTGTGCGCGTTAAGCGGAGGTGTTGATTCTACTGTAGCTGCTGTGCTTGTACAAAAAGCTATCGGAGAACAATTAACCTGCGTTCATATTGATACCGGGTTAATGCGTAAAAACGAAAGCGAACAAGTAGTTTCTCTTTTCCGCGAACATTTGAATTTAAAAGTGATTTCGATTAATGCTTCTAAATTATTTTTAGAACGATTACAGGGAGTTACAGAACCGGAAAGAAAAAGAAAAATTATCGGGAACACGTTTATAGAGCTTTTTGAACAAGAAGCTGCAAAAATTCCCGATGTCGAATTTTTAGTTCAAGGAACGCTTTATCCTGATGTGATTGAATCGGTTTCTGTAAAAGGGAAATCAGTTACTATAAAAACACATCACAATGTTGGTGGTCTCCCCGAAAAAATGCATCTAAAATTGATTGAACCTTTTCGGGAATTATTTAAAGATGAAGTAAGAAATGCCGGCAAAGCTCTTTTTATCCCGGATGAATTTATCGAACGTCATCCTTTCCCCGGACCCGGATTAGCCGTAAGAATATTGAGCGATGTAACCGAAGAAAAACTTTCGCTTCTCTGTGATGCGGATGAAATTTTCATCAATGAAATAAAAAATGAAAATCTTTATAATAAAATTTGGCAGGCGTTTTGCGTCCTCTTACCGGTACAAAGTGTGGGCGTAATGGGCGACAGTAGAACCTACGAAAACGTTCTTGCATTGCGCGCAGTTACTTCTACAGACGGAATGACTGCCGACTGGTATCCGTTTCAACCGGAATTTCTTGCCCGCGTTTCAAATAAAATTATCAATAAGGTGAAAGGAATTAATAGAGTTGTTTACGATATTAGTTCTAAACCTCCTTCTACAATTGAGTGGGAATAATGGAAGATAAAGAAAAGCAAATAGTTCAACTTAAAATTGAAAAAGCCCAACGGTTTGCTACTGAAGGAAAAACTCTTCATGCTGTACAATTTTACACGAAGATAATTGAAGATCACCCGGAGTCGATAGAAGCGCATTTCAATTTAGCCGGACTGTATGAAAGTCTTGATAATATTCCTGCCGGTGAAAATTTACTTTCCGATTTGCTTGAAGAGAATCCCGACAACAATGACGTGAGACTTTTTCTTGGTCATTTTCTTTTCAGGCATGGGAAATGGAATGAAACCATTGAAGTTCTTTCCTTTTTCTCCCCAAATGAAATTCCGTTAGCGTCGTTTTTTATCGGGTACTCGCATTATATGCTTCTAGAGTATGAATTAGCCCGGATCAGTTTTGAAAATTTTGTGAAGAGCGGGAAGGAAACGGAATTTATTCAAGATGCCTATATTTATTTGGCGAAGACACACATCAACCTAAAAAACTTTGATAAAGCTCTGTTATATGCAAAACATGCGGAGTCTTTTTACTCAAACTATTTTGAACTTCACTTACTTTTTGCGATAATTTATTACCATTTAACGATGACTGCCCACGCGGTTACTTCGATTGAAAGAACATTACAACTGAATAAAAGCGATCTCTCGGTAAATGAGTGGGCGGGAAAGATTTATTTAAAGAACAACGATTTTCAAAAAGCAGAAATGTATTTTACAAAATTTGTTCAGGAATCCGTTGAGGTTTCACCGGAAATCTATTCAAATTTAGGAATTACATTTTTGCATGTCAACAAAATAGAGGATGCGCAAAACTATTTTAATTTAGCTTTGAAGCACGATCCCAAAAACAAAATTGCGCTTGAGGCAGTAAAAAAAATAGAAAAGTTAAATCAAACATCGGTGGCTTCCGATGCTTAGAAAGGTAATACTTTTCGCAGTACTATTTTTTACGGCGAGAGTCGCTTTCTCCCAGTCTACTCCAACTCAAGATGAAATAAATTCAGAATTCCAGATAGCCGTTAATCTCTTCGATGCACATCAGGCTAAAGAATCATTAAAGATATTCGAATGGGTTTTAGATCAACCGCAAAATTCTAAAACCACCGCGTCGTCTCTTTTTTCTGCGAAAATATTTCTTGAACAAAAAAAATATTCTTCAGCGGAAAAAACGTTGAATGATTTTTTCAAAAAATATCCGGAGAGTAAATATTATAACGAAGCCGAACTCCTTTTTGCCGAAACATTAAAAGAGTCCGGGGAAGAAAAAGAAGCGGTTACTTTTTTGATTACGAGTTATGCGAATGATAAAGACAAAAATTCGCGGGAGAAAAAGAAAAAATTTATTTTCTCTCTTTTAGTTGAAAGATTTTCACCGGAAGAAATCGAAGAGATAATAGGGGAAAATAGCAACGGGGAGTTGGTTCCATTCTTTCTTTCTTCTTTAATAAAGAAAAATCTTTTACTCGGTAAAGCTGATGATGCAAAAAGCATCTACAATAAATTGCTAAAAGATTTTCCGAATGATGTTGAAACTTTAGAGGTAAAAAATCTTTTTCGGAATAGTTCTTCTCTAGCATCCAAAGAATCATCCTCAAAAGTTATTGCTTGTCTGCTACCGCTGACTAATATTCAGGGAGAAGAAAATGAATCGGCAAAAGCTGTGTTGGAAGGAATTAAATACGCTGTGCATGAGTTTAATTCTCTTTCCGGAAATCAAGTTGCTTTATTAATAAGAGACACAAAACGGGATTCCTCACAAATAGGGTTGCTTGTTAAAGAACTTAATTCCAGCAAAAATATTTCGGCAATTATTGGTCCTCTCTTTAGCGATGAGACGAGATTCTTTTTAAATTCATCTGAGAAAATAACTGTGCCCGTAATAAGTCCTACAGCAACGGATGATAATTTACAGTTTACGGATAGACTGTTTTATCAAGCAAACACTTCAATGGAACTGCATGGTAAAATTATGGCGCAATATCTCTACTTTGTGGAAAATAAAAGGGCACTTGCCGTAGTTTTTCCGCAAAACGGAAATGCAAGTGTGATAGGAAAAAATTTCATTTCGGAATTCAAACGACTTGGCGGAAAAATTATTCAAGAGTCTTACCCATCAAGCAGTCTTTTTGCGGAATCTTTAATTGGCAATTTGAAAAAGAATCTCAAGGAAGTTGGTGGAATTTATATTCCGCTAAATGATAATCTTTTGATTTCTTCAGTGCTTTCTGCTATGGTAAAACAAGGGATAGATTTGCCAATTTATGGAAATCAAGATTGGTTTACTTCTAAAGGGTTAGAAACATCATCGACGCTTAGTGAAAAACTTACATTCACTTCTGATTCGTTTATTGATTTTCAAGATGAGGATATAATGGCGTTTTCTCAAAAATATACTGAAACGACAGGAAAAGAAATCAATGGAACGAGTTTATACGGATACGACGCAGCAAAATATCTCTTAAAAATTTTAACACTTTCAGAACGGAGATCTTCATCATTTGAAGAAACCGTTTCAAAAGCCGAACCATTTGAGGGGATTCATAATTCAATTGAGTTCGGAAATGCGAAGATCAACTTATTCTTAAACATTGTCCGCTACCATCAAGGAAAATTTGAGTTAGTGGAGAGATTTAAATATAATCCAAACCTAACAAAATAAATTGGGAACTGTAAAAGATTTACCGTTAGATGACCGCCCAAGAGAAAAACTTATCTTAAGAGGCAGTCAAAGTCTTAGCGATGGAGAGTTACTCGCAATTCTTTTAAGAACCGGAACCAAAGGGAAATCGGTTCTTCAATTAGCCCTGGAGCTTGTTAATAGATATGGAAACCTGGCTTCGTTATCAACAAAATCCTACGCTGAATTAATAAAAACTAGCGGAATTAAAAAAGATAAAGCTGCAACATTAGTAGCCGCATTCGAAATCGGAAAAAGGACGGCTGTTCAATCTAAATGGTTTTCTGAAAAGAAAATCACTTCGCCTGAAGATGTTGTGAACATTTTTCTCCCGTTGTTAAAGGATGAACTCAACGAACATTTTTATGTCGTCTGTTTAAATTCAGCAAACAAAATTATTAGAATAGAAAAAATATCAACAGGAAGTTTGGATTCGAGTATCGTGCATCCGAGGGAAGTATTTAAGGTTGCAATTGAAAACAGTGCAAAAAGTATAATTTTAGTCCACAATCATCCTAGTGGAAATGCCGAACCGAGCAGTGAAGACATTGCAATCACTAAAAAATTAGTTGAAGTTTCAAAGTTGATGGAAATTCCTATTTTTGATCATCTTATTATTGCTGAGAGAAGTTACACTAGTTTTGTTCAAAAAAGGTTGATTTAACGTCTTGGAACTGTGTACTAGATTTGGTTGTTTAATTTATAAATAATATATTTTTGATATGAATTTTCTTTATTTGGCTTGATTTGTCATTGGAAAAAACATAAATTTAAATAGATTATCAATTAATAAAAATGGAGTATATAATATGAACGTACCAAAGGCATTAAAAAGTTCTCTTTTGGGAGGTGCTCTTATCTTGTTGACTGCAGGGTTTGTTGGATGTAGCAGCGGTCCTTCTGTTGAAGAATTGGCACAATTAGATTCTTTAAAAAAAGAGGTTAGTTCGTTACAGAACTCGGCAAACGCTCTAAAAGAGGAAAGAGGGAACTTGGAAAAACAAATCGCAGAGAAGAACAAAAAACTTCAAGAATGTGAGAAACAAAAACAAGAAACCAAAGCTAATTTGGAAAAAATTTCCAAATAATATTAAACTAAAGAATTTAAAACATGAGGATAAATATGAAATTAAATAAAATTTGGTTCCTTTCGGTTCTTCTCTTTGTTGCATTCACGTTTTCATCGTTTGCACAGGAAGAGATGACCAAGGAAGAATGGCAAAATCAAATCACTAAATTGACCGCACAAAAAGAAAGTTTGCAAAAAGAAAAGCAAAGTCTAGAAACTGAAATTAGCGGTTTACAAACAAATCTTCAAAAATTAACGTCAGATGTTAATACTTGTAATGACGAACTTAAGAAAATGGTCGCCTCTTCATCGAACAATTCCGCAGAAATTGATAACTACAGAAAAGCAGTTAATGAATTAATGGGAAAGATCCAGAGAAAAGATGGCGATAAGGAAGAGTTGACAAAAGAATTGGAAGCTTTGCAGGCTAGTAAAATATCTGCTTCACCTGAATTCTATAATCAAGTAAACAAACAGGGCCCAACCTTATTAGATAAATGGGTCGAGGCACCAAAGGAAGTGAATTATACCGTTGTTAAAGGTGATTGTCTTTGGAAAATTGCCAAGAAAAAAGAACATTATGGCAATGGTTTTGCCTGGACTAAAATTTATCAGGCAAACAGAGATCAGATTAAAAATCCTAATTTGATTTTCCCGAAACAAACTTTTAAAATTCCGAATTTGACTGAAGAAGAAAAAGCCAAATATGAAAAACTGAAATTGAATTACAAACCAGCTCCTACACCGGTAGCTGCTCCTGTAACAAAATAATTCCAGTTCTTGATCCTAAAGAGTTTTTTAAAAGCCCTTTCATCTTTTGATGACAAGGGCTTTTTTTATTTTTAACAAAGCAAAAGGTGTTATGGCAGAAACAACTAAAAAAATAACGCTCGAAAATGTCAACCTTCTTTCATTACTTGGCTTTAATGATTCAAATTTAAGAATAATCGAAAACCGTTTTTCAGCGGTAATAACTGTCAGGGGAGATTCTGCAACATTCAAAGGAACGGAAGAAGAGACAGAACTTCTTGAAAAACTTTTCAAAGAACTGATTTATGTGTTAAACACAAAAGGAAGTTTAAGGGAAAACGATGTTGAGACCATTCTTGATTTAACGCTTCAAGGGAAAGAAATAATAAATGAAAAAGAATTCGACTCAATAATTCTTTACACTAAAAACGATTCGATCAGGGCAAAAACTCCCGGGCAATCAACTTATTTTCAATTAGTAAAAAAGAATGACATTTGTTTTGCTATTGGTCCGGCGGGAACGGGAAAAACTTATCTTGCGGTAGCCTTTGCCGTGGCAGCCTTAAAAAAAGGAATCGTGTCTAAAATAATTTTAGCAAGACCAGCAGTTGAGGCAGGTGAAAGTCTCGGGTTCCTTCCCGGTGATATCCGTGAAAAAATTGATCCTTATTTGCGACCGTTATATGATGCACTGGAAGATATGCTTCCCTCCGATAAACTGAAACAAAATATTGAAAAAGGAGTTATCGAAATTGTTCCCTTAGCTTATATGCGGGGAAGAACTTTGAACAATGCTTTTGTAATTCTTGATGAAGCACAAAACGCAACTGACACGCAAATGAAAATGTTTTTAACCAGACTTGGTGTAAATTCTAAAGCTATCATTACGGGAGATATTACACAAATTGATCTGCCGAGTAGGACGGTTAGCGGATTAGTTAAAGCCCAAGAGATACTTACAGGCATTCAAGGGATTGGTTTTGTTTATTTCGAAAAAAGTGATGTTGTTCGTCACAAATTAGTCAAAGATATCATTGATGCATATGAAAAATTTTATGATAAAGAAAAAACATAACACTTCTAAAGAGTAAGTAAATCCCGACGAATAAGTTGAAAAAATTATTTAGTATTTATTAGAAAAAAAGTTTATTTTATCTCATTAAAATAAAAGTTGATTCTCTTTCTTGATAAACTATTTAAGGATGAACTTATATCGTGAACAGCTCATTAAATAGAAAATATTACGCATATAAATTCTATTCGTATCTAAATACTGTATTGTATCAAACTAGGAGGTAGGTATAACTATGATGTTTCTGATACTTTTTTTTTCTTTGTTGTTTTCTTCAAGTACTCCTGCTTCAGACGCAAAGAATGTTAAAACCATTTCGTTAAAAGATAAGCTTACCCAGACAAAAGACATAGCAATTGATTATTTCTCTAATATTTTTGTTTTAGATCAAGATTCTAAAAAAGTTTTTGAATTTAATCCTGCCGGGGAGTTAAAAACTTCATTTCCAACTGGTGAAAATCCACTAAAGTCTCCGGTATCTTTAACTGTTCTAAAAGACGGTAAAATTGCCGTACTCGATAAAAGTTTAGAAAAAGTAGTCGTCTTTGATCCGGACGGGAAAAAACTTTTTGATTTTGGAGATGAAGAAGGAGAAATCGGAAGTTTTGATTATCCTGTTGAGATAAAAAGTGACTCAAGCAGTAATTTCTATATTTTAGACACAGACGGAGAGAAGGTAATACGATTTAATTATCAAGGACTTTTTACAGGTGTTTTCCCCGTCAAAGCTCCTATAGCTTTCTGTGTAGATTTAAGAAGAAATGTTCATGTTGTAGCAAAGGAGGGGGACAAATTTGTTCTTGTTTCATTTTCGCCCCAAATGCAAATAATAAAAAAGAACATATTAAATTTTGTTAAAAAGCCGGTAGCGGTTTACGTAAATGAATATAATGAGTTTTACGTACTGGATAAAGAATTAGCGTCTGTCTTCATTTTTAATTTTAATGGAGACAAAATTTTAAATTTTGGTTCTTCATCTAAATCCGATGCGAATAGCACTTTCAAAGAAGTTCTTAAAGTAGTCGGTATAAGTAAAGACGAAAAAACGGATAACATTTTGGTTTTAGATGCAGGAGCACTAGATCTTAAATTATTTGAAATTACGGCGCAACCGAACCGGGAGAAATTCAAATCCCAAAGTTTGGAGTTTGATGTTAAATATATAGATCGAATAAATTCACTTGGTTGCAAGGATCTAGTAGTTAAAGAAGATACTTTGTATTTTATTAGTCCTGATAACACAATTGTTAGTTCGGTAGGTGGTAAAACAATTTTTAATATAGATAGAGGTTCCGCTCAAAAAAATAATTTCAAGCTTTCGGAACCTGTCGCCCTGGCATATTCTAATAATCAATTAATCTACATCGATCAAGATGAAAATGCTATTGTGAGCCTTAACCCGAAGAATGGAGAAGCGATTAAACAATATACGGGGGATGGAACGATTCAAACTGCTTTGAATACTCCGAAAGACATAGCATGTGACAGTAAAGGGGACTTTTATATAGCTGATTCTAAAAATGACAGAATTGTGGTTATCTCAGATCAATTGCAATTTAAGACTGCTTTTCCAGTAATGGTTGGGGATTTTAAGAGACCTGTAAAACTTGCAATTGATAGTGAAGATATACTTTATATACTCTCTGAAGCGGGAGACAAAATATTTTCATACAACACCAAAACTAAAGCAGGGGAAATTCTTCATCTAAATTTTCCCATTTTCTTACCAAAGGTAAAAATTACAAAAATTAAGATAATTGATAATGATATTTTAATAGCCTTTGAAGAAAACAGTGGGATATTATTTTTGTTTAAGAAAGGTGAACCTTTCTCTCAATTCAGTTACAAAGGAGAAGGTCTAACTCAACTAAAGAACATTGAATCAATCTCATATGACTTTGCAAAAAGCAATCTCTACGTTAGTGATATTAATACCAAAGTCACGAAGATATTCCATTTAATGTTTCCACCTGATACTCCAACCGATTTAAGTATTACAATCAACGATGCGGGATATTCAGAAATAAATTGGAAAAACAAGTTTCCTAAGATTTCTCATTACTTCATTTATAGAAAGCAAGAAGATGATAAAAACTATAAAATATATTCTAAAACCGTAAACAATAAACTCTCTATAGAAAAAGAAGCTGATTTTGTTTACGAATATGCTATTGAGGCAGTTAGCGTTGATGGCTTGGTAAGTGGGCTTTCTTCTCCCATTAAAGATGAATATTCTTTTTGCCTAAAACAAAGAGAAAACAAACCGGAAGAGACCATACAGAATCTTGAAAAATTTAAAAGCATTAACAAACCGGTCATTGATGATAAAATAATTTTAATTTATAGATATTTAATAAAGAAGTACAAAGAAGAAGATAAAATGGAACAATTATTATCTTCACTTATTGAGCTACAAAAATTGGATGACAATGATCCCGGTTTATATCTGGATATAGCGGATGTGTACAGAAAAAGTAACCGCAGTAAAGAGGGAATTGCAGAATTAGAAAAAGGATTGGTAAAATTTCCAAATACACTTTCGCTTAACCTAGCACTTATTAATTTAGCTAGAAACCAAAGAGATCATGATAAAGTAATTGAATTTTGTAATAATGCTTTGTTACGTTTCCCGGATAATGAGCAGATTTACAGGGATTTGGCTCAAGCATATAAATCTAAAAAACAATACGCTTTAGCAGGGGAAACTTACAACATGATGATGTCAAAATTTCTCGTCTTTGATTACTATATTGAAGCGACAAAATTACTTGTTGAACAAGATAAGATCGAAGATGCGCTTGGCGTTTATCAAAAAGCAATTGATGACAAAATTATAGATAATCAAACTGATGTTAATAAAGCAAAATGGTACTCAGATTGGGGAAAAGTATACCTTAAATCCGGGAAATTAAACGAAGCCCGGGATAGATTTGACCAGGCTGTGAAATATGATTCAACCACGGCAGAATATTATTTTAATTTAGGCGGAACTGAATCGAAAAAAAGAAATAAAAGTCAAGCTATCAGTTACTACCTGAAAGCTATTTCTTTAGATAGTACTAACGCAGATTATTATTATTCTCTCGGCGACGAATACGAAATCTTGAATAAAAATGACGAAGCAAGAACGGTTTACGAAAAAGCGAGCAAATTAAATCCAGGCAGTGCTCAAACTTTGCAAAAGTTGGGAACTTTATTAATGAAAGAAAAGAATTACGATTTAGCTTTCTTCGATTTGACTAATGCTTTTAGAATTGATTCAACATTAAAAGATATCAAAAATGAACTTGAAAAGGTTGCAGCAGGTAGAGAAAAAGCTAATCAGAAGAAACCGCCAGTCGAAGTTTCCTCTGTGGATCTTCCGCCTCTTTTCCCGTCACTTTTTAATTATTACAAAAGAAATCCGGTTGGAAGTATTAAACTCTATAACAACCGGAATTATGATCTTGATGATATTAGAATTGAGATATCGTCTCCTAAAATATTAACCGAACCTTCAATTATTACAATACCGGTGTTATTTGGTGGAGATACAAAGGAAATTTTTGTTTCGTTAGACCTAAGCGAAGAGTTAATTGAAAAATCCATTGCGAGGGAAGAAAACTATGATGTTTCAATTAAAGTCTTCTTCAGTGATGCCAATAAAAATGTTTCAAAGGCAAAAACATCGGAAAGTTCCGTAACCAAAAACGTTTCACTTAAAATTTACTCAATTAATTCAATAACTTGGGAAGATAAAAAACATTTAGCTAGTTTTATAAACCCTGATGATGCTTTTATAAGAAACTACGCTCAAGTAAATATTATTGATGCGATGGGTGATATCGCCAGTCAATTTCCGAAAATTCCGAGAGCCATTCTAAGAGCGATGGAGGTCTGGGAGTATTTAAAGATGTTTGGGTTGCAATATTTACCTGATCCAAATACGCCATACGAAAAAGCTTCCGAAGGTGAGATAATTGACAAAGTACAATTTGCTGCTCAGACACTTTCTAAACGTTCAGGTGATTGTGATGACTTTGTTGCTTTGTTATCGAATATTTTGATGTCGATTGGGTTAGAAGTCGCTTATATAGATGTTCCTGGGCACGTATTACTGGCATTTAATTCAGAAATTGCTCCTGAAGATTTAGCAAAAGCCGGATTGTCTGAAGACATGGTCATTAAAAAAGATAATAAAATTTGGATTCCTTTAGAAACGACGGTTATTTATAAAAATACATTTAGAGAAAGTTGGAATTCAGCGATCGAGAGATATCGGCAATCCAACGTCAATAAAACAAAGTTTGATTTGGTCGATTTAGCTTTTGCTGCTGTAACCTATCCTCCGATTGTTTATCCTCGAAAAGAAACTGTGAAAACAATCACATCGACTGATAGTCTGAAAGAAGCTATAAAAAACACCGCCTTACTCTATGACAATGAAATAAAACAAAATCTTGAAAATGAACTCAAAGAAAATATTGAGAAAAATCCGCATAATGTTTTTCTTCTCAATAAAATAGCATTTTTTTATGTTACTAATAATGAATATGAAAAAGCACTTGCTTATTATCTAGAAGCTAAAAATATTGACGATAAGAACCTGGTCACACTTATTAATCTCGGGAATCTTTATCTTTTAAAGAAAGATTACATCTTTGCTGAACTTTATTACAATAATGCATATCAGATAGACGAGACGAACCCTGGAGTATTGGTAGACTTGGCTCGTCTCTACTTAGAAAAGCAAGATAAGCTAAAGGCAAGGGAATTTTTTGAAAGAGCTCAAAAATTAAGTCCTGATTTTGTATCGACATTTGAGGATTTAAAAAAATTAATTTATAATTAAGAGGTTTTATCATGAAAAGAATCAGCATTTTAAAAACATTTTTCTTCCTCGTATATGCTGTTTTTGTTCAAGCGCAAGTACAGCCAGTTGGAAAAGTAACCTTTATCCAAGGAGATGCGCAGTACAGTAAGGAAGGTTCAAGCGTTTGGCAGCCTATAAAACAGAACGTAATTGTATTTTCGGATTGGGTTATAAAAATCGCAGATGACGAAACTGAACTTGAGATTAAATGGAATAGCGGGGCAACTGATCAGTTTACCTCACAAAAAACTTTTAAAGTAAGAGATATTAAAGCTAATCTTAATCAGACTAATGCGATGGATCGATTGAAGAATCAATTAAACACCGTACTTTCATCATCTAAAAGTTCAAAAATCCAAGGTGTCGCAGGTGTTCGTAGAACTGAAGTTGAAATAAAAAAGAAAGACACGACCCTGTATTGGCAGGAACAGGATGAAGCTAGTTTTAAAGATGGAATTACAGCATATCAAAATAATGATACAACTAAAGCGATAAACATTCTTGAGAAATATATCCTGCAAAATCCTTCAAAGAAAAACAAGAACACGGAACTAGCTATTGTTTGTTTACTTTCTATGTATAAAGCAAAAAATGATACCGCAAAAGTTATCCATGTGTCGACGAGATTAATACAAGATTTCCCCAAGAGTGAATTTATTAACGAAGCAATGAATTATGTAAAATAATAAGGTTCTTATCTAAAGAAGAACCTGGAACTTGATTGTCTGTGAAAACAGAATATATTTATTCATTATAACGGTTTTCTGTGTGAAATTAATCAGGAAATTTAAATCAATAGCAATTACGTTGCTCTTTTCATTAGTATTGTCAATTTCTCTTTTGCAGATTGGAATTGTGCGTGAAGTTATTGGTAATGTTGAACTATCAATTTATGATTTAGGGTTTAAATTAAGGTTTAGCAGCGAATCAAAAGAAAAAATTGAAGACATTGTTATCGTTGATATTGACGAAAAAAGTATCCTAAAACTTGGTAGATTTTCTAGCTGGCCTCTTGCATATTTTGGTCAAGTGGTTGATTATGTAAGTACCGGAGGGGCTTCTGTAATAGCCTTTGATGTTTTCTTCTCTGAGCACGATGGCTTTAGTCCGGCAATAACCGATTTATACACTTCAAAAATTTCTCATTTGTTAAAAAAAGATAGCAGTCTAATCAGAAAAGTTATCCAAAATTTTGAAACGGAAGACGAATTTGCAAACAGTTTAAAAAATTCTAAAATATCTATACTGGCATGCTACGACGATTTCTCCGAAGAGAAGCCTAGCGAAATAATTTTACCAAACAATTTGACTAAATTTGACTATACTCATTTGGCAAATGTCCCCTCTTTCAAAGAGATAAAAAATCCCGTTTTCCCTATTCCTATTTTAACTAATGCAGCTAATAAAGTTGGTTTTGCCCACATCTCACCGGACGATGATGGAAAAATTAGATCATTTGATACTTTCTTCAAGTATAAAAATTATCTGATAACAAATTTTAGCATGCAAATAGTCCTCAATGTTTTAAAAATAGATCGAATCGATTTCAGCAAAACCGAGTTGCTTCTTTATTCTGGGAAAAAGTTGAAGCGTTCAATTTCAATTGAGAGTTCCGGGAAAACGCCTTTGAATTTTTATGGTAGAAAGAAGAAGTTCCGATACATTTCATTTTGTGATATTATTCGCCATAGGATTGACCCTTCCTTTTTTAAAGATAAAGTTGTTCTTGTCGGTGCTTCAGCGATTGGATTAGAGGATTTGAAAACAACACCGGTTGATGTGAATTATCCCGGAACAGAATTGCATGCCACATTTGTTCAAAATGCGCTCAAGAACGATTTCTTCAAAATATTTCCAAGGTCTCAAGAATACCTTTTGGGTTTAGTAATAACAATATTTTCTTTACTGGTTTTTGGAAGGTTGCGCTTAACCTTTACGGTTTTATCATATTTCGTTATTATTATCTCAACCTTAGTGGCTTCATTTTTCGTCTTTGAATCATACAACTATCTTTTCAATTTCTCGCTTGCTTTTTATTTTATAACAATAAGTTTTGTTGTTTCGCTGGTTTATAGATATAAAACTGAAATACATGAGAAAAAAATCATCAAAAAAACTTTTTCTAAATATGTATCATCTTCAATTGTGAGTGAAATGCTCGATCACCCGGAGAAATTAACTATGGGTGGTGAAAGTAAACACGTTACCGCATTGTTTTCTGATATACAGAATTTTACTTCGCACTCCGAGCAAAGTTCTCCTGCCGAATTAACTGAATTTCTAAAAAAATATATGACTGAATTAACGGCAATAGTTTTGAAGAATTACGGGATGCTGGACAAATACATAGGAGATGGATTGGTTGCCTTGTGGGGAGTTCCAATACCTTTAGATAACCATGTTCAACATGCATGCTTAGCGGCGCTTGAAATGAGAAAGAAAACGATCGAAATTGCTCAGGAGAGTTCTCTCGAATTATTTAAAAATTTGAGGACGAGATTCGGGATAAATACAGGGAGAATGATTGTAGGGAATATGGGTTCAGAACAACTTTTCGATTATACCGGCATCGGGGACAATATGAATCTTGCTTCTCGTCTTGAAGCATTAAATAAATATTACGGAACACAAATTATTATTTCTGAGTTCACAAAAAATGAGCTAAATGATTCTTTCTTAATTAGGGAAATTGATCAAGTTGCTGTTAAAGGAAAAGCTAACGCTGTTAAAATTTTTGAACTATATGACTATAGAGATTTTTTGAAAAAGGAAGAAATAGAAAAATATGAAAATATGAAGATGATATATGAGGATGGATTAAGCTACTATTATCAAGGGAAATGGCAAAAGACCATTTCCGTGATGACGGACTTGCTCGATAAATATCAAAACGATCCTCCGGCAAAAGTTATTTTGGAGAGAGCCAGTCAATTTTTAAAAGAGTCTCCGTTAGAATGGGATGGTGTAATGCGAATGACTATGAAATAGTTCTGCGGATAGCTATAACCCTTCAAGCATTTTACTTTCATCCCAGTATTTATCCATCTCTTTTAAATCAACATCGGTAATTTTTTTTTCTTGTTCGGCAAGTTTTTTTTCAATGTAGGTGAATCGTTTTTCGAACTTGTTGGTCGTTTTACGCAATGCAGTTTCGGGGTTGATATTTAAAAAACGGCTAAAATTAATGAGTGAAAAAAGGAGATCGCCAAATTCTTCTTCTGCTTTTTCAATCCGGTTGTTATCGAGTTCCACTTGTAACTCGTCTAATTCTTCCACTACTTTTTTCTTAACGTCTGCAATTGTGTCCCAATCAAACCCGACCTTTGAAGCTTTTTCTTGTAAGCGGTGGGCGCGCATAAGGGCTGGCATCGTAGGAGGAACTCCTTCCAAGATTGAGGTTCTTCCTTCTTGCAGTTTAATGGTTTCCCAGTTCCTTTTTATTTCCTCCGTACCGGAAACTTCAACATTGCTAAATACATGCGGATGTCGTCTGATAAGTTTAGCGGAAATTTCGTCGATTACTTCTTCAAAAGTGAATTCGTTGATTTCTTCAGCAATGGCTGTATGAAATGCGATGTGAAATAGGAGATCGCCAAGTTCTTTCTTCAATTCGACAAAGTCATGCTCATCAATTGCGTGGACTGTTTCATAAGCTTCTTCAAGCGTTGCGGCTTTAATGGACTCATTCGTTTGTTCCTTATCCCATGGACATTCTTTTCGTAATCGTTTTACAATATCCACAAATTCCTTAAATTTGACCTCAAGCATTAAGTATTTCCTTTTTACGATGGATGACTATCTTTTTGTGTTTCAATATAATAAGAAATAGAATATTTTGTAAGGTGATTATATGATTGAAGATCAAATAAAAATATTAGGACTAACATTACCAACGGCTCCTGTTCCTTTGGCGGCGTATATCCCGGCAGTGAGAACCGGAAATCTTGTCTTTACTTCCGGGCAGCTTCCTATGCTTGATGGAGTTTTGAAATTTAAAGGCAAGGTTGGTTCAGTGGTTAGTGAACAAGAAGCAAAACACGCTGCGGAAATAGCAGTCTTAAATTGTCTTGCGGTTATTAAAAGTATTGTTGGAGATTTGGATTCTGTTGAACGAATTGTAAAAGTTACCGTTTTTGTTAATAGTGATCCAGGCTTTGTAAATCAGCCGGAAGTTGCAAATGGAGCTTCGGAACTCCTTGGTAAAATATTTGGAGATAAGGGAAAACATGCACGTGCTGCGGTTGGCGTTAATGTTCTTCCGCGTGATGCTTCAGTAGAAATTGAAATGATCGTTGAAACAAAAAACGAGAATTAAGACTAATGACTTTGAATAGTACTTCCGAAAAATGTTTTTTACTCTTTAATTTCTAATGACAGTAACATCATCAAAAAATAGAGTAATCTTTCTCGACCTGTTAAGGGCGTTCGCCGTTTTGAATATGGTGCAAGGACATACAATTGATGTGTTCCTCGGGGCGCAATTCCGGGATATGACCAATCCAATATTTCTAGCCTGGTTTTCCAATCGTGGATTAACTGCTCCTATTTTTATGTTTTCTGCCGGAACGACCTTTATGTATTTATTCCGTTTGCAGAAAGTTTCTTTTCGTGAAAATCCAAGAGTGATACGTGGAATTAAACGAGCGCTATTGTTAATTGGTTTGGGATATTTAATGCGGTATCCAACCCCAACCTTGGTCTATTTCAAAAATGTTACCTCTGTTCAATGGAATGTTTTTTTTGTAGTTGACGTTTTGCAGTTGATAGGTTGCGGGCTGTTATTTATTATGTTATTGGCTTATATAGCTGAAAAAATAAAAGTTAGTGATTACATTGTTTTTATTGGCGGAGTTATTGTAATTATATTTATTTATCACTTTAGTGAAAAAATTGTTTGGACAAATTATTTTCACCAAGCATTCGCAGGATATTTTTCAAGTAAAACCGGATCAAACTTTCCTTTATTTCCTTGGTTAAGCTATTTGGCAGCAGGTTCATTTTTGGGAAGTTATTTAGCAAAAAATCCAACCGTTTTCAAAACGACTAAATTTTCATTTGAGCTTTTAGGTTCCGGGTTACTCCTTCTGTTGATCTCTTTCATAGGGAATATTATTGAGGTTGCGGTTTATGGAGAAAGTAAATTTTGGACAACGAGTCCTAATCTTGTTTTCTTTCGGCTTGGGCTTGTAATTCTTTTTACTTCCATAATTACTTTTATCGCTCTAAAACTTCAAACCATTCCAAGAATTCTAATTCTGCTCGGCAGAAATACTTTGTTAATTTATATCGTACACCTTGCAATTCTTTATGGAAGTCCATGGAATTTGGGTTTCGATGCAATTCTGGATAAAGCTTTTAATCCTTTTGTGACAATTCTTTGCGCTTTAGCGATGATTGGATTAATGATACTTATGGTTAATTTAATTCACAAATTTAACATGAGAAATAAGACGCTCGTAACCTAACTGGAAACAAATGACAAGAAAATCCGAAAATACAACCGCCGAAATTTCGCCTATTGAAATCCAGGTTGAGCAAACACTTCGACCCGTTAGGTTTGAAGATTTTACCGGGCAAACAAAGATTACCGATAATCTGAAAGTTTTTATTTCCGCTGCAAAAAAAAGAGGTGAGGCGCTCGATCATGTTTTACTTACAGGTCCTCCGGGACTGGGTAAGACCACTCTTTCTCACATCATTGCAAATGAACTTGGAGTAAAATTAAAAGTTACCTCAGGTCCCGTGTTGGAGAAGCCTGGTGATTTAGCCGGAATATTAACCAACCTTGAAGAACATGCTGTTCTATTTATTGATGAGATTCATCGCTTAAGCCCCGTGGTTGAAGAGTTTCTTTATTCCGCGATGGAAGATTATAAATTAGATATTATGATTGACTCAGGACCCAACGCTCGTTCTGTGCAAATCAAATTACCAAAATACACCTTGATCGGCGCTACCACGCGTGCCGGAATGCTTACTGCTCCGCTTCGCGACCGTTTCGGAATTAAAAGCCGGCTGGATTATTATGATGCAGAATTAGTGAAAATAATTTTACAGCGTTCTTCCAAAATTCTTGCTATCCCGATTGATGAAGATGCTTCATATGAAATTGCGAAACGTTCACGAGGAACGCCGAGAATTGCTAACCGTCTTTTACGGCGTACACGTGACTTTGCCGACTTCGAAAATAAAAAGGTGATCGATTTAGCAATTGCAAAAACAGCATTAACTGCTTTGGAAGTTGATGAGTTTGGTTTGGACGAAATGGATAAAGATATTATTCTTACCATCATCGAAAAATTTAGCGGTGGACCGGTTGGACTAAATGCACTCTCTGTTGCAGTAAATGAAGATGCCGGAACGATTGAAGAAGTCTATGAACCGTTTTTAATTCAGCAAGGATTTATCAACCGTACTCCACGCGGAAGAGAAGCAACTGAATTAGCATACAAACGTTTCGGAAAAAAGAAAAGAAATAACGAAGCGGGAAATTTGTTTGAGGAAACGCTTTCTTAGTTGAAAGTTAAAAGTGGAAAGTAGCAAGTTGAAAGTTGAAGGTTGAAAGAAATGTTAATAGATAAAATAGAAGTTGGTAATAATAAACCGTTTGTCTTAATTGCCGGACCATGTGTAGTTGAAAATGAAGAAATTACTTTCTCAACTGCGAAAGCAATTAAAGAAATTACTACGGAACTTGGCATTCCTTTTATTTTTAAATCGAGTTATAAAAAAGCAAACCGGACTAGTCTCAACTCTTTTATGGGGATCGGCGATAAAGCCGCGCTTGATATTTTACTCAGAGTAAAGAATGAACTGGCAATCCCGGTTTTAACAGATGTGCATACCACGGAAGAAGTTGATTTAGCAGCAAATTATGTTGATGTTTTGCAGATCCCCGCTTTTCTTTGTAGGCAGACCGACTTACTTCTTGCTGCCGGTAGAACCGGTAAAGTTGTAAATATTAAAAAAGGTCAATTCCTTGCGCCCGAAGATATGAAACATGCTGCTGAAAAAATTCTTTCTACAAATAATCAGAGAGTTATGCTAACTGAGAGAGGCACAACGTTCGGTTATCATAATCTTATTGTTGATATGCGTTCCTTAGTTATTATGCGCGAACTTGGTTTCCCGGTTGTTATGGATGCAACGCATTCTGTACAACTTCCAAGCAAAGGAAATTTAACGGGAGGTCAGCCAAAGTTTATCAAACCGCTTGCTAAAGCTGCTATCGCCATCGGTATTGATGCTTTGTTTTTTGAAGTACACCCTAATCCAAAGGAAGCTTTAAGTGATGCAGAAAGTCAGTTGCCGCTAAGTGAGCTTAGAGAATTGCTCATTGATTTAAAACAAATTGATCGTATTACAAAAAAAATAGTGTAGGTTGACTGAGTTCCGCCAAAATACATTTAGATATTTTTTGATTCATAAAAGGATATGCTTTGACAAAAGAAAAAATCATCGCGCACGGTAAAGAAGTTATCCGCATAGAAACGGAAGCAGTTACAAGGCTTGAAGAAAGCATCAACGACGATTTCGTTCGTGCAGTTGAAGAAATTTATAAATGTAAAGGAAGAGTTGTCCTTACAGGTATGGGAAAGTCCGGGTTGATCGCGCGAAAAATTGTTGCAACGATGAACTCTACCGGAACAGCTGCAATTTATCTTCATCCCACAGATGCGTTGCATGGTGATCTTGGAATGGTTCGCTCGGAAGATGTTGTTATCATTCTCTCGAAAAGCGGGAACACGGAAGAGATGCTAAACCTTCTTCCTTTATTGAAACGAATCGGCGTTTTGATTATTGGAATGCTCGGAAATAAAAACTCTAAAATCGGCAGGCAGGCAGATATTTTTCTAAACATCGATGTGAAAGAAGAAGCATGTCCCTTTGATTTAGCGCCGACAGCTTCATCAACTGCGATGCTGGTTCTGGGAGATGCGCTCGCGGTAAGTTTACTACAGCGGAAAGGTTTTACTGCACAGGATTTTGCTATGCTGCATCCCGGCGGAAGTTTGGGGAAAAGATTATCGCTTAAAATAAGTGAGATCATGATTTCCGGAGATCAAATTCCGGTTGTGAATGAAAATGCTTCATTAAAAGATTCCATTTTGGAAATTACTTCCAAGCGGCTTGGAACCACATGCGTTGTTAATGATAACGGAGTACTGCTTGGCATTATCACTGATGGAGATTTGCGCAGACTTTTGGAAAAAACTTTGGATATCAAATCATTTAGAGCTAAAGATATCATGTCGAAGAATCCAAAAGTTATTACTGCAGATCTTTTGGCTTCGTTTGCATTGCAACAGATGGAAAATTATAAAATTACTTCACTGGTCGTAGTTGACAAAGAAGAAAAACCTATCGGCATCGTTCATATGCACGATTTGGTTAATATTGGTTTGAAACCGCGATGAGATATTTTTTTCTTCTTTCCCTTTCATTTCTTTTTTTCTTTTGTAACTCGCAAAAAGTTAAACCGAAAATAAACTCCAACATAAACGTTGTTGAGTTGCCCACGCAGGAAAGCTGGAATACCACCATTAGCTTTACCGATTCAGGAAAGATTCAAGCGGTTATGAAAGTTGGACATTTGAGAATGTTTTCTAAACGGCAGGAAACGTTAATCGACGGGTATCAGCACGTTGATTTTTATAATCCGTCGGGAATTAAAACTACAACACTAACTTCTCTTCGAGGAAGAGTTGACGACGCCACAAAAGATTTGTACGCGTTTGAAAATGTTGTTGCACAAAACGACAGCGGAACGAAATTGGAATCTGAAATGCTTATGTGGAGAAATAAAGATCAAAAAATTGTTACCGACAAATTTGTTACGATAACAACTCCGACTGAAAAAATTCAAGGCTACGGGTTTGAGTCCGACCAGCATTTACAAAATTATAAAATCTATAAACCTGTTTACGTTACTACTTCGGATTCTTTAAGATGAGTTCTATGCAAAAAATATTATTCTTTCTGATTGCAATTTCTTTTTATTCTTTTGCTCAGGAGGAGAGAAAAACCATTACCGTTACCGGGCAGGAACTGATCGGTTCGGTTCAGAATGGAGAATCTATACGCGAAGTGAATGGTGATGTTGTGTTAACGCAAGGAAACGTTGTTATCACATGCAACAAAGCAATTCAATACCTCGCCCGAAACGATGCAAGGCTTATCGGTAATGTTATTATAAGGCAGGACACGCTTACTATTTATACTGACGAGGGATTTTATTACGGCAACGAAAGAAGATCTTTTTCGAATAAGGGCGTTAAACTAGACGACAAGAAAGTTATTCTTACAGCAAAAGTCGGAGAGTATTTCTTTAATGAAGATAGAGCCGACTTCCGCACAAAAGTAAAATTGTTCGATACGGTTTCCACACTTACTTCCAACCGTCTCCTTTATTTCCGCAGAGAAGACCGTGCAGTAGCTTTTGACAGCGTGAAGATTACCGATAAAGAAAATATAATCTACGCCGATAGCCTTATTCATCTTCGCAAAGTTGAAGAATCATTTGGTTTTGGAAATGTTGTTATCAAAAATAAAACCAACAACTCAACCATACTTGGCGAACACATGGGAGACTACCGCGCTAAGAACTACAGCGTGATTGACAGCCTTCCGCTGCTTGTTCAAATTGATACTACGTTCTCGAATGATACGGTAAAAACCATTGATACTCTCTTTATAAAATCAAAAGTGATGAAAGCTTTCCGCGATTCAACCAACCGCTTTATTGCAATTGATTCTGTTGAAATTTTACGCGGCGGATTCGCTTCGAAGAATGATTATTCAATTTATTATAGGAATGAAGAAAACATTATTACCAGCAAGATAGGTGAAGAAAACGCTCAACCGGTGATGTGGTTTGAAACTTCGCAAGTCTCAGGTGATTCTATTAAAATATTTTTGAAGGAAAGACAAATTCAAAAAATTGATATTATCAAGAATGCCTTGATCGCTTCTTACAACAAGAATTACAACCAGCGGTTCGATCAAATATCCGGCGACACGATCTATCTTTTCTTTGACAGCACCGGCATAAAGCGTAATGAAGTGTATTCAAACGTCTTGAGTATTTACTATCTCTATGATGATGAAAAGCCGAATGGTTTAATGAAGGCAAGCGCGCAAAATTCGGTTATGAATTTTGAAAACAAAAAAATCATTTCCGTAAAGTTGTTCGGCACACCAAACAGCGAGTATCATCCTGAAGCAATAATAAAAGGGAAAGAGAAAGAATATTTTCTCCCTCGCTTTATTCTTTTTGAGAATAGACCCGTAAAAGAACATCTGTTTACACCGCAGTTACAAATAAATTTTTCTAAAGGAAATAAATGATGGAAAAAAGCAGACTGAGCAGTCAGGATTTAGTAAAAATTTATAAAAAGAGAGCAGTTGTAAATAAATGTTCGCTTGAAGTTTCGCAAGGGGAGATTGTTGGATTGCTTGGACCCAACGGCGCCGGAAAGACAACCACGTTTTATATGATGGTGGGAATGATACGTCCGAATGACGGACAAGTATTTTTAGACGGCAACAACATTACTACCGTACCAATGTACAAACGGGCGCGGATGGGTATTGGCTACTTGCCGCAGGAAGCTTCCATCTTTAGAAAACTTTCCGTTGAAGATAATATTATGGCCGTGCTGCAAATGTTAAAGATGACAAACAAGGAACGGAAAGAAAAATTAGAGAAGCTGCTGGAAGATTTAAGTGTAACACACATCAGAAAAAGTATCGGCTTTCAATTAAGCGGCGGTGAAAGAAGAAGAACCGAAATTGCACGTTCGCTGGCGACTGATCCAAAATTTATGCTGCTTGATGAACCGTTTGCCGGCGTTGATCCTATTGCCGTTGAAGATATTATGAAGATTGTTGCCGGCTTGAAAAACCGGGGCATCGGTGTGTTAATAACCGACCATAACGTGCATGAAACGTTAAGTATTGTAGATAAAGCCTACATCTTAATTAACGGAGTGATCTTCCGTTCGGGTAGCGCCGATGAGCTTGCTGAGGATGAAGAAGTGCGGAGACTTTATCTTGGCGAGAAGTTTAAGCTCGACAGATACTAAGAGTTAGTTGTTAGTGGAAAGTGGAAAGTTGCAAGTTGAAAGCAGAAGTCTGAATTAAGAATTTAAGAACAACGATTAACGATATTTGATTTTCGATGTGTGAAAAATCTTCTGTGCAGGATGGAGAGAATATTAAAAATTTAAGAATAACGATTAACGATATTTGATTTTTGATGTAACAAAATCTTCTAACCATGGCAAGCCTTGG
>Ga0172379_10002643_pt1 | contig 31063 bp, 28 predicted proteins | sample GrowelOW334metaG_FD_119756 | JGI IMG/M metagenome (GOLD analysis project Ga0172379, IMG submission 119756) | Groundwater microbial communities from an aquifer near a municipal landfill in Southern Ontario, Canada - Groundwater well OW334 metaG | ecosystem: Environmental > Aquatic > Deep...
ATACTGCTAAAGATATTTATGTGCTCGAGGGGCTTGACCCCGTGCGCAGACGCCCCGGCATGTATATCGGATCTACCGGCATTGACGGATTACACCACCTCGTCTGGGAGGTTGCGGATAACTCGATCGACGAAGCGATGGCGGGGTATTGCACGGACGTTGAGATCAGTTTATTGCCGGAAAATCGTGTTCGCGTGGCCGACAACGGAAGAGGTATTCCCGTTGATATCCACCCGCAGACCAAAAAATCCGCCCTGGAAACGGCACTTTGTACCTTGCATGCGGGAGGGAAATTCGGCGGCGATTCGTATAAGGTGTCGGGAGGGTTGCATGGCGTAGGCGTGTCGGTGGTGAATGCATTGTCGATCTATACGTCCGCTCTTGTACATCGCGACGGCGGGATATTTTTCCAGGAATATGTGAAGGGAAAACCGAAAGCAAAGGTAAAAAAGATCGCAAAGTCGAATGCGCATGGCACCGTGATCACCTTTCAGCCGGATGTTGAGATATTCAAGGACGTAAAATTCAGCTTCACGAAAGTTATCGATCACTTGCGCCAGCAGTCATATCTTACCAAAGGTATCCGCATCAAGATATGCGACATGCGCGAGGTAAAGGACAAAGTGATCGGTGAATATGAGGGGCTGTATCTTTCTCCCGCGGTCGGAGAATATTTTCCGTCGCATACGTTCTATTTTGAGGGAGGGCTGGTGTCGTATATGCGCTTTTTGAACAAAGATGAGGAAAAAGTGCTCCACCCGAATATTTACTATGCATCAAAAGAAAGTGAGGGTATTTTTGTGGAGGCCGCCGCCCAATATACGAACGATATCCAGGGAAAAGAAATGAGTTTTGCCAATAATATCTACACTCCCGAGGGCGGTATGCATCTTACCGGTCTTCGCAGCGCATTTACGCGGGTACTGAACGATTATGCAAAAAAGAACGAACTGACAAAAAAGGAGGACGAGAATCTGACGGGAGACGATGTGCGCGAGGGGCTTACGGTCATTTTGAGCGTAAAACTGCGCGAACCTCAATTTGAGGGGCAAACCAAGGCAAAACTCGGAAACCCCGAGGCACGGAGCGCCGTTGAGGCGGTAACAGGGGAAACATTCTTCGAATACCTTGAGAAGAATCCGCGCGACGCGAAGATCATCATTGAAAAGTGTTTTTTGGCGCAGCGCGCACGCAAGGCCGCAAAAATGGCGAAAGAAAATGTTTTGCGCAAGGGTGCGCTCGACGGCTTTGCGTTGTCGGGGAAACTCGCTGACTGTTCTACGCGAACCTTTGAAGATTCGGAGCTATTTATTGTAGAGGGAGATTCGGCAGGAGGCTCCGCTAAACAAGGGCGAGACCGCAGGTTTCAGGCAATTTTGCCCTTGCGCGGCAAGATCCTTAATATCGAAAAGGCGCGGCTGGACAAGATGCTGGGGAACTCCGAGATCCGCTCTTTGGTACTGGCGATCGGCACATCCATCGGCCAGGATTTTGATCTTGAAAATCTGCGTTATAATAAGATCGTTATCATGACCGATGCCGATGTTGATGGGTCGCACATCCGTACTTTGTTGCTCACGCTTTTTTACCGCTATTTTATCGATGTCATCAATGAAGGGCATCTCTTTATAGCGCAGCCGCCGTTGTATAAGGTCCAAAAAGGAAAGCAGATCCAGTATGCCTACAGCGATGATGAAAAAGAAAAGATCGTTGTGGCACTGAATAAAGAAAAAGAGGAAAAAATAAAACTAAAAAAAGAAAAATCAAAAGAAGACGGAGCGTCCGAAGGGACCGCTGATGCCACCGAAGAAAAAATATCGACAGGAGGCATGAATATTCAGAGGTATAAGGGTCTTGGTGAAATGACCGCGCAACAGCTTTGGGAGACCACCATGAATCCCGAACATCGGATGCTGAAGCAGGTGGCGATCAATGATGCCGCGCAGGCAGACACTATTTTCGATATTCTCATGGGGTCGGATGTAATGCCGCGGAAGCGCTTTATTGAGGCGGAGGCAAAATCGGTGCAGAATCTGGATATCTGATCGCACGGGGGGGTTGACTTTTATCGGCATGAGCGGTAAGATGGGAACATCAAGAGCCCGCGAGGGCTTTTAAAAAAGGAAAAAATTTATTTATATCGATATGATCGCAAAGCTTATCAACTATATTAAGGATGCCAAGCGCGAGTTGAGTAAAGTAACGTGGCTCACTCGCAAGGAGGTGGTGAATTATACATCTATCGTTATCGGTATCAGTCTTGGGACCGCGGTATTTTTGGGTGCGCTGGATCTTGGGTTTAACCGGGCACTGCAATATTTAATCTTCCGATAATCTATGTCGAAGCAAGTCACACAAGGAAAGCGTTGGTACGCGATCCATACCTATTCTGGGTATGAGGATGCGGTGGTGCGCAACCTGAAACAGCGCATTGAGTCTTTAGGACAAGAAGATAAGATCTTTAATGTGATGGTCCCAAAGGAAAAAAAGATCCGTATCCGTGCGGGAAAGCGGGAAGTGGTTGAAGAGCGTATTTACCCGGGATATGTGTTGGTAGAGATGATCGTGACCGACGATTCCTGGTATGTGGTGCGCAATACGCCGCGCGTTACCGGTTTTGTGGGTTCCGGCACAATGCCCGTTCCCATTTCCGACGAGGAGATCACGGAATTGCAGAGGCGCATGGGGATCGAGGAACCGAAATACAAGATCGATTTTGCTTTAGGGGACATGGTGACCATTGTGGATGGTCCATTCAAGGATTTCGACGGCAAAGTGAGCGAAATAGATGAAGCGCGCGGCAAGATCAAGGTGCTGGTGTCGATGTTTGGCAGAGAGACACCCGTCGAGCTCGATTTCTTACAGGTAAAAAAATATAAATAATATTGTTTTAATAGTTTTATGGCAAAAGCAATCAAGACCATTATCAAAATTCAGCTTCCTGCAGGAGCCGCAAATCCCGCGCCCCCTGTGGGCACGGCACTCGGCCCGCACGGCGTGAATATCGGGCAGTTCTGCCAGCAGTTCAATGAGGCGACCAAAGAGATGGCGGGCAGCATTATTCCTGCCGAGGTCACTATTTTTGAGGACCGCACATTCGAGTTCAAGCTAAAAACTCCTCCTGCATCGGATCTGTTGCGCAAAGCCGCAAAGATAGAAAAAGGGGCCGCAACAGCGGGAAAAGCGAAAGCCGGTTCCGTAACAAAAGCGCAGGTGCGCGAAATAGCGGAAAAGAAAATGGTGGACCTGAACGCGAACGATGTTGATGCCGCAATGAAGATCGTTGAGGGCTCTGCCCGCAGTATGGGTGTTGAGATAAAGGAGTAAACTTTATTTTCTAGTAAGAGCCATGGGGGCAGCAGTCCCTGCGGCTCTTTAATTTGTGGGGTTGACACATACACTCTGTTTGTTATGTTGGATTAACAGTCGGTCTTTTATAATTCCATTACGGGAGGAATAATATGCCGCACCGGAAATTTCCGCGTTCTACCACTGATGAGTGGTTTGTTTTGTTTGCCAACATGGTGGCGTCGCGCTCGACCTGCCCGCGGTTTCATGCGGGAGCAGTGATCGTCAGTGACAAGCGGATCGTTTCGACGGGCTACAATGGCTCGACCACAGGGGACCCACACTGCGAGGACGTCGGGTGTCTTGTTATTCAGGGCCACTGCAAGCGTACGGTACACGCCGAAAAGAATGCCATTATCAATGCGGCCCGCGTGGGCCTCTCGACGATCGGCACGACCATCTATGTGAAGGGGCAGCCCTGCATTGATTGTGCCAAGGACATCGTGAATGCCGGCATTGTACGCGTGGTGTATGACAACGATCACGGCTATCATCGCCACAAGGGCGAGCAATCCGAGGAACAGCGCGAAGCGATGCTCACATTCCAACGCAACGGACTGCAGGTCATCGAATTTTCCGGGGATTTTCTCGCGCCGCTGAACCGGTTCTTATCCGAATTATCGGAAGAGGAGCTTAAAAGGTTGCAGGGCTTTATTGCCAACCACCTTACCGACGCGATACACGAAAAAAAGAAATGATGCTACAATAAAGGGGTGAGCATGAGAAAAAACAACTATCCTGGGAAATATATCGTATTTGAGGGGATCGACGGTTCCGGCAAGGACACGGTGATCGGTCTTGTCGCGCAGCATTTCAAAGAGATCGGCACTAAATTCATCGTGACCATTGAGCCGAATCGGAAAAGCCCCGCGGGCGAGGAGATCACCCGCATCATGGATGAGAAAAAGAAGACGCTAACGCCGTACGAAATTCAGGAGTTGCATGTCAAAGCTCGCGCATATGGAATGCTCGCTGAGGTCATTCCTGCGCTTGGAGCCGGTGTACATGTTCTCTCGAATCGCTCGTTCATTTCGACATTCGCGTACGGGATGGCGTTCGGCCTTTCGTTCGAGGAGGTTGCCGGTCTTCACCGGGAACATCTTCCGAATTCATGGCTGCGCCCCGATCTGGCGCTGCTCATCAACGTGCCTGCGGACGTTGCTATGGACCGCATCCAGAAAAGCAGAACGATCACCTCGTATTTCGAGGCAAAGGAAAAACTGGAGAAGATCCGTGCACAATACCTCCTGCTTGCCGAAAAAGGCTGGATGACCGTTATCGACGGAACATTACGGCCGGAAGAGGTTGCGCGCCAGGCGATCTGGCACATCACCGGATCACTATCACAAGTAAAAAATCCATGAAAAAAATAGGCAAGGAAAAGACAATGAATAAAAAGCAGTGCGCATCGTTGATCGATCATACATGTCTTCGGGCGAATGCCCAAAAGAAAGATATCGAGCAGCTGTGCCATGAGGCCATACGGTACGGGTTTCGCGCCGTGTGTGTGAACCAAACATGGGTTTCCTTGTGCGCGAAACTGCTCAAAAAGCATCCGCGCATTCTTATCGCCTGTGTCGTCGATTTCCCGCTCGGAGCGGGGGACGTGGCACAAAAAAAGGCCCTTGCGATCATTGCAAAAAATGCGGGAGCAACAGAGCTTGATGTGGTGATGAACATCGGAAAATTCCTCGATGGAGACTACAAAGAGGTGGAAGACGAGCTCAAGGTAGTGGCGAGCGTCCTTCCCACCAAGGTGATCATCGAAACGGGACATCTTTCCGACAAAGAAATATTGAAAGCGGCAGAGATCGTCGAGCGCGCAAAAGCCGACTTTATCAAGACCTCCACCGGATGGAAGCCGGAGGTTGAGATAAAGGAAAAAGCGCGGCAAGTTGCGCTGATCCGGGAACATTTTCCCGGGCTCAAGATAAAGGCGGCGGGCGGCATCAAAACGCCCGAAGACTTGCGTCTTATGCTTAATAGTGGCGCCAATGTTATCGGTGCCAGCGCAGGTGTTGCCATGGTGAAATCAATTGTATAGTTCCAAAATATAAGCCCCCTCTGGGGGCTTTTTGATTGGCTTTTTCTTATATTCGTGTTATAAAAAAGTAGTTAGTATTATTTAATGTATCGCTATGCTTATCATCTCAACCAGTATTTCCGGTTCGGGGAGAAAGGAATTTTTGAATGAATTTGAGGCCGTAGCTGCGCGCTATGGGAAAAAGGTGAAAATCTATCATGTCGGGCAGATGATCTTTGATCAGGCGAATAAAGTTGGCGTCAATATCACGCACGAGAACGTGCTGAATGCGAATCCGTATCTCATCAATTCGCTTCGCTCGGCGGTGTTTGAAACGATCATTGCCGAACTGCCGCGCACACTGAAAGCCTATGATGCCGTGATCATCAATATCCATAGCTTCTTTTTCTGGAAGAAGATATTCATGCGCGCATACGACCGTTTTTACGTGAACGAATTGAACCCCGACATGTTTGTCACGTTCATTGATGATACTGCTGCCATTCAGCAGCGCCTGAACAAGCGCATACAATGGGCGTCTCAAAAGCTGAGCTCGGAAGAATTGTTGCTCTGGCAGAATGTTGAAGTGGAGGTAACGGCATCGTGGGCCGAGTTCCACCGCAAAGATTTTTATGTCATGTCGGTGCGGCAGCCCATGCATGGTTTATATCGCTTGTTGTTCAAAAAAAATATCGAGCCCGTATATATCTCAATGCCGATGACGCATTTACCGCCGGAAGACCAATTGAAAGTATCGAAATTCGTAAAAAAACTCGAGAATTATTTTGTGGTGTTCGATCCGCGTACGATAGAAATAGCAACTGCGTCTGCGCGCAAGGCTGACGCCACAACATACAACCAGACGGTTACGAGGGACCTGTATTGGCTGGTGAAGCAGAGCAGGAAGATCATCGCGTATTTTCCGAGGCTGGTATCTTCTCCCGGCGCGATCAATGAATTACGCGAAGGTTATGAGACCAACAAGGATGTGTGGATCGTCTATCCGCAAAAACTGGCGAGTCCGTTTCTGACATATTTTTCAAGCCGTATATTCAAGTCGGAGAACGAATTTTTCAAGTTTCTTGGCCAGCACCATAAGAAACATAAGCTCTACGAGTAACTCATTTAAATCGCTATGCCACGAATCCCTATCATCGGGCTGGAAGTGCACGTCGAACTCAAGACAAATACGAAGATGTTCTGTAATTGTCAGAATGACTCTTCGGAAAAACATCCGAATGTGAACGTATGTCCGGTGTGTATGGGGCATCCCGGCACGCTGCCATACGCCAACAAAGAGGCCATAAAATCGGTGCTCAAGGCGGGCGCCTCTTTGGGGTCGTCCATCCCGATGTTGTCGAAATTCGACCGCAAGAATTATTTTTATCCAGATCTTCCAAAGGGGTACCAGATAAGCCAGTACGACATGCCTTTGTGTGTGGGCGGGTCGCTTGAGGTTGATGGAGTTGCTGTTGCGATAACGCGCGTGCACCTTGAAGAGGACACGGGAAAGCTGATACACCCCGAGGGCGCGGATTACTCGCTTGTGGACTACAATCGCGCGGGGGTGCCCTTGATGGAGCTGGTGACGGAGCCGGATATTGCTTCTGCCAAACAGGCGCGGAAATTTTGCGAGGAATTGCAGTTGTTGCTTCGGTATCTTGGCATATCGGAGGCCAATATGGAGAAGGGAGAGATGCGATGCGAGGCGAATGTTTCAGTGACAAGCGAGGACGGGGAGTGGGGAACGAAAGTGGAGGTGAAAAATCTTAACTCGTTCAAATCGGTTGAAGATGCCATCAATTACGAGATCAAGCGCCAGACCGAGGTGTTAAATGGCGGGGGCACTATATCGCAGGAGACTCGCGGATGGGATGAGGGCAAAAAACACACTTTTTCACAGCGCTCAAAAGAGCAGGCATTTGATTACCGCTATTTTCCCGAGCCGGACCTTTTGCCGCTCGACTTCAGGGATAAAAAATTCATTGATGTTGAGGAGATAAAAAATAATTTGCCTGAACTGCCACAACAAAAAAGAGCACGTTTTGCCCATGAGTTTGGATTGCCTGCGCAAGATATTGAGGTGCTGGTATTTGACCGCGATCTTGCGGATTATTTTGAAGATACGGTGAGCGAGCTGATTGAGTGGGCGGACGAGCTCGGCGAGAAGATCGATGATGCGGAAACCAAAAAACTGGTGAAGCTTGCGGCAAATTACTTGTTAAGTGATTTCTCCGGTATTTTGAAAGAGAAACTGCTTCCCATCAAGGAAACGCTGATAACCCCGGAGAACTTCGCGGAGTTGGTCTGTCTGGTGTATGAGAATAAAGTATCTTCGCGGGCGGCAAAAGATATTTTGCGCGAGATGTTCAAAAAAGGAGAGGACCCTTCGCATATTTTGGAACGCATGGGCGTGGCGCAGGTGTCCGATGCGGGGGAGATAGAGGTTTGGGCGAAAGAGGTGATAGACGCGAACGAAAAAGCGGCGGCCGACTTCAAGGGCGGGAATGACAAGACGCTGCAGTTCTTAGTTGGGCAACTAATGGCAAAATCGAAAGGAAAAGCGCACCCAAAATTGGCGGCTGAAGTATTCAGAAAGTTGCTTCGATAGTATTGCCAAAATATAAAAAATATAGTATAATGTAGGGAGTAAATTAAGCGTTTAAATATACAAAAATATGGACACGATCAAAGCAATGTGGCCAAGCCCCGAAGACGGATCAAAGCCGGTTCCGACCCCACAAGAGCAAATAGATATGATGGGGGGAAATGTTATAGATCTTGAAACAGGTGCCGTAACCCCGTCGGACACCGAGTTTATGACGGCAAAAAGAGATATTCCTGATGATGTTCTTGATGCGGCAAGAAAAGAGGTTAGCAAAACTCTTTCTCCGCAGGATTCGGGTTATGAGGAAGCCTTGAAAGACCAGATAAAACGAAAGATCGCCGCGAGCGGAAATTAAACCCGCCCGGTAGTTTTTAGAAATTTTTTGGCGACAACCTCCGCTTTGCTTGCCTTGCCGGCAGGCAGGCGGGGGTTGTTTGTTATCCACTTGATGCGTTTGTCTTTTTTGAACCAAGTCATCTGGCGCTTGGCATAATGTAAATCTCCCTTTTTGAAGTTTTCGGTTGCTTCTTCAAACGATAATTCTTTTGCATAAAATCTGCACATTTGCCGGTACCCGATGCCGGACATGGCAGGCGACGAGCACCCATATATTTTTTTAAGTTTTTTTACCTCATCAAGAAAACCGCTCCGCAGCATTTTATCTATACGCAGAGAGATGCGTTTTTTGAGCGTTTTTTTGTCTACTGTGATACCAAGCTGGAGCGTATTAAAGAGGGGCGCGCCGACTGCGCGCTGTTGCGAGAACGGTGTTTTTGTCGCGATCGTTACTTCCAGTGCGCGCAGAACGCGGCGGGGATTTTTTGTATCGATGAAGTTTCTTGCGGCAGGATCGAGCGTAAAAAGTTTTTTAACAAGAAACGGCAGGCCATGAGCTCTTAGTTCTTTTTCAAGGCGCTTGCGGGTCGTGGAGGTAATATTTCCCTGTGGGAAATCAAGGTTATCGACAAGCGCCTTTATGTACAGCCCTGTGCCGCCGACGATAAACGGCACTTTGTTGCGTTTCAGCATGCTATGGATGACCGCAAGGGAAAGCTCTTTGAACTCGGCCACCGAATAGGTTTTGTTTGGCGGCACAATATCGAGCGTGTAATGGGGGATGCCTTTGACGGTATAGTACGGGAACCCATATCTATCCTTGTGCTGTTTTTGTCCCTTTCGTATCGGTTTTGCGGTGCCGATATCCATGCCTTTATAGACTGTGCGCGAATCTGCACAGATGACCTCGCCATGAAATTTTTTTGCGAGCGAGATCGCAAGGTCGGTCTTTCCTGAAGCAGTGGGGCCGCAGATAACGATTATTTTCGGTAATTTATTCATACGCAACGTTTTGCTCTAAGATCGAACGATCGTTTAATCTTAGAGTAACATTAAATAATGTGTTTTAAGCTTCCTGTTTTTGTAATTTCAAAAATCTCAACAAAATTGATCAATCTTAGATCAGCAAGATCTTTCAAAAATGGTTGCGGAATTTTTGTTTTACCGATCCACACGCTTTTTTGTATTAATTTCAGACCTAAATTTTTTAAAACTGCTCTTAGCCACGCCCTTTTGCGTCTTTCTTTTTCCGGTATGTCAAACATTACGATTATAAGATTGATAGCATTTTCTTTTTTATAATAAATATTCGGTAATGCCCGTCTTTTTTTGTTTCTGAGGGCGACGATTTTATCTGTTCCTTTTTTGGTGATTATCAGGACGCTCTTGTCTTCGCCCTCCACTTCTTTGATCAAGCCATCCTTTTTTAAGACATAAATTAATTTATAGTATTTTTGTTTAATTTGTTCCCGCTTTTTTTTATGGGTTTGCTTGTTTTCTCTGTTTGACTGGCGCAGATTGGCTCGATATTGAATGGTAGAAAGGGAGGCGCCATATTTCGCGCCTAATATGGCCGCGATGAGATCTCCGGCACTCAAAATCGTTTCGCTGGCCGTTTCTAAAATTTTAAGCGTTATTTCTCCTTTCATGGATGTGGAGTAATTTTTGGACTCTATATTTGCCTGCACGCCTAAAGTCCATTTTGACTTTACTCTAAGATTGAACGGTCGTCAAATCATAGAGTAAAAATTGGGGTCAATGGGGGTTAATAAGCGGGGTTGAGTTGGCTATCTTTTTATTATTCCTTCTAAGGAAAAGTCGCGCACTTTTGTGATAGTAACATCAACAAATGTTCCAAGCAATTTTTTGGCGTTCATCGGGGCAGTGCTTGTTTCTACCGTTTTGTATGTTGCGGTCTTTCCGGAAATAGTCCCATTGTCTGCTTTGTCTATAAGAATGGTCATTGTTTTGCCAAGATATCGTTTGTTGTGCGCCAGAGCGGATCTTTTGAGTATGGCGTTGAGCTTGTCGAATCTTTTTTTCTTTTCGGCAAGCGGCACGGAATCCGTGTATTTCTTTGCCGCTACTGTTTGTGGGCGGGGAGAATATTTTGAGATGTACGCCATATCCATGTTTGTAGCCGCAAAAACGCGTGCCGTGTTTTGGAATTCGCGCTGTGTTTCTCCCGGGAATCCCACGATGATATCGGTGGAAAGAGCAACGTTCGGCATTGCCGCGCGGATCTTTTTTATGAGCGAAAGGTAGTCGCGTGCCGTATAGTGGCGGTTCATTTTTTTCAGTATTGTGTCGTCTCCCGCCTGCATGGGAAGGTTGATGTAGTGGGCAAAATGCCGAGCGTTTTTAAGCGTTTGGATCAGCTCATCGGAAAGATCTTTGGGGTGGGGGCTTGTGAAGCGGAGCCACCAATCTCCCGCCTGCTGACGCCTGCGCGTAGCAATGGCGGGCAGGCCCGGAATTTTGTCTATTTCCTTGATAAGGCTTGAAAACGAACAGCGGCCTTTTTCGATGGCAGGCTTTTTGTTGCCCAGTCTCTTGTTTGCCCAGTAGGTCTTATCTTTGATCCCGTATGAATTAACGTTCTGGCCGAGAAGCCATATCTCTTTATATCCTTTTTGTATATAATTTTTGACCTCGGCAATGATCTCTTTTGCGGGGCGGGAATATTCACCTCCGCGCGCAAGCGGCACGATACAGTATGAGCAGTAATTATTGCAGCCGTAGGAAATAGGCACAAACGCTGAAAAAGGGGACTCCACGGAAGGCCGTATATCAAGATATTCTTTCGCCAGCGTTTTTTTATTTATGCCAAGAATGGTGGGGAGTTTTGGGATATCTTTAATATCCAGAAAAAGATCAAACTTTGGGAGGCGTTTTTTGAGCTCTTTTTTGCCGTAGTGCACCATGCATCCTGTGAGCATCACGGTGAGACGGGGATTTTTCTTTTTGAGCGCGGCAATCACTTTGTTCGCGCCAAACACCCTATCTTCAGCCGTTTGCCGCACGGAGCAGGTGTTGTAGGCGACTATATCCGCTTTTTCTATCGAGAGCGCTTTTATGTATCCCGCTTGTTCCAAAACTGCGGCCAACCGCTCCGAATCCGATTCGTTCATCTGGCACCCGAATGTGATAATGAAATATTTTTTACTGGGCATATCAAAAACTATACAGTGGAACATGCGATAAATCAAAAAATGGGCCATTCAACCAACTGTAGATTTTCGTTGTTTTTGTGTTACAATAAATAAGCCAAGATTAGAATAAATTTTTATGTGGTATTTATATTTAGATGAAAGTGGCGATTTGGGATTCGATTTCGTGAATAAAAAACCCTCAAAATTTTTTACAATCACTATTTTGGCGGTTCGTGGTTACGATCTTGATCGTAAACTAGCTCAGGCGGTTAAGGTAACATTACGCAGAAAGTTGAATCCCTCGGGTTGCCAAAGAAGGCTGGTCAAAGAATTGAAGGGAACCAATACGGCCCTAGATATAAAAAAATATTTTTATGAAAAAGCAAAGAATATAGAATTTGGTATTTATTCAATAACGCTCAATAAACAAAAGGTGTATGAAAGATTAACAAAAGAAAAACCCCGTGTATATAATTGGATTGCTCGTTTGGTGCTCGATCAGATTCCATTTGATAAAGACAGCAACGAAAGGGTTTGTTTTGTTATTGATAAATCAAAAAGCAAACCAGAAATTGAAGATTTTAATTGTTACATAAGACGACAGTTGGAAGGAAGATTGAATCCTAAAACACCGCTAGACATCAACCATTTAAAATCTCACGAGTCTCATGGTTTACAGGCCGCTGATATATTTTGTTGGGGTATTTTTCAAAAACACGAGAGAAAGAAAGTTGATTGGTTTGATGTTTTTGCAGAAGAAAAGATAAAATTTGACCAAGATTATTTTTAAAAATAAAAAACCCCTTTCGGGGAAGCGTGCCCTACAGACTTGTTATGCCTAGACTATAGCCAACCGATGGATGGGAACATCTAGGGCAATCTGTAATGGACTTATCGCCTGTCTACAGAGTAACATGATCTAAAAAATAAGGCAAGAAAGTTATCCACAGATAAAATTTAAGACCACCAACTCAAGGCTGGTGGTCTTTTAGTAAGAATTTTTTATTTTCTCTTTTCTATCTCTGCCGCTATTTTTTCTACGAATTTTGCCGCTTTAACCACTTTAAGATCGCGGGAGCCGTGAGTGCGCACCGCAACGCTTTTTGCTTTTACCTCTTTATCGCCGACGACAAGCACATAGGGAACACGGCGCATCTCTGCCTCTCTGATGCGTTTCCCGACGGTGTCGTTGCTGTCAAAAAGAGCGACGCGCACGCCCGCTTCTTTTAAGTTCTTTGCGATGTTTGCCGCGAATTTTTTGTGGGTTACCGATACCGGAACGATAGCCGCCTGCACGGGGGCGAGCCAGACGGGGAGGTTCCCCTCAAAATGCTCAAGCATGATGCCGATGAAGCGCTCGAACGAGCCGAAGATCGCGCGGTGGATCATAACGGGCCTTTGGCGCGAGCCGTCTTTGTCGATGTAGGTAAGATCGAAGCGCTCGGGGAGCTGAAAATCGAGCTGGATGGTGGCGAGCTGCCACGAACGGCCAAGGGCGTCTTTTATTTCGATATCTATCTTGGGGCCGTAAAAAGCGCCGTCTTTCGGTTTTACTTTATACTCCAATTTGTTCTTTTTAAGCGCGGCTTCAAGTCCCTCTTCTGCTTTTTTCCAGAGCGCGGGATCTCCCATGGCTTTGTCGGGCTTGGTGGAAAGATGGAAATTCGGCTTGAAGCCCATCATTTTGTAAAAGTCTTTTACGAGCTTCATCACGCCCGTTATCTCGGCAAGGATCTGGTCGGCGCGGCAGAAGATATGCGCGTCATCCATGGTAATTTGCCGTACGCGCAGAAGTCCTCCAAGGGTGCCCGAGAGCTCATTGCGGTGGAGGCGTCCGATCTCCGAAAGCCGCAGGGGAAGATCTTTGTAGCTGAGCAGTGAAGTGCTGTATACGATGGTTGCCTCGGGGCAGTTCATCGGTTTTAGGCTGTAGGTCTCGTTCTCCACCTCAAGGACGAACATATCTTCCTTGTAGTGTTCCCAGTGGCCCGATCGTTCCCAAAGTTCTTTTTTTACGAGAATAGGCGTTGATATTTCACTGTAGCCTGCGGCGTCGTGTTTTGCTCTCCAATAATTCTCAAGCTCTTTGACGACAACCATGCCGTTGGGGTGCCAAAAAGGCGCTCCCGGAGCCACGGAATGAAAGCTAAAAAGATCGAGTTTTTTTCCGATCTCGCGGTGGTCGCGCTTTGCGAGCTCCTCCTGCAGTTTTACCCATGCATCAAGCTCGGTTTGTTTTTCAAAGGCGACTGCATAGATGCGCTGGAGCTGCGGATTATTGGAGCTGCCTCTCCAGTATGCGGCTGCGGTTTTGAGCAGTTTAAAGGAAACTTTTCTCAGTGCTCCCGTGGTCTCAACATGCGGGCCCCGACAAAGATCGGTAAAGTCGCGCAGATGATATAAAGAGATGAGCGTGCGAAGTCCTCCGATAACAAAATTCAATTCTCCTGCAAGCGGTTCCGCATCAACGGCGGTGGAGCCTTTGTGCCAGATGTCCTGCAAAAGCTCTATTTTGTAGTGCTGCGATTCTTTTTCGAACAGTTTGATGGCTTCCCCGATGCTGAGTTCTTCGCGCTTGAAGGCGATGTTCTGGTCGATGATCTTTCTCATTGCTTTTTCTATCTTCTCAAGATCGGTGTCCGCAATTTTCTCCGGGATATCAAAATCGTAATAAAAGCCGTTCTCGATCACGGGACCTACGCCGAACTTGGCGGTGGGGTAGAGTTGTTTTACCGCGGCTGCCATCACATGCGCCAGGGAGTGCCGGGCGATATCAATTTTGCTTTGTTCTTTTTCGGGTGTTTGTTCGTTTGCCATAAAAAATAACCATTGCTAATGGTGCGTAACACTTTCTGATTGTATTACAAAGATGGGCACGCTGTCTATGCCCCGTTGCCGTTGATGGGTTTGATCTCATCCACCACGATCTTTGGTTCGCCCTCGCGGCTGGAGGTTCGTCCTTTGACGAGCATGATATTTCCTACTTTCCAGGAATCAGGGTAGTGCGCCATGACCTTGGGAAATACGAGAAGTTCGATGGAGCCGGTGAGGTCCTCGAGTTTTGCAAAGGTCATGGTATCTCCCTTTTTTGTGATCTTTGGCTCGGATGTGGTGATAACTCCGCCCGTAGTGATGGTGGCGCCGTCGCGTTTTTGTTTTACGTCTTTTGTGGAGGCAATGCCGTATTTTTTGAGTTTTTCTTTATAGGGAGCGAGCGGGTGGCCGGAGATATACAGTCCCAAAAGTTCCTTTTCCCAGGCAAGGCGCATGACGTCGGTGGCTCCTGCGGCGTCGTTTAATTTTATTTGCGGTTTTATTTTTGTGGATGAGCCAAAAAGGCTTGTTTGCCCGTTGGCAGCCGCCTTGACTATATCGCGCGAAAAATCAAGAATGATCTGCATATTCTCGAGGAATTTGTTGCGCTCGCCCAAACGGTCGAATACCCCGCATTTCACAAGGCTTTCAAGCGATTTTTTATTAAGATCCCTGCTGTGGATGCGCGATGCAAAATCCGACATGGACGAGAAAGCGCCATTCACCGTGCGCTCGTCGATAATGATCTTCACGATATTATTTCCTACGTTCTTTACGGCGTTGAGCCCGAAGCGGATCTTTTTTTCTCCGACCACCGTGAATGTTTCATAACTTTCGTTCACGTCGGGGGGGAGTATCTCAATTCCCATTTCTTTACACTCTTCGACAAGGAATGCCACGCGCTCAATATCGTTGAGGTCCGCGGTCATGAGAGCCGCCATGAACTCTGTCGGATGGTGGGCCTTGAGGTACGCGGTCTGGTATCCGATGAGGGCGTAACATGCGGCATGGCTCCGGTTAAAACCGTATTCGGCGAACGGCGGGAAGAGTTCCCATATCTGTTGCGCGATGGCGGGCGGGATACCGCCGGCGGTCATTCCTTTGATAAGTTTTTCGCGTTGCTGTTCAAGGAGCGATTCGATCTTTTTACCGATGGCTTTGCGCAGGATATCCGCTTGTGCAAGAGTGAACCCGCCGAGGTTCCGCGCAATTTGCATCATTTGTTCCTGATAAATGCCGACGCCGTAGGTATTTTTTAAAATGGGCGCAAGCTTGGGATGGAGGTAGGTGATGGATTTTCTTCCGTGCTTGCGGTCGATGTAGTCGGGGATAAGTTTCATGGGGCCCGGCCGGTACAGCGCCACCATGGCGATAAGATCTTCCATTTCCGTGGGCTTTAGGTCTTTCATATAGCGTTTCATGCCATCGGATTCGAACTGGAACACGCCAGTGGTCTTGCCGAGCTGGCACAGCCGGAATGTTCGCGCATCGTCGAGCGGCAATGTATCAATATCGACAGTAATGCCCTTGCTCTTTTTGATAAGATTGAGCGTATTTTCTATGATGGTAAGGTTCTTAAGGCCGAGAAAATCCATTTTCAAAAGTCCGAGGTCTTCAATGGAGTGCATCTCGTACTGCGTGACGATGATCTCTTCGTTCTGTGTGGCGCGCTGGAGCGGCACGATGTTATAGAGGGGTTCATCCGAGATCACGACGCCGCATGCGTGTGTGGAGGCGTGGCGTACCACTCCTTCCAGCTTCATTGCGGCATCGATGAGGCGCTTTGCCTCCGGGTCCTTGTGATAAAATTCCCTGAATTCGGTGACCCCTTCAAGGCTTTTTGCCAGCCATCCTGCTTTTTCACCCTGAGGGCTGAAAGGGATCATTTTTGCCACTTTGTCGCAGTAGGCATAAGGATAATCAAGGGCGCGCCCCGTATCGCGGATAGCCGCGCGCGCGGCCATGGTGCCGAAGGTGATGATCTGTGCGACATTATGCCTCCCGTATTTTTGGGCGACGTAGTTGATGACCTCGTCGCGGCGGATGTCGGCAAAATCAAGGTCGATATCGGGCATGGAAATACGATCGGGGTTTAGAAAGCGCTCAAAAAGGAGGTTATATTTTAAGGGGTCGATGTTGGTGATATTGAGCACATATGATACGATCGAACCCGCTGCTGACCCTCTGCCGGGACCAACCACGATGTTTTGCTGCTTTGCCCAGTTCACGAAGTCCTGCACGATAAGAAAGTATGATGCAAACCCTGTTTTTTCGATGACGGAGAGTTCGAACTCAAGGCGGTCGACGATATCTTTATTATTTTTTGCGTCTGCACCGTATCTTTTTTCGAGATTTTCGTAGCACAATTTTTTAAGATATTGGTCGGCTGTTTCTTTTGTGGGTATCTTGTAGTGGGGGAGTCTTATTTTGCCGAGCTCGAATTCAAAATTGCACGCGTCCACAATGCGCTGGATGTTCGTGAATATCTCGGGATACTGGGAAAAATATTCCGCCATCTCTTCGGCGGTGCGCATCGAAAAATCATCGTCTTTCAGCGAGAGGCGGTCCCCGTCGCCGAGGCGATGCCCTGTTTGTATCGCGGTGAGAATATCCTGGATCCCGGCATCTTCTTTTTTTAGGTAGTGCACGTCATTGGTCGCGACGAGCCCGATGCCGCTTTCTTTTGCAAGCTCAATGAGACCTTTGTTCGCTTTTTCCTGTGCGGGAATGTTGTGATGGTACCCAAGCTCAAGAAAAAAATTATCTTTACCGAATATGTCGGTGTATTCTTTCACCAGGGCCCGCGCTTTTTCCATGTTGCTGGAGAGGACCGCCTGTGCTATTTCTCCCTGAATGCAGCTTGAAGTGGCGATGATGCCTTTTGCGTATTCGCGCAGGAGCTCTTTGTCGATGCGGGGTTTGTAATAAAAGCCGTCAAGATGGGCCTTGGTGACGAGCTGCACAAGATTTTTGTATCCCTCCGCATTTTTTGCGAGGAGGATGATGTGGTAGCGTTTGTCATCGATGCCGTGGCGCTTCTGGTCCATGCGTTCGGCTGCCATGTAAAGCTCAACGCCGATGATGGGTTTGATGCCGGCCTTTTTCGCTTTCTGGAAGAACTCAACGGCGCCATACAAGACTCCATGATCGGTGAGCGCTACGCTTTTCATGTTAAGCTCCTTGCAGCGCGCGACAATTTCATCGATCTTGGGCAGGCCATCAAGAAGGCTATAATGAGAGTGAACGTGAAGGTGTGTAAATTCCATGTTGTTATACGGTTCTTAGTTTGATTATACGGCGTGTGCGCGCAATGGGAAGCGAGTCGTTTTTCATTTCTTGGGGATAAGGAGGTAAAAGCGGTTTGTGCGGGGCATTATTTTTCTATACACTATACATACCCCTTACTTGTCAAAAAAATGAACCCCTTAGAACGATCTATCGTTGCGACCATTGCCTATTATGACGGTCTTTCGATGCCGCTGCGTGCGGAGGAGGTATTTGAATATCTTATTCACCCCAGCCGTCTTTCAGCGGAAGAGCCTCCGCGGGCGGAGCTTTCCGATGTGATTCGCACTTTATGGGGAGCGGGCGCCGGCGAACTTACGCGCTTTATCGGAGAAAAGAACGGATATTATTTTCTCCGCGGCAAAGATGAGCTCGTATGGACGCGGCAGGACAGACAAAAAATATCAGCCATGAAATGGAAGAAAGTCGTCCGCGCAATATATTTACTGCGCTTTGTGCCGTTCGTACGCATGGTGGCGCTTGCAGGATCGATGTCGCAGGATAATGCAAAGGAAACAAGCGATGTTGATATTTTTATTGTTGCCGCGCACGGAAGGATATGGACGTGCCGTCTTTTGGTGACGGGAGTGCTCAGCGCACTGGGTGTGCGCAGGTCAGATAGGGGACAGATGACCCATGAGCTCGTTACCGACAAGGTGTGTTTGAATCATTACATAAGTGATCGGTCGCTTATGGTGCCGTATTATAGCATGTACACCGCGCAATTATATGCGAGTTTTATTCCTATTATCGAGCGATCTTCGGGGCTCTTTAATGATTTTCAAAAAGCGAATGCGTGGATAAAAGAATATATTTTTTCATATCCAAGAGAAAAAGATCACCATCTGAAAAAGATCGGCTCGCATACCTCCTTTTCCGCCGTTCGTATTTTTGAGCGCTGTATCGATGCGTGCTGCGGTAATATGATGGAGCACTGGGCAATGCGGATGCAAAAAAAACGGATAGCACAGCATATGCCCGGGCATTTTCGTCCGGGGCGTGTCGTTACTGATGATTTTCAGCTTGAATTTCACCCCAATTCTCCCGAGTCCCGTATCATTGACAACTACAATCAAAAGATGTCAGAGTTTTTTAGAGAAGGATTTCGAAAAGAACATAATTCCGGTCTTTCGTAGTGCACATTTATAATATAAAACGGGAGGAACGTACGATGGGAAAGAACATGAAGCGCAAGCATGGTATTGCGACCGAAGCGCTGCACGGCAGCGAATTTGAAAAGGTGTTCAAGAAGCTCACAAAAACCACACAGATGCCGGTTTGTGCCAGCGCGAACTTCACGTTCGAAAGCGTAGAAGAGGGCGCCGAGGTATTCGGCGGCAAGAAGGCAGGATTTTTTTACGGAAGGTTCGGCACGCCGAACGCGACCGTTGTCGAGGAAAAACTTGCCAAGCTCGAGCAGGGCGAGGCGGCAAGATTGTTCTCGTCCGGTATGGCGGCGATCACTACCACATTCATGGCGCTGTTCGCCAAGGGTGATGAGATCATCTCATGCCAGACGATGTACGGATGCACGGACGATTTTCTGTCGCATTTTTTCCCGCAGCGTTTTGGCGGCGTGGTGCGGTTTGTCGACTGCAGCTTGCAGGAGAATATCTATGATGCGATCACCGATCGCACCAGAGGGATCTTCATCGAGACGCCGGCAAACCCGACGCTTGAGGTTCTCGATATCCGTATGATCGCGAAGATATGTAAAGAGCGCGGCCTGCTTCTCTTGGTTGACAACACATTCGCCCAGCCCTACAACCAGAGGCCCCTCACCATGGGTGCGGACGTCGTGCTCCATTCCGCGACAAAGTATCTCAACGGTCATAGCGATATCGTTTCCGGCGCGGTGGTCTCAAGCAAAGAGATCATCACAAAGGTTGCGGCTCTTGCTTCGCTTTTGGGGCCCGCGGTGTCGGCGTTCGATGCGTTTTTGTTCAATCGCGGTCTTGCCACCTATGAGCTCCGCATGGAGCGTCACAATCAGAACGGCCTGCGCCTTGCGCGGTTCCTCGAGGCACATCCCTCTGTGGCCAAGGTGTGGTACCCGGGGAGTTTCACCAGCGGAACCTATACGCTGGCGGCGACACAGATGAAGGGCTTCTCGGGCGTCATGAGCTTTGAGCTCAAGGGCGGCCAGAAGACGGCAGCGAATTTTTTGAACTATCTTGCCAAGCACACCTTCGTGAAGCTTGCCGTTTCGCTGGGCTCCACCACCACCATGGCGCAGTGCCCCGCGCTGATGACCCACTCGGGCATTCCGCGCGAAGCGCGCCTTGCAAAGGGCATCACGGATACCATGATCCGCATCTCGGTCGGTATCGAGAATTACGAAGACATCGAAGCCGCCTTCAAAGAGGCGTTCGTGCACGCCGACAAGCGACTGCGGTATGCCACCAAAGAGCGCTTCAAAAAGCTGGAGAAATATGTGGCACAGCTGCGGCGCGCCACCAAGGGCGCAACCAAGACCGGCTCACGGCTTGCGAAGACACAGAAGGCTGGGGAATAATCATCGTGGACCCATGGGCATTACTTATTGCCGTATTTATCACTATCCTTCTTCTTGGTCTGTCTAGAAAATAGCTATATACCCCTCGCAAGAGGGGTTTTTCATTTCTTGAATGGTTTGACAATAATATAAAATCTGTGTTATTATATTCCCAAAGTGTGATCGTTCACAAAATCAGAAAAAAGGAGGTTCTACACGATGGCGATTTTCATGCTCGTTTTGGGCGTTGTGGTGATTGTTATGGGCTTCTGGGCGGACACGATGGCCGGATGTGGCCTGAGCGCCATGGCTGTTGGCGTTTATGGAATATACGCGTTTTCCATGTGGAGATCGCGGAGATGGCGGAAACATCTCTCTGCCGAAAAACGGGACACCATCGAAGATATCGAGCATCGGCTCTGGTTCATCGAAGAGATCCGTCGAAAAACCGATGACTACAAGACGGAAGATCTCAATGGACGCAAACTGGTCAAGGATATGCTGGACGCAATGCGCAAGACGAAGGAGCTTGAGCTTGTTCGCGTGCATGTACCCGATACGCAACTGTGTTCGCACGTGCTCAAGAAATACCGCGATCTCCTTGGCGAGATAAAGGTTCTGGCAAAACTTTCCGATTATTTTTCTCGTCCATTCTTCTATCATTTCCATACCGGGCTTGACCGCCTCAGGAACGAGCTTAGGGAAGAGCGGCGCGAAGCGGCATATCCGTATCTGGAAAAAATACCGAGCGTATAGGGAGAAGATGTGATGAAAAAATTTCTGACGTTTCTGGTGATCGTGTTTGCCATCGTGCTGTGCGTGGCGCAGGAAGTGCGCGCCGAGAAACCCTTGGCGCTGATGATGAAGGTGGAGGGCACGCGGCACACCGAAAACGGCGCCATCAATTTGTGTGTTATCACGCTGGGTGATACGGCTTGGCAGGATGCCAAGGCCGACATGCGCAGCAAGTCGATGCCGGGGAATATCGGCCCGTTCGCCTTGAATGCAGCGCAATATGCCCCAAACGGCGATGGGACATGGCGGATGTGGAATTTCCGCTCACCCATGCCCGAGCAGACGATGCAGTGGATCGAATGCATAGGGAGCACTGAAGTCTCGGAGTTTCTTGAGAACTTCGACCGGAAGACGCCGCAGGATTTCGGTAAGCCCGGCGACTTCATTCATGCGCGCGGGCATATCGCCGCAAGCGAGCTTCCCGAACCGTTCAACAAGGCGAGCGCGGCAACGCTTGCGTCGGCGCTATCTCTCTTCCGTTACAACGAGGATGGGACATGGAGGATGGAACTCCGCGATCCCTACTGGGAAGAAGAAAAGGCGCAGGTCATTTTCAACGCACTTTCTGCCGAGATCGGCGGGAAGTAGATTGATACACGTAACATATACGCCCCTCGCAAGAGGGGCTTTTCATTTCTGCGGCATATTCTTTGACAAAAAACTATAAAAATAGTATAATATCAAAAGACAGTATGCTATACTATAATCATGATAAAGAGGGTAAAACACTATTCAAATAGAGCGGGAAGATTTTTACACCACTCATTCATCCCGGGCGAGCACAATGGTTACAAACCGAAAGCGTTGCATCGGAAGCATTTGGTGCGCTACGGCATTGCGCTTGTTGCGGTGAAGGCGATCATGGTGGCGATCTTGTTTGGGTTTCCGTCGGGCGGCTTTTTGTATGAGTTAAGTTCGCGGGTGATCTTGGATTCAATGAATGCCGAGCGTTCGTCGTATAGCGTTGCGACGCTCGCATTCAACGACCGTTTGTATAATGCGGCGCTCGAAAAGGCGCACGACATGATCACAAATTCCTATTTTGAGCATACCAGCCCCGCAGGCGTGACACCCTGGTACTGGATCAAAAAGAACAATTATGTATATACCTACGCGGGGGAGAATCTCGCTATGGATTTTTATAATGTGAACGATCTTATGAAGGGATGGATGGATTCTCCGACGCATCGTGCAAATATCCTGCAGAAGAAATTCAAAGATGCCGCCGTTGCGGTGGCCGAGGGAAATATGGATGGAAGAAATACTACGGTGGTGGTGGTAATGTTCGGCAGTGAGCGTATCGCAAGGAAAATCCCTGTGCCGGCAGCAGCGGTAAACGAAACTTTGCCGCCTCCGCAGAAAAAGCCGGCCGCTGTTCCTGCGCCTGAGATCGCGGCGGTGAATGCGCCTGTTGTTCCGCAAAAAACTCCAGTGACCAATAGCGTTGTGCTTGGAAGCCCGACAAATTCGGTGCAGGCGGTACTTGGAGCGGAAGAGACTGCCCCTGTGGCGGCAGTGAGCGAGGTGCCTGTGGCGCAAGAGCAGGCGGGCATTACGCCATCTTTTTCTGCGGACTCCCTGTACCAATTCGGGAAAAAGATGTTCGTGGAAATTCTGTTCAATATCGGCATTAAGATGCCGCAGTATGTGCAATCGCTCTTTCTTTATTTTGGCATATTCCTGGCAGCTGCGGTGCTCTTGAATATTTTGATCCATTTAAGGGTCCAGCACTGGGAAACCATCGCAGGGACCGTGCTTCTTATTGCCACGTCTATTGGCTTTGCTTTCATATAACGGAAGCACATTACCGGCATGAATACGTATTATAAAACACTATTGAGGGCCTCCTCGTTCAATTTGTTTTTGGGGGCTGCTGCTATTTTTTTTGAGGCGGTGTTCGATGTACCGCGCATACAGATATCCACCGGATTTGCGGTGGGTATTTTTATTGTGATGATGCTCGTGTATTCATTGATCGCCTTTGAGGTGGTACTTGCGTATTCGCCGAGCGAAATGGGCCATTATTTCCCGCACATGGGTCCGTATGCAAAAAGCAGACATCCGATGTATGCCGCGATCATTTTTATTCTCAACCCGGCCGTTGCCATTCTTCTCAAATCCTATTTGCTGTTCATAGCCATTGTCCCGGCATATGTTATCTGGAGATTGTTCGCCGATGTTTCCGAGAAAAAACATATTAGGGAATTCGGACACGCTTACGCACAATATCTGGCATCAACCCCGAGATTTTTTCCGATGATGAAGAAAAAAAATATCGGAACTCATCTTGGATATTTTATTATAATGGTGTGCGTGCTGTTCGTGTTCCTTTATGGAGAAACGTATGTCGGGCGGTGGATATTTATCGTGCGCCAGGAGCTTTCATACGATCTTTCTGCGTTGCCCGCAAATACCGGAGGTAACACAAAGATAGGGGGTCCTCTTGCCGGCGATGCTCCGGCACAAGAGGGGGCGCCTATTCCTCAAGATGTGCAATTTATAGGACGGGAGATCCGCATACCGAAGATAGGCGTTGTTGCTCCCATTGTTCTCACACAAAGTGCAGAGGATAAAATAATCAATGGCCTCTTGAATGAAGGAGCAGTAATGTATCCGTCTTATGCGCTGCCGGAGAACGGCGGTTCCACATTGCTGATCGGGCATAGCTCGGTGTACCCATGGAACAGGACTCCCTACGGAAGGATATTTTCGCTATTGGATCGATTGCAGACGGGGGACACCATTTCGGTCATTTCAAGCGGAAAAGAATATACCTATGCGGTCTCGCGGAAAGAGATCATCTCCGATTTTTCGCAAAAGGGCTATGAAAAGATATCAAATGCTCCAAAAGGATCTTTAATGCTCGTGACCTGCTGGCCGCCGGGGACAACACTGAAGCGCTACCTGGTGGTTGCAAATCCCGTGCAGGCGCTATAGTCTTAGTCTGGTCAGAAAAACCCTCTTAAACATTGACAGTTGTATTAAAAAGTAGTAAAATATACCCAGTCTTTTTTTATTGTTAATAAGGATTAAACAAAGTATATATGAAAAAGTCATTAATGATCGCTGTTGTTTTTTCATCGCTTGCCATCGCGCTGCCTCTTTTCGCAAGCGCAGCGGTGACGTCATGGGGTCCCACTGATTATGGATACCGCTTTCAGGCGGCTATGGCTCAGAATAGGCAGGCGCAGCTGGAACAATTCCAGGTGTTGGTGACTGTTGATACTGCACAACTGGTCTCGCAGGGAAAAATGAAAACCGACTGTTCCGACATTCGCGTAACCGATTCTGACGGCATCACGCAAATTCCATATTGGATCGAAAGCGGGTGTAATACGACCGCCACAAAAATATGGGCGCGTGTTCCGGTCATCCCGATGAATGACACAAAAGTGATCTATGTCTATCACGGTAATGCTTCGGCGTATAGCCAAAGCAATATCGATGCGGTGATGGATCAGGGATTGCGCGCGATATTTTATTTTCCTGATGCGCAGATCCAGGGTCTTGATTGGGCCCGTTATGCCGGCGATTGTATCGATACTCAGCTCTCCCACCAGTGGGGTACCTCAGTATATCTGTCGGGGTGTCCTTCGGGCGCGCCGTCAACTATGCGTGTTACATGGTACGGGTGGGTGATCAATAAGGGCACCGGCACACATACATTCTATACCCGTGCGGATGGCGGCGTAACGCTTGATGTGAGCGGCAACAGAACTATTTTAATGAATAGTGTTGTGAATGCGGAGGAAAGGAGTGCTTCCTCGTATCTTTCCGCTACTACTCCCATCGAACTTGTGTGGGGGAAAACAAACAATGACAGGGGAACTGTTGAGCTCGGATGGACGCCGGCGGACGGCTCAGGAAGAACTACGCCTATTCCGGCGCAATACCTGAGAAGCAGAAAGCTTGCGTATGCCGCCGATCATCAGTTTCCTTATCCGAGAACGAACATCGGGTACATGATAAGTTATGGAGAATATCAGCAACAGGTGTCACAGGCTCAGACCAGCGGATCAACTTCGCAGACGAGCTACTATAGCACCAGTTCTCCATCAACAACGTATAGCCCGAGTTCTCAAGTGACGGGAGAATTTGTACAGAAAGTGTCGAATATGACGCGCGGGAATGGCACCGAAAGTGCGATCGAAGCGTATGCAGGGGAGTTGGTCCGGTTCTCGTTCGTGCTGAAAAGCGGGCAGACATTCAACAACACAAAGATCATTGATGTGCTTCCTTCGTATGTTTCGTTCGTGAGCGCAAGTTCCGGCGGCAGCTATAGCCAGAGCAATAATTCGGTGCAGTGGAATCTCGGCAATGTGACCTATCCGGATATGATATATTACTACGAGGCGAAAGTGCTTGCTCCCGTGCGCGACAACGAAACAAACACGAATGTGGCGATGTTATTCTCCGACAACAGGACGCTTGCCACTAACCAGGTCCAGTACAATATCAAATCACCGAACATCATTCTGATAAAGGAAAAGATAACTCCGCCCACCCAAGGCGCCGCATTGACCTACAAAATCACTTATCGGAACATCGGCTCGCGCCAAGGGAAGCTTGCGTTGCGTGAGGAATTTGCTTCACCGCTGAAATTCATGTCGGCATCGCCAAGCCCCGCGAAATCGGATGCACAATCGGTGTCGTTCGAGGTATTGAATATTCAACCGCAGGATTCCGGCACGATCGTTCTTAATTTTACCTCCGAGGGCAGCGTGGCTTTGCCTGCTGATACAATGCCGAAAACGCGCGCGTCCTATTATGATGACCGCGGATATCAGTATCCCGAGATCGTTCTTGACGGCAGCGGGTCATCTCAAAATAACAGCGCAACACAAGGGCAGGTAAAAGGCGCGCTTGATGTTTCCGCGGGCTCGGAAAAAATAGTGTTTGTGGCGGTGGGTCTGGCGGCGCTTCTTGCGATCGCATGGTATCTCTTAAACAGCATCGGTATGAGCAGACTAAAATTTTCGTATGCACTTTATAGGGCAAAAAAGGAGGATGCCGGGAAATAATCATCAGGGTTAAGGTGTATAACAAAACAGCGACCCTTCTCCGGAGTTGCTGTTTTGTTATGTGCTGAGGTATAGTATATAGTGGTGAGAGCAGTGCTATGGCAAAAAAACAACAAACCGAAAATATAATAAGGATCGTTCATGACAGAGAAGGGTGTATCGGATGCGGAGCATGTGCAGTACTGTGCGAGAAATATTGGCGCATGGATAATGACGGCATGGCAAGTCTTATTGGAGGGAAGAAAGCTGGAAAGAATTTTGAACGTGTTGTTGAAAATATCGAGTGTAACCAGGAGGCGGCCGATGGCTGCCCCGTGGCCGTTATCCATATAAAGCGCGCATAAGGGGCCGGGCTGTTCCGGGAAGTGGCTATAAACAAGCGTGTTTTATGGAAAAGCGCGGGGCTCTTGACATATTACTTTCGATGAGTATAATGAGCTTTGCAAGTAAGCAAAGGGTTATGTAAGCGTTTTTACAAGCGAACAGGCAAAACTGCATCCGCAAAGGGTTTCAGACATGTGAAATTCTTTGCGGGTGTGTTTTTTTCGAAAAGCACGACCCCACGGTTCATTACCAATTCAGCATAAGTTAAGTCACAGCGAGTCTAAAAAAGAAGAGCCAATTTTTTCTGGTTATTCCAAGTTAAAAAATTCTTAATGAGAGTTTGATTCTGGCTCAGGATGAACGCTGGCGGTGTGGATAAGGCATGCAAGTCGAGCGGTTTGTATACATTAGCAATAATAGATACAAATAGCGGCGAACGGGTTAGTAACACGTAGGTACTTACCTCAGAGTCGGACATAACTCCGCGAAAGCGGAGCTAATATCCGATAGCATCCGGCTCAAACCGGATTAAAGTCCCGAGCAATCGGGATGCTCTAAGAGAGGCCTGCGGGCTATCAGCTAGTTGGCAGGGTAAAAGCCTACCAAGGCGATGACGGCTAGGGGGTGTGGGAGCACGACCCCCAACAAGGGAACTGAGACACGGTCCCTACTTCTACGGAAGGCTGCAGTCGAGAATCTTCCACAATGGGCGAAAGCCTGATGGAGCGACACCGCGTGCAGGATGAAGGCCTTCGGGTCGTAAACTGCTTTTACGTGAGAAGAAGTACCGTACCTCACTGCGTCTGGACGGAAATATCATTGTTCAATGATCTCTACTAATATCGAGTCAATCAATTCAGTTATTATCGAAGAGTATAAAGAGATCGGGTCCGCAATTATGCGGAGGAGAAGAGCATGAGATTTCTGTCGAGCGTAGCGAGGTGCGGTTCTGACGGTATCACGAGAATAAGGGGTTCCTAACTCTGTGCCAGCAGGAGCGGTAATACAGAGACCCCGAGCGTTATCCGGATTTATTGGGCGTAAAGCGTCTGTAGACGGTCTGTTTTTCTTCCGATTTCGGAAGAAAACACGGGCGGCCATTAGGCCGCCTAGTGCAAGTCGAATGTGAAATCCTTTCGCTCAACGAAAGAGACGCGTTCGATACTGGCAAACTAGAGGGTACGAGAGGTTGGTAGAACGATAGGTGTAGGGGTGAAATCCGTTGATATCTATCGGAATACCGAAGGCGAAGGCAGCCAACTGGCGTACTCCTGACGTTGAGAGACGAAAGCGTGGGTAGCAAAAAGGATTAGATACCCTTGTAGTCCACGCCCTAAACGATGAATACTAGCTTCTTGAAGTATCGACCCTTCAGGTGGCGAAGCTAACGCGTTAAGTATTCCGCCTGGGAAGTACGGCCGCAAGGCTAAAACTCAAAGAAATAGACGGGGACTCGCACAAGCGGTGGATTATGTGGTTTAATTCGATGGTAAACGAGAAACCTTACCAGGGCTTGACATGGTTCTGAAAGCTGTCCGAAAGGATAGCCCTCTCACAAGGACAGAATCACAGGTGCTGCATGGTTGTCGTCAGCTCGTGCCTTGAGGTGTTCCCTTAAGTGGGGTAACGAGCGCAACCCCCATTCTGCGTTACAAGTGTCGCAGGAAACTGCCCCGCTCTTTGCGCATTAGCGTTTTGCTAGTGAATAAAGAGCGGGGAGGAAGGTGGGGATGACGCCAAATCAGCATGGCCCTTTGACGCCCTGGGCTACACACATAATACAATGGTTACTACAATGGGCTGCGAAATCGTAAGATGGAGCCAATCCCATCAAAAGTAATCTCAGTTCGGATTGAGGGCTGCAACTCGCCCTCATGAAGTTGGAATCGCTAGTAATCGCAGATCAGCTAAGCTGCGGTGAATACGTTCTCGAGTCTTGTACTCACCGCCCGTCAAGCCAAGGGAGCTGGTAATATCTGAAGACCTAGGATTCTGGGTTGAAGGTAGGATCAGTAACAGGGGCTAAGTCGTAACAAGGCACGTGTAGCGGAAGCTGTGCGTGGATCATCTCCTTTCTAATTTTTTTTAAAAAGGTTAGAGAGCAGTGTCGATTTGTGTTGGTTAGCGAGAATTCTTTAACCAACACTCGGTTGTTTGTCTCTATTCCTAATAGGAGACTGCTTGGAATAACCAGAAAGAGTTGGACAAACAAAAAACACGCCCCCTCAGGGGTGTTTTTTGTTTTTCTTTGCCCGCCGAAGGATTGGCAAAGGCGGGATTTACTATTAAAATCGGACACTATTTTCAGACCCGCGTCGGCTCGTCCTGCGACTCGCCGCGCTCCCACTCAAGCGTTTGCTCCGCCCTTTTGCCACGGGGCATAAGGGCGGAGACCATGCCAAACGCTTTCCGTGAGGGTCTGAAAAAGGTGTCCGATTTTTACTTGTCAGTAAGGTGGGGGAGGAAGAGAGAATAAGGAAAGCCGTCGAGTCTGACTCGACGGCTTGCTTTCTTACCCGCGGCAAAACCGCTCTTAATTTTCCTGCTTGCCCCGAACGCTTTATGGTGAGCTTGTCGAACCAAGTTGAGGGGAATTTTTCAATGCCTGGCCTGAGCGGCTTGTGGTGAGCGTAGTCGAACCAAGTCGAAGGGCGCGGGAGTAATGTGTGTATATTAGCAGAAGCTATTGAATAGAAGACATTTTTATGTTAAAATAAAAATAATCTAATTAGTCAAACACTAAAATATGAAACCATTCGATCCCAACAAAGAACCATCAACACCTCCGCCGGGAGAACAAGAACCCTCAATGAGGGAAAACGCTCCCGAACGCTCATCTAATCCGCTTCTTTCCATCAAGGCCAAAGAGGAAGGAGAAAGAAAAATGGAGAAAAAAGAGAGTGAAAGAGATTGGATTGACTCGGAGGAGTTTTTTGAAACAGGAGGGGGGTCGGCGATGCATTATGGGTGGGCTTGGGAGATATCCGATGACGGGACGGTGGTGAACATGACAAGCTCTGCTCATGGGGAGATGGAGAGAGAAAGAAAAGGTGTTGTAGAGGATATACCGGACAGCGCGGTGGCGGGTAAAAACTTCATATCTTCCTATAAGAGAAGCCGACTGATTGCCAAGCTTAAAGGGAAGAAAGTGAAGTCGGTGAGTGTCAACGGCAAATGGTATCTTTTGGTTTCGGCGGGATAGTAAAGGAAGAGTCATACATTGCCAAACTCCTGGAGTCGGTAATGCCTGAAGACCTATTGGCGAAAATGATAGATCTTGGTATCTAGCGAGAAGATCCAGGATTTCTCTGAGGGCTATAAACTCATTGTTCGGTAGGTTCGGAAATTTTTCAAAAAGAAAAAGACGGCCAAGAGGCCGCCTTAACTGATTCTGGTAATTGTGTGGGAAACAATTCTGCAAATTATGGAAGAATAAAGATGCTTGCCGATATTGTCTGTGGCGGAATTGAACATTTTATTCCAATAATCCAGATATTGCTACTCGAGGTCAACAAAACCAACACTCGGTTGTTTGTCTCTATTCCTAATAGGAGACTGCTTGGAATAACCAGAAAGTATTGGCTTAATAACAAAACACCCCCACTGAGGGGTGTTTTGTGTTGACGCACATCAATAAATATTGTAACTTAGCACCAAGGTTCTTTGGCAGGTAGCAGACAAAAAGGAGGATGTTATGGGATGGTTATTGCAGATGTTGGAGCGTAAAAAGGAAGAGCGCGTGCGGCGTGTCAAAAGGAAATTAGAGTTTTTCTTTCTTGCGCAGGAGGCGTTGGGGGTTGCTGGAACGAGGCTATGCACTCAATATGAGCGAATTACATTGCTTCGGATCTTTGAGAAATTGATCGAGGCACGCGATACATGGTTTTGGAAGTCTGACTTTCTCCATGATTACTGGGTTATTCCGAATTTTTATTGTTCCAAAGATGAACCCATTGCGGCATCGATCCGCAGTCTCCCTATCTTTAAAAAGATCGGTATGCAATATTGTTGTTGCCTCGAGGAAGAAAAAATGCTTTCTGAGGCAGCGAACTGTGCCAAACTCTATGGAATATAGTAACCCCCGAAAGGGGGTTTTGTTTTTAAAAATAAAAAAAGGACGGCCACGGGGGCCGTCTTTATGATTCGGGTTGATGGGGCGGGGAATTAGAGCTTGGTAATGGAGTGGGAAAGAAGCCTCAGCGATACGCGGCATCTGCGTCCCGATTTTTCCTCCAACAGTCTCTCATTTTCGGTCTTCAGGTGGGTTAATAGTTCTGCCAGTCTGGCAGGGAATGTAGCGAGGTCATGCTCGTCTATCGGACTGAGTACTCCCGCAGAAGCGACGAAATCGGTGCTGCATCCGGCAGCGGCGATCCTTTCCCAAATGGCCGAAACCAATAATTTCATGCGCTTCCTCCCTTTTCGAGTTTGGTGACACCATAGACGATGCTTCTCGTGAGCACGTGTTTTGGCGTCGGAAACTTTTTCAGCTCCCGTGCCTCCAGGAGGCGAATGCGGTAGTTGATCATTTTCTGAGAAGGCCGCTTGCCGTTCTTTGCCGTGATGGTTGCCCGGGCGCTGGCGCTGCTTCTTACTGGCGGAAGCGCCGGCCGCTCGCTGTAGTCTTTGAAGTTGAAGACCACGGAAAGCAAAAATTTCACATTATACCCCCATCTTCATGGTTTATTTAAGAACGAAAATATAATATCAAAAATATGATGATTTGTCAAACAATTTATACCACCCCATTTGTGCGCACAAATGGGGTGGCGCCCCAAAAGCGCCTCGCCCTGTTAGAATCTCAGCAATGATATGTGGTAATAAAAATAACGTAAGGCGAAGCCGCTTTGCTTGCGATGCAGG
>Ga0172379_10002644_pt1 | contig 31059 bp, 24 predicted proteins | sample GrowelOW334metaG_FD_119756 | JGI IMG/M metagenome (GOLD analysis project Ga0172379, IMG submission 119756) | Groundwater microbial communities from an aquifer near a municipal landfill in Southern Ontario, Canada - Groundwater well OW334 metaG | ecosystem: Environmental > Aquatic > Deep...
GAGTGGAGAGTGGAGAGTGGAGAGTGGAGAGTGGAGAGTGGAGAGTGGAGAGTGGAGAGTGGAGAGTGGAGAGTGGAGAGTGGAGAGTGGAGAGTGGATTGTCCAGGATGATCGAATTTTCAAATTTGTCCACTGACCACTCTCTACTCGCCACTTTCCGGCTCGGTGTTGACAAAAAAGACCGGATACGGTATCGTAAAGTACTTTAGAGGTAGGGAGCAGCGGGCCTGGTTCCCGTCCAGATGACGGGCAGATGGCGAAATTGGCAGACGCATACGGTTCAGGGCCGTACGGGAGCAATCCCATGAGGGTTCAAGTCCCTCTCTGCCCACCATGTGTATGGGATCCACGGTCGCTCGCGAGCGACGTGGCAAGCCACGGCATTCACGAATGACGTGGTATACCAGTCAGACAAGTGAGGTAACAGGTGTGAGGCGTCGCGAACGAGTCGCGGCTCCGACACTCGTCGTCTCGTCCGAGGTGGACGTCTCGCGGCTTGTCCGTGACGTCGTTTCACGTCAGGACTGGTAATCATCGGAAAGGCATGTGTCCGGTCCGGATCGTCACGATCCGGCTCCGCGTACTATGTCCGTACCGGTAGCTATCGTCGTCGGCTCTCGATTATCGGGAGAACCGGACTTTGGCCCATTCATTCAACGCGCGCCAGAAACGAGTCAGGCACGCCGAACGCGATCCGTTTTTTGCGGTTTCGCCAGAAAAGGATTCCACTATGGAACCGATCAATAACGCCGGCGGCAACGCGCCGTCCGGCACCGGAGGGCAGGGCGGAGGCCAAGGCGGCCGTCGTCACTTCCCGCACCGCGGCCGAGGCCGCGGACACGGACCGAGAGTCGGCGGACAGCCGGGCTCGCGTCCCTTGAATCAAAGCCGACCGGCCGTGCCGGGCCGACCGATCCAATCGGCGCGGCCGTCGCTCCAGCCCCGACCGATGCAGCCATCGAGGCCCGTGCCGCAGTCCCGTCCGATGCAGTCGGCGCGACCGCTTCAGCATGGTCGTCAGGTCCTGCAAGCCAAGCCGCAAATGCGTTCCTTCGGCACCGGCAAGGACAAGCTCCGTATCATCGTCATGGGCGGTCTCGAGGAAGTGGGACGCAACTGCACCTTGCTCGAGTACGGCAACGACATCATCTTCATCGACATGGGACTCCAGTTCCCGGAGGAAGACATGCCGGGCATCGACTACATCATCCCGAACATGTCGTATCTCCGCGGCAAGGAGCGGAACGTCCGCGGCGTCATCGTGACCCACGGCCACTACGACCACATCGGCGGCATCCCGCACATCGTGCCCAAGATCGGCAATCCGCCCGTCTTCGGCTTGCCCGTGACTACCGGGATCATCAAGAAGCGCCAGGAGGATCATCCGGGAGCCAAATTGAACATCAAGGAAATCTCGGTCGACGACCAGCTCGTCCTCGGGGCTTTCCAGGTCGAGTTCGTGCACATCAACCATTCGATCCCGGACGCGGTGGGCGTAATCGTCCACACGCCGATCGGCACGGTGGTGCACACCGGCGACTGGAAGTTCGATTTCACGCCGGTCGACAACAAGCCGGCCGACTTCCAGAAGATGACCGACATCGGCCGCCGCGGCGTCTTGGCCCTCATGGGCGATTCGACGAACGCCGGCCAGCCTGGGCACCAGGTCTCCGAACGCGAGATCGGCAACACGTTGCGCATGATCATCGAGAAGGCCCAGGGCCGGGTGATCATCGGTACCTTCGCCTCGATGCTTTCGCGCATCAAGCAGATCATCGAGTTCTCCCAGGAGAACGGCCGCAAGATCGCGATCGACGGCTTCTCCATGAAGACGAACGTCGAGATCGCGAAGGCCTTGGGTTACATCAAGGTCAAACCGGGCACCTTGATCGACATCAACCAAGTCGACGACTATCCGCTCGATAAGGTGATCGTGATGTGCACCGGCGCCCAAGGCGAGGAGCGCGCGGCCTTGATGCGGATCGCGAACGGCGACCACCGCTCCGTCAAGCTCGTGCCGGGCGACACTGTCGTCTTCTCGAGCTCGGTCATTCCAGGCAACGAACGCACGGTCCAGCGCCTCAAAGACACCTTGTATAGGAAGGGCGCCGAGGTCATCCATTATCAGATGATGGACGTGCACGCCGGCGGCCACGCCAAGAACGAGGACATCAAGCTGATGCTCCTGCTCTTCAAGCCTAAGTACTACATCCCGATCGAAGGCAATCACTTCCTGCTCTGCGAGAACGCGAAGGTCGCCACTTCGATCGGCATCCCGCGCGAGAACATCTTCGTGGCCGACAACGGCCAGGTGCTCGAATTCATCCGCGGCGAGGGCCGGATGACGAACGAGAAGGTCAACACCGATTACGTCTTCGTCGACGGTCTCGGCGTGGGCGACGTCTCGGAAGTGGTGCTCCGCGACCGCCAGGAACTCGCGGCCGACGGCATGGTCATCGTGACCGCGCTCATCGACGCGAAGACCGGCGCCTTGGTCAGCATCCCCGACATCATCTCGCGCGGCTTCATCCATACGCAGGACAACAAGAAACTGATGGACGAGACCCGCGAAAGGTTGAAGACGATCCTTCGCGACCACGACCCGAAGAGCGCGCCGGATCAGACCTTCATCCAAGGCAAGATCCGGGACGAGATCGGGGCCTTCCTCTTCACCAAGACGCAACGACGTCCGATGGTGATGCCGGTCGTGATCGAAGTCTGATGATAGGCCAGTAGGCGAGTAAGCGAGTAGGCCAGTAGGACAATTCAAAATCACTTGTCGTGAGCAAATCGCGGACCCGGGAAGACCGGGTCCGCTTTCGATTTTTCCGGGCCCGGTATAATATGAATTGTCTGAGCCTGTCGACGACCTTCCTTTAGCGTCAGGCCGGAATCGAACTACCAGCGATATGGCAAGCGAACACAAGGAAATATTGGTCTCCGGACTCCAGCCGACCGGGCCGATCCACATCGGCAACTATCTCGGCATGGTGCGGAATTGCGTGCGGCTCCAGAAGGAGTTCGCCGGACGTTTTTACGTCTTCATCGCGGATTATCATTCGATGTCCGAGGACTACGATCCGAAAGCGAAACAAGCCCAGGTCACGATGCTTGCGGCCGAACTCCTGGCCGCCGGTCTCGACCCCAAAAAGGTCACGCTCTATGTCCAGTCCGACGTCCCGGAGGTCACGGAGCTTTGTTGGATCTTCAACACCGTCACGCCGATCGCTTTTCTCGAGCGCATGACCCAGTTCAAGGACAAGTCGGCGCGCCAAACCGAGAACATCAACATGGGCTTATTCGATTACCCCGTGCTCCAGGCCGCGGACATCCTGCTTTCGAAAGGCTCGCGCGTCCCGGTCGGCGTCGACCAGGTCCAGCACGTCGAACTCACGCGAGACATCGCCCGCTTCTTCAACCGCCGCTTCGGCGAGACGTTCCCCGAACCCAAGCCCGTCCTCACCGAGACGCCGAAGGTGATGAGTCTGGCCGATCCTGCGAAGAAGATGAGCAAGTCATTGCCTGGATCATTCATCTCCTGCTCGGACAGCCCGGACGAGATCAAGGCCAAGATGCGCCGCGCGGTCACGGACACCGGTCCAACCGAGAAGGGTGTCAAAAGTGCTGGCGTCGAGAACCTGTTCTCTTTGCTCGCCGAATTCGGCGAACCGGAGGATGTCGGTCGTCTCGAACGCGCCTTCGCGGACGGCAGTATCAGATACGTGGATCTCAAAGATTTGGTCGCGGTCCGCATCGCCGATCATTTCGCCGATTTCAGGAAGAAGCGTGCCGACCTGCTCAAGCATCCCGAAAAGGTCCGCAAGATTTTCGCCGCCGGAGGTAAGAAAGTCCGCGCGGTCGCGAAGAAGACGATGAAGGAAGTTCGGGAGAAGACGGGGTTGGGTTGAACGGGACGCAGGGAATAAGAAGGTGGGGAAAAGGCGGCATAACAGTCGTCTTTTTTGACAGATATCCAGTCCGTTTCCGTATTATGGGTCCACTGCGCTCGACATTGACCCTTGTCAGAAATTCTGGTATATCTTTTCGGCTCGGTACAAGCTCGAGCATTACGGGACGTTTCGGGTGTCAGCCCGGGTCGTTCTTTGAAAATTGGAGGCCAAACGATGAACAGCGGTCATGAAAGGATGCCGTTATCTTCGATTTCAACGCTCGAGGAGGCTAACGGAATCGTGGCGGAACTCAAGGAAAGGGTTCAGGAAATCGAGTCACAGCTCGCTGATAAGAGCAAGCGTGACGGCGGTGGCGTGAAGCTGACCGACGAGGAATACGAGCGATGGCACGCGAAGGCCAGCCATGCGAAGATGATTCTCGGACAGCGGCTTCGGGAATTGCGATTGTATATCAAAAAACGCTGGTCGGGTTTCGGCGGAACCTTCCAGCCGCCGGCGAGAATCATCACCGCCTGGAGAGACGCGCTCTCGAGCGGGCGAGCCAGTGAGGAGGACATCTTGTTGTTCTTGGCGAATCCCGATCTGGTGCGGAAGAACGCGACATTGCTCGACCGCGCGAGAGGGTGTGCGGTCGCGGCTCCGCCTGTGCCGCGCGCGCGTATGTTGCAACTCATCGCTCTTCTGACGCGCGCCGATCAGGATTTGAACGAGCTGGAGGATCTGCGCTACGAGAGCACCGGTCATGCGGAGTTGCTTGCGGAAATCGCGTTGCTGTTGGCCTGTGCCTACCTCGAATTCGGTCTGATCGAGGAGGCGGAGAAGACCGTCCTCGGAATCCCGGTGCCCGTCGCGGCCGTGAGAGCGTGGCGCTCTTTTTACCGCCAGAGCGGTGAGAACAAGTATCTCGAACGCGCCCGTGACGAGATCGACAAACTGTCTCCGATCGAGCGGTTGTGCCATCGGTGTATCTTGGTGGAATCGACCCGATCGGACGATGACCTTCGTCCGGTTCGTGAGGCGTTCCCTGCGGCCTTCGCCGGCGAGACAGGTCCAAAGAGGAAGCGAAGAGTGGTCCTGCACTATACCAACGCGCTTCTCGCCTGCGGCCTCGTGGAGCACGCCAGACAGACGGTCGACGATTACGCTCCCGGTGACCCGTCGTGCCTGTTCCAGATCGCATCGGTCACGAAGAGCCCCGACGATCTGGCGCGGGGCGTCCGATCGATGCCCTCCGCCGGAATCGAGGGGATGCTTTTCGACCGGGCGATCGGAGCATGCATCGCCTGCGGTTCGTTCGAAATCGCGGAAACCATCATCGCAGGATGCAACGACGAAAGGAGGATCGCCGACACTCGATGTCGCATCGCGCTCGAAACCGGACATGAAGACGATTTGAGCATCGCCGCCAGGTCACTATGCGTACAGGCGGGGCAGAGTATGGATTGGCCGCGTTTGAACTATCTTTTCGCTCTTTTGAAGGCGCGGCGTATCGGCGAGGCCAAGGTGCAAATCGAAGAGTTCGATGCGGACGAGTATCGGTGCAAAGCCTGTCTCCAGGTGTACTGCGCGGAGAACGGACTCGAGTATCCGCGTGTAGGGTATTGACGTTTTGGCGGGTGGCCGAGGTGCCGCCCGCCGTTTTTTATATCCCGTTTCGACATCGGATGTTGGCGGGCACTATTGACGTGACGACGTCGATGTGGTTAATTATCCGGCCGTATGAACCAAGGAGGAGATCATGAGGAAGACGGTCTTTGATTTGAGCGCGTGGTTGGAAATCTGCAAACGGGCTGGTGTGGATCCGATGGTCAGGACCGTCCTTACACCGGAAAAAATCGAGAACGTGGTGGAGCAGTGCTCTGACCGCCTCGACGCCGGTGGCACACTTGCAGTGATCGCTAAGGAAGCCTTCAACTCCAAGGAATTGATTTTCCTGCGCGATGCATCGTTAATCGCCGATGATTCCGGTGCGGGGAGCGGTCGTTGGCGTGCGTTCATCGATCACTACTTTTTGGTGGCGCGTCTTCTCAACGCCTTCAATCCTTTGGATGATGAAGAGGACGCGGAGTATCCTGATGACGAAGTGGAAGAGCCTACAGTTTTTGACAGCTTCCCCGTCTGGGTTCGTGAGGAGGTTGAGAGACGGGCTGAAGCCCTCGGTCTGCGTCGACTCGATGAAGTATTCACGGTTTACGGCGACCCGATCGAGCTGTAACCCACTCGGTGAGCTCTGCGGGTCAGTCGTGACCATCTGAAGGCTCCGTTTCGAATCCTGAACGTGGGAGCGAGGTGGAGTCATTTTTTGTCTTGAGGAGGTTGACAATCCCTCGATATACTGCTAGTATTGCCACGATTCCGTTAAGGGATCCGAGCCGGTCGGATGATCGCTCCGGAGGTCCGCAAGGGCCGATGGGGAGGAAAGTCCGGACACCGTTTCTTGGCGCAAGCCAGGGATCAGCTGCAGTCGCGAAATGCGACCGGGAGTGGCGGATCGAATTGTCTCTCGGGAAACGAGAGGCGATCTGATCCGTGAAGCCCAGGGACAGTGCAACAGAAAACATACCGCCGAAGGTCCGACGCGAGTCGGGTCGAGGTCCTGACCACGATCGCAAGACCAGGTCAGGCTCGGTAAGGTTGAAATCGTGGGGTAAGAGCCCACGCGGGACATGCCTGGAGACAGGCGCCGTGGAAAACACCTGCACGGTGCAAGGCCAAGTTTGGTAGGCTGCATAGATAGATGGTCATCGCCTCGGTAAAACGGGGTACAGAATCCGGCTTACAGACCGACTCGGATCCCTGCGCAGTATCGTGAAGCCCTCCTCACCGGAGGGCTTTCGCGTTTTCTGATATACTGTCGAGGTGATAGCGATAGGGAATAGATATAGGACGACGTCGGATCGTTCTCGATGCCGACCTATTGCTATCGCCTATCGCTATTACCTCGCTATGCGACGTTTCGCGCTTTTCTTCCTCTTCATCCGGTTGCCGCTCGACTATTTCGCCGTGGCCGCGGCGGGCATCGTCGCGTACAACCTGCGCTTCGGTGCGCTCGCGGACTGGTTGAGCGCTCAAGAGTTGATCCCCTGGAACCGATACGTCTTGTTGGTATTGTTCCTCGCGCTTCTCTGGATCGTGGCGTTCGTCGGCGCCGGGTTGTATCGTTCCCGCCGTCTGCGTGCGGTCGAGGAATATTGGCGCGTGTTCATGGCCTCGTCCGCCGCGATCATGGCGGTCGTCATTCTTATCTTCTTGCGACGCGAGTTCTTCGCTTCGCGCTTCATCGTGCTCGCGGCCTGGGGGCTTTCGGTCGCGTTCGTCGTAAGTGAGCGGCTTATCGTGCGCATCGTCGAGCTGATCCTGCTCTCCAAGGGTTACGGTTTGAGACAGGTGGCGGTCATCGGTTCCGGACCGGCGCTCGCGGCGTTAGTCTCCGCGACGGAACGGGAGGCCGGCCTCGCGATGAAGGTGGTGGCCAGGTTCCCGCGTTTTGATTCTCGGACCGAGGCGGAGTTGCGTCGGATCCGGCGCAAGGGCCTGGACGAGCTCATCGTCCTCGATACCGACATGGGCGACGCCGAGGCCAAGCGCATCCTGCGTTTCGTCGACGAGACCCAGCTCGCGCTCCGCTACAGCGCCGACCTTTTCGCCGCACGACGCGTCTCGCTCGAGTTCGTCTCGATCGGCGGCGTGCCGCTCGTCGAGATCAAACACACGCCACTCGAGGGCTGGGGCCGCATCTACAAACGCGTCTTCGATATCGTCTGCGCCGCGCTTCTCGCGGTCGTCTTGACGCCGCTCATGTCCGTCGTAGCCGTCGCCGTCTGGCTCGAGACGGGATCGCCGGTCTTTTTCCGTCAGCGGCGCATCGGCGAACGCGAAGAGACTTTTTCATTCGTGAAGTTCCGTTCCATGTTCCGGGGTGCGGAGAAGGAGTGGGCCAAGTTGAGCAAGCGTTCGGAGCGCCCGGGACCGGTCCCGAAGATCAAGAACGATCCGCGGGTCACGAAAGTCGGTCGGTTCATCCGGCGCTGGAGCCTCGACGAATTGCCGCAGCTTTGGAACGTGATCAAGGGCGACATGAGCCTGGTCGGTCCGCGGCCGCATCTCCCCGAGGAGGTCGCCAAGTATGCGCCGGAAGAGAAGAAGTTGCTCGAGGTGAAACCGGGTCTCACCGGTCTCGCCCAAATCTCCGGCCGCGCGGACATCGCTTTCGCGGACGAAGCACGCTTGGACCTTTGGTACATCGAACACTGGTCACCGCTCCTCGACCTCGCCATCCTTTTCAGGACGCCGATCGTCGTCTTGGGAAAGAAAGGGGCGTATTAGGCCAGTAAGCGAGTCGGCGAGTAAGCCAGTGAAACAAGATGGTGGCATGCCACGTCGCTCGCGAGCGACGTGGTTTTGACGTTTTTGGGTTTCATTGTTAATCTTGCGGAGCCCGAAAGTCAGCGGGTGCGAACGGAGGTCAAAGATGACGTGGAAGGGACAAGGGGAAGCGGCTAGTGAACAGACGTTACGGTCGCTTTGGAGGACGCTCGAGGAATTGCGTTCGTGGCAGGTCGACGACTCGTCTCGGATCTCTCGAATCGAGAAAATCGATCAGTTCATCGCCAGGCTCCAAGCCGCACCGGAGTTGTACGTCGAGCTACGTACCAGGTACGAGGAGCTCGAGTGGATCAGGGAACAGGAATACGTCCGTGAGCTCCGGTACCATGTGGCGGTGATGAGGGAAGCATCTCCCGATGCGCGGATTCTGCCGTCGACGATCCGGAAAATCCGCGAGTTATCGGCCAGGGGAGTGATGCTTCTTGAGGCTGGAACCAGCGAGGAGGAGATCGCGGCCAAAGAGAGGGCTTATCGGGTGGCGACGGCCAGGAAGATGGTCGGGACCCTACGGGAGGAGGTGTATTTCTCCTGGATGCGACTTGAGGAGGTCGACCGTCGAACAGTGCAGATACGGTGCTTGCTACGGCTCGACAAACCCACGACGGACTGGATCGGTATGGTCGAGATCGGGACGAACGACCACGAACTGGCCAATCTTCGCAAGGTGGCCGAAGTCCGCGAGGCACGACGCCTGCTCGGCGAGATCCAGGAGCAGATCCAGTGGGATCGAGCGGTCGGCGATCGTTTCGGACGTTTGGAGATTCTCATCGCAGATATCGACGAGGGTTGCCTGATCCTCGGGATCTCGCGCCTCGACTTCGAGAAGCTACGCGAGGCGAGCGCCAAAAGCAGGGATTTCTGATCACGTCATCGGGAGCGGATGTGTGACGTCCTGCGTCGTTGCAGGCGTCTTTTTTATGCGGAGAGTCCTGGTTCGGGTTTTGACGTTTTCCGGTCGTATTGTTAACGTTCTGTCGCGCCAGAAGGCGTGCCCGTTACAACCAGGGTTTCCGGCCCTTGCGAGGGATCGGGCCCGACCTCTCCTGCGGGAGAGGAAGAAAAAGCGGCTGCGGCCGCGGGAGCGTGGATCATGTTCGACAAGAACGGTAGGTATGTGCCGTTGGGCGTCTCGCAGAAGCTGGGGAAGGATTGGTGTCTGATTGAGCTGTTCTGTGCAAGGGAAACGCCGGACCCGAAAAACAGATCAGAGGTGTTCGAGCGTGTCTTCATGATCGCGGTGAGCTGTGGCGATGACGTGGCCGCGAGTAGACTCCTCGAATTCGTTTTCGGGGCGATCGACGACGCCCACCTTCTCGCGTTCGTTGATGACAAGCGGGGAGAGTTGCGTCCAGGGAAGGAATGCGAGAAGGCGAAGCGTGCGGCCATCGACTCGCGTGTCGAGACCGCCAAGAAACTGTGGGACCGGCTTCCGGAATCCGAGTCCAAGACGATTCGCGTTTTCGTCGCCCAGGACGAGACCGCACCCGAGCGGGTCCCTGGACCGACCATGGTCAAGACCCGGGTAGCCCTGCTCAAGGAGATCGCCGGCGGCTGGGCCGCGGCCGACGACGAGGGAGTGGCGGCACTCGATTTCGATTTCCTGGTCACGGCGAAGTATCCGTTCCTCGAATACAAGAAGGCCCTTTTCGAGGCCGTGCGTGGGGCCTCCGGCCGCGCCAGCCAGCGAAGGATCGCCTATGCCTTGGCGAAGGTCGCCAGGTGCCGGGACGGCGAGATCGCGACGGAACTCCGACGGATCCTGTCCGTGGGCTGGGCTCGCACCGGAGACGAACGCATGAACGCCAGGATGATCCAAGCCATCGCCCCGGCGGAGAAAGCCAGCGGTCCGGCGCTCGACTTCCTTACCAAGACGGTCGAGGAGTTCGCAGTCTTCGATCGAGGGATGTCGGCGCTCCGCGAGAGCCTGCAGAATGACGACGGCACCTATCGGCGGGATCGCACGGTGACTCTCATCTACACCGGGCCGAGACAGGCGGTCATCACGAGCGTCTTCGACGCCATGTTCGATAAGTACGGAGATAGACTCCCTTCGAGCGGGGAGGTGAATGCGGCCAACGCCAAGTTCGAGGATCAGTGCGACGTGGTCAGAAAATGGATCTCGGAAGGGAGTGGCGGCGACGGAGCTTTCGTTATCGTCAGGCTACTTCTCAAGCGTCAGCACGAGGCCGAGCCGATCCTGACGAGGGAGGCGGTGATCGGGAGGTAGTAGCGTCGGATAGACAAGCCGGGAGCATGTGCGCATGTCCCGGTCTTTTTTATCCGCTTCCCAGAGGACCATAATTTTGGTAATAACCCCTCATGCCCCGTCGGAAGTCTGTGGGAAAAGGCTTGTGATTCCTAGGCCCCGATCGCGGCACCAGAGTAGCGGTTTATGAACGGGGATTCCGGACGGGGTAAACGTGTCGCGCTTGTCCACGATTATCTTTCCCAAGACGGGGGAGCGGAGCGGGTGCTCCGGGCTTTGCATTCCCTTTGGCCCGAGGCGCCGCTCTTTACGCTTTTTCATGATAAGAAACGGGCGAATCCGGCTTTCAAAGACTGGGACATACGCACCACCTTCTTCGAGCGTCTTCCCGGCGCCGTCAGCCATTACCGTTGGTTCCTGCCGCTCATGCCGACGGCGACCGAGGCGCACGATCTGCGCGATTTCGATCTCGTCGTCTCTTCGTCTTCGGCTTTCGCGAAAGGCGTGTTGACGCGTCCCGGCACGGTGCATGTCTCGTACTGCCACACGCCGACGCGTTTCCTTTGGTCCGACGCCCACAGCTACGTCGACGACTTGAACCTGCCCGGACCGCTCAAGCTCGCGTTGTCGCCGATCCTCACTTCGCAACGCGTCTGGGACCGGCTCGCGGCCGAGCGCGTCGACGGTTTCATCGCCAATTCCGGGACGGTGCGGGATCGCATCCGCCGCTATTACGGACGAGACAGCACGGTGGTCTATCCGCCGGTCGAGGTCGAGTCCTTTTCGCTCGCGTCGCATCCCGGCGATTATTTCTTGACCGGCGGTCGGCTCGTGCCGTACAAACGTTTTGACCTCGTGGTCCAGGCTTTCAACAAACTCGGCATCCCGCTCAAGGTCTTCGGCGACGGGCCGGAGTCCGCTAGGCTCAAGCGTCTTGCCGGCAAGAACGTTTCGCTCGTCGGTCGCGTCAGTGATATGGAAAAGGCGGATTTGTATTCGCGTTGTCTCGCATTCATCCACCCGCATGTGGAAGATTTCGGGATAACCGCGATCGAAGCCATGGCGTCCGGTCGTCCGGTCCTCGCTTTCGGAGACGGCGGCGCGCGCGAGACGGTCGTCCCCGGCGTGACCGGCGAATATCTCGAACACCAGACTTGGGAGAACATCGCGCACCACGTCGTCCGTTTCGATCAGACGCGTTTTTCGCCGGAGCGGATCCGCGCTCACGCCATGGGTTTTTCCGCGCCGGTCTTCCGTGAGAAGATGAATCGAGCGATCGAACGGTATCTGCCAGTCGCGAGTAGCCAGTAGCGAGTAGGTCGATCGTCGATGGTCGAGCTGACTACTGGCGACTGGCTACTCGCTACTGGCTTATCGATCGCTTCGTGTTATATGCGTCTCGCTTTGGACGTGCGGCCGTTGCTCGAAGAGAACTCCGGGGGAGTGGGGGTCTACACCCGCGCCCTATTCGGTGAACTCAAAAGTATCCTGGGTGACGATCTCGTGCCGGTCGTGACCGGTCGCGCCGACATCAGTCTGACGGACGAGGAAGCGCCGAACTTGGTCCGCGTCGGGTTGCCGAATCCGATCCTGAACGTCGCCTTGCGTCTCGCGGGACGTCCGAAATTGGATCTCGCCGCGCACGCGGAACGTTATCTCCTGCCGAATTGGAGCTTCATCGCGCTCGACAAGGGGACCGAACTTACGCTCGTCGTCCACGACCTGTCGTTCGAGCGCAACCCGTTCTGGTATCCGCCGAAGCAGAGGCTGTGGCACAAGCTCATTCGGCCGCGACACATCGTCGGGCGCGCCGACCGGATCGTCGCGGTCTCCGAATGGACGAAGCACGATCTCGTCGAACTTTACGGCGTCCCCGAAGAGAAGATCACGGTAGTGTATCCGTCGCCGGACAAGCCCGCGGCCGAGCTGTCGTTCCCGCAAGACTTGCCCGAACACTTCATCCTGTTCCTGGGCACGGTCGAGGAACGCAAGAACCCGCTTTCGCTCGTCTCGGCCTTCGAACGCGTCGCGGGTAAACACCCCGACATCCAGCTCGTGATCGCCGGTCGCCACGGTTTCGGCGCGCGGGCCGTCGAAGACGCGGTGCGGCGGAGCGTCGTGGCCGATCGGATCCATCTTTTGGGGTACGTTCCGGTCTCGGTCCGTCGATCGCTGTATCGCCAGGCCAGCGCGTTCGTCTATCCGTCTTTCTACGAAGGTTTCGGCATCCCGATCTTGGATGCGATGCGCGCGGGCTTGCCGACGATCGCTGGGAACCGCAGCTCGATGCCCGAAGTCTTGGGTGACGCCGGCATCCTCATCGACCCGGGTGACGTCTCGGAACTCGTCACGGCGCTGGACGAGATTCTCGGGAACGAAAGTTTCGCGAAGAAATTGGGCGCGCTGGGGCTCGAACGATCCAAGCGTTTCCCGGAGACGATGGTGCCGAAGTTGAGGCAGTTGTTCGGGTAATGTCGGATCGATGTCGGTCCCTTCCATTGCGACAATGGGAGGGGGTCGGCATCATGACGACATAAAAAACGACCGCGGCGTTGCCGTGGTCTTTTCGCGTCCGCCTCGTGGATTCAGGCCCGCCCGAGCTCGGCGACGGATCCGCAGAAGATGATCGGCGTTCCCGGACAAAGCAGGTGTAGTAGCTTGGCCCAGACCGGCATGTGCGTCGCGGCGAAGGCTTCGACGGTAAGCGGCGCGTTCTTGAGCCCGTTCATCACGTGACAGGTGCAATCCTCGTCTACGTTCACGAACAACTTCGTCGTGATCCAGTTGTCTAGGTAGAGATCGTGAATCGAACCACCGAGTGCCGTCTTCTCGGCTCGGCCGTTCAGGATGAGGTGCTCGATCGCCCCTTCCAATCGGACCTCTCCGACGTTCGACTCTATGACCCGTAGCCACGAAAATCCGTTGGAGATCCTGATCCGGGGCAGACCACACTCGATGAAGTCCACGCGCGGACCGGAGCCTTCAGATGCGGCGTCCGAACCGTAGAGCTCCAGGTCCTTGAAGACGCAGTGATCCAGGACGATCGGCAGGTGGACGGTCGGTACGAATCGGAGCGATTCGCATTCGAGACGGAACGGCTCGTCCACCCGCACTCGCGAAATCCTGACCCCACCTCCTGCTTCTAAATCCGACTCCGGAATCCGGTTTCCGGGTTCGTGCAACGCCAGCAGGAACTCATCGGGCGTCATGACCGTCAACGGCTTCAAATGATCGTCATCCATGTTTCCTCCTCGGTGGATGATTGGCGGGATTAGACCAGTAAATCGGTTGGATGTCAACCGTCGTCGGGCGATAAAAAAGACCGCGCGGCGGGTGCCGGGCGGCGGTATTACGGTCGGCGGCTGACGGGGCGGGATCGGGACGGCTTCAGTCTGGCGTTTCCCAGAACCTCTCCGCTTCCTCGACGAGCAGCGCCATGGCCGCCTTGTTGACCGGTGGCCAACTCGCGCCCTTGCTGTCGAGGCGCGAGTAGAGAAGCCGGTCGTTCTCGATGTCGATACGCATCAGCATTCTGATACGAGTGACGCTCCTTCTGGCCAGGCTGAAGGCTTGACCTTGGTCTCGGCGGCGGATGACCGTCCAGAGCGCGGAGTCGCCGGTCTTCTCGACGTACATCTCGAACTGGTTGCCGTCGTTCAGCACGCCTATGCCCGCCAGTCCGTATCCGACCACGGCGTCAGGCAATGCCAGGATGAGCTTGGCTTCCAGTCGCCGCAACGTACCGAATGCTTCATTCGGCGTGCCATTCATCACCGAGAATGAGGCCTTGAGCGTCTCCCGGCTGACATCAGCGAACAGTCTTCTGTCGTTCATCTCGTTCTCCTCGTTTGCGTCCGACGCCGCCATTCAAGCACGATTCCGTCGGACGGTCAACCGTCGCTGGATCATAAAAAAGACCGCGCGGCGTGTGCCGGGCGGCGGTCGGTCCTAGAGCTTGCGATGTGTGGAGCGACACGTCAGAAGGTGAATGTCGCCGTGTCCGACCTCCAGCTCTGCGTCGCGCCAGCGGGGGTCTCGATTCCCTCCCAGACCTCCTTGGCTTCGGATACGAGCGCCGCGACGCCGGCCTCGTCGGCTACGCGCCACGGCGATCCGCCCTTCCTGTTAACGCAGTATTGTAGCGTGCAGTCGCCTTCGATCCGAAGCGTGAACCAGATGCGCGCGCCTTTGCGTTCGTCGACGTGGATCACCTTGCTCGGGTTGTCCGTGGCGATCCATCGGCGCCCTGGTCCGGTCTTCTCGACCCGGATCGCGAACTCCGTGCAGTCAACATCCTCGCTGAATCCAGTGAGGCAGAGGTGCACCTCCGAGTCGGGCAGCTCGCGCTGGAGCCGCGAGACTAGCTTCCCGATCTCATCGTACGATTCCGGCCGCGTTCGGCCGGGGCTGTAGGTGGCGAACACGTGCTTCAGGGTCTCCAGACTCATGTCGACGAGCGGTCTCTCTTCCATCGTTTTTCTCCATTCCGGTTCGACGCCGCCATTTAAGCACCGTCCGATCGGACGGTCAACCCTGCGCAGACGCATAAAAATGACCGCACGGCGCGTGCCGGGCGGTAGGACGGCGTCTCCGGACGTCATCTTTCGTCAGTCCCTCCCTTACCTGTCAGTCGTCATGTACCCCCAGAAGATTTCGGCTTCCGCGACGAGGCCGACCACCGTTTCCGGTTTGACCGCGATCCAGGTGGTCCCGGACGGAGCGATGTGTTGGCAACGCAGACTGTCGGTCTCGTCGTCGATCTCGAGCCGTAAGGTCAGCTTGCTCACGCGGCGGGTCTCGAGAGAGAAGCGCCGGATGATGATGATCGGCCTTTCTTCCCACCGGGATTCGTATTCCTCGATGACGACGAGGTTGACGAGACTCGGCTCCAGCGGATTCCAGACGTAACGGATCTGCGCCCCCGGGAGCCTGGAAGCGACGTGCACCGCGATGTGTTGGAACAGCCGGAACGCCTCCGGCTTGTCCCTGAACGCGATGCCGCCCAATTCCGCGATTTCCAGGAATACCTGGACCGGTGCGTTTTCGCTCGCCGATTTGTCCATTCCCACCCTCCGTTCGTGATGCGGGATTGACTGATTTGAACACGAAACGCCTCGTCGGTCAATCGGTCGGGTCTGGGGCGCGACTTGGGCGGGGAATGCGGTCCCGTAAGTGCGATCAGGACCGTTCTCACGTATTCCGTGATGTGCTAAAATACGGACATGAAGGTTGCGATCGATGCGCGGTTCGTCGGGACGCCGGGGGGCCTCGGCCGATACGTCGAAGAGCTGGTCTCGGCCATGGTCGCCGAAGCGGGCGGTGACGAGTTCGTCCTTTTTTTGCGTGATGCCGGGATGGGGCGCTTCGCCGACTCGAAAGTCTTGCGGCGGCTGAACGCGGAAGTCCGCTGGTATGGCCTGCGCGAACAGCTTTCGATGCCGGGGATCGCCCGGTCGGCGCACGCGGATCTCGTGCACTGGACGCACTGGAACGTGCCGCTCATGACGCCGCGGCCGTTCGTAGTCACGATCCACGATCTCATCATGCTCGATTACCCGTCGGTCCGGTCCACGACCCTGGGTCCTGCCGTCTTCGCCATGAAGAACGCGGGATTCAAGGTCGTGCTCGGGAATGCGATCAAGAATTCGGCGGCCATCCTCGTGCCGAGCGGCTACGTCAAGAAGCGCGTGCTCGAGACCTGGAACATCGACGCCGACAAGGTCGTCGTCACGGGCGAAGGCGTCTTGGCGTTGCCGTCGGGTAGCATCGAATCCGATCTCAAGATCCGCGAAAGCCTCGGCGTCAGAGGCGAGTATCTGTTCACGCTCGGGAACGCTTATCCTCACAAGAACCTGGACGGCCTGCTGGACGCGTTCGTTTTGCTCAAGAAGGATCGTCCGGACCTCTCGCTCGCGATCGCCGGAAACGACGATTTCTTCTCGCGCCGTCTCCGGACGGAAGCCGGTCGGACGGGGCGGGCGCAGGGCGTCGTCTTCCTGTCGTCGCCGGACGACCCTGCCATCGCCGCCTTGTACCGCGGCGCCGCGGCTTACATCGCGCCTTCGTTCACCGAGGGTTTCGGACTGCCGCCGCTCGAGGCGATGTCCGTGGGCGTGCCGGTGGCATCGAGCGGAGGTGGTTCGTTCCCTGAAGTCCTGGGTGAAGCGGCGGAACGGTTCAATCCGCACCGGGCCGAGGACATGGCCCGCGTCATCGGTCGGATCCTCGACGACGACATTTTGAGGGAGCGGCTCGCGGCCGCCGGTCCTGAACAGGCGGCGCGCTGGAGCTGGAAGGAAGCCGCGAAAATCACCTTGGCGACCTACCGCAAAGTCTTGGAGAAAAAAGTCGAATGACGAAAATGACTGGAGGCAAGACTCGAAAGACGGTCAAAGCGAAGACAAAAGCGAGGGCGAAAGCGTCTCGCGCTTTGCCGTTCCTCGCCGTCCCCGCGTCCGATCCGGTCGTCCGCCTGATGACGAGGATCGTGCTCATGGACGTCCCGTGCCACGTCTGCGGGACTTTGTTGCACGTCACGAAGTCCGAGGTCGAGCCGCCGATTCGGGTGACTCCGGCGCGGGTCGAGGTCGCTTTCGACGTTTCCCGCTATCTGCAAGCCCTGCTTTCCTCCCCGCGCGATGCCGAGGCCGAGCTTGAAGTGCCGTTCGGGCGTCAAGCCGCGTCCTCGGTTCACTTGCTTTCGCTCCGCTCCGATGACACGACCGCACCGATCCGGCGACGTAAGATCCGCAAACCGTTTTTCACGCCGTCCGAGCTGCCGGAGTTGCGAGGGCTTTCCGATCGCGACGGGGCCGAGTTCCTGTTCCCGCGGCTCGAGAATCGTCTTTCGTCGCAGGGCGCCATCCCGACCGGCGTCCTGAACCTCGGCAAGAATGCGTTCGTGGGGTCCTTGCTCGCGTTCGAGGAAGTCTCGGCGCCGATGCGTTCGGTCGCCGCCTCGGTCCCGAAAATGATGGGGATGACCGATCGCACGGACGACGTCTTGCCGACGGAAGCGACGGGCGTGGTACCCAAGACTTTCGGTTGGGCGAGCGGCGTCCCGAAGAACCTGCCGATCGTCGAGGACGTCTCCGAACCGGAGGAACCGGCGCTCGCGAAAGTCGCCGGCGTCAGCGTTCCGGCCATCCGGTCGAAGGAATCCTTCCTCGAACGCTGGGAACTGCTCCATGAGGGCATCATGCACGCCCTGCGCGTACCGAGCGCCGCGCTTCGGATGGCGACGAGTTTCGCCGTGCTGGCCGCCGTCATGGTGGTGGCGCCGGTCGGAGCGGTCGAACTCGTGAACAAGGGCGCCGCGGTCAAGGATGCGGTATTCATGAACGGCAAGAACGGCCTGGCGTCGCTCGTCTCGGCCGCCAGCTCGGCCAAGGGTCAGGATCTCGAAGCGGCGGCCAGGGAATTCGGCCAGGCCAAAGTGTCTTTCAGCGACGCCAAGAAGAACCTATCGGGTGCCGCCGGCGCGCTCAAGACGATCGCTTCGGCGTTGCCGTTCGTGGGCGACAAGGTCAAAGGACCGGACAAGTTGCTCGAAGCCGCGGATCGGCTCGCGAGCGCCGGTCAGGAACTCGCCGAAGGTCTTGCCGGCGCGGACGTCCACGCGGGAACCTTGTCGTCCCTCGCCGCCATTTCCGGCGCGGCCAGGAAAGCCCTGCCGGACATCGACGCCGCGAGCGACGCTCTTTCCGAGGTCGATCCGTCCGCCTTGCCCGCGGAGTACGGCGAAGCGATCCTGACTCTCAAAGCCAGCGTCACCACGGCGCGCGAGACCTTGGACGGCCTGCCGGAACGGATCGACGCGCTTTCGAGCGTGATCGGACGCGACGGGATCCGTCGCTATCTCATCGTTTTCCAGAACTCGAACGAGTTGCGCGCGACCGGCGGTTTCGCCGGGAGCATCGCCGAAGCCACTTTCGATAAGGGCGCGCTGGTCTCGGTACTCGTTCCGGCCGGCGGTTCCTACGACCTCCAGGGCGATTTGCGCGCCGCGCTCCTGCCGCCGGAGCCGCTGCGCCTCGTCGCCGGACGCTGGCAGTTCCATGACGCCAATTGGTTCCCGGATTTCCCGACGACCGCGGCCAAATGGAACTGGTTCTACCAGAAATCCGGCGGGCCGTCGGTCGACGGCGTCATCGCCGTCACGTCGGATATCTTGCCCAAGCTGCTCGAACTCACGGGTCCGATCTCGATGCCCGACTACGGTCGCACCATGACATCGGAAAACGTCATCGACGAGACCCAGAGGATAATCGAACTCGAACATCCGGTCGGGGACAACGAGCCGAAGCGCGTCATCGGCGACCTCGTGACCGAGGTCCTGAAACGTCTTGAGGCCTTGCCCCCGGAGAAACTGCTTGCCGCCGGCGAGGTGCTCGGCGAGTCGTTCCGCACCAAGACGGTCCAAGCCGCATTCTTCGAAAGTGACCTGAGCGTCGAAGTCACGAAGCTCGGCTGGAGCGGCGAGCTCAAAACCGATGCCGGCGACAGCGTCCTTGTCGTGGATACGAACGTCGGCGGTGGCAAGACGGACCACGTCGTCTCGAAGTCCATGCAGGTCGAAGCCAAGCTCGGCGCCGACGGTTCGTCCTACGATACCGTCACTTTGGCTTACGGGCATGGCGGACTTCCGAACGACAAGTTGACCGGCGAGACGTATCGCGACTTCGTTCGCCTTTATGTCCCGGAGGGGAGCACGCTCGTTTCCGCGACCGGGGACTTCATGTCGCCCGAAGCTTCGTCTTTCGAGACGGCGGATCCGACCTTCAAGTCCGATCCAGCCATCGCAGAGACGATCGATGGCGCCAAGGAAGGAGCCGGCGGCACCAAGATCTGGAACGAGACCGGTCGCACCGTCTTCGGTAATTGGTTGACCTTGAAGCCGGGAGAACGGGCGATCGTACGGTTCGTTTATCGTTCCGGCGCACGTGGCGAGACCAGGGATTCCTTCGAGGACACCCTGACCGGCACCGATTTCATGACCTATCGTCTGCGCGTCGAGAAGCAAGCCGGCGCCGAACGCGACGTCTCGGTCCGCATCTCGCCGCCCGATGGTTACGCTCCGGCCTGGCAGTCGTCCGATCTCGTGAACGAAAGCGAAGATGCGACGCCGCTCTCGACCGATCGTTTTTACGGCGCGATCTACAAGCGAGCGAAATGACCTATGTGGCCATTCGGCAAGAAGGAGGAAGTCGCGGAAGGGGACGTCTTCGCCAAGGCTCGTCAGCTCCTCAAAAGCGCGGTAATCGCCACTCGCGGCAAGAAGGGCGACGATAAGGCGCAGCTCGAGCGCGAGGTCCGCGAGCTCTACAGCGAGCCGGACGGGACGATCCCGGACCTGACCACGCTCGAGCGGGCGCGAAGCCACCGGATACGGAATTGGCTCATCGCCACGACCGTGTTTTTCGGTCTGCTCGCGACCGCGGCCTGGGCCGGATTTTTCGTGTTCAAGCCGTTCGGGGCCTGGGGTCCGGAAGATTTCGATCTGGCGATCGAGATGCCGGAGAGCGTCAAAAGCGGGGAAGAAGCCACGGTAACGATCCGATATCGGAACGTCGGCCGGACGGCGCTTTCGAGTCTCGAGATAACGGCCAAGATGCCGCCAGGATTCATCGTCCGGAAATCCGATCCGGTACCGATCGGCCCGGATCGTTGGGTGCTCGGCAGTCTCTCGGCCGGGTCGAGCGGTAGCATCGTCCTCACCGGTAAAGTCCTCGGCGTCCCGTCCTCGCTCGTCGACATGCGCGCTTTCGCGACTTATGTCCCGATGGATTTCAATTCGCCGTTCCAGGCCGTCGGTTCCGGCGCATTCACGATCGTCGGTTCGACCATGGAGCTTACCGCCACTTCGACCGAACGAGTGATGCCCGGCGAACCGCTTGAAGCGACTTTTTCGTGGGGGAATTACGGCAGTGATGAAGTCAAGAACGCCGGTTTTCGGGTCGCGTTACCGCCTGGTTTCGTGACCGCGAGTTCGAGTCCGGGCCCCACGGACGGAAAATCCTTCTGGAAGCTCGGTACGCTGGCGCCGGGGGCTGAAGGCAAGGTGAAGATCCGCGGTTCCTTCGACTCTAGTGCCAAGGGCGCGGCCGTTTTCACGGGCGACCTCGGCTATGACGACGCCGGGACGTTCGTACTGCAGGCCACGACTTCGACCTCGATCGGGGTCATCGGCGGCGATCTCGTCATCTCGACCTTGGTGAACGGTTCGATGGGCGCCATGCCGGTCAATTTCGGCGACACGCTCCACATCTCGATCGACTACGCGAACCGGAGCGAAGCCGAGCTCGGCGACGTCACGCTCGTGGCGCGATTCGCCGGCCAACCGACGGTGGACGGCAAGACGGTCTTCACTTCGTCCTCGATCTCCGAAGCCTCGAAGGGCACCGTCTCGGCTAACTCGATCGTCTGGACCAAGAAGGAAGTGCCCGAGCTCGAGAAGCTCGCGCCTGGCGACGAAGGTTCGTTCGACGTCACGCTCAAACTGGCCGGCGCGCCGTTCGCGCCCGGAGCCAAGACGTACTCGCTCGACTTCTGGGTCGAAGGTGCGGCCGGCACCGTCAACAAAGTCGCGAAGACGCGGAAAGTGACCTCCACCAAGATGACCTTCCCGTTCTACTCGGATTTGCGCTTCAAGGCCGAATCCCGCTACTACAACGATGACGAAGAGGTGGTCGGCACGGGACCGTTGCCGCCCAAAGCCGGAAGCGAGACGACCTACCGCATCTTTTGGACGGTCGAGAACGCGTTGCACGAGCTTTCGAACCTGAACGTCGAGACCAAACTGCCGGACAACGTCCGCTTCACCGGCAAGAACGACGTCTCGGCCGGGGAACTCAAATACGACGCGGACAAGAAGATCATGATCTGGAGCCTGAATCGGATGCCGACCTCGATCGGCAAGGCGACGATGGACTTCGAAGTCGGCCTCACCCCGAGCTCCGCCGCGATCGGCAATATCTTGCCGCTCACGGGCGAAGCTCGATTGGACGTCCTCGACACGGTCGCGAACGGCCACATCCTGAAGACGTTGGACGCGGTCGACACCTCGCTCGCCGGAGATCCGCTCGGACGCGGTAAGGGCGTGGTGGCGAAATAGGTTAATAGCGAATTGAAGCGAAACGGAGGCGAATATGCACAAATCGGGAGAGAGTTCTCGCTCTCTCCTTTGGTTTTTTGTCGATCTCGGTCATAAAATGTTACCCTTCGACAAGCTCAGGGAATCGTGGGGTTCCCCTATATTTCCTGAGTGAAGCGTCTGGCGGAATCGAAGGACTACCTGATTCGATTTCGTCGGGACGTGATCTTCTAGGCGGTCTTCCGGATTAAACACAAAACCGCCCTTGCGGACGGTTTGGTGTCGATTCCTGAAGCCACGAGCTGATCTCACGGGTTCAGGAATCCGGAGCGCCAGCCACCTTGTCGGTGACGGACGCCCCTCTCGGGTATGGCGTGGGCTACGGCTTCGCTTCCGGGAGCGTTTCGAGCCAGGTGAGCAGGCGGACCATGATGGTGGTCACGTGCGCATGTGGCTTGTGGCCCTTGGAACCAGCGAAGTCGCCTTTGGCGAACAGTAGCAGCTCCGGCGCGACAACCTTGAGGATGGCGTTGAGCTCTCTGAACGACTCGTTTCGTTCGAACCGCCAGACAGGACCGCGCACTCTCAACTCAGGGTCCAGGTACTTGTCGTTTTGGTCGCCCGGTACGTAAGCGAAGATTTTGAGACCGATTTTCGGGTCGGCTCGAGACCTGAGGGTGAAGTCAAAGGACAAGTCGTGCTTGCCTGTATGCGTCACCCATGTAGATCCAGACTCAAAACAACACTCCCACTCCCCACGCCGGATGCATGCGTATTCGTCGGTGTCGATGTCTCCGTTGTGCCAGCGGTAATCCTTGGGCACGAGATTCATCCACTCGACGGCTTCCCGAAGTGACGCGAACACGGTGGTGAAGCTTTTGGCGAAAAAGGACGTTCTCATTCTCGGCTCCTTTGCTCGGGATCTCTCAGCGACACTCGCCGATCGGCCGTTTGACGACGGCTTCCCGAAGCGCGAAACGGCGTCCTGTCTTGTCATCCTCTTGCAGAAGGGGATCCAGATGCCGGAATGCCGGCCTGCTGGTACGTTGGTCCTGGATCAGGTCCATGAAGACAAGGGAATAGGACGCGATTTCGCGCTTCGAGAGTGCTTGCTTTCCAGTCAAAGAACTGGAAATCATAGCGCTTCCGGACGATTTTGTCAAGCATGGTTGACATGCTTGGACGGATTCCAGTGGAAATGCGAAAAATCGGACCGAGAATGGTGGATTTGAAGTAAAAAAGACGGCTGCGGGTGTCCGCTGCCGTCGATCGTCTCGCCGCGAGTTTCATCCGTCGCCGGATTCAGACCGGTTCTGCCAGGAAGTAGAGGTCTTTCCCCACGACCAGCTTGTGCGGGGCCTTGGGGAAGAGCAGGAAGCCATCCTGTTCTATCCGTTCCTCGGTGCCGTCGGCGTAGGTTCCGAGGAGGTCGCCCTGCTTGACCGGAAGCCAGTTGTCGAACATCCCTTTGGCGTAGGCGAAGCCTTCGCGCTTCACGTCCACGACCTTCACGAGCCGCATCACCGTCTGTTCCGGGATCGGCGGGAGTTTGTCGTGCCCGGGTACGACGGCCGCGAACGACGGCGTGACCGAGCCGACGTGCTGGAGCAGGTCGAGGGTCACTGCGGTCACCGTGTCGACGAGCGTGAGATCGCTCTCGTGCCCCGCCTCGTAGCAGACCGCGACGCCGCCCTTCTTGCCGAACCCGGCTACGCCCCAGTCGCTACCGCCGTGCGTCGCGACGTGGTAGTCGGTGGTGCCAAGGGTCGAGATGCCTTCGAGTTTGGCCAGGACGTCGTCGGGATCAGTCAGGACATGCTTGACCGGAATCCTGCCATAGATGTCCAGCTGTCGCATGGAGTCTTCACCGAAAGCGACGAACGGCTCCGACGGGCTGGAGGTCGCGTGCAGATCGAAGAGATAATCGGTCTCCTCGAGCAGTGGCGCCAGTTCTTGCGCCCGGACGATGTCGAGCTCGCCCTTGGTCTCCGCTTCCGTGTCCTCGAGGAGCTCCGGGGCGAAGCATCGGTTCAGGCTCCGGCTCGTGACCCCGCGCAGGCGGCGCATGATCGCCTCCGGATTTCCGAAACCGAGGAACAGGTTGCCGTTGACCTCGGTCTGGAAGTACGACCCCGCACGTCGCGCCAGCAGGCCGTGCGCGTGCAGTATCCGACGGATCGTCTCGATCCCGGGCAGTTCGTCGCCGTGCGTCCCTCCGAGCACGACGACGTTCGGGCCCGGCCGTCCGCAAGTGAGCCGCCAGATGTGCGCTGGCAATTTCATTTCTTTCTCCTTCTGGCCGTTCGGCCGATTGGGATCTGACATATCCGTGGCTGACGGTCAATGCCCGTCCGGGCGGTAGGTGCGTTCCTCTTTCGCATGTCGCGCGACGGCCTCGGGGTCGAGGTCGGCGCCGATGCCCGGACGGTCGGAGAGACCGTGTTCGCCGTCCGTGACGGTAAAGCTCGGGCGGACGATGTCCTCGGGGAAGTATTCGAGTGGCGGGGTCATGTCCGCCGGCAGGGTGAAGCCGGGGAGCGAGTAGAGCTCGGCGTTCAGGTAACGGCCGAGCCCGGTCTCGAGCCGGCCGCCGCCGAAAAGCGGGATGCCGCGTTCGAAGCAGAAATCGTGGACCGCGACCGATTCCGAGAACGACCCGAGACGGGCGGGTTTCACGTTCATCATGTCGCAGAAACCGAGTTCGTGCGTCTTGCGGCAAGAGGCGAGGTCCTTCACGGTCTCGTCCAAGCAAATCTGGGTACGGCAGACCCTCTTGTACTCGACGAACGCGTCGAAATCGTCGGCGGCGAAGGGTTGTTCGAGGAACATGAGCCCGAGGTCGTCGAGCTCCTTGAGCCGGCCGATGTCTTGCTTGCCATACGCGGAGTTCGCGTCCGCGCCGAGGGCGATCGCCGGGAACGCTTCGCGCACCGCACGCATGACCTCGATATCTTTGCCCGGCTTGATCTTGACCTTGATGCGCTTGAAGCCTCGGGCGAGGAAAAGACCGACCTCTTCGAGCACCTCGTCCACGGTCTTCTTGATGCCGACGCTTTCCCCGACCGGAATCGATGTCTTGTCCGGCTTGCCCAGAAGTTCGCGAAGCGGGATTCCGCGTTCCCGGGACAGGATGTGGAGATAGGCGGTCTCGACCCCGAGCTTCGATACGGGGTGGCCGGGCATCGCGTCGAGGAATGGCCGAACGCCGCCGACTCCGTCGATCTCCCGGCCGATGAGGCTACGGAGGATCGAGTCGATCGTCGGGATGGCGTCGTCGACGGTCTCGGGCTCGGAAATCGGCACGTAGAGCGGCGACGATTCGCCGTAGCCTTCGAGTCCGTCGGCGGAGACGAGACGGACGACGAGCGCCGGCCTTCGGTCGATCACGCCGAAACTGGTCTCGAACGGGCGTTCGAGCGGGATGACGACGTGGGTGAGCGACGCTTCTTTCAGGATCATAGGCGGCTGCGGTCGGGTCGTCAGGCGACCCGGCGGCAATCGCTTGTGCCGGAAAAAAGGGGCGAGGGGACAGGGATCGGAACCCGAGTCCCCTCGCTTTCAGTAAGACAGTCTTCTGACGACGGCGTCCATCCCTCCCGTGCGGAAGAGCGCGAGGGCCCTTTCGGACGGCGAGAGACGGTAGTGAAGCCGGCGTTTGAGCGGGGCCAGATAGCCCAGCTCTTCGTGGGCCATGCCCCGTTTCTTGAGTCCAATCTCGGCGATCCAGACCATCTCCTCGAGGAGAGCGGCGATGCACGTCCCCTCGACGCGGCTGTCCATCGGTTGCATCTCCGCCGCGAGAGCGATCTCGAGCCAGAAGCCGTACGGCTTGCGTCGCGCGAATTCGAGCGCGGCGGGGAGATTGGCCATGAGACCCGCGACGAGCGCGAGCGATGCCAGCTCCTCGCCAGGGGGAGCGGCCGCGGCCGAACGGTTCTCGAGCACCACCTTCCTAAGGTTCTCCTTGAGGAATCCGCGCAACGCGTCGCCGCCGGCGCGATAGGCCGTCTTCAGACCTTCGAGCGAGGCGGCGTCGCCCGGACGCCACTTCCAGCGCAAACGGGCGAGTCCCATGTACGGCCAGTCCGACTGGTCGAGGTGCGACCATTCGGGGACGATTCGGCACTCGCCGCCGTCCTCCATCCTTCGCGCCTCCCATCCGCCTTCGGGAGCCTCGGTTAGGAAGTGCCAGAAGGTCGGGTGCTCGGGGACGTAGACCGCACCGTCGTTCTTCGTCCCGAGGACGAACATCGGGCTCGAGTCCCAGAGGAGAGCGAGATACGACTCCCAGGAATCGACGGGTCTCTCGGGGAGCCAGACCTTGACCTTGTCGCCAGCGAACTTGCCTTCGGTCGGCACGTGGTCGCGCCAGGCCTTGGGGCGGACGGAGAGGATCGTCCCCGCCCGCCTGAAGTCCGGATCGTTGCGACAAAGGAAAATGAAGAGTCCGGCCAAGCGATGCATGACTTCGATCGCCCGCGGCGCTTCATCCGTCACCAGATCGACGATCTCTTGGGTGGCGGCGATCGCCACCATCGTCTTGTGCGTCCAGCCGCGTTCCCGGATGGCGTAGTCGTAGGCGGTGCGAGGCGTGCGGTAGCGGTAGTACTCCTCGTCCGTCGGTCCGAGGAACGGGTGGACGCCGCAACCCAGGAGTCCGATGCCTTCCTTCGCCAGGAGTCCGAGTGAGAGGCCCCGGAGTTCAGTCAGCTGGTCGTCGATCGCGGCGATCGAACGCTCCGGCGAGGTGGCGATCTCGTAGAGCGGACCGGCGTCCGTCGAGACCGCCTGGCTCGCCTTGATGAAGCCGTTCGGGTTCGCGACATCGCGGTGGGCCCCGAACGCGTCGCGCGTCCAACCGGCGTCGGCGAGCCGATTCCAGACGCGCTGGAAACGGTCGGGCAAAACCGGGCCGGAACCGTCACGCATATATGCCGGCAGTTCCGCTTCGATGCTTACGTACATGCTATTTCTCCTTCGTTGCCGCGATGCGGCGGCAGAATTCGTCGACGAGTCCCGGCGCGGGGATCCGCAACCGGCAATAGCGGTCGGACGAGCCCTGGTGCGTGCGTCTGTACTCCGAACCGCCCTCGACCATGATTCCGAGCGCCGCCATGTCTGCGACCGCGTTTCCCTCGCAATCCTTGCAGCGGAGCAAGAGGATCGAGGTCGCACAGTGAGTGTCCAGGATATCGTAACGGCCGTTCCGGACTATCGCTACACCGACCTCCACCTTCGATGCCGCGACGGTGCGACGGACGCCCTTGATGAAGTCTTGGTCGCGTAGCGTGGCCTCGGCCATGACCGCCGCGTGGAGCGACGGCTCGAACGGCACGTCGAGCTCGCGGTATTCGTTAGCCAGCGGCGTCGACATGAACATGTACCCGACCCGGCAGGCGGCGAGCCCGAGCCCTTTCGAGAAGGATCGGATCACGGCCAGGTTCGGGAAGCGGGTGACGAGGTAGGCGGCGCTCGACTCATCCTGGACGAAATCGCCGTAGGCCTCGTCGACCAGCATGATGGCGCCGCACGCGGCCGCGGCCTCGGCGAGACGCGCCACCGTCTCGAGCGGCTGGAGCGAACCCGTCGGATTGTTCGGGTTGTCCAGGTAGACCATCGAGTACTGCCCGGACGCGAGTTCACGGACGAGCCTATCAGTCGTGCGCTCGAAGGGCTTGCCGGGCTCGATCGGCACGGTGACGTAATCGCCGCCAGCGGCTACGAATTCGGTCGGGATCTCGTTGAACTGCGGTCCGATCCCGAGCATCCTCTCTGGCAGGACGAGCTTGTGGATCAGCCGTTCGGCGAGATTGAAACTGCCGTGTCCGAGGAAGACCGCACCGTTCCCGACGCCGCACCCGTCGAACCTATCGAGAATCGCCCGTTTGAGCGTCTTGTCGTAGAAGAGCTCCGGGTAGGCACTCATCTTTTCCGGGTCGAACTCCCGGCTCGCCGCGGCCGCGAGCGGGGAGACCCCCCACTGGCTGTAGCCGACGGCGCAGTCGATCGGTCCGAAATCCGGATTCAATATCGGTTTCGCCCCGAGTAGGTAGCTGTCCCGCTTGTATCCGCCACGGTCTCTCGTCTTCAAGTTCGCCATCTCTCTGCCCTCCGTTGTCGATCGTCGGATTCTCCGACTGTCTTGGGTTGGAATGAACGTATCCTCGCGGAGGTCGATAAAACCCCCGTCCTTGCGGTCGGTCGTGAAGACCGGACGAAAGGACGAGGGTTTGGCCTCGTGTTGCCACCTTTCTTCCCCCGGGCGCGCGGCCCGAGGCTTAGGGCACTCCCTCGCGGGACATGCCTTACCCTATGGTTACGGAGGGAGCCGGGTGACCACTGACGCAGCCACCACCATCTTCCGGGCCCATTTTCACGCCTGCGGTTCGCGGGGCTCACACTGCCTCCCGCTCGCTCTGGGACCGCGACGACGCTACTTTTCCCGGAATGTTATCGGTTTTGCGGTTCTAAATGGGCGATATGGCCACTTTGACATGACACATCATGGGCGTCAAGGGGCATGGTCCAGAATTGCCGCCGGTTGACACTAAGGCCTTTTCGCGATAAGTAGCCCCCAGTCCTACACAAGAGGAGAAGGACCATGTCGAGACGTGTCATCGTCACCGGGGACCGGCCGACCGGACCCCTCCACCTCGGTCATTTCGTCGGGTCACTCCGGAGCAGGGTGGAGCTCCAGGAGACCCACACACAGTTCGTGCTCGTGGCGGACATGCAGGCGCTGACGGATAACGCCGGCAATCCAGCCAAGGTCCGCGCCAACGTCCTCGAGGTCCTGCTCGATTACCTCGCGGTCGGTATCGACCCCGCGAAGACGACGATCTTCATCCAGTCGCTCGTGCCCGAACTCACGGAGCTGACCGCGTTCTACATGAACCTGGTCACCCTCGCCCAGCTCGAGCACAACCCGACAGTCAGGGCGGAGATCGTCCAGAAAGGCTTCGGTCGCGAGGTGCCCGCAGGCTTCCTGACTTATCCGGTCAGCCAGGCGGCGGACATCACCGCCTTCAAGGCCGATCTCGTGCCAGCGGGCGAGGACCAGCGACCGATGATCGAGCAGACGAATCGGATCGTTAGGGCGTTCAACGAGACGTATCGGTGCGATGTCCTCGTGGAGGCGGATCTCTTGGCTCCACGTTCGGAGATCGCCCGGTTGCCTGGGATCGACGGCAAGGCCAAGATGTCCAAGTCGCTCGGCAACACGATCGATTTGAAGGACGACGCCAGGGCGGTCGCGAAGAAGGTGAAACGTATGTACACCGACCCCGAGCATCTCCGGCCGGAGGATCCGGGGCATGTCGAGGGCAATGTCGTCTTCACCTACCTCGACGCCTTCGATACCGATCGCGATCGGTTCGAGCGGATGAAGGCACACTACATCAGTGGCGGTCTGGGTGACGGCACGGTCAAGACGAGGCTCGTCGAGGTCCTTGAGAGTCTGCTCGCGCCGATCCGGGCGAGACGCGCGGAGTTCGGGAAGGACCCCGGCGAGGTGATGAGGATCGCTATCGAGGGGAGTGCCAAGGCGCGAGAGGTCGCGGCGGCGACGCTCTCCGAGGTGAAGCGGGCGATGGGACTCGTCTACGGCTGACCGGGGCGACCGGTCGGCGGGAACGAGACAAGCGGCACGGGTCGCTTGTTTTTTTATGCGGGCGTACAAAAAACGCCGCGGGACACGAGGTCCGGCGGCGAGCAGTTGTCGACGACGGTTACGGCGCGGCTACCTCCGATGTTTCTCGATCCCCTTGGCGAAGTCGTCGACGAACCGTTCGAGGTACGGGATCGTGTGCGGCATGACGCAGATCTTGAGGATGCTCCACGGACAACTATTCACGTCCAGCGGGTTCTCCGGCAAGAGGTCGGACCGCAACTCGTACGGCGCGAAGAGCGGTTCCTTGTCCGGTCCCTCGAGCAACTCCCTGCGGATGCCGTCGCGACCGTCCAGCCTGACGACGGCCGCCAGCTGGTTGACGTAAGGGTTCCTCGGCAGGACCTCGACGATCTGCGATCCGGCGAAGCGCTCCTCGAGATTGGCCGCCAGCCGGTTCCTGGCTTCGATGCAGCGTCTGACGTAACGGGCCTGCCCGACGCGGCCTTCCTTCCGATAGAGGAAGTAGGCGAGGACCGGGGCGAGCGCGGAGCGCGAACCGGAGAGCGTGTCGTCGTGCCCTCCGCGGACGTAGTTCACCGGCATGGTGATCAGGTCCTGGAGTCCCTTGCGGCAGAGGAAGACCCCGGCCGGGTAGGGGAGCTGGCCCATCTTGTCGCCGTCGAGCGCTACGGACATCACGGCCGGATGTTGGAATCCGATCTCGCGGTTCTCGCCGGCGGCAACGAACGGGACGGTGAATCCCCCGAAGGCCGCGTCGACGTGCACGTAAGCGTTGGCTCCCCGGCGACGGATGTCTTCCGCGAAGCCGCAGATCTCCTTGATCGGGTCGATCGATCCCATCGCCGTGGTACCGACCGTGGGGACGACCAGGAACTGGCGGAATCCCTCGGCGAACTTCTGCTCGAAGACGCGCTTCAGATCCCCCATGTCCATCTCGCCGCGGCTGTTCATCCCGACGAGATTGACCCCTCGACCGTCGCGGTCAGTGAGGAAAAGGTGGGCCTTACGGCAACGCGGGCAGTGCGCCATCTGGGCGTGACCCATGTCCAAGAGGCTCGCCGCTTTCATGATCGAGTAATGGACGAGAGGCGTCGCCAAGATGACGATGCCCCGACCCATCGGGTCCTGGCGCTGGCGCAACCACTCGCGTCCGATCCAGACGCCCATCACGTTCGCTTCCGTCGCGCCGCCGCAGAAATATCCGTCGGTCGTGCCGGGAGTGCCGCCGATGACGCTCGCGATCATTCTGATCGCGGCGGCTTCCATGTTCTGCACCGTCTCGAACCCTCCCTCGCCGTCTTTTCCCGTAGTATGGGTCCCGATCAGGTTCAACTGCTTGGTCAGCAACTCCGACGCGAAACCCGTCAACCCTGGGTCGAGAAGCGTGCCCGGATAGCAGATTGGGGGCGGGTCGTTCGAATAGGGAGTGGTGAGCGTCCGCACCTCTTTCTCCAACCGCGCTACCGACTCGCCATCGAGCCCGCCCTCGGGCCAGGACCATACGTCTCTCTCCTCTTTCGTTCCGATGTCAGCCATGATGGCCTCCCAACGTGAAACGCCAGAGCGCCCCGTAATCACGACTCATTCGCTTTAAGGTGCGCCTCCGCGCCAACGCTAGACGAGATAGCGGCTTCGGTCAAGGGGTCCAGGATGGGGTCAGAGAGGCGACAGGAAACAAGAAAAACGCACACCGTGGGGGTGTGCGTTTTTCTGGTGCACCAGAATCCGCGATGTCAGAACTTTTCATGAGCCGTATCGTACAGACGATCTCGAAGTCCACCCGACGGGATCCGGTGAACTAGCCGAGAAGCACGCTGCTCCGGAAGGCGCGTCA